>Ga0172380_10004634_pt1 | contig 17465 bp, 30 predicted proteins | sample Leawe162metaG_FD_119747 | JGI IMG/M metagenome (GOLD analysis project Ga0172380, IMG submission 119747) | Leachate microbial communities from a municipal landfill in Southern Ontario, Canada - Leachate well 162 metaG | ecosystem: Engineered > Solid waste > Landfill > Unclassified | place...
CCGTGTCGTGTGCAGATATATATTTCCTCGCCAGATGCGGCGAGTCCGTCCCGGTGGGTGGGGATGGTCGAGGTTAAAGCGGAGAGTGTGTGAGAGGAAGAGAGATATCTTTTCTTCTAGTTTTTAGGTAGGTGGTTTTGTTCTCTCTTGTAGTAGGTATCATATTGTATAAGGTATTACTAGTTCGAAGACAAAAGAAAGAAAACATTTACGTAGATACACAAGTAAGAGAGGACAACAGGTAGGGAGATGCTTTTCTTTTTCTTTCCTCTTCTTTTGAAGGAAATCTTTTCTTCTATCTTAAACTAAGGAGACTACGATGAAATATAACCCAAAAACAATAGGAATATGGCTAGAGGCGCTCAACCTTATACTCAACATAGCGGTGGGAGCATTTATAGTGGCAGCAACTATCAAATTTGTTAACCTGTACTGGTAACAACGCACCACAAATACAATAAAAAGGAGACACACAATGAAAAACGCAGTAGAAGCAACGATCATCACGAGAAAGACACTCATCAAAAGAATCAACGCCATAAGAGATGAGCGTAACAAGGCGAGGGAGGAACAGAGGACGGAAGACATGAGAATACTCAACGCTCGTCTTTCGGAGATATACAGACACTACAACGATACCGTCAAAACACAGAGAATGCTAGAAGACCACATCAAATAATTTATCTTTATTTTCCTTTTCTTTCGAAAGAAACATTCTTCTATCCCATATTAAGGAGCAACTCATGAAAATACCCATCCGTGGAAGATTCAATGGAAAAATAATGTACACGATAGAGGCCAAGAGTCTCAAGGCAGCAATCGAAGAAATAATGAATACATCAGGGAATCTCAGCTACACAAACCTAAGCGGAAATAAACTCAACGGTATCGATTTCTTCAGGGCAGATTTGAGATATGCCGACCTCAGCGGTGCCCACCTGAACGGTGCCCACCTGAACGGTGCCGACCTGAACGGTACCAACCTAAACGATGCCGACCTGAGTAATGCCCACCTGTACAATGCCAACCTGAGTAATGCCCACCTGAACAGTGCAAACCTGAGTGGTGCCCACCTGAACGGTGCCCACCTCAGCGGTGCCGACCTGTACGGTGCAAACCTAAACGGTGCCGACCTGTACGGTGCAAACCTGAGTGGTGCCGACCTGAGTGGTACCAACCTAAACGGTGCCGACCTGTACGGTGCAAACCTCAGCGGTGCAAACCTAAACGGTGCCCACCTGAACGGTGCCAAAGGACTTGTCAAGCGCATGGGCGTTGAGGCCGGAAACCACTACTGGAAGCGTTTCTGTGCGGGTTTGAAGAACAACGACTTTCAGTTTTATGTTGGTTTCAACACCCTCCGTAAAAGCGAAACGTTCGCCTCCGATGAACGTGTTACCTGTTCCTATCCCGGTTTCTACTTTGCGTCCAGGTCGTGGTGTGCCATCCATTATCCAGACCGCCACCTTGAGGCCCGTATCCGCATACCGAATGATGCACAGATAAATGAGCCGTGGAACACTGATGGGAAAGCATCTGCAGACAGTATAGAAATAGTGCAGGTGTTCGATACCATAACTGGAAAAGATGTCACTGAAAGATACAGAAAAAAGGAGATAAACAAGTGATAATCTTCAGAGAAAACGGAGTAGAAATAGTCTTTACAGAAACACAAATGCTCTGCTCCGTTAGAAACTGTGATTGGCAGTGCAACAAATGCAAATATGGAAAGAAGGCCATAGCAAAGTACGCAGAGATTAAAAAGAGTTAATTTTCTTTTTTTCTTCTCTTCCCTTTCGGAGAGAATCTCTTTTACTAAATAATTATCATCTAACCATAAGGGGGAGAACATGGCCTGAGACAACTAAAAGAAAGTCCTAGACAAGACAATAAAAGGTCTGGAGCCCACATCGGGCATAAACTACCGGGAGCCTAGAGGCTAAATGGTAATCAAGATGCTCTGAATGACCGAAGTACCTACGTCGTGATAAAGACGTTAAACTTATCACACTATTGCATTAAAAATAGGGCAAGTCAAAAAATTGACAGTGATGCTCCCACAAAAGGTCTTACTGGTTCCCTACCAAAGAACCAGATTTTAAACTAAGAGGTGGTTATGAAGAAGGTCAAATACCCAAAGCTACAGAAACCACAAAGAATCGTGGCGATCGAAGGTATCATATACAGATACTCTGACGGTAGCCTCTACTTACAGCACTCAGATGGTCACATGACCAAGGTGCAGCAATGAGAGTATCACAGCAACTCAGAGAAGCCCTCGTAAAAGCAGGATGGAAGATGTCACCTGAAGCGAGGCGTACCGAAATCGAGCTGACGAGAAAGTACAAAGAAGAAAAAGCTCGAAACAAATCAACCAACAACCAAGGAGACAAAAGATGAACGACCTGACAAGAAAATTCATAACAGAAGTTGCGTTCCCGGAAGTAAAAACAAACCCCAAAAACACAAACAAAGGTTTGATTCCGAGATTCCATCAGGACATCGGGGACAAATACTACGGAGCAACAAGGGTTTCCCTCGCAAAAGCATGCCAAGTACTGGCAGAAGAAGGATTCCTGACAAAGGCGTTCATCAAATTCAACCCGTCCAAGAACGACAAACTTTCAGAAGCAGATGACATGGGAATACAGACCGTAGAAAGCGGGCCTCACATCAACATGAAAGTCGGGCGAGATGGAAAACTCTCCACACCGATCTACTGGATCACAGGGGATGCAGATATCCCGCGATGGGCAGCAGACCAAGGTTCCCGAAAAGAAAATTTCCGCAAAGGTCAGGAGTGGGCAAACAACGGCGCTGCTCCAGCGGAAGAAAACGTTCCACTGTAACAAAGATAGGGGGTGTCAGGAAACTGGCACTCCCTAAAAAAAATTCACAACGCCAGGTGTCGTGAAACCAATGATATCTGTTCAAAACAGACATTTTACAAGGAGCTGAAAAAGTGTTAAAAATACAAAGAATATCAATGGAACTAGGGGCTGACCCTGAATTCTTCATAGAAGGAGAACAAGGTGTAGATGGATCGGAAAAAATAATACCAAAAGAAGGCTTGAAACTGATAGAAAACAGACAAGCAGAGATAAAAAATGGAGTAAATCCAAGAGATTCAAAAAAGACATACATAAAGCAGGATGGAGTACAATGCGAATTGAATCTTGCTCCTCAGTATTGCAGAGCATACTTAGCAAATGAAATAGCAAATTGTTTCTATACATTAAGGAAAAATTTACAAGGTTATAAATTGAACAACGAAGAAGTTATACAGATGGATAAGAAAACACTTGACGAATTATCAAAAGCAGCAAGAAAGTTCGGATGTGCCCCATCGCAGAATGCCTACTCAGGAGAATTAAACAAGATAAAAGTAAAAGCAGATAAATACATGTTGAGATCTGCCGGTGGACATATTCATTTTGGAAAAGTAGATTCAATATATACAGGTATAGCAAGTATTTACAAAGATCATCGTACAATAGTACAAGTTTTGGACATAATGTTAGGTTGTGTATGTGTATTGATCGATAGAGACCCGTGGGCAAAGAAAAGAAGAGAAGTATATGGTAGGGCTGGAGATTATAGGCTCCCTAAACACGGGTTAGAGTACAGAACATTGTCAAACTTTTGGTTGAAACATTATTTTCTCATGTCGTTAGTTTTTGGATTGGCACGACAGGCTATAGAAGCATATATCGACATGCCAACAAGAAAAAAAGTATTGGAAATATCAGAATATTATGATATCCCTGAAATAATAAACAACAATGATATGCCAATAGCAATATGTTTATGGAAGGACCTGAAAAAACATATATTCAAAAGATTTGCAGTTTATGACGGATGTCCGATAAACGAAAACACAGTAGATGCATTCGAATTTGTTTTCACAAAAGGCTTAGATTACTTTTTTAATTTTGATCCGTTGAATCATTGGGCCGAATTGAGAGAAGCGCATTATAGTGGAGCTTATTCATGGTTGATTGAAATTGATGCGCTAAGAGAAAAGGCATACAAAAGATGGTAAAGCAAGAACACAGATTTATATATCCAGAATGTAACGATATGTTCAGAGAATTCGAAGCAATAAAAAAATACAACACAACGATAAAAGCTACAAAGTTTGAAGATCAAATATTTATGATGATTGTATTGGATAAAATAACTGTCGAAGAAGCATATAAGATACTTGTTGCAAATTTCAAGGAAAAAGTAATGTCTGCACAAGCACTATCGGATAATATTCTGTTCCTTTCGTACAATAAAAAACCAGATTCAAGAAAAATACACAGATTTGAATCAACATTCTACATTGATACATGGGCAAAGAAATTCATTATTAAAGGTTCAGTATGGATGCTCCCGGATATGCATACAATAACAGAAACAATAGAGTTTATGGTCAAACCAGAAATACTTGTAAGATATGCAAGCGCTAGGTCTGTATGAGAATAAAAGAAATAGTAACAATTTACAAAAAGATATTCAATAAGGGATTGAATCTACGTCTCAAACTAGAGAGTCCGTTTTGTCTTACAGATGAATTTTGTGATTATTTCATAGAAAAAATAGCAGGTAAGGAACTACAGTTCTCTCAGTTAGTAGGAACAATATTGGATACTAACAGATGGTATTTTGGCGGGGACCTTAGTATTAAGATGTTATCTATACCGATATATTTGCAGAACATGGGTTATTATGAAGAACATGTAGTTTTGTATGCAGATATAGAACCATATTTAAAAAACATGACATTGGAAAAACTGCAACAATTGAAAAAATATGTTTACGAATTGGAAACAGACGATTACGAAGAATACATAAATCTTATAGTAAATGACCAAGCATGGAGATAAAATATGATTAAAGAAACAGTAGTTTCAGGGAAAAAAAGGAGATAAATGAATGATAGCAATACTTAGACGTAGAGGATTAGGCAATGGTTCAACAATAGGTATAAAAAAATACTTGGAGGAGAATCATGGAAGAAACATCGATATTGTTCGTAGTGATCGTATTACTGAAACTGATTATAAAGCAGTGTTAAGGTGGGGCTGCACATCAGATTTTAGACATGCTCCAATATGTATCAACACTCCGGAAATGATACACTCAGTAAATGATAAACCGGAATGCAGAAAGAAACTTATAGAAAACGGGATAAAGTGCCCTACAACATTCTTTTCAAAGGAAGAAATTAAAAGATTGATAGAAGGTGGGGGGTACACTGTTGAACAAATATTCCCTTTGATTGGTAGAAAAAGATTCCATGCTCAAGGAAGGAATATAGTAATATCAAACTCGATAGAAGAATTAAACAACGACATCTCTTCCGAATATTGGTCTCAGATCGTTTCTAAGGACCATGAGTACAGAGTTTACACCTTCATGGGCCGAATCCTCATGGTGGCAGAGAAAATGCCTACAGAGGTAGGTAGAGAGCGTATAGCATGGAATCATTTTGGTGGTGGAGCTGTATTCAATAATGTCAAATGGTCTAATTGGCCTATAGAAGTTTGCAAGATAGGCTTAAAAGCATCAGAGACAATGGGAATAGACTTCGCAGGTGTGGATGTGATGTCGAAAGACGGAGAACCTTACATCTTGGAGATAAATTCCGCTCATAGTCTTTCTTCTGAATATCGCAAAAAGACATTTGCAAAAGCATTGAATTGGCTTTGTGAACAAATAGAAACTACGGAAGAAAAACCTGCTCATTTCAATTACCCCGAACATATAAGAACATACAAAAGTATGATTCTCCCCATATTAAGAGATGAGTAAATACCCGTTTATAGGAGAACATGCAACTGGAGTCTCTGTATTATTTTTAAATTATCAATATGGAATTGTAGTAAAAGCAAATAAAACACATCATCTTCTTGAAAAAAGAGATGATTGGTCAGAAAAATCATTTAAACCGATAAAAACAGAGGAAGAATGAAAATAAAGAAAACACAAACAAAAGTATGCGGAAACTGTTTATCAAAAATACCGTTGCAGCAGAAGACAGGAGCATGGAAGGGATACAAAATCAGAAACGGGCATGTATTTTGTAAGGAATGCTCAACAGAAATAAAATGAAATACAAGTTCCCAAAAGGATATCCGTATTTAGCAGAATACAATACATTGACAAGTCTAAAAGTAGTATTTTTTGCAAAAGATAAATGTGTTGTAGTAAAGACAACAGAAAGTTTAAAAAGAACTTGGTATCTAGGAAGAATATGTGAGTTAAGAGAGTACAATTTCAACAAGAAGGAGATAAATTGGAAATAGAAAAACAAGATATTCAAAAAGAGAACTTCATAATATTCATGGACCCAAAAGACATAGTACATGTTGCAAAATATATTCCTTTGAAATCAATAACCGAAATAAAAGAAAAGATAACAAAGATACAGTTAAAAGAGAAAAAAGTAGATAAAATAATTACTGAACTGGTAAAGAACGGAGACATAACGATTGTAGTAGAACCATCATCCAGATTCTTGATAGTGAGGTGTGAATGAAATTTGCAGACTTGGTTTCAGAAGTTTTGGAACAAACAGGTGGTGGGCTTTCAAGCACTGCTAACAAAGATATAGAAATACTGTTCAAAAGAAGGAAAAAGTCTTCAAAAGAATTCACAATCGTAATTGAAAAAGAAAAGATCATACTGAAGGTGATAAAGTAATGGAAAAATTCACAGCCTATTCATTCAACGAGAGCAAAAAAGAAATAACGCTTGAAGGAATAGTATTGTCAAAAGAAAAATCAGGACTAGATTTTGGAGTTAATATAGCTTTGGAAAATGATATAGCATTGTTTTTTGACAATATTACAGGAATGATATTATACGGAACACCATGTACCAAAAAACAGTTCGAAGATATGTCAATCGTAAAAATATTGTCGGATAAAGTGATTTCAACCGCAATATCATCAACCCACAATATGTATCTGTCAGAAGGAATCCGGTTATCAAATACAAAAGAAAAAATAACAATGACGTTTATGAAACAGAACATCGTTTCGGCAGCACCAAATGTAACAAAAATCCATAAATTCATGAACAATTTTAACTTGTATGCATATTTCAAGAATGCTTCTTATATGCAGAATTACGGAAACTCTTTCTTGAATCCGAACACAGTATATGTCAACCCAGTTGGATTTGTCTTACCTTCAGCAAGGAATGAAGAAACAATAGATCTCGGGACAAAAGATATAATAAACTTAATGGATATTCCTCATATGGCTTGTCTTGGTATTGAAGATGCAATGAGAAAGAATTTCACAGACATGATATACAATTTCAATATTAAGAAGTTTAAAATAGCAAAATATATTCCTGAAACAAACATACTCATTTTGTCAAATGTTTTGCATTGCGATGAATGGGATTGGATGGAAAGATTCTTTCTTTACCTTGTACAGTATCTGAAGAAAAGAAACAAAACAGACACAGGAATTACGCTTGGATGTGATCCAGAGTTTGAATTGTATGATTCTTCAGGTGCATTCATGGATAAGAGACATACAGAAAATGATGGAAGGTTGCAGAGAAAGATAGGTGGAGATGGTCACGGAGATACATTAGAGTTAAGACCTGAACCAAGCGAAGATCCTGCTGACATAGTAGCGGATTTGGTTGATTTGTTCAATTCATTATCACACTTAAGAGTATCCGTCAAAGGAGACAAAGAAGCGTTGGGTGGTCATATCCATTTTGGGGCTCCTCATGGAAAAGCATTGAAACCAACAAAGCCACTGTTGGATTTATTCGATCTGTTTATAGGTAATCATTTCAAAGAAACTTCAGGATCGGCAAGAACAGATTACGGCAGGAAAGGAGACAACAGAATCCAGCCGTGGGGATTTGAGTATAGAACACCTCCCGCATCTGTGTTCGCAACAAAAGAAATAGCTTATATAACAATGAAACTTGCAAAAAATCTTCTGGAAGCTCTTAACAAAGAAAGTATTGCAGTAACCATCCCGCTAGAAGAGAAAGATTATTACAAGTTTCTTACAGAAGAAGAAGCAAAGTATTATTTCAATTTCCCGAAGCTGTACAAAAAGCTCAATACATCAAATATTATTGAATATTGGACAAGAGTTAAAGAAAGCCCAATAAATGTTAAAGTATACGGAAAATGGGAAGATAAAATAAAGTCGTATTTTGTTTCAAACCTGAAAGATACAATATGTGATCTTCCAACTACAATATGCCTTTATGATACAGAGGCACAATTTGCAGGATTGAACAGCGGAAACCAGATACCTCATGTAGATGAAGTGCATTGTGACGAAGGAATAGCAATAGGTATACCTGAGTTTATAAGAAAAGGATCACTAAGAGATGCTATGGATGTTATACTTCTTATCAAACAAAAGATAATAAGAATAATGGGGACAAAAATGAAAAGAACAACAGAAATATTGTTTCCAGAAGAGATGATAGGGTCAAGATACAAAACAAAACCAAAAGTAAAAAAAGGAATTGTATGGACAACAGATATTAATCCTGTACCTGTAAATAATATATTTATTGATGACTTGGATGACGAAGAGGTGGTATTCTAATGTGTCTATTAGCTATATGTGATACAAAACCGATGCCTAAGGAGTACTTTGACAAATCATTTTCTTCAAACAGTGACGGATTTGGATTTGCATGGGTAAAAGATGAATTGACAAATTATGTAAAAGGAATGATGAAAGTAGAAGAAGCGTGGAAAATATACAAAGCATGGATCAAAGAAGAGGCAATATTTCCTCATGTTGTACATTTCAGATGTGGAAAGCCGACTATACCGGAGCTTACACATCCTTTTGAAGTAAGCAAGTTGAGTCCTTTAAGTCTGGCAACAAAAACAAAAAATGAAGTATTGTTTCATAATGGTGGAGTAACAGCCTGGAGAGACAGAATGTTCGAAATGTTTACTTTGTCAAAAGAGATACCAGAAGGACCAATAATTGATACAAGAGTCATGGCTATATTGTATTTTCACTATGGAAAAAGAATCTTTAACTTCATAGATGGTAAGTTCGTTTCCATAGGCCCCAAGAGTTTGAATGTTTTCGGAGAGTTCAAGGAAGACGATGGAGTAAGATACTCGAATGATTCATACAAGCCACCGAAATACAATCATACAAAAGACCGTGGAGAATGGAAGTACAACCAGGAAATGTTTAATGCTTATGCCGACATAGATTCTTTGGACAAAGCAATAGACGAATTCATAGTATAAAGGAGACTATATGAATTTCTTAGAAGCGTGGAAAGAAGCACAAGGAAGAAGAATAGTACTTACTGATACAGGACGTATAATACAAACAACAAATAATCTGAAAACGTTTTTGCTTGACAACCTTGAAACAATAAAAACAAAAGATTTAATAAGTAACAATTGGACGGTAAAAATAGATATTGTACCAATATGGGCAGTTACTTGTAAGTTTATAGAAAGTGATTTCTATTATTCGTTCATTTTCAAAGACAGAGATACAATGAATAAATGGAAAGAATTCAACAAAGACAAAGTAAAGATATTGGGAACAGAAAGATATTCGGATGAGATTTAATCTTCCAAATCTTTTAATCTTTGTAATGAAGTTTCTAGTGGTTCTTTCATTATCTCTCGTGATTTCTCTTTCACTGTATCATATTTTTCTTGGCTTATATAGTCAATAACCCAGTCTCTAAACTCTTCAAACTTGGAGTGTGCAAAATGGAAATGATGTCTATAGCAAAGAGCTATACCGTTATCAAGATCCCAACGAGTGGATCTGTAAGTTCTAGAAAAGATATGATGAGCTTGGCAAGGGGTAGCCCCACAGATAGCACATTTGTTATCATATTTTTTATGTATTAGCTTTGACCATATCACATCTAAGTCTTTCATTGTAAGTTTTTTAGTTTTTTTCATATCATCACCAAAATAAAACTCTCAAGGAGAACAAAATGATAAGAGTGTTAGTAAAAAAAGTATCTTCAAATACATGTAGTATTGAAATAATAAAACAAAATGAAAAAGATATAAATTTTCTTGCTTCAAATGGATGGAGACTGATGTCGGCAAATTATCCAGACATATCGAAAGAACACAAATCATTTTATGTAAGAGGAATCTATGCCAAAGAAAATAACAAAAAATCGCTTGTAGATAATAAAACTTGTAAAGAAATTCTTGCTGCATTGGAAGAATATAATGAATCATATGAAAAAAAGAAAAAACCAAAAGCAGAAAAAGAATATTATTTAATGACAGGTGAAAGTGGTGATATAATTAACGAAATTGATTTTGATTCATTTGATAAAGCAGTAAAATCTATAAAAGACAGAAAAATGGATCGGTTTGAATCAACAATATTTATTTACAAAAGAGTTGCTGAAATTGTTCCCAAAACAACTGTTGAATACATCGTAAAAAAGCTTTAAACTTTTATCCATCTACCACAATCTTTACATCTTTTATAATCTTCTGTATTTTTGTGTTCACAGGTAAGATAAGATGATTTACCTTCCAGCATATTATATTCATCTCTCCAATCTTTTATAGGGAGTGTTACAGCCATCTGGTAAATTTCATCTAGATCTTCAGGTTTTATCAATCCAAGTTTATACAATTTGGCAATGTTCTTAAGCCTATCATAGTTTACACAATTAGAGAGGTCAGGAAATGTTTCTACGACGTCCATCAGTCCTTGAGCGCGGGTATAGGTTATCCCTATTTCTTTTAAAAAATCTTGCCATGAGTTTATGTGCGATCCTAGTAGCTTATATGTACCTGTTTTGTATTTTTCTAGTAGTATTTTCCCTAATTCAAATTCTATTGTACCTATCAACTGGAATCCCTGCTCAATACGATCCATAAATCTCCTTGTCAAGTATCAAAGCTCGTAAAGTACTAGTTCGTTAATACTTGTTTCTAGTTCTTTAGTTTCTTCTTCTAAAAGAATCTTCTAGAAGATCTTCTAAAGACTCTTCTAAAGAATCTTCTAAAAGAGTATTATTCTTTTTACTGTTAATATCTTCTAAAAGATCTTCTAAAGAATCTTCTTTTGTTAACGAACTAGTAAAAGAAGTAAAAGAAGTAAAAGAAGTAAAAGAAGTAAAAGAAACAACTGTTGTTATAACAGTACTATAATCATCAAAGTTCTATTTGTCAATAGGTAAACAAAATAAAAATGAAAAAAACATTGGAGGAAGAATGAAGATAATCAGGATTAATAAGTGCGTAAGTTGCCCGTCGTGTGAATACGACGATAAAAAATGGTACTGTCGTGAACTACAGAAATATGTTGACCCGCACTCTATCCACCCCGATTGTCCCCTTCCCGACGAACAGGAGGCCGACGATGCCGAATGAACTAAGAGAGAAGATAGCAGCAGCATTGTTAAACACGGATGACCCTAAAAAGGATGAAACGTACAGAGAACACAAACTCAGACAGGCCGACTCCATTGTCTCCCTCCTCGCCCCCGAACTTGAGAAGGCGCGGAAGTGGACAGAATTTTCAGAAGCTTTCGAGAACGATTGCCCAATTTGCAAGGCAAGGCTGATTTTTCCTCGAAATTCTTATTGTTATTGTGAGGAGTGTGGTTGGCCTGATGAAGTTAGACCTTCCGAAGAAGAAGAACAAACGAAGGAGAAGGCGCGGAAGTGGGACAGGACATTAGAATGGTTCAGGAGATACGAACGAGGGGAAGCGCCATACTTTGCTGTACTCGAAACAATTAAAGCCCTTGCGAAAGAGCCGAAATGACCGATATTAAAGGCTTTGCATTAACAATAATTTTGGCAATAATCGTGTTGGCTGTTGCTTATGTGGTTTTTAAAACTATCTTTAAGGAGCCGAAATGAGAAAAGAAGCATTGGAAAAACTCAAAGAGAAGGCGCGGAAGTGGGATTACATCGAAGCGAACGCCAAAGACGATTGGAGCGTCATTCAAAAGAAGGCCGCGAAGTGGGACACCATAGTTGAACGCTATTTCAAACGTATGGGAGCTGACGCAGACGCTATAGTCAAAGGCCTCACCAAGAAGGAGACAAAATGACTGGACAGGAAAACAAGACTATCCATGCGCTGGTGGAGCCGGGGAAGTGTTGGCATGCGGTTCAACGAGTCCGTTGGATGGATGGGAAAGAAGATGAATACGACCCCCCAATACCCATAGTGACTCTTAGACCTTTTGACTGTGGAACTTACGAAATTTACTGTTCTTGCGGGATAGTAGCATCGCACGATACTTATTTTTCCAACCCTGACTATGCCTCTCAGCCTCACTTCGACAACCTCCTCAGGGTGCTGTTCGGGGATGATATCCAGAGTGAGGCGTTGTGGATGGCGTTCAGTAGTCATGTAAAAGGGAATTACTATTATTATGATTTCGATGCTATCAGGAACAGTGTGGATTTCACAAAATGGCTCTTCCATCCCGATCATCGTGATCGTTTCCTTCACCTCTTTCTCGGCTTCCTTGAGCTTGAAGATGTACAGAGGGAGTTTGGATGGGAAGAATGCCCTGAATGCAAAGGGAAATATATTGGCGTTTGGCATAAAACAGGGTTTTGTGAACATTGTACAAAGGGCAAACTCATGCGTCCCTGGTTGCGGGTGATGAAGGAGTCTAACAATGGTACTCTATGAGATGTTCATAAATTTACCTTGGTACTATCAGTTTTATGTCCTGTTATTTTCATGTTTAGGAGCTATTGGTGGTTCTTTATTCGTTTTAGCTATTGGGTTATAAAGGAGGAGGTAAAGTGAAAATTAAAACCGTAAGCGCGGTACTAAAGGCACTACGAAAACACCGCGACAGGATAGCCGTTGAGCGCGATGCATTACGCGAGGTTCAATCGGACGTGGAAGATTTATTGGCTGATATTGATGATGGTCTTGCCGCCCTTGACGATGCGATAGATATATTCAGTTACAAACAGTGAATGATTGAGAAGGTAAGGATAAAATGAGATGGGCAAAAAGAAACCATAAACGGCTTGATCAGTGGCATAAATGGTTTGCATGGTATCCAGTAACTATCGGCAATATTCATATTTGGCTTACTATAGTGGAACGAAAAGGTACGTGGTGTTTACAGGATGCTGGTGGGTCTTTTTGGTACGGGTTTGATTGGGAATACAGAGAAAAAGAAATAAAAAATAAAACAAAGGGTTGACAAACATGTAAAAGATGATTAAGATATGGACTGAAGCATAAAATTGATTCGTTTGGAGGCAACATGGAAACAGTAAAAATTAATAGAGTAGAAATGAAGTCCGGGAGAACAGGGAAAAGATATTACAATGTTATTCTGGACGACGGTCGTAAAGCTACAACTTTTGAGAACGGAGTATCTGATATGACCGGATTTACAGTACACGCTGATTTGATCCAGAACGGGTCTTTCACGAACATTAAGCTGTATGATGTAGTATCTAGGCCTAATGCCTCAGAAAATGCAATGGCGGGGTCTTCTAGCTCATCTGAAGCGAAGTCTGGGGTAGGTTCAGGGATTGATTTCAGCAAGAATCCAATATTCCCGTTTTTGGGAGCTTGCAACATGGCTGGTGGTTTTCTTCTTGTGTGTATAAATGAAGGAAATAATCTTGATCAGTCTTTGGAAATGGTGAAGAAGAGTTTTCCGTCTATACAGAGTACAGTAAATGAATTGTACAAAAACCACATGTCTCTCACTGATACTGTGGAACTTGCTGAAAAGATAATGGAGTAATAATGGAATTAACTAGAAGTAAAGAACTGGAAAATAGGTTAGCAAAATTAGTTGTTGATAATTGGGTAACTAAACCAAGAAACATGGCACTTACAGATGTGTTAACACCAAGGAAAGCCTATTTCCAGAGGAAATTTCCAGAACCTCCTACATTAAAAGAGGTTTTGTATTTTCTTTCAGGCAAAGCTATTGAGAAAGGTCTTAGCGATCTCATAGGGTATGATCACCCTGAAGCAAGAAAAACTGATGGTATTTGGTACAACCCTGATTTTAGAATTGCTGATGAATCAGGAGTAACTATACCGTCAGAACTTAAATCGAGAAGATCTAATCTTCCGAAGGAAGGATATGAACTTGAAAAACTTTCAAACTATGTTGACCAATTATTTGGTTACTGCACTCTTGATAATGTTGATAAGGGCAACCTTATTGTTTTCGCATTGTCTGAAAAGGTTGACGACTCGCATAAAACAGAACCAGTACTCGCTGCATACGAATTTAAATGTAGTGCTGAAGAACGCAAAACTTACGCTGAGTTACTTGACGACCGTAGAGTACAACTTGAACAGGCACTTGAAGACGAAAACTTTGAAAAACTTCCGTATTGCGAAGAATGGAAATGTTTTCGTACAATAGTTACAATAATTAAGAAACCGTTCTGTGATTGTGGTAAAGAATTTTCAAGCGATTACTTCATGTCAAGACATTTGCAGTCTAAGGCTGGTAACGGTCATACTGGAACATTCAGTGTGAAAACATATGATCGTGAGCCGACCTGTAAGTACTTTGATAAATGTCGAAAGGACTTAGTTGGATAGAAATTTGTTCTGTAAGATGGTGTCAGATGCTAGTCGTATGAATGGTTTTTATATGGATGATTATACGGCTAGCTTGTTGTATGATAGGTTTCCAGAATACGAAAGAGACGATCTTGATAAGGTGCTTCTACGTTGTTTAAAAGGAAACAAAAAAGTAACTTACAATATTTTGGAAGAAGGATATAAAGTAAATAAAGTAAAAGAAAAAAAAGAAGAAGAAGAATTAATAGAAGTAGTTTACGAGTGCAAAGAAGATTGTAAAGTTTGTCTAAGGCATGTGGCTTGTTTACCAATGTACAAAGTTATTTATCCTTATCTTGCTAAGATAATGCAAGGAGATATTAGGTATGAAAAAGTTATGGAGGAACTGCACGAACTTTATCCGTTCGTTGGTTTCAACAAAAAAATTGGGGACGCAACAGGAGTTACCAGAGATGAGAACGGTGAATATATCACAGTTTATAAATACTCTTAAATGTCCGAAGTGTAACAACGAAGTCTTATACGATGATACACCTTACCACAGGATTAAAGATCCTAATAAGCTTCAGTTTGAAATAGCATGTCCCAAATGTGGAATGAGGTTGATATACGATAAACAATTCAACAGGCTTAATTAATGAGAACCAAATACATAGAAGATTTAATGGCGAAAGCCTACATTGAAGAGTTTGAAAAGGCCAATGTCTATATAGGATTAATAAAACGTATGAGATTACAATTTGCATCTAATGTACAGATAAAGAAAGCATTACAAGCTCAAGTTAGAAGTAATATAAACAGCGATCAAAAGGAATAATATATGATAGCCCCGGTTAATATTTTGAAGAAAGATAAAATAATTTGGCTGGCAAGAAATAGATGCAAGCATGGGCACACGTATCTTGAGCATTACAATTGTTATTTGACTGAGCATCCTGACGAAGGAAGAGAAGGTTATTTTGATATTGAATCATCTTCTCTGGTAGCTGATTTTGGTTTTTGTATAGCATGGAAAATACTCGGTAAAGATGGTACAATGCATGGTAGAACAATTACCAAAGATGAAGTATTGAATAACCCTATACCTGATAAACAATTGATGAGAGAATTGGTAGAAGAGTTTAAGAATTATGATACATTGTATACTTTTTATGGTACAGGGTTTGACTTTCCTTTTGTTAGGACAAGATGTACGATTGCTAAAGTCCCGTTCCCTGAGTTTGGTCAACTGAAACACAAAGATATTTATTATGTAATCAGGAACAAAACTAAACTACACCGGAAGTCACTTGAAGTTGCTTGCGAAATGCTGTTAGGAAGAAGTAACAAAACTCATTGGATGGGAAAGCATTGGATAGGAGCAGTACAGGGTAAAAAAGAATCGTTGGATTATATAGAAGATCATTGCAACAAAGATGTCATTGATTTGAAAGCTCTAACGGAATTGACTCTTAAATGGGCTAATCCGAATACAACTAAGAGCATTTAAGTCCTTGTAAATTGAATGGGGTTCTATCCCCCACAAGGAAAGTTTATGAAAATAAGAATACACGGACAAGATTATGAAATTATCGAAGATGATACTATGTTCTTCAACACCGGTAATTATGCAAAGCATAGCATGTCTAAGATGGAAATAGTATATGACCCATGTATGAAACCAAGCGTGAGAGGAGAAGGAGTATTTCATGAGCTGATGGAAGCTACTAACTTTTGGTGTAATACACAGTTGGATCACAAAGATTTGACTCTAATATCAATGTTTATGTTTGGAATATTAAATGACAATCCTGAATTAAGAAAGATTATATTCGAAGGAAAGAAATTGGAAGATATGAAAGAGGAAAAATATGTTTAGTCGGAATGCGGTAAACTTATTGTCTAAGAGATACACTAGAAACAATGAAAACCCTGAAAATGTTTATTCAAGAACGGCTGATTTCATTTCCAATGGAGATATATCTTTCAGGGATATGCTGCTCCATTATATGACACAGGGTTATTTCTTACCCAACTCTCCAGCATTATTTAACAGCGGATATTCTAATATGATGCATGCTTGTTGTGCCTTGGGAATAGAAGATAACATGGAATCTATTGCCAATTTCCAATATACATTGATGATGATGTTCAAATATGGAGCAGGAGTAGGAATAAATTATTCCAAAATAAGATCTAAGAACTCGGCTTTGTCTACCGGTGGAACTTCTTCTGGTATATTAAGTCTCATGAAAGTAACAGAAGCTAACACTCAATATGTAAAGCAGGGTGGATATAGAAGAGGAGCAAACATGTCTCTTCTATTCTATACTCATCCTGAGATTGTAGACTTCATTCAAAGTAAACTAAGAGGTGGGTTTACAAACATGAATCTGTCAGTGTTAGTAGACAATAATTTTATGGATAAAATAAATACAGATGAAAAGTTTCAGTTTGTTGATCCTCATACCAAGAAATCATCTGGAGAAATTAAATACAAAGATTTGTTTGATATAATTGCAGCATGTGCTTGGTCATGTGGTTGCCCGGGATTAGTATTCTTTGATAGAATAAATCAAGATAACAAGTTCTATCCTGACTTGATTATCGATACAGTAAACCCATGTGCAGAAAGTCCTATTCCTACTAATTCGTTGTGTTGTTTGGGAAGTGTTAACCTTTCCAAATTGGTAAAAGGAAATGAATTTAATTTCAAGAAGTTCGCTGAAGTCACTGAAGTAGGGATGAAAGCACTTCTAAATATGAACAAAATTGGCTGGTATCCGTTTCCGTATATGAAAGAAGCAATGGATAAATATAATCCAGTTGGTCTTGGTGAACTATAAGTTATGCCAAGAATAAACCCTACTATATGCTGGAATAACCGAGTATATCTTTGTACTGTTTTTAGTCCACTAGGACTTGACAAATATGATATGATGTCTTATA
>Ga0172380_10004635_pt1 | contig 17464 bp, 14 predicted proteins | sample Leawe162metaG_FD_119747 | JGI IMG/M metagenome (GOLD analysis project Ga0172380, IMG submission 119747) | Leachate microbial communities from a municipal landfill in Southern Ontario, Canada - Leachate well 162 metaG | ecosystem: Engineered > Solid waste > Landfill > Unclassified | place...
CAAATCATCGAAGGAGCAGCATGGAACATGATCAAGAACCTGAAATATTATCACAACCGTGGAAAGTCCATGGACGAGCACATCCAGAAAATGGAGCTATTCAGCAAAAGCATTTCGGGCACCTCCCGGGTAGACGAACTGATGGGCATTGAGGGAAATATCCGTCAAGTATACTACAGGGCCTTTAACGACATCCTCAACGATTTTGGCATGGAGGACCGTAACCGGCAACCGCCTACCGATCCTTTAAATGCCCTGATTTCGTTTGGCAACATGATGTGCTATGCGCAGGTATTGAGGTCGATTCACCAAACACAGCTCAACCCGACCATCAGTTTCCTGCATACCCCTGGCGAACGTCGGTTTTCGCTTGCGCTGGATTTGGCAGAAATTTTTAAGCCCATATTGGTTGATCGGGTAATATTTAAGGTGCTGAACAAGAAGATTATCCAGGAAAATGATTTTGATCAGAAGTTAAACCGCATTCTTTTAAAAGACAAGGCACGCATGAAATTTGTTGAAGCCTTTGAAAGCAGGCTCACCGAAACCATCATGCACCGGAGTTTAAACAAATCGGTCAGTTACAAACACCTGATCAAACTGGAAGCGTATAAATTGCAGAAGCACCTTTTGGGAATGGAAGAATATAAACCGTTAAAGATATGGTGGTGATGGGGAAGTTAAAAGTGCCTTAAGTTAAAAGTTAAAAGTGACGTAACAAGTGATTTATTGTATGATCCACTCCCAACTTTAGTTCACTTTTAACTTTAGTTCACTTTTAACTTTAGTTCACTTTTAACTCTTAAAAACAAAATGAAATGTATATAATTCTTGTATATGATATTGGAGAAAAGCGGGTTGGCAAAATGCTTAAACTGTGCAGGCGGTATGTTAACTGGATTCAGAATTCGGTTTTTGAGGGAGAGATCACAGAAGTACAGCTAAAGGAACTCAGTTTTCAGGCGCGTAAGATCATGGATGAAGAAACCGACAGCCTGATAATATTCAAGACCCGGCAGGAAAAATGGCTTGACAAGGAAGTGATTGGCTCAGAGCGAAGCCCGTTGGACAACATTTTATAGTTGTCGAAGTCGTTAAAAAGGTGTAGAATTTGTAATGAAGAGCAAACAAGTTATGGGCATAGTTCATTGACATCTTGATTTTCAAAACAATAGTAAAGTTGTCGAACCACCGGTAAAAATTTAGAATCGGAGGCCGACACAGAAATGATCATAAAAGGGGGTTCCACTGCAATATAAAGTTGTAGAAATCAATGAATCGTTTTATTTTTGTTGGCGGCTATCAATCGAACCAAAGCGGAATTGAAACATTCCATTGCCTGCTTTTTGTTGTGGCCGGGGGCTTTCTATCAATCGAACCAAAGCGGAATTGAAACTCAGAAGGCCAAGGATGTGCTTTTTCTGTCGAAGTACCTATCAATCGAACCAAAGCGGAATTGAAACTGCTTGAGGAGGCAAAGGTAAAACAGCCCGGAAAGCTATCAATCGAACCAAAGCGGAATTGAAACTGTCACCTAACCACTCATATTCAAGTATTATTTTTTCTATCAATCGAACCAAAGCGGAATTGAAACACTACAGTGATGCGTTTAAGTACCTGATGTGTCGTCTATCAATCGAACCAAAGCGGAATTGAAACGAACAAAAAGCCGCAAGATTAGCCGAAGAAGCTGCCCTATCAATCGAACCAAAGCGGAATTGAAACATTTGTCTACTGTTTTTATGGCGTGGCTTATCGTTTTCTATCAATCGAACCAAAGCGGAATTGAAACTCAGCAATACCATGATTATCGAATTCTTTAATTTCCTCTATCAATCGAACCAAAGCGGAATTGAAACTGCCAAAACTATTCTGGACTCCCGACAAAATCGAATTCTATCAATCGAACCAAAGCGGAATTGAAACTTTTTGACTTTCTGCGAATTCAATCAGCTCCGGCACTATCAATCGAACCAAAGCGGAATTGAAACAGGCATCCATACCGCGTTGTGCCCCTGTACATGTAGCTATCAATCGAACCAAAGCGGAATTGAAACTCACACGTGAACGTATTCCGGGGGTGCATGCAGAACTATCAATCGAACCAAAGCGGAATTGAAACCTGAAATGTCGGCCGTTCTTGCCTTGCAAACATACACTATCAATCGAACCAAAGCGGAATTGAAACTCTTATATATGGAGTAATTTAGGTAAAACTAACTATCTATCAATCGAACCAAAGCGGAATTGAAACTATGGTGTCGGCCTGTGTTGCGCCTGCGGCAGGCTGCTATCAATCGAACCAAAGCGGAATTGAAACCAGTCATCGGCCAGTATCATGCTTTTTGACAGATCCCTATCAATCGAACCAAAGCGGAATTGAAACCACGTTCCACACGGTCTAAGTTGTTGACAATTTCGTCTATCAATCGAACCAAAGCGGAATTGAAACATGGACATATTGCTTGATGTGACCTTCGATGTGCAACTATCAATCGAACCAAAGCGGAATTGAAACATAATTTTGATATTTCACCCTTCCTAACTCCCATACTATCAATCGAACCAAAGCGGAATTGAAACTCGTAAATTAAGTTTTTTAAGAAAGTTTTTAAAGCTCTATCAATCGAACCAAAGCGGAATTGAAACCTTAAAAATCATTATGATGAGTAAGAAAATTTGGAACTATCAATCGAACCAAAGCGGAATTGAAACTTTGCTGGTCGACTTTGATAGCCTTCATGCCGATATCTATCAATCGAACCAAAGCGGAATTGAAACTTGATACCAGTGGGTCGTTTTGTTTTTTACCTGAGCTATCAATCGAACCAAAGCGGAATTGAAACTTACAACAACAAATACTTGTCAAGTCCGGTAATGGACTATCAATCGAACCAAAGCGGAATTGAAACTTGAATACTCCTTGATTGACGGCGGTATCAAAAAGCCTATCAATCGAACCAAAGCGGAATTGAAACTACTGTGGCTTTTAGCTGCCTCAGGGCCGTAACATCCTATCAATCGAACCAAAGCGGAATTGAAACTTCTTTGGCTGCACTGCGCACATTACCAAGCAGTATCTATCAATCGAACCAAAGCGGAATTGAAACTGTACACACCTTGCAGTAAGTGGCGCAAGATGGTTTCTATCAATCGAACCAAAGCGGAATTGAAACTGGGAAATAGTAATGTTGGAAACCATTGTCCGCACTCTATCAATCGAACCAAAGCGGAATTGAAACAACGAAACCGAAAAGCAACGCGAAAAACGAAAAATCCTATCAATCGAACCAAAGCGGAATTGAAACACATGTATGATGATGCTTTCTTCAATAAATTCCGAACTATCAATCGAACCAAAGCGGAATTGAAACTTAAATCATCCAGGGTAAGTGAGTTGGCCGAAAATTCTATCAATCGAACCAAAGCGGAATTGAAACAGCAACTTTAAGAGGACGTTTTATTCAAACGTCAAAACTATCAATCGAACCAAAGCGGAATTGAAACTCCAGAAAGGCAATTTTGCCTATGAGGGTACCCTGCTATCAATCGAACCAAAGCGGAATTGAAACTCCGGCGAAGCTCCACCATAAAGTCGTTGGGGATGACTATCAATCGAACCAAAGCGGAATTGAAACTTGTAAAGGTCAATTACAGATGCAACGAACGTGCTCTATCAATCGAACCAAAGCGGAATTGAAACCTAAGGAACTTTTTAAGATGGGGTGCTGAAATCAAACTATCAATCGAACCAAAGCGGAATTGAAACCTGCTATACAGGTGGATATTGAGGCAACGAATGCACCTATCAATCGAACCAAAGCGGAATTGAAACTACTTTTAAGTAGGTCGCTTGTGGTCATGTACTCAGCTATCAATCGAACCAAAGCGGAATTGAAACCCTGAAACTGATACTAATAGATTTTCTTTGTCCATCCTATCAATCGAACCAAAGCGGAATTGAAACACGATTCCCAAATAGGAAACAATCAAAGGCGGGTTGCTATCAATCGAACCAAAGCGGAATTGAAACAAGACAACAAGAGAATTTTGACCGAAACAGGAAACGCTATCAATCGAACCAAAGCGGAATTGAAACTGGGAAACGTCCGCTTTAAACACATTAGGCATTACACTATCAATCGAACCAAAGCGGAATTGAAACTTGTGCAACGATCCTTCCTCGGTTTGAGAAAAGGCGCTATCAATCGAACCAAAGCGGAATTGAAACCTCCATTAAAGCATAGTCGGTGTCTTCTGCAATGACCTATCAATCGAACCAAAGCGGAATTGAAACTATCGACAACACCCCGAAACGACCCCCCGCCCCTGATCTATCAATCGAACCAAAGCGGAATTGAAACTTTTCGTTTGAGCATTACACCTGGGACGCGCTCAGGCTATCAATCGAACCAAAGCGGAATTGAAACTGGTGACGATGGCCGTAAGGTGGTGATTGATTCGGCCTATCAATCGAACCAAAGCGGAATTGAAACGCAGAAATGCAGGAATTTACCAACGACCAGTTTGTACTATCAATCGAACCAAAGCGGAATTGAAACTTATTATTGAAACCGATTCTGGTGGAGGAACCGTCGCTATCAATCGAACCAAAGCGGAATTGAAACTAATTAAGTCGCCTCCCACCATCGGCCTCGTTGACGCTATCAATCGAACCAAAGCGGAATTGAAACAACATGGATACCGGTTTTGTAATCGCCAAAAATATTCTATCAATCGAACCAAAGCGGAATTGAAACGTGCAACTTAAAGGGTACAAGTTTTTACGAAAAAACCTATCAATCGAACCAAAGCGGAATTGAAACAAAGAACGGGCCCGGATTACGGAACGCGCCGACCGCCCTATCAATCGAACCAAAGCGGAATTGAAACATTCTAAGTTGTTGCAGACTGTCCAAATGCCGGGCACTATCAATCGAACCAAAGCGGAATTGAAACCGAGTTCTTTGGATCATGAGCAAGTTGCAGCCGGGGACTATCAATCGAACCAAAGCGGAATTGAAACGGAGAAACACATGAGCGACTTCACAAAATGGATAACCCTATCAATCGAACCAAAGCGGAATTGAAACAAGTAAGCAATCCGCTTGTTCTGGTTAGGTTTGCATCTATCAATCGAACCAAAGCGGAATTGAAACTTCTAAAATAAAAATCCCTCACACCGGGAGGCATAAGCTATCAATCGAACCAAAGCGGAATTGAAACAAAACAAAAACAACCGCCGTTGCCGTTCCCGCTAATCTATCAATCGAACCAAAGCGGAATTGAAACGGAGAAACACATGAGCGACTTCACAAAATGGATAACCTATCAATCGAACCAAAGCGGAATTGAAACTTAATAGCCGCTTCCATTTGAAATAAAGGAACGGCCTATCAATCGAACCAAAGCGGAATTGAAACAACGAAGGTAATTTTGTTTATCCGGTTCCTGTTTATCTATCAATCGAACCAAAGCGGAATTGAAACATTAATGGCGTTTATATGTATGGCGAACCTGGGACACTATCAATCGAACCAAAGCGGAATTGAAACAACCAAACACCACGATAATTGCGTATGTGATCAGTTCTATCAATCGAACCAAAGCGGAATTGAAACTCGGAACGGTTGATTCATCCGGGAATCTTTGGGGGTTCTATCAATCGAACCAAAGCGGAATTGAAACGTATGTAGTTTCTAACATGAAAGCATCGACTGAAATACTATCAATCGAACCAAAGCGGAATTGAAACTCGTCACCATTATAGTCTTGCTCATCCCACCCTATTCTATCAATCGAACCAAAGCGGAATTGAAACTGGCTAGTCCTCCATTTAATTTGCAAATTCAGACTGCCTATCAATCGAACCAAAGCGGAATTGAAACATTGAAATTTATCGTTAACCATTTTACCATACAATCCCTATCAATCGAACCAAAGCGGAATTGAAACACTTTAACAAGATGGTTGGAAAAATTGTGTAATGTACTATCAATCGAACCAAAGCGGAATTGAAACGTAAAACGGCAGCTAAGTCCCCGAATTTGAGCACGTGCTATCAATCGAACCAAAGCGGAATTGAAACATCAGGGAATAAACTACGATCAGGCCGGACCGTCAGCTATCAATCGAACCAAAGCGGAATTGAAACGTATAAAAATTTAAAATTTAGCTTATCGATCTATAGCTATCAATCGAACCAAAGCGGAATTGAAACCAAAATCCAAAGCAATATCAAGTCTGTTCAACCTTTCTATCAATCGAACCAAAGCGGAATTGAAACTTCTTCAACTCTTAATAATTCAATTGGTCTGCAACCCTATCAATCGAACCAAAGCGGAATTGAAACATGAAAAATCATCAACAAATTTGAAAATCTTAGTACTATCAATCGAACCAAAGCGGAATTGAAACATACTCAGCGCACTATCCCCCCAAGTGGCACGGCACTATCAATCGAACCAAAGCGGAATTGAAACTTTCCAAATACGTCGATTTCATTAATGTCAATGATACTATCAATCGAACCAAAGCGGAATTGAAACAACCATTCCAGGTTAGGGACGCACAATCAGACGCACACTATCAATCGAACCAAAGCGGAATTGAAACATTTGTGACTATGTGTATACTGATATTAGTCATTTCTCTATCAATCGAACCAAAGCGGAATTGAAACTGAATCCTCAAAATCTTATTAGATCCCAATCTGAATCTATCAATCGAACCAAAGCGGAATTGAAACAACTGCAAACGGCCCTAATCGCCCACGGCGGCCACCCTATCAATCGAACCAAAGCGGAATTGAAACACGCGCCCGCGCTGTCTTTTTGAAAGCTGCTTAATACTATCAATCGAACCAAAGCGGAATTGAAACATGCTTCAACAATGGCCAGGCTCCTTAACTCAGGCGCTATCAATCGAACCAAAGCGGAATTGAAACTCGATTTCATCCTCGATGATGGTCAGGTAGATGATACTATCAATCGAACCAAAGCGGAATTGAAACTGCCTGAAACAAAAAATCAAAATCAAAGGTTACCAGGCTATCAATCGAACCAAAGCGGAATTGAAACACAATTCAAACCTATGTTATTATATGATTGAAGAGACTATCAATCGAACCAAAGCGGAATTGAAACCGTAGTCATTATACGAAATAAACCCTACCTGCTTAACTATCAATCGAACCAAAGCGGAATTGAAACTCACAAGTTTACGGATATATGTTTCAAGACCTTTCCTATCAATCGAACCAAAGCGGAATTGAAACTACAATTCTATTCATTGATACGGTGTCCTCAATAACCTATCAATCGAACCAAAGCGGAATTGAAACTCGAGAATCCTTTAGTTGTTGTCTGTAGGTCATTTTCTATCAATCGAACCAAAGCGGAATTGAAACACGGTTGGCAGGATGGAGTGTTTCCCAATAGTCACCCTATCAATCGAACCAAAGCGGAATTGAAACAATCAAAATACTTGTCTGGATAGCGTTTCATCCCACTATCAATCGAACCAAAGCGGAATTGAAACTTATATTGCCTTTTTCAGTCTGCTTTGACGTGAACTCTATCAATCGAACCAAAGCGGAATTGAAACCTTCATGAAATTGTGAAGTATTTCGTTGGCTTCTTCTATCAATCGAACCAAAGCGGAATTGAAACATTTTTGTAACTCTTTTACGTTTCGCAGCTTAGTGACTATCAATCGAACCAAAGCGGAATTGAAACAGCAAAGCGGCAATAAGTGAAAGTAAAAGCGGGTTACTATCAATCGAACCAAAGCGGAATTGAAACGACAGTGGAAACCCCGGCATAAAACCTAAATATCATCTATCAATCGAACCAAAGCGGAATTGAAACACCGTGGCCGGATCGTTGCGCAATACTTAGGAATAGCTATCAATCGAACCAAAGCGGAATTGAAACCACGAAGTGGTGGCAAAAATATGGAATGCAGACAGACTATCAATCGAACCAAAGCGGAATTGAAACATATTTGTGAGTTGATTTCATTTGATCAATAAACCACTATCAATCGAACCAAAGCGGAATTGAAACACGGGAAATTACTTAGCTTTTCTTTTAATTCAGTAACTATCAATCGAACCAAAGCGGAATTGAAACCAAAGACCGACATTGTAAGCTGCTATCTTAGATTAATCTATCAATCGAACCAAAGCGGAATTGAAACTTTTATGTGCGGAGCGTTCTTTTTTAGTAATTTTATTCTATCAATCGAACCAAAGCGGAATTGAAACTTTCCTAAAGCTGTTGAATATGTCCCGCTTGCTGTTGCTATCAATCGAACCAAAGCGGAATTGAAACTACCGATTATTAAAGCCAGCAAGCTGTTTGCAAGTCCTATCAATCGAACCAAAGCGGAATTGAAACGATAATGAAAGAATGAAAATACGATTACTACAAGAACTATCAATCGAACCAAAGCGGAATTGAAACATTCATATTCTATTGTTTCATACATCAATGTCCCGGCTATCAATCGAACCAAAGCGGAATTGAAACGATATAGCCACAACTGCACCGTCTTTCTTTACACTCTATCAATCGAACCAAAGCGGAATTGAAACAAATTCAGCACTTGCATATTTTGGTTTACGTTTCTCCTATCAATCGAACCAAAGCGGAATTGAAACATAAATCAGGCTGCAATATATCAACCCTGCTTATTGCTATCAATCGAACCAAAGCGGAATTGAAACCTCAACAGCGGGGATAGAAGCCAACGCTTTCAGGGTGCTATCAATCGAACCAAAGCGGAATTGAAACCTTCAAATTCTGGAAGCCCCGCCTTTTTAGTAACCGCTATCAATCGAACCAAAGCGGAATTGAAACTAAACGTAATGTCATACCTTCCGGTGTTGTTGTTTTCTATCAATCGAACCAAAGCGGAATTGAAACATATGTACGAAGGGCTTGTTCGCGATTCGCTTAGGGCTATCAATCGAACCAAAGCGGAATTGAAACTACAATGTTGACCCTGACGTGCTTTATGAAGTTGGCTATCAATCGAACCAAAGCGGAATTGAAACTACATATAAACGCCATTAATTGAATCCAAAATATATCTATCAATCGAACCAAAGCGGAATTGAAACGATTAAAATAAGTGGCTGCTTTCTGGACTTTATGAACTATCAATCGAACCAAAGCGGAATTGAAACTAATGCGTAAACGTCCCCTGATAATGTCAGGTCCGCCTATCAATCGAACCAAAGCGGAATTGAAACCTTTTAAAGAAGGTTACGGCGTTGGCTCTTGTTATGCTATCAATCGAACCAAAGCGGAATTGAAACTATATATAAACGCCATTAATTGAATCCAAAATATATTCTATCAATCGAACCAAAGCGGAATTGAAACCATCATCCTAGTACCTGTCCCGCTTGTTGGTGTCGTGCTATCAATCGAACCAAAGCGGAATTGAAACAATTTAATATCATTCAATTCCTTTGCTATGTCAACTATCAATCGAACCAAAGCGGAATTGAAACTCGAGAATCCTTTAGTTGTTGTCTGTAGGTCATTTTCTATCAATCGAACCAAAGCGGAATTGAAACTTAAATCAATAGCGGGAACCGGAGGCGTGATTAAAGCTATCAATCGAACCAAAGCGGAATTGAAACACGATGCCGTGCGCATTGTGCTTATTGGGGTTAAGAACTATCAATCGAACCAAAGCGGAATTGAAACATTATAGCTGTTGTAGCGTTCGCTATAGGAGCCGGGCTATCAATCGAACCAAAGCGGAATTGAAACATTTTCACAGTTGCACACGGTCCAAGGTCGGCAATTCTATCAATCGAACCAAAGCGGAATTGAAACGGGAGCAATATTTGCATGTTGGTAAGCATAAATTTCCTATCAATCGAACCAAAGCGGAATTGAAACTCGAACAGCGTTTCGAGCACAGGATATCACAAATAACTATCAATCGAACCAAAGCGGAATTGAAACACAATACGATGGTGATGCCCAAAAGCAGGGCATACACTATCAATCGAACCAAAGCGGAATTGAAACTTGTAGCCAAATCAACAGTTGGTACTGATATCATTACTATCAATCGAACCAAAGCGGAATTGAAACATCATGGCTTGTGTATTGAATCTAGCGTATTCAACTCTATCAATCGAACCAAAGCGGAATTGAAACGCGGTAATGGCCCGTTGAAAATGGTATGATGGTGCCCTATCAATCGAACCAAAGCGGAATTGAAACAAGCAATTCATTGTCTTTAATTTTTCGCCTGATAATCTATCAATCGAACCAAAGCGGAATTGAAACTTAAGCTGGTGGTTGCATCCCACAGGCTACCTTCAACTATCAATCGAACCAAAGCGGAATTGAAACGAAAATAAAACCAGATATCCCAAAAATTGGAAACAACTATCAATCGAACCAAAGCGGAATTGAAACATCCACGGCAGCCTCTTAGTTTACGGGCGCCGTGCTCTATCAATCGAACCAAAGCGGAATTGAAACAATCATTGGCAAAAGATTCTCTGATCACCCTTTACCTATCAATCGAACCAAAGCGGAATTGAAACTTCATCTGCAAGAATGTCTCTCTCTTCATAATCTTTCTATCAATCGAACCAAAGCGGAATTGAAACCATTATAGCAATGCTTCTTACGGCTCAATATGGGATCTATCAATCGAACCAAAGCGGAATTGAAACTAGTAAATTAGTCGCATAATCTTAACTCATAAATTCCTATCAATCGAACCAAAGCGGAATTGAAACTTTCCAAATAAGTCGATTTCATCAATGTCAATGATACTATCAATCGAACCAAAGCGGAATTGAAACACAACAGCCACAACACGCTTACCATCTTTGGCAATTCTATCAATCGAACCAAAGCGGAATTGAAACTCGGTTGAGTCGAGGAGAAGCTCAAGGCCATTATATCTATCAATCGAACCAAAGCGGAATTGAAACATTCCAGAACTACTTGATGAACTTGATTTACTCATTCTATCAATCGAACCAAAGCGGAATTGAAACTGAAACTACTCTCAGTAAATCCAATATTTGCTATCACTATCAATCGAACCAAAGCGGAATTGAAACCTTCAACCCAGCATTTGTCAGTACCCTCTAAAGATTCTATCAATCGAACCAAAGCGGAATTGAAACTCTGGTTTAATCGTCAACGTTTCGCCCCTTTCTCTCTCTATCAATCGAACCAAAGCGGAATTGAAACATGGTTTGAATATCGAATTATTCAAAACCAATGACGCTATCAATCGAACCAAAGCGGAATTGAAACTACCTACGATCCCACTCTGAATTACTCCTTTCGTAACTATCAATCGAACCAAAGCGGAATTGAAACGGTGGCAACCAGGTGATTTGTCATCCTCCATGCCGTCTATCAATCGAACCAAAGCGGAATTGAAACTCAAAATTGTTTTAGTTGCTGCCGGGGCAGAATTTGCTATCAATCGAACCAAAGCGGAATTGAAACATTTATATATTCTTTCTTTAGAGAAAAAAGCAAGACTATCAATCGAACCAAAGCGGAATTGAAACATGCCGGTGATTTGCTTATATACAATTCAGCCCTTTCTATCAATCGAACCAAAGCGGAATTGAAACTACTTCCACAACTGAATGATTGCGGCGGGGATATCGACTATCAATCGAACCAAAGCGGAATTGAAACAAATATCGGGGCTTGAAAAAGAAACACTAGCTACTTCTATCAATCGAACCAAAGCGGAATTGAAACTAAAAAAGCTAAACGAAATATCGCCTGAATATTTGGCTATCAATCGAACCAAAGCGGAATTGAAACGATTGAATCCTCCATCATTCTCAGAATATCATCGCATCAATCAATCGAACCAAAGCGGAATTGAAACACAATGCATCCGCCGAATAATTGTTATAAATCAGCGCTATCAATCGAACCAAAGCGGAATTGAAACACAGAGTTGCTTTTATTGTTTTTCGTTTTGGCTTTTCTATCAATCGAACCAAAGCGGAATTGAAACTTTTTACAAACTTGTTCAAGATTTGGTTTAGGAAACTATCAATCGAACCAAAGCGGAATTGAAACTTAGGCCGGGTTGACGTCGCCGTCATCGGTTACAATCTATCAATCGAACCAAAGCGGAATTGAAACTCTACTATTTATGCAGCTGTTGGTGTTGAAATAAACTATCAATCGAACCAAAGCGGAATTGAAACGCTTGAAGCCAAATTGACCAAATTGGAAAATCCGAACTATCAATCGAACCAAAGCGGAATTGAAACAAAGTATGGAGTGATGTTGTAGAAGGTCGACCGGCCTATCAATCGAACCAAAGCGGAATTGAAACGGAGTGGAGTCAAATCTGATTTGTGGGCCTTTAGTTCTATCAATCGAACCAAAGCGGAATTGAAACTCGGATTCCTCAAGTGCTTTTTTAGCTGCTTTTACGCTATCAATCGAACCAAAGCGGAATTGAAACCACGGACTCGACATACATTTGACTTTTTTATTTAATCTATCAATCGAACCAAAGCGGAATTGAAACTTGGTTGGTTATAACAGCTTGCACCCTGTTCTAACTCCTATCAATCGAACCAAAGCGGAATTGAAACTTCAGTACCCTATTAATATTTGATTTTATTAGGCCCGCTATCAATCGAACCAAAGCGGAATTGAAACCGGCTGCTGATACGGATCCCGGTGTTCTCAATTGCCACTATCAATCGAACCAAAGCGGAATTGAAACAGCGAAATAATGGTAGCCGATGAAGCATTGAATCCGCTATCAATCGAACCAAAGCGGAATTGAAACATCTATACCGCGGAGATACCCCTTACCGGCTGTCCTATCAATCGAACCAAAGCGGAATTGAAACTTTATGATCCTAAGGAACGTGTTATCAAGATTGCACCCTATCAATCGAACCAAAGCGGAATTGAAACTCTTTGTTAATGGGGTTGGTTGCATCAATAAAGTAACTATCAATCGAACCAAAGCGGAATTGAAACTCAATTGTGACGCCGTCTACCATTTTCCAAACGTTTCTATCAATCGAACCAAAGCGGAATTGAAACAACAGCGCGATGTTCATTGGAGTGAGATAAGTACCGCTATCAATCGAACCAAAGCGGAATTGAAACAGAGGCAAGGTTGTTACACTTATTCAATAATTTAACACTATCAATCGAACCAAAGCGGAATTGAAACATTTGTTTGGAGCAAACCCTTCATCGTGGTTTCGCCTATCAATCGAACCAAAGCGGAATTGAAACACCATAATAGCTCATCATGCTGTTTAGTATTGCTGTCTATCAATCGAACCAAAGCGGAATTGAAACAGCCTACAATCCCGACACGGTATTGGTTTATTTATTCTATCAATCGAACCAAAGCGGAATTGAAACACAAGTAAGCACTCAGTAACATGGAAAACATTGATTCTATCAATCGAACCAAAGCGGAATTGAAACACCTCAAAGGCGGTATCAAAAATCAGAAAAAAAGCTCTATCAATCGAACCAAAGCGGAATTGAAACACTTCTACTGCCCATCGCTTTAGGCCAACCATCAATCTATCAATCGAACCAAAGCGGAATTGAAACAGGCATGGTTGGATATTACGGTAACGACTTGGGATACTCTATCAATCGAACCAAAGCGGAATTGAAACTGCATACGCTCATACTCAATATCGGCATTGATATTGACTATCAATCGAACCAAAGCGGAATTGAAACAATGATTAAATAGATACTCCCTAAAATCAGGGCAATCCTATCAATCGAACCAAAGCGGAATTGAAACTACGTGAAGGAATCCGAGGCAGACTGTTTAAGGTGTCTATCAATCGAACCAAAGCGGAATTGAAACGACGATGAGCACAACGCGCTTGTTTTGGGATTTGTAACTATCAATCGAACCAAAGCGGAATTGAAACACTGGACCAGCTCACAAGTGTACAAATCGCTCAAGACTATCAATCGAACCAAAGCGGAATTGAAACGAGTACTTCATTACTAGTACCGTTCATTAGTATGCTCTATCAATCGAACCAAAGCGGAATTGAAACATGAAAAACGACAGCACACAGGAAATGTACAAGGACTATCAATCGAACCAAAGCGGAATTGAAACTAATGAATAGCCAGTTTCCACATTAATTCGCAAACACTATCAATCGAACCAAAGCGGAATTGAAACTCATTAGAAACTTGGAATAATCCATAATCATCCCTCATTCTTCATTGCATAAGCTCTGCCTGATGTGTTTATAAACCAACAATTGCTTGCCATTCAATTGAAATCATAACCATGACCTTCTGGAAATATTTTTATTAAAAAAGCCAAAAGACGAAGAGCTACTTTCCATATCTTTGGTTCATGGCTTTGAAATATTTCGTGGTTGGAGAGTGGGTTTCTCAATATTGGTAATTGATTTTGTTATCGAATAAAAACTGATTCGTCTATGCAGCAACATATTTTTATCCTTTCAGACGGTACAGGACGGACTGCCCAGCAGGCATTAAAAGCTGCATTGGTCCAGTTTGAAGACGCCGAGGTAACAACCTATTTGCGCCCCAATGTACGTACCAGTAATCAGGTACTGGAAATTATTGCCGAGGCGCATCGCGTGAAAGGAATGATTGTTCATACCCTTGTTTCGAAAAAGCTTCGCGACCTCATACTTGAGCAAGGAAGGCTGCACGATATCGGCACCATTGATATCATGGGACCTCTACTGGCACAGCTATCCCATCATTTTGTCAACGCACCATCTGAAAAACCGGGGATTTTTGAGGTGCTTAACAAAGCCTATTTTCAACGCATCGAAGCCGTTGAATTTACATTGCGCCATGATGATGGGCAACGGGTAGATGAACTTGAGAAAGCGGATATCGTGTTATTGGGCGTGTCACGCACTTTTAAAACACCTTTGAGTGTGTATTTGGCCTACAAAGGCTGGCTTGTAGCCAATGTTCCTATTGTGTTGGGAATTGAAGTTCCAGATGCCATTTTTAAAATTAACCCCCACCGCGTTTTTTGTTTAACTACCTACCCCAACCGCCTGGCGGAATTACGCAAAATCAGAGATCTATATTTGGGTGGGAACACAGGTGATTATGCTGACAGAACGTATATTCAAAAAGAACTGAATTATGCTTCAGGTATTTATCGAACACATCCCCTTTGGACTGTCATCAATGTCACCAACAAACCCATCGAAGAAATATCATCGGAAATCCTGTCCATCCTCAGAACCAAATAGCAAGTCCACGAATTTACGGCAATACGATTAACTTCCCTGTCTGTATCAAATTGTTGTTCTGGAAAACAAGTAGATATACTCCTTGTTTCAAAAATGAAATGTCCAATTCCAGCGTGCCCTCCTCTACAATAGAACCTGAAAGAGAAAGTGTTTGACCCTGCATGGAAACCACGTAAACCTTATAAGCCCCCGACTGAAAATCAACCCCGTCAAGTTGAACGGTGGATATTGCCGGGTTAGGCCTGATAGTCAGCCGCTCACTGGTTTGTGATGGAGTTATTCCGGAAAGCACACCTGCATTTCCATTAAAAAATTCCAATCCGCCTGAATAATTACCAATCAACAGTTGCAACGTACCATCACCGCGAAGGGGTGCAATGGCAGCAGACGTTCTGATGCCCCGGTCGAAATCCACTCCTGTGGTATCCAGCAAGGCATTGAGATTTGATGAAAGGGTAAATTTACCGGTCAGATTTTCATCGATGTGGGTATAATAAAACAAATTTCCCTGTTCCGAACCTGAAATCAATCCGGTACTTCCATCGGCACCTCTATAAAAACAAGGCACACTATAACCATCGTACGATAGACTGTAATCGGTCACATTTACTTTCCCCAGACTATCAGTAACAAATTCAAATTCCGGATTTTGGAGCGTGCCAATGTTTTGGTAATAATTCAGGTTGCCCCCCTTTTCCCCAATCACTAAGTCTTTTAAACCATCTTTATTCAGGTCGAACAATTGTGGCGTGCTGAATTCACCCACATCAATTCCTGAGAATGCTTCATCTTGCACCGAAAAACTGTTGAACCCGGTGTTGATCATCAGAAGTAAACGCCCATCTGCTTTTCCAACCAGCATATCCGGGTCGCCATCCCCGTCCAGGTCATCAAAAGCGGGAACCAATCCGGTGAGTTGAAGCTGATCCAAGCTTCCAAAATCATCCTCCCAAAATTGAAATACGGGATTCTGAAAAGTCCCGACATTTTTATAGTAACCAATCCGGGCGTGGTAGACTGACCTTAAAAAGTAATTTTCATAATACGAATAGGCATAATAGCCGTAGTTTCCGATGAACAAATCCATGAGTCCGTCTCCATCGAAGTCATAGAGCACCGGATATGCCCCGGAGCCTCTGTCGATCATGCTTTCCTGAAGGAATTGGGTGGATGCCAGCGCGTATTCAGGTATTTCGGTAGAACCAGTGTTCATGTAGCACCAACTGCTTTGCTTATTCTGTGAAGAGGTCAATCCCGGATCAAAGACTCCCACCAACAGGTCCTTTAGTCCATCGTTATCAACATCGATGATCGAAGCGGCAGGCATGGCAAATAAACGGATGGTTTGCGAATTTTGCGGAAAAAGCGTATCCACCCTGTTGATATGGGCGGGTTCCATTGATTCATCGTTATAAAGTGCAAATAATCCCGGATAATCGACATCTCCCAACAGCAAATCCTGATTGCCATCGCCATTCAAATCGGTAAACAACAGGGTTGAGCCTGTATGACGTTCGGTTTGGGGTAACCTGTCCCCCAAAGTGGAGACAAGCCCCAGACAGGTATCCAGATAAATCACATTCGATTCATCGCTTTCGGCAAACCGGCCCCAACAATAGTTGGTTTGCATAAAATCGAGCGAATCAGGAATACCGTATTTTTCCACCGACATATTTTGGTGCAATTCCAAAAATGAACCCATTCCCCAAAAGGTAAGAATATCCAGATCACCGTCACCGTCCACATCCACAATGCCCGGGTAATCGGCATTGGTTACGAGTATGTTCACGTATCCTCCACCCTGAAAAGAAGTAAGGTAGGGATAAACCACCCGCTGGAATTTAAGCTCGCCAGCCGAAATATTGTGGTAAACCATCATGCTGGAGTATCCTGGTGAATAGGTAAAAATATCCATTTTCCCATCCATATCATAGTCAGCAAAGCGGGCCCACTCGTAAAGTGGTGGCAATAATTCAGCGAATGCAGGTGCATAACCGTAAAGGATTTCGCCCGGTATGCCTTTATTTATGAAACACAATTTTCGGTTTCCACGCCGGTCGAAAACCAATAAATCCATGATGCCATCGAGATTCATGTCCACCTCATTGTACTGGGCGGCATCCAATCCACCGGTCCAGGGGAAGGCCAGTGGCTGATTAAATTCACTAACGACAGCTTTGGAATTGA
>Ga0172380_10004637_pt1 | contig 17459 bp, 17 predicted proteins | sample Leawe162metaG_FD_119747 | JGI IMG/M metagenome (GOLD analysis project Ga0172380, IMG submission 119747) | Leachate microbial communities from a municipal landfill in Southern Ontario, Canada - Leachate well 162 metaG | ecosystem: Engineered > Solid waste > Landfill > Unclassified | place...
GGCCAAGGCAACTTCGGGTCGGTGGACGGTGATGGCGCGGCGGCGATGAGGTACACCGAAGTCCGTATGGAACGGCTGGCGGAGGAACTGCTGGCCGATATAGACAAGGAAACCGTCCGCTTCGTCGGCAATTACGACGACACGCTGAAGGAACCGGCGGTACTGCCTGCCAAGTTCCCGAACCTGCTGGTCAACGGCTCGTCGGGCATCGCGGTCGGAATGGCAACCAACATCCCGCCGCACAATTTGGGCGAGATCATCTCCGGCCTGCTGGAATTGATAGACCGCCCGACGATGACCATCCCCGAACTGATGCGCCATATCCCGGGGCCAGATTTCCCGACCGGCGGCGTGATCTACGGGCTGCGCGGAGTTCACGAGGCTTACCACACCGGTCGCGGTCGAGTCATCATCCGCGCTCGAGCGGTGGTTGAGACTCCGAAGAATGCGCGCGAACGGATCGTGATCGTGGAACTTCCCTATCAGTTGGATCGCTCCAAGCTGATCGAGAAGGTCGCCGAGATGGTGAATGAGAAGAAGCTCGAAGGGATCGCCGACATCCGGGATGAGTCGGACCGCGATGGGCAGAGGCTGATCTTTGAACTGAAGCGCGACGCGGTGCCGGAAGTGGTGCTCAACAATCTCTATGCGCACACGGCTTTACAGACGACGTTCGGCGTGAATATGCTGGCGCTGGTGGGCGGGATTCCGAGGGTGCTCGACCTCAAACGGGCGCTGGAAGAGTTCATCAAGCACCGCCACGACGTGGTCACAAAGCGGCTGGTGTTCGACTTGAAGAAGGCTCGCGAACGGGAGCATATCCTCGAAGGGTTGAAGATCGCGGTTGACCATCTGGACGAAGTAATCTACATTATCCGGCATTCGACCGACTCGCCCGCCGCGAGAATGAACCTGATGCGCGGCCATGAAGCCTATCTCGAACTGTCGAAGACTAATGACATCGCCGGAGACCCGACCAGAGTGGGGCTGTTTGCGCTGGAATGGAGTTTGACCGAAATTCAGGCGCGGGAAGTGCTCGACATGAGGCTGGCGCGGTTGACAGGGCTGGAACGGCAGAGAATTATAGACGAACTCGCGGCGCTGAAGATCGAGATTGCACGGTTGGTGGACTTGCTGGGACCAAGCATAGACCTTGAACGGCTGGACCGGCTCTTCGACATTATCCGTGCGGCGGAAGACGACGCTGCGGCTGCACATGGGTTGAGCGACAGATTCCACTTCTCACCGGAAATTGCGACTGAGGTGCTCTCCAGCTTCCACCGCAGGCTGGCGGTCATCAAGGAAGAGCTGCTGGAAATCCGCGAGGAATATGCTGACGAGCGCCGCACCGAGTTAGTGGACGAATCTGGCGAATTCCGCATCGAAGATATGATCGCCGAAGAAGAGGTGGTCATCACCGTGACTCGCGCCGGCTATATCAAGCGCTTCCCGGTTTCGGGCTATCGCAGGCAGAAGCGCGGAGGACGAGGACTCGCCGGGCACTCGCCGCGCGAGGAAGACGCGATCCAGCACCTGTTTGTGGCGTCGAGTCACAACACCCTGATGTTCTTCACCAATCAGGGGCGGGTCTATTGGCTGAAAGTCCACGAGATTCCGTCGCTGGGGCGGGCGGCTCGCGGCAAGCCGATTGTCAACCTGATCGAATTCCAACCCGAAGAGAAGATCGCGGCGCTGCTGAACGTCGCCAAGTTCGACGAGGAGCACTTCATCTTCTTTGCGACCAAGATGGGGACGGTCAAGAAGACGCCGCTCAGCGCGTTCAGCAATCCGCGCAAAGCCGGCATCATCGCGATTGGAATTGACGACGGCGACGAACTGACCGCGGTGGACATGACTGACGGAACCGCAGACATCATCCTTGGCGCGACCAACGGCAAGGCGGTGCGCTTCCATGAGCCGGACGTTCGACCAATGGGCAGGACGGCGGCGGGGGTGCGAGGGATGCGGCTTGACGAGGGAGACCATATCGTCGGAATGGTGGTGGCGAAGCGGGAGGGGACGCTGCTGGCAGTGACGGCTAATGGGCATGGCAAACGGTCGCCGCTGCATGAGTACCGCCTGACGCATCGGGGCGCTCAAGGGGTGAAGGCGATGAACACGACGGCTCATACCGGTCGGTTGATCGCGCTGATGGAAGTGGTGGACACGGACGACCTGTTGGTGATAACTTCGGCAGGGATCGTGATCCGCCAGCATATCGGCGCGCTTCGCACTATCGGTCGGGTGACTCAGGGTGTGCGCCTGATCCGCTTGGACGAAGGCGACCATATTCAGGACATCGCCAAAGTGATTCACGAAGAGCCGGACGAGGAAGGCGACGTGGAAGAGATTGGGCCGGATGAGCAGTCGGCGTTGTTTGAGGGGTAGGGCAGGTGTAAGGTGTAAGGGGTAAGGTGTAAGGAGGATGGGCGAACGTGCCCGTCAATGCGCACTTCCTCATTCCCACGGAAGTGGAAATCCATCAGTTGCATGGAGTTCAGAGTTCAACCTTCTCAGACAGTCCTTAGACTGTCATTGCGAACCCATCACCGCCAATTTCGACTCTAACCGTATGAAGGTCTGCGGTGATGGGTGTGGCAATCTCGGCATCCAAAGAATTGATATTACTTGAGATTGCTTCGCCTTTCGCCCCAAACGTCATTGCGAACGAAGTGAAGCAATCTAAGGGCGAAAGGCTCGCAATGACGACTTCCTTTCATTTGGGGTAGATTGAAAGACTACCACATAAACGTCTTCTACAGCGAAGAAGATGGTTGCTATGTCGCTGATTTACCAGATTTGCGATTCTGCTCGGCGTTTGGGAAGACTCCGAAAGAAGCGGTAGCCGAAGTTGAAATCGCCCGCGACCTTTGGATCGAATCGGCTCGCAAGCGCGGCAAGTCGGCTCCCAGGCCGAGATATAAGCCGGTGATTTATCAAGGGGTGAGGTAACGCCGACATTCGTGTCGGTAATTTAAAGGGAGTTGCAATGCGACGGTTGATTAGGGTACGCAATACTTTGTTGGTTCTACTATCTATCACAATCAGTGCGCCAGCACAGGATAGTTCAGGTGTAAAAATTGTTGGCAGGTTTAGACTTGAACATGGCACTTTCCGTGGCATAGCCGTTGTTGGAAGTCATCTGTACGTCACAGATTATTGGGAAGGTCTGTACGTTCTGGATATTTCAGACTTATCTCACCCAACTCAAATCGGATATTTGGGGAATTTGGGAAATCCGAACGACATCGTCGTCATCGGTCAAGTGGCCTTCATTAGTAATAGTTATGGTATTGCGGCAATTGAGATTTCTGAGCCAGCAAACCCGACTCTGATTGGAAGTTGTGGAATTCAGGGAGTGGCATCAGAAATTGATGTGAACGGGAATACGGTTTTCGTCGCTGCTCGACAGGGCGGCGTACATATTGTCGATGTTCAAACGCCTTCTCAACCTGTAGATATTGGCCAAAACAACGCAGCAGATTTCATGGATAACATAACTGTTGCGGGAAACTATGCATACATTGCAGCCCGGCGCGATGGTTTAGTCATATTAGATGTAAGCAGTCTTACGATGCCTCGAGAAATCGGAAGATGTTCTATAGCGGGCGAATCATATGGAGTAGCTGTAACCGGGAATTATGCCTATGTCACCGCACAAGATTCTGGGTTACGGATCATTGATATCTCAAATATCGAGACTCCTCATGAGGTAGCCACATACCAAACGGGATACGCTGCGTGGGATATTAAAATCGTTGGTGATTATGCATTTATCGCAAACGGAGGATCTGGCTTAAGAGTGTTGAATGTTAGTGATCCAGCACATCCCCGTGAAATTGGATTTTATCGGACATCATCGCTGGCTTGGTTCGTTTCTTACGGCTCAAACGGTTTAGTATTTGTATGTGAATCATTGGATCTTAACACCAGTCTAGCCATCTACGACTGTTCCGAAGCGCTCGGCGTCTCTTCCACGTCGCCGTTTACTCCTTGCTCCTTCACCCTTTCCCCTCCCTTCCCCAACCCGTTCAACTCGCGGACGACGGTGAACTACACCCTCTCGCGCGCCGGGGTGGTGAAGCTTGGGGTGTATGATCCGGCGGGGAGGCTGGTGGCGAATATCCCGACGCCGGGGTGGGTGGAAGCGGGGGCGCATCACTTCAGTTGGGACGCGGCGGGAGTCCCGGCGGGGGAGTACTTTTTCAAGCTCGATGCAGGGGGGATGACGGGAGTGCAGAAGAGTGCGTTAGTGCGTTGGTGAGGTGAGTGCGATGTGCGATGTGCAGTGGTCTTGAATGGCAGTGGGGTGGATTTTCAATCCGCCTTCTTTAGAGTGGTCTCAGTTTTGTGGCGGATTGAAAATCCACCCCACTGCCAGAGCTCCACACTACCAGACCACCCCACTGCCAGGCCACCACAGTACAATACCACCCCATTGCCAATCCAGACTTTGCCCTTTTCCCTGTTCTGTTTTCCATTTTCCTTTTTCCTTTTTGCATAACAATTCTGGATTCCAACTTGCGTTGGAATGATGAGGAATCAAATTACACTTCAATATATCACGGATGAATTATTATGACCACGACCATCCGTCGTAAACGGGCAAGGATGCGCGCCAACCTGCAGCGCATCTCAGATTCCACCGTGCACAGGCTCTCGAAGTACTACCGCACCCTGATGTTCATGCAGGACAAAGGCGTCAAGACCGTCTCGTCCGACACGCTGGCGACTCACAACGGCATCACCGCCGCGCAAGTCCGCAAAGACCTCTCGTGCTTCGGCGCGTTCGGCAGGCGGGGACTCGGCTACAACGTACCCGACCTCAAGCGCAACATCGCCCGCATCATGGGCTTGGGGCGCAGTTGGAAAGTCGCGCTGGTGGGAGTCGGAAACGTCGGCCGGGCGATGCTCGACTACGACCAGTTCCGCATGCAAGGCTTCCAGTTCGCCATCGCCTTCGACAGCGACCCTGCCAAGATCGGCAAGGAGTTCCACGGGATCAAAGTTCACGACATCGCGACGCTTGAAGAAGCGGTACTGCGCGAGCGGATCGAAATCGCCGTCGTGGCCGTGCCGTCGGACTATGCTCAAGGCGTGGTGGACAGGCTGGTCGCCGGAGGCGTTCGTGCCATCCTGAACTTTGCGCCGATCAACATCGTCGTACCACCCAATGTCTCGGTGCGCCATGAGAATATGGCGATTGAGATCGAAGCGCTCGCCTTCGCCCTCACCAACCCGGAATGGGTGACGAAGGATTAAGGGAAGTTCCCCGTCGTCAGGGGGGCATGTCAGAAACACATCACACCTACCGCCAACCCGCCGCGGTTGGCGGTTCACGTGTATTGCTATCGAACTTTCTGCCAACCACGGCGGGTTGGCAGTAGGTGTGATAATGGAAATGACACGCTCAGTTTATCGAATCACACTCCATCTCTAAAGACTCTTGCCGGAGCTTCAGTTGACTCGAAGGTTAATTCTCCTCGCACTGCTGATACTGATCGCGGCTGCGCCGGTGCGCGCGGTCGAGATTTCGCTGGTCTATTGGGGCGACCGGTTCGCCCGTGACTTTCCCCAGCCGATCCCCGAAGGCGACAGCCTTGAAACCGGCGGAGCATGGCAGCTTGCCGGGATTGTGGACGTCTTCCGCAAGGCTATACCGGCGACCTTTGTGCTGGCAGCCGGCGGAGACCTTGCCGGAACTCCCGCCGCCACTCACACCAACGGCCTTGGGCCTGCCAAAGTGCTCGCTGAAATCAACCCTGATGCCTATTCGGTTGGAATCGTGGACTTCAGTTACGGCCCGGAAGCGCTGAAAAGTGCCGCCAACAAAGCGAAACTGCCAATGGTGCTCGCCAATGGCTACATGGAAGGCAGCGGGCCGCTCTTCCCTGCCGGACGTATGGTTTCGAGGGAGGGCATCACCATCGCGGTCACGGGAGTTGCTCCCAAGCGGGTGAACGAGTTTGTGAAACGCGATCTGGTGAAAGGACTGGTACTCTCCGACCCGATCCCGGCGGTGCAGGATTTTATCGCTTCAAAGAAGACGAGCGCAAATCTGAAGATCGTGCTCTCTCAGCTCGGCTGGGAGGGGGATAGTGTACTGGCAGTGGCAGTACCAGATATTGACGTTATCATCGAAGGTCACAGCCGGGTTGCCTATGATCCGCCTCGTCGGGTTGGCAAGACATTGATTGTAGCCTCAGAACCGGGCGGGCTGTCAGTTGGACGACTCACTCTCGAAATTGACACGTTAAGAAGCCGCTTTGCACTGAAGCGCAACGAGTTCTTTCCGGTCCGTCGCGGAGTCATAAGCCGGGACAGCGGCGTGAAGACCGCCGTGATCGTCAATGAACAGCGATTTGTGCGAGACCGGGGAGATAAGGTCGCTGACTTGATGACCGACTGGAACATCAATCCTACCGGCCCCAGCAACCTCGCCCAATGGACGGCTGACGCCCTCGCGGGAGCTTCTCGCGCCGCCAAGTTATCGGTCTTCGCCAATGCCGATCTCGAGCGTGGAGCCAGTCGTGGGGTATTGAACGAACGCGACATCGAGGAGATGTTCCCGTTCGAGACTACGCTGCTCTGCTTCCAGATTACGGGCAAGGAACTGCGTCGAATTATCGAGTTTCAAGCTGCCGGAGGCCCCTTTCTGACTTGGGGGAATCTGCAGGTCGCCGTCGATAAAGGCAAACCGACACGGATCCTGGTCGGCGATTATCCTTTCCGTGACGATGAGGAATTTGCCGTCACCACAACTGGTGTTTTCTGGGATCGGTTCCGCGAAAACACCGGGCTGGATCCTGAATCACGCCCGACATTCTTCTTCCCGACCGGCTTGCGCGAGTACATGCTCGAGATGGTGGAGAAGCAGAAAATGATAACCGCGCCGCTGGACAATCGCTGGCAGCAGCAGTAATCCAACCTCAGCAGACTATCTGACCAATGTCATTGCGAACCCTTCACCGCTTAATTCTTGCCTTGTTTGGATTGAATACCCCGGTGAAGGGTGCGGCAATCTCTACTTCAATAGGTTGTAATTCAATGAGATTGCTTCGCCTTTCGCCCGGGGCAGATTCAATCGGGACGGGGTGCGTATCTGGGCGAAAGGCTCGCAATGACGGCGTCACATTAGTCATGGAATGTCTGTGAAGGTCGAACTCTTCATCCCCTGTCTGGTTGACCAGGCTGCGCCGGAAACCGCGCGCGCGACCATGCGGGTGTTGGAGAAGTGCGGCATTGAGGTTCACTTCGACCGCCGGCAAACCTGCTGTGGACAGGCGCTCTTCAATGCGGGGAATCGCGAGGAAGCGCTTGAACTGGCGGAGCGGTTCATCTATTTGTTCGAGGATGCTGAAGCGATAGTCTCCCCGAGTGGTTCATGTGTAGCGATGGTCACTCAGCACTACGGCGAACTGATCTCCGACCCGACGCTACGGCGCGGCTGGGAAATCCTCCGCCCGCGGATATTTGAATTCTCGTCCTTTCTCGTGGATCAACTCAAGATCACCGACGTCGGCGCGGTCTTTCCTCATTCGGTCGTCTATCACCCCTCCTGCCACCTCACTCGCAACCTCGGAATCTACGAACAACCGCTCACTCTCTTGAAGAATGTACTCGGACTACAACTGGTGGGTCAGGAGTTGCCGGTCGAGTGCTGTGGCTTTGGGGGAGCTTTTACCGTGAAGTACGGCGCTCTCTCGCGGCGGATCGGTGAGCGTCGAGCAGCGGCACTCGCAGGGACGGGGGCGGAGTTTGTGGTTGGGGCGGACGATTCGTGTCTTGGACACCTGACGCATGCGATCCGGCACGGGGGATACCCGTTGAAGACGATCCACCTCGCGAGGATTCTGGCGTCGGAGGGGGGAAGGTGAGAAACGACCCCGTCATCACAGCCCCGCCGGTGACGACTTCGATATACGATCGCATAGTAGCGTCGACTTTAGTCGCCGAGAGGCAAGCCTTTCGAGTTTCGGGAAGTGGTCGGCGACTAAAGTCGACGCTACTATGCATTGTGAAATGTTTTGTGAGACAGGCAGGGACGCCTATCCTACTGACGGTTTGCGCCTGATGAGCCGCGTGAAAATCGCCGTCGGTAAGGCGCTGGGGGATAAGCCGCTCGGTACGGCGGTATTGAAAAGCTGCCTGCTCTCGTCTGACAAGCGCAACAGCACCATCGCCGAACTTGAGGATTATGAAGCTCTTCGTAAACAGGCTCGTGCGATTCGGGAACGCTCACTCGACCGGCTTGACGAACTGCTGAATCGCTTCAAACAGTCCTTCATCTCGGCGGGCGGAACCGTCCACATCGCTGCCGACGCCAATCAAGCCTGCGTGATCGTCCTCGACATCCTGAAGAAGCGCAACGCCAAACAGGGCGTCAAATCGAAGAGCATGGTTTCGGAAGAGATCGGCCTCGGCGGTTCACTGAAACATCACGGCATAGACGCGGTGGAGTCAGATCTGGGCGAGTTTATCGTCCAGCTCGCCGGAGAACCGCCATCGCATATCACCGCCCCGGCACTGCACCGCTCCAAGGAATCCATCGGAAGGCTGCTCGCCGACAAGTTGAAATTCCCCTACACCAGCGATCCAGCAACCCTTACCAAAGTCGCACGAGGGCACCTGCGAGAGCGATTCCTCAAGGCTGAATTTGGAATCGCCGGAGCCAACTTCCTCGTCGCCGATAGCGGTCATATCGTGCTTGTCGAAAACGAGGGGAATGGAAGGATGGGGTTTTCGCTCCCGCCGCTGTTCATCTCGATTACCGGAATCGAGAAGCTGATCGGCAACCTCCCCGAACTGAGTCCCCTCCTCCGTTTGCTGGCTCGGAGCGCCACTGGCCAGAGGTTTTCCACCTATACCTCGTTGATCCGGCCTACTCAACCCGGTGAAGACGGCCCCAAAGAGATGCACGTCGTGCTGGTGGATAATGGCCGCCGTCAAGCGCTCGCCGATCCGCAAATGAAGGAAATGTTGCTCTGCATCCGCTGTGGAGCCTGCCTCAACATATGCCCGGTCTATCGTTCGGTCGGAGGCCACGCCTACATTTCTGTCTATCCCGGCCCGATGGGAGCGGTCTGGTCGAACCTCGTCGGGAGGCCGAGCGTTGAAAAGAGTGAACTGGCCGATCTCTCGACCTTGTGCGGAGCCTGCAAAGAAGTCTGCCCGGTCAATATTGATATTCCGAGGATGCTGCTCGAACTGCGCGACCGTCGCGAAAAGCCTCGCATCGAACAGATGGCGGCTTCGGCGTGGAGCTGGGTGATGGAGGATCCAAAGCGCTACGAGCGAATGGGGAAACTGGCTCGCACCACTGGAGTACTGCTACCAAACGGCTTCGCGGGAGGGTGGCTGGCGACGGGGCACGCAGCTTTCCGCGACAGCATCCGAAAGACCGACGAGGGCGCGGATGAGTGAGCTTACTTTGCTCTCGTTCGAGCTGTTTCAGGAGCGGCTCGCCGAGCTTTCGACCGAGTATGTCGCCCGTTCGGCCTCGCTGACACTGGAAAACTATCTGCGCCGGTTCGTGATGGCGGAAGACTTCACGACGGTGGTGCTCGGTCGGGGAGTGCCGGAAGGATTGGGAGCGGCGCTGGAGGGAGCGACTGAGGTGTTGGTGGACTTCTCGACGGGCGGAACAATGGATACGGCGACGCTGAAGCTCTGTGCGAGGGCCAAAGCAGGGATCACCGGGTTGGACGCGATCATCGCCGACACCGGGACGCTGGTGATCGCCTCGAAGTCAGCGGGGGATCGAGTCGCATCGCTGGTGCCGCCGGTGCATATCGCGCTGTTGGAAGGGGTACGGATGTACCAGAGCCTCGAAGACTATCTGGAAGATGCCGACCCGACGCTGACGCATCAGTTCATCACTGGCCCGAGCCGGACGGCGGACATTGAGAAGAAGCTGGTGTTGGGGGTGCATGGGCCGGTCAGGTTGATTCTGATTGGGCCGCCGGAATGAAGAAGATGCTGATGGTGATGCTGATGGTGATGCTGATGGTGATGGGGGTGAAAGAAGCGACTGCTGAGTGGGGTCGAACGGCTGAGGATTACATCCGGTTGCCGCTCGGATCGCCACAGACTAATGCTTCCCCACTTTGCTCCGATCTGAATGGAGGTTGCTGGGTTGCAGGAGATGAGATAGGGCTTTGTCATGTTGATCGCCTCGGTAACGTGACCTGGGGTGACACTGCGCTGTGGTTTCGCGATTATAGTTTCAACGCCAAACTGGTACCTGTCGATACCGAGAGCGTGATTGTAGGGATGATGCGAGTTATTAACGATACGTCCAAAGTCTTCGTGAACAGGATAAACAAACAGAAAGAGCTTTTGTGGGGAGAAGATGGAATCCCGATCCGGCTGAACGACTCACCGCAGGCGATTTGGGAAGCTATACCCGGTCCAACACCCGGTACTTTTCTGATTCACTGGGAAGAGAACGAGGCACGGAGGCTGCAACTGATAAACGCAACGGGAGAATCACTCTGGGAGCCAGACCTCATAAGCCTGCCCTTCTGGAGCTCCAGCTCGAAAATACTAACTACGAGCGATCATTGTGTTATCGCTGCTCACCCGGTTGATCGCTATCCTACGCAAAACCCATTGGTGGAAGTTGTAAAGTTCAATGCGGATGGCGAACAGGTTTGGCTAAGGCGTTATGCGATCACCTCGGAACTTCAGCCAACGTTAAAAGGTTGGGAGTTAAGTGATGTAGAATCCGACCGCGATGGCGGCGTCATTTTAAGCACGATGTATAAACGTTGGAATGACCAACGTGACAGTTTAAGGTATTTTTCCTTAGGTATTATGCGAGTATCCGGAAATGGTGATTCGATGTGGACACATAAGATTTACGAGCGTCAAGTAGAACCGATCGAACCTGACCGTCCTGGATCTATTGTCAACCCATTTGAACAATGCGAATTCTTCCTGAATTCTGCAGGATCCGGTCACTTTTTTGCAGCATGGGTGGACAACCTACGACACTCAGATGACGATCCCTTTAAAATAGTTTCCTTTAATGCGGACTTTGAACTTCATTGGCGAGAGCCATTGGACATAGTTATTTCACCTGCCGGTTATGGTTCTGTAGAGACGGTTAACGCTGATAGCGCAGTTTGTTATGTATGGCGTGACCGTGACCCTGATCGCGTGAATAATATTGTTCAGCAATGGGGACAACGCATAAATTGGTACGGTGAACGGTTGTGGGGTGACCGGGGGAAAATTATACAGAATCAAGGAAGTTCTCGTCAATCAGCAATAACAGACGGCAACGGAGGCATCATCACAACGGTTGATTTCGTATATCCGACGTTACAGATGATGAATCGTAATGGGGAGATCGGTGCAGTGCTACCGCCAGTTGCTGTTCATGAGAACAATTCAGCTTACTCTTTAACTTTTTCCATTCTCCCCTGTCATCCCAATCCCTTCAACTCCTCCACCACCATCTCCTTCGGGCTCAGCCAGCCAACCCCAACGCGGATCATGGTATTTGATCCCCTTGGCAGAAGGATTGCCGAAGTTTTACCGTTGAAAGTGCTCCCGGCAGGAGACCACACGGCGGTCTGGGACACGAGCGCCGTTCCCGCCGGAGAATATCTGATACGGCTCGAAGCGGGGGATGCAATGCAGGGAACAAAGGCTGTGGTGGTCAAGTGAGAAGGGTGCGAAGGATCGCACCACAAAGGGCACAAAGAACACAAAGGGGAACTAAATATTTATCTTCGTGCCCTTTGTGCCCTTTGTGGTTAGATCCGATCTGCCTCAATCTCGCTTGCCAAAGAGAACGTCTTAGGCTATATTCTAAGGATGCGTGAAAACCTCGCATCGAAGTTAAAAAGGAAGGTTACCCAGCACGGTAAACATAGATCACAAGTCAATTTGGGCGCTTGGAGCAATCAGCGCCCCGCTGCTCCTCCTCTTCGGTTGCGCGCAGCCTGACAGCCCGGTCGGCTCCGGCGTCGGCGGCGGCCCCGAGGGACATCTGCGGAGCGTCGTCTGTCAAGCGTTGTCGGATACCAGCTTCAACGTCCCGCGTATCGGCACCGGCGGCAGCGCCAATCTCTACGTCGGCGCGTCGAACGACATTACGTCCTACGCCATCTCGAAGTACTTCCGCCCCACCAAACCGTTTGAAATCACGGTTGACTCGGCACGATTGGTGCTGGCATGGGAAGGCGGGATCGGCAATGGCGCGTTGCCAGCAGTGGAAGGCAATCTCGCAGTGTTTCCCTGGAGTGAATCGGCGGCTCCTGCGGATGTTGACGTCCCGGCGGGAACTCGTCTCGATTCGCGGATAGATCGCTCGACCGCCGCAGGCGATACTGGTGCACTCTCGTTCACCGTGCCGCTTGCCGAAATCAACTCGTGGCTTGCCTGGATAGACTCAAGCACGATTGATACCAACTGGGTGGACTCAGCGAGGCTCGATCCAGCGCTGTCACTGGTCGTTAAAGCACCGGCTGCGACCGACCGGTTGATCCGCTTCCGGGCACGGTCAGCTACGGCGGATTCGCTTAGGCCCAAGCTGTTGCTCTACGCCACCATCAAGGACAGTGCGACCGACGTAGCGCACGACTCGCTCTATAGCATCGTGGCGTCCGCCGATATGTTCCTCACGACAAACTCGGCCTCTCCCCTGCCCAACCGGCTGGTGCTGGGTGGAGGAGCTGCGGTCCGCTCGGCCATCAAGTTCGACATGACACCGATCTACGCCTCGAGCGACACTTTCGAGATCGTCGTCAACCGAGCCGAGCTGACCTTGCATCGCGACCGTGCAGCCTATCCTTGGGCACCCTGGTCACGGTCAGTCTGGCCATACCGAATGACGAGTGACCGGTGGATGACGGAACCCGACTCGGCAGAGTTCTCAGGCTTCGTGCTGACTCCGACCGCCGTGGACAGCAGTTCCGATACATTGCAGCTTGTCGTCACTTCCCCCTCAGCAAGCTGGGCGAAGAACGATTCACTGAATTACGGGCTCCTGTTGGAGGCGACCAGTGAGGGGCTCGACATCGAACGGATCGCCTTCTTTGACCAATCGTCGGCTGATCCGGCGCTACGGCCTTCGCTCAGAATCTATTACACGGAGCTGCCCAAGTGAAGTACTTGACACTCATTCCGGCAGCCCTGTTGATCGCCACTCAAGCGGTCTTCGCGGAATCACCGCTTTCGGCTCGGGGTTACGGCAAGCAAATTGACGCCTCCTCAGTCCGCGCCTCAGGAATGGGCTTGGCGGCGATTTCGACACCAGACAGCCTTTCGCTTGACCTCTTGACTCCCGCCAATTGGGGCGGGCTATCCAAGACACGGTTCGGCTTCGGGACGTTCATCGGGCGGACGACCTCAACAGATGGTTCCGGTAACGACGCATCGGATGAAGGCGGGATCACCGGAGCCGGGTTGGCGATTCACATCCGCAAGGGCATCTTCTTCGGGATGACGCTGACGCCCTACACGCTGCTTGAATACAAGTGGCGTTCAACCGACACGCTCGACTGGGCGACGACTTTGACGCGCAGACAGGGCGACGGCGGGCTTTCGCAAGCGCTGATCGGGGTTTCCTTCCCGGTAAGAGACAACCTGCGCATCGGAGTAGCGGCTCGACCGATATTCGGCAAGGTCGAACGGCTCTGGGCAGTAAGCTTCACCGAGACCGCAGCAAACAACGCCTCCCAGACCATCTCAGATCGCTATGCAGGCATGGGCTGGTCGCTTTCGGGAAGCTGGACGGATGGCAGTTGGACGGGCGGGCTGCTACTCCAGACACCGCTGGACGCCGACGTCGAACGTCAGGCTGTGGTTGGAGCGGGTGGTGTAGCTCAGGTTGATACTACCGTCATGCTGACTGAGGAGATTGGCTTACCGGCGGAGGTCACCCTCGGAGTTGGACGGCGGATGGGCGAACACCTCTTTTCGTCGGAACTGGCGTGGCGGCGATGGGGAGCAGTCACCAATACGGCTGCGACTGGCGGGACGCTCGACAACGCGACACGGATTTCTGCCGGATGGGAGTGGGCACCTGCGAATGGGCCGCTCGACCCGTTCTGGCGCAGGCTGGTCTATCGCGCAGGAATTTACACCAACGACTTTTATGCGCTGTCGCAATCAGGGCATCAGGCTCGTAAGACGGCGCTGACGCTGGGTTTAGGAGTGCCTTACGCGGCGAACAAGTCACGGCTCGACATCGCATTCGAGCTGGCTATGACCGGGGACAAGGCGAAGGATGGCGCTGAGGAGACCTATATCGGGGTCACCATCGGCTTCAACCATTCGGAAACCTGGTTCGTCGGGCGGAAAGAACGGGGGAAGTAGGATTCAGGTAGCACCGACGTCCCTGTCGGTCTGTTTTCTCACCTTATGTTCCGGAAATGACCGACAGGGACGTCGGTGCTACCAATGCAATCACCAACACGCAGCACTCGCTGCTGGAGAAATAGAAATGCGTTTCGCAGTCGCCTCAGATCACGCCGGTTTCACGCTGAAAGAGTGGGTCAAGCAACGCCTCATGGAGTACGGTCACGACGTGGTGGACTTCGGCGCCAAGTCGGAAGCGCCGTGCGACTATCCCGACCATGGCCGCCTCGCCGCCGAAGCCGTCTCGCGGGGCAACTGCGAGCGGGCGGTGCTGGTCTGCGGCACGGGGATCGGAATGTCCATCGTGGCGAACAAGGTGCCTGGCGTGTTGGCAGCGCTCTGCATGAACGGTGTGCAGGCGGAATACTCACGGCGGCACAACAATTCGAACGTGCTGGTGATGGGCGGCTGGGTGACGGGTAAGTTAGTAGCAGAGGAAATCCTCGAACGCTGGCTGAAGGCTGAGTTCGAGGGGGGAAGGCACGCGCGGAGGGTCGCCAAGATCGAGGGGACAAACGGGACGCTGGGAGGGTGAGGATGACTATAACAGTAGTATAGAGCGGTTATAGGGGTGGAGTGGGAAGGAGGACTGGCTTGATGTTGAGTAGTGCCTAAGCGGTCTCATCCGAGGTCGAACGAGAAGCCTGTATCCGCTTGATCCAGGCATCATGCGCGTCGTCAAAATATGTAGCGTATCTGATCGGTGCGTTCAGCGCGGCGAGTTTCTCCGGTGCTTCCCGTGACTCCAACCCCAAGCAGGAATGTTCAACCCCAAGAAAATACCGCTTTGCCGCCGATTCGAGGGTTAATTGCGAATTTGAGTGTTCGTCTGACTGGGTATCCGTCAGCTCAGGTTCAGCGCAAGCTGCACTTTGCTTTTGACTGTGCAACATTACCTCCGCTTGAAGAATGTCAAGATTTGAGATACTGTGGAAATGCCCTTACCCTCGCCAAATGAACAATGTCCATTTGGTTGAGTCGGCATTGCTTCATTCGCCAGACTTCTGTAGAACATAGTGTTTCCCAAAGTCAAAGCGATTTGTTCCTATTACGCGCCGTTCAAGACGGGTTAAGTTCCCCTAAAAAGTCAAACCGATGGAGAAGGTATGCCCTACGCAAAAGCTTGGAAAGTCAGCACTACCCAACTGCAAGCTCTGATGGACGCTGCTGATTCGGAAGGTTACAGTAAGATTGAAGTCTATCACAGCACCAGTAACTTGGTGCAAGATTGCGATCTCTGGTTGAAGTACTCATCGGGTTGGAGCGACAACATCCCGATAGTACCGCCGACCATTCCATTGCCAGAATAAGAAAATCGTTCTCCCCAGGTAGCGCAATGCGCTTCTGATTCTTTCAAATTGACCGGAAAGTTACCATTAACCAGTCAAAAAATTCTTCCCAGCTACAAGGGGAGAACGCGAACGTTATTTAATGAGCATTTCGTTCGCTCAGTGTTCTCGAATTTCGAACAACGACTGTCAGGCGAACCGAACGCCCTTAAGATACGAGCTGACAGCCCTTTTGCGACATATCTCGCATCATTATCATCAAATTCAATTATCTCCAGTCTATACCTTTGAATATCGAGATTCGCTTCGGCAACCGGAGCCTATTTCTACCTTCTGTCATCATCAATGATGGCCTGCAGTCGGCTCAGCTCAGACACGTCCGCTGGGTGCAACTCATCGCTCTACTTGCCTGGAAACGGCTTCGCGGTCAGGACGGGGGAAATGTTTCTATCTCGGAACTCAAACAGTCACTTGCCTTCCGTCGGGTATCTCTTCCGAATATCGCACGTTTTTATATTAATTCATTAGACAAGCAACCCGCGATACTGCGAGCTTTTGTCAGAAACAGTATTCACCTTCCGGGGATGGGACCTTTTCGTCTGAGGATTGATGCATCCCACATCAAGACCGATCCGCTGTTGTTGAATAATTATATCAGTTCGGTTTTTGGGTTAAGTGAACTTACTGATCCATCAAATGATCTAATCTGGCAGCTATCCTGTCACTCACTAAACAAGTTTGACCTGCAAACCGCTCGATACAGCTTCTCCAATTATTTGGATTTACATGAAGATACACATTTTCAATCCCAGATAATGCAAGCCCTCGGTTACATTAATCTTGCAATTATAGAGTACATACTTCAAGGAAACGGATCTAACTCGGAGCCATTACTTCAGAGAGCTGAAATTGCTGCATCGGTAGTTGCCGATTCCAAAATGAAAATTCTCCTTCAGGCTTATATCCTTCAAGAGCGGATTTGGATGACTCCCGTCCAGGACTACCCGGCAAGCTCAACGATTCGCTCCAACCAGAATATCATTGACATTCTTGCCAACCTGCCAGTTAAAAGCTCCGACAAGAGCGTGATGCTGGCAGGTCGGCACTATCACAACGCCTATACCGCATTGCAATTTGGATCTGAGACCGATGTAAAGCGCGAATTTACAATTGTCAGGGAACTTTACCATAGACTTGCGGACAGCGACAAACCGAAGATACTCCCTTATGAACCGGGTAGCTTACGGATGATGCAACTCCAGATGGATCTCGTGCGGATAAGGCGAGAGTTCAAAGCAGCCTCAAGTGAGCTGATCGCCATGTACGAAGAATGCATGGATGATGAGGGCATATCGCCCTTAAACACCCTTTCTGCGGCCGAGTGGATCACTTATCTCATGATACGAGACAATCAGCAGGTAGGTGCATTAGAGTTCATCACGGATGCGATGATCAAACACGCCGTTTTACATGAAACAGCATTATATTCTCGAATGACAGCCATGCGCAATAATCTTAAGACCGCACTTGGTTGTTCACCACGCATTTGATTGCGACCCATTACATTCCAAGGTCATACCGCGTATCTGAAACAGCGAGCAGAGTTCTTTGATTTACTCGACAAAACACAGCAGTGGCCAAGCGAGCGCCCCCGTCGAGTAAATCAAAGAACTCGAGCAGCCTATAGGATCAGCAACGCAGCACTGAAAATATTTGACACTAAAACACAATCGCCTTTACCCAGGACTCAATCACACCATGTTCGACAATCTCAAAATCGTTGATCCCGAAATCTACGCC
>Ga0172380_10004638_pt1 | contig 17459 bp, 10 predicted proteins | sample Leawe162metaG_FD_119747 | JGI IMG/M metagenome (GOLD analysis project Ga0172380, IMG submission 119747) | Leachate microbial communities from a municipal landfill in Southern Ontario, Canada - Leachate well 162 metaG | ecosystem: Engineered > Solid waste > Landfill > Unclassified | place...
ACCTCTCCGTCACCGACTGCATAAAGTGACTTACCATAACAGAAGTATGAAGAATTCATTTTTGCGTCCCCTTTTAAGAACTCATTCTTTTCATTTATCTGTACAATGTCTGATGCATAACGTTCACCATAACCGACTCTTCCGTGCATAAAGAACAAAGTATAGAAATGGTACTGCAAAGTTGACTGATTTAAGAAAATATAGTCATTGCCTTTAACGGGTGAAGAAATCACTAATGGTTTTTCATCCTTACGCGGAGAAAAAACACCGCCTTCAACGATTAATTCTTTATTGTTCACCGTATCTTTCATAAAGAACCTATGCGAAACGTTTGAAGGAAGTGGATTTTCAAGTGGTATGGGCAGTTGTATGGACATATAATAAGCATCTATTTTATCGAACGAAATATCTTTAGAAGAAGGCAGCGGATCTTTATAAATGGGAGGCAAATCATTTTTCTCAATCGTAAAAAGTTCTGCTTTTGAGTCATTATCCAAAACAATAACTTTCTCAAGAGACAGACCTTCTTTTTTCCATTCCCACATTTTCAACGTGTAACCGATGCGTGTATATTTTTCAGTAACAAACGGAACATCATTCATGAATACTTCAATCTTTAAGGATGAAGTGTCTAAGTAGTTTTGGAAAGCAAAAGAAGAAACTATTATTAACGCCGCGAGTAAAAACATTAATGATTTTTTCATGATATTTAAATTTAATTAATTAATTTTTCTTGATTTCCCAAAAGAGTCCGCCATTATCATCGCATCGAGCACTTTATCCGGTGTAACTTCGCAGGATTCATGATGTATTGAAGACTCAGTTACACAAGCTTTTTCGGCAGCTTTCAAAATGTAACTTTTATCAGTGTTTGTAATTCCAAGTCCGGAAAATGTTGTAGGCAATCCGACGGATTCGCTGAATGAATATACAGTATTTATTTCTTCCGATGATGCTGCAGTAAGATGAAGTCCGGTAAGAACGCCGAATGCAACTTTCTCCCCGTGATAGAAAGCATGAGTTTCATTAAGTGCGGTTAAGCCGTTATGTACGGCATGAGCAGAAGCAAGACCGCTACTTTCAAAACCAATACCGCTAAGTAGAATATTGGCTTCGGTTATGTATTCAAGTGCAGGAGTAATATCATGATTTTCGTTTGCTTCTTTTGCCATTACGCCGTATTCAAGTAGGGTCTCGTAACACAATTTAGCAATGTGCAAACCTGCAAGTGTGGTCAAGCCGCCGCATTCATTCACGGATTGTGACGATTCGCACGAACGTGCTTCAAACCATGTAGCAAGTGCATCGCCCATACCTGCTACAAGAAAACGAACAGGTGAGTTTGCAATAATATTCATATCAACGAGCACTGCAGAAGGATTTTTCTTCTGATAGTAGACGGCTTCGAAAACACCGTCGGGAGAATAAGTAACAGCACAGCCGCTACAGGGTGCGTCAGTAGAAGCGATAGTAGGGACGATAATAACGGGGATATTTACTCTATCGGCGGTAATTTTTGCAGTGTCGATTACTTTACCACCTCCCATTCCGATAATAACGTCAGCATTTTCATTCCGGACAAGTGATGAAATACGTGCAAGTTCTTCTTCACAGCATTCGCCTTTAAAGATTTCTATTTTAATATTTTCGGAAATCTCTTTTGAAACAAACTTTGGAATGATTTTATCTTTAACAAATTTAGAACAGAGAATAATTCCTTTAGAGCCAAGGAGTCTGATTAGAAAAGGCAATTCATTAATGGCACCTCGTCCCTGAATGTACTGACCCGGAAAAACAGCTTTCTTATTCATCAATTATTAGTTTAATTTCTGGGGTATAAGCCGTTGATAAAAATTATGGTATTATTTTAAAATATTCAATGCAGATTTAAAGCAGCGAGTGCAGGAAAGGCAGGAAGAGCTGGAAGAACAGGAAGAGAAGGGAAAGAATTGAGAACAGGTAGAACGGGAAAAGCTGGTTACAGAAGACAGGAGACAGGAAAAATAAAACTTAACAAAAAGGCGGTCATGAATGACCGCCTTTTTTATAAATTACTGCTAAAGCAGAAATGACAAAAAATAATAACTATTTGATGAGCATCATTTTCTTTATATCAGTGAAACCTTCCGACTGCAATCTGTAGAAGTAAACACCGCTTGAAAATTCTGATGCGTTAAAGTCAACTGAATAGCTTCCTGCTGACTTTATTTCATTAACCAGTGTTCTGACTTCCCTGCCGAGTACGTCGTAAATCTTTAACGTAACCAAACCCTGTTTTGGAAGTGCAAAGTTTATTTTCGTTGTTGGGTTGAACGGGTTCGGATAATTCTGGCTTAAAGAATAAACGTTCGGCAACTGACTACCAATAGGATTCACGCCTGTTAATGGTTCAAGAACTAATTTTGTGTTTGCTCTGCCAACAGGACCGGTTGTTAAAGTCCATGCTGTATATCCGCAGCCGCCCAGTGGCTCTGTAAGATCATTATACCTTCCCCAGTACATTCCCGGTGCTGCAGTACAGTTAACAGTGGAATACGATGTGTAGGTTGTATTATTATAACAAATATCAACAAGTAAATTACCGCCTGTATAATTGAAAGGAGTTGTCATCGCCATCATATTCCATCCTGGTCCTGCGGGTGCGTATGACGTAGGATTGTATGCAACCGTCCAATTGTCATTTACAAAACCAGTAAGAGTTGTGGCAGTTGTGTTCTGAAATGACACTTTAAAGTCTGTCATTGCAGGGGCTCCGACCGAAATAACATCAAAACCAATTTGCTTGATGAGAGCTGATGCTGCATTTATTTCTGAAGCAAGATAGAGGTACTGAGTTCTGCCGTCTTTCCAGTAAGTAGTGAACGGGAAGTTGCTTGATGTTGTACCTGTTCCTATAATAATATTTGCTTCGTTTATAATTTTGAATTTATTCTGAACTGTCGAGTCTGCATTATGTCCAGAAGAAATATCTCTTGCAAGAACTCTATAAAATATCGAATCGTTGATATTGACATCTGCACCTACTGAATTAAAAGCCGCAGCATAGCTTGAGCCGCCGGTGTTTAGAAGTTTAAATTTCCTGTATCCTGTGCTGATGTTATTTATATACCAGCCGACCCATACTGAGTCAACACCGATGTTATCCGTAACAGTAGCTGTTATAGTTGCAGGCCAGCTTAACTTTGGAACATTGGTTAATGGTGTATGAACTATAAGAGGTTTAGTCGTATCGGGTGAAGCAATAAATGATACTGTAACTGCCGGTGCGCCTGAAGGATATGTTGCTGTTCTGTTTAATCCGTCCGTTGCAGTGATGTAATACCTGTAAAGACCTGCGCCTGATAGCGGAAGGTTTGCTGTCCAGTTGTCACCGCTGCTATTTGTCATTGTAACGTTAGAAGTAAGAACGGGATTATCTTTTGAATAATAAAGTTTAACCGTTGATGGAGTTATAGGACTTCCAGCGGGAATAATTACGCAATTAACAGCTTTAGTTCCTGATACCTGTTCTGTGTTACCGAGCGGCGTATGATTAATTGCCGGACCGATATCAACTGATGCTGTCCATGCCTGGAAATTACCGAGTTTGTTATCGAACCAGAAAGGCCAGATTTTGTTGTTGCCTGATGTAATACCAATATAGTCACCCATGTATGAACCTGAACCGCCTTCACCGCGTGGTCTCCAGCGATGGTCGGAAACTAATATATCAGTCCATGTTAAACCGCCGTCAATTGAACGTGACATGTAAGTTTCGCATGAATCACCGACTGAAGGATAGTTTCTGTTATCATAATATACAACGTTAACACCACCGTTTTCATCAACTCTGATTGCAGGGAAGAACTGAACTTTACCGTTGTTCATTGCATCCTGATTAACTCTTATGCCTGCTGACCATGTTGTACCGCCATCTGTCGAACGATGAAGAACAACGTCACCGTCACTTCCAGCCGGCGCAAGATTAATCTGTGGGGCCACAATATAAATATATCCATTGTATGCACCGCCGCTTCTATCAACTCCGATACGCGGGAAGCCGTTTACTCTAACACCCCAGCCGTTATATGATGATGAACGAACACCGTTTCCATCAAAAGCATTTTCTGTTACAGACCAGTTTGCTCCGCCGTTTGTTGACTTTGCAAAACCATAAAAATCTTCAGTATAAGGACTTGCTGAAAGTGGAGCTGCCCATGTAACGTATATTATTAACCCGGGACCTGTGATAATATCGCAGCCCTGTGAATAATGACTTGCAGGAGGTGTATTAATCTGAGTCATTGAGCTCCATGAAACACCGCTGTTAGTAGTGTACGAAAATACTATTGGAGGAGCTGAAAGTGCAAAATTGCTCCACACCGTGTAAGACCTTCCGTAGTAAGGGCTTGAAGGATAGTCGTCAGTGCCGGAAAAGTTTTTATCTGAACTTGAACTTGTAATAGTATAAGGTGTTGACCAGTTAACGCCGAAGTTTGTAGAATACTGACCATACATAAAAGCTGTACCCGTAGTATTTAAAGAAGTAAATACTATTACACCGTTTTTATCTATAGTGGGTGCAGGGTCAGAAGTAGAACCCGGTTCGTTCGGCATTAAGTCCGTTCCGTACCAGTTAAGACCGCCGTTAGTAGTAACATAACATCCCTGACCATAAGTAGAACCAACGCTCGTATTCGCAGAACCAAACATGAAGTTTGGGTTTGCAGTCTGGCTGACCAGAACGATTTCATTCTGTTCGTTCGAATTCGGTAAAACCCTGAAGTTCGGACTTACAGCCATTACACCCATAGGTGTGTAATAAAGTGTCTGTTCTTTATTGGGGTTTTCCCATGAGACGAATTTCTGAGGAAGTTTGTTGTAAATCCCAAGAGGCTTTGAGGTTTGTGACCATTTTTCCTGGGAGAAAGAGATATTGCCCACTAATGCAAGCAATAACAGAGAGAGAAACAATTTCTTCATTTTATATTATTTTAAATTGATAATGAGGATATAAGTTAGTTATAAATAATTATAAGTGAAACTCAATTTATCAGCTCCGAAATGCACACGGAATGCGGAAAAACAGCTACAACAATTTATACATTGACATTAAGCTATAAAATAAAAAATTTGATTGAAATCTAAATCATATATATGAATCTTTTGAAATTGCTCTTCAGTGCCGTAATTGTGCTGATTGTATTAATATCCTCTCTCTCCCAGTTTGGTTGTGACATAAAAGAGCCTACAGCTCCTGAATGGGATATCACGGGTAATTTACCGATAATAAACAGATATTATTTCATATATGATATGCTTAAGAATTCTACGAATACACATTATGACAGCGTGAACAGCAATGTGATACTAACGGGTACGACCGCAACAACAGACCTCTTCTCTGATATTAAATCCGACGGTGTGGGTCAGTCATTTTATAACGTACCAACAAATCTATCTCACGATACTACCATTTTTATATACTTCGATGATTCTACGCAGGCATCGTTTATTAGTTTTCTAAGCGGTGAGTTAATTTTAAAATTCCAGGGAGCTGCATTGAATTCATACACGGTGAATTTATCTTTAGAAAACATGCGCTCAAGAAATGATACTACTTTAAAATATACCAATACTGTACAAGTACCTGCGAATACACAGAAACAGATAAGTATTCCTCTATTCAACTGGGTTTACAAATCAAACGGCGGAGTTTCGAATATAATTGCATTAAAATTAAGAACAACATCCAGTACAGCTGAGATAGCTACATTGAGTTCAGAGGTCACACCATATACTGTGGAAAGAATCATAGGGAGGATAAAACCAACTTATATTGCAAGAGAATTGAGCAGAACTGATTCACCGTTTGGTACTGATGTACCCGAAGGATTCATAAATTTTGCGAGTGTTGACGAAGACTATACTTACATTACATTAAAACGATATGAGAACAATTATCAACTGGATTTTGAACAGGTATCAATTCAGGGAATAAATAAGAACGGCAACAAAGTAAATTTAAGATATAACCCCGGCGGAAATCCGACAATTAATGATACACTTTTTAATCTCAGTCTTGACCAGGGCAGTGATTCAAGTAATTTCTACCTGACAAACTTAAACAGTAATGTTGCTGAATTTATTGGTAATCTTCCGAAAGATATATATGTAGCAAAAACTATTTTGATTAATAAACCTTATTCGAACGGAAGTATAAATTATCTTGACAGTTTTTCGACAAATACTAATTTTTCTGTACCGATAAACATGTATATTACGCAGACAAATTCTGTTATACAGGACGACACAGCAGATTTCGGTATAAGCGATGAAGATCAGAGAAAAAAAATTCAAAATTGCCAGAGTATGGATATTGAACTAATAATGACTAATGCGATTGCACTATTTGCTATCTCAAAAATTGACGTTCTTGACTCATTCAACGTACCATTGTTTTCACTTTCACGGATGTTAGGTAATCCTTCGGATTCGACTATCTCGGTAAGCCGTGCCCCTGTTGATATAAACGGTTTTGTTAACGGCATCAGCCTGCAAACGTACAGGACAACTGTACCGAAAGAAATAATTGACAAAATACTTAGAGCAGGGAAAGTAGTGTATGTCACAAAATTCTACACCGATCAAAATCCCACATCATACATAAGAGTAGTGAAAAATGATTATGCGAGGCTATTGGGTATAGGCAAAGTAATTTACAGAATTAAAGAGGATTAATTAAACAACGATGAGAAATCTAATGGAAAAACATTTTACAATTTTATTATTTATATTTATGGTTTTTATCTCCGATTCTTTTGCCCAATACCAATTTACAGTCCGCAATTATTCGATGGGCAGGGCATCAACTGCGGCAGCATACAGCATAGACGCAATTGGATTTAACCCTGCAAATATTATAAACCAAAGAAGTATAGATACCAGCATAGTAGATTTCAGTTTAGGAATAAATTTAGGAATAATGCTTGACGCTGAATTTGCACCATTGAACCTGCTTGACCAGTACTTTACGAAAAATGCAGACGGCACGAAGAAATATTTAGATACCGACGATAAGAATGATATAATAGAGCAGGTCGGCAACACTCCTATAAATTCAATCGGTAATATAAAACCAATTTCAGTAGTTGTAAGAACAATCGACGGTACTTTTGGTTTCGGAGTTGAGGAAAGAGTAGGAGGGCATTTTTACTTCGATAAAGATTTTCTGGAAGTCGCATTCTTCGGAAATGAAGTTAACAGGAGATATGATTTTTCCGAACTCGATTTTAATACTTCCTGGACAAGGCAAATATCGTTTTCATACGCGCGGAAAATAGACATAAAGAACAATAAAAACTTCAAGTACATAAATTTAGGAGCTTCATTTAAACCTCAATTAGGATTTTATTACTCTGAAATTATTAACAATGACCTTTCGGTTTTCACGAATGACAGCAATCAAATTTCCGGTTCCGGGAAAATGACCTTACTTTATTCCGGAATATCATCTGAAAGGAAGTTAGAACCCCCGGTAAACAACGCGGGATTCGGAGTCGGATTTGATATTGGTTTATCTACTACACTTGAAGACTTTTTCAATTTAGGAAAGTTGAACCTTGGTTTCAGCGTTACAGACATTGGCTATATTAACTGGAAAACGAATGCGGCAAATTATTATTATGACGGTAGTTTTTTAATAACGGATATAACGAAGAAAGAGCAGCTTGATTCCCTTGAAGATGTAATTAACGGAACAAGGTCGCCGATAGAAAGCTTTTCAAGAATGCTGCCAACGACAGTCAGAATTGGTGCGCAATATAAGTATTATTCGAATAAACAAATGAGTGAAGGCAAAGTTCATTCAGAGGACATGGAATTAATGAGTTTTGCGCTTGACTACATACAGGGATTTACGGATAATTACGGCGGCACAACAACTCCGATAGTTGCAATTGGATATGAGATTAATCCAATAAACGAGCTCTCAGGAAGGCTTGGAATAGTTGCCGGAGGAAGAGAGAAGTTTGAACTTAGTTTTGGTTTAGGTCTTAACGCAGGTCCGTTTTCTATGGATTTTGGAACATACAACATACTAAGCGTACTTGCTCCTAAAAAGACAAAGAACTTCTCATTAGGATTGAACATGAATTTTAAAATTTAGTATTGGGTAATAATATTCAGATAAAGAAGATTGGTAAAGAAGATTTAGCAGCGGCTGTTGAAATATTTACAGAAGGCTTCGTTGATGACCCTTTACATCTTAATCTTTTCCCTGAAATTAAAGAGAGAGAAAGAGTAACTCGATGCATATACGAGATGATGGTCTATGATATAGTACCGGGTTTGAACCTTCAACTTAATGGTTTGTATTTCAAAAATCAGATTGCAGGATGTTTGATTTACACAAGACCTGATGCAAAAGAATGGCATGAGGGAATGATGGAGGCAGTAACGGAAATGAGAACGAAAGCCGGTAGTCCCAACATAAAATACATCGGCGAATATGCAATGAAAACATCTGCTCTAAAACCGAAAGAAACACATTTTTACTTAAATGAACTTTCAGTCAAAAAACAATTTCGAAGAAGAGGATTTGCACGCATACTTATAGAAACTGCGGAAAAAGATGCAATAAATTTTACCGGAGTTAAAATAATTGGGCTTGATACTACTAATATTTTAAATGTTGAAATTTATAAAAAGATTGGCTATAATGTGTTCCATGAGTTTAATTTTATGGATTTGACGGGCTATGTTATGGTAAAAGAGATTCAATCAAAAGAATTTTAAAGTAATTTTTTCATAAATAAAATTAGGGAGAGCAAATGAGAAAATTCATTACATTGTTATTTGTACTGTTTATCAGTGCCGGCATAGCCAACGCTCAGGGTCTTGAAGAAAAACTTCAGAAAGTGGGACCGGATTATGCAAAATTGTACATGCAGCCTCTCGTGGATGCTTTAGGAACAAACATGAATTCAAATTACTTCTACGACGCTTACGTACCTTTTGATAAAAAAGTACCAATAGGATTCAATGTAGGTATCAGGTTTAGATTCATGAATACTTTCATGAGCAGTGACGACCAGAAATTTAATTTCAGCTATGCAGATTCAATTGCTGTTGGCGGAGGTTATGCTAAGGGTACATACAGAGCACAGGACGCACCTACTGCGATAGGTGATAAGACAGAAGCCATTGGAAAGTTTTACGATCAAAACGGTAATTATGTCCCCGGACAGGATATTACTTTAATCGGCGGTGCTTTTAAAACGACATCAGTCCCATTCTTTATTCCTGAAATTACTTTTGGTACTTTATACGGTACAGACGGTTCCATAAGTTTCCTACCGAAAATAAAAATCAGTGACGTTGGTTCCCTTTCTTATTTTGGATTTACGCTGAGACATAACATTAGCCATTATTTCCCGAAAAGCCCGGTTGACATCGCTGTACAAGGAGGTTATCAGGGACTAAGCTTTACCGAGCCCGATAATAACGACCTCTGGAAATCAGGAAATTTCTTCATCAACGGACAGGTCAGTAAAACCTATAAAATTCTTACCGGTTATGCTGCACTTCAGTATGAAAATTTCAAGGCTGACTTTTCATACAATTATTTGCACTCAAACGGCACTAAGACTCCTGTGAAAGTAACAGTTGACGGAAACAATAATTTCAGGTTTGTTATAGGCGGAACTGTAAAAGTAGGTTTCTTTGCTTTCAACCTTGATGCAAATATTGGAAAAAGGTTTGCAATATCCTCGGGTATTAATTTTATTATCTTATAGTAGAATAGAGTATTTTAAGAACGGTATCCGCTGCAAAGCGGATACCGTTCTTTATTTCAATACCCTACTGCCTTACCGCTGCCTCGTTTATCAGAGTGACCCGAGAGAGTCCCGTCCTGATTAAATACGATTGCTTCCACCCTTCCGAAATCGGAAACTATTTTTAAATCATAGCCCAGCCTCCTGAATATCCACCTCAAATTCTATTACATTAAGTATAGTCTCCTCTCTCAGGGTTACAGTATTAATAATGCAATGCATAGTAATACGCAGAGCAAATAATACATTGACAATTAAAATAATACTTAATATTTTAACAGCAGTAATAGCAAAATAATTTACCCCGAGAGGGGATAAACAAAATTAATATGAAAAGTATAAGTTTTCATTATTATTTTTCTGCGGGGATGGAAATATTTCTTCGCCTTTATATATACTATTATTATCATTTTTTATCTACATCTAAATCACCCTCTAATATATATTCTATAAATTATAAGACTAATAATTCGAAAAATATAACCCCAAAAGTCATTATTCAAAGTATTCCTATCCACACAAAATATTTAATTGCATCAAAGTTTAAAACAAAAAGAATACAATTATGAAAAAACTATTTATAATAATATTAATGCTAACTGCATTCAGCGTTAATGCACAGTGGGTTGTTCAAACCTCGGGAATATCTGCTAATCTATATGACGTAGAATTTATTAATCGTTATACAGGCTGGGCATTGGGGGACGGCGGTTATGTACTAAAAACAACTAACGGAGGAATTAACTGGATGAACATTCCTAATCCTTCAATTATAGGTGGTGGTATTTTATCGTCAATTTTTCCGGTTGATTCCCTATACTGTTATGTCTCAGGTGGGCATGATGTTATTTTGAAGACAACGAATGGGGGTGCAAACTGGATTGAAATCAGCAACGGAAATCCGAACGGAGGTATTTATAATGGAGTCCATTTTCTAAATAGGGATACCGGATGGTTTTGTGGAAGTAGTCGTGTACTTCGCACAACTAACGGTGGTCTTACTTTTGATACAGCCCATACAATTTCGTTTAATAGCGATATATATTTTCGAAATTTCAACGAAGGATTATACTGCACTGCCGGAAGAGTATTTAAATCAACAAACAGCGGAATGAACTGGTTTGATACGAATGTCCCGTCTAGTTATGCTTACGAATTCAGAAAACTAAGTGTTGTTAATAGTCAATACGTTTATGTAATTGCAGGTCAGTCACCTCTTTATAGAAGTACAGACTTTTGTAATACCTGGCAAGTTTTAGATACTTTGCATTCTTACCCGCCTTCAGTTATGCAAGCCGTAGCATTCTCAAGTGTAAATACTGGTTGGGCTGGTGGAAGTTATGGCTATTTATATAAGACTACTAATGGAGGTTATAATTGGTACAGACAAAACACAGGGTCGAATCAGGCTTTCTGGGGCTCAATATATTGCTTTAATGATTCTGTAGTATGGGGCGTTGGAGGTGCAGGAAAGATAATGCATACAACAAATGGGGGAGAATGGCTTGTAGGGGTTAGCAATAATGGAAATGAAGTACTTAAAGGATTTGCGTTATATCAGAATTATCCAAATCCGTTCAATCCGACAACAATAATTAAATTTCAGGTTGTAAATGGATTCCCTATAAAAACATTAGGGAATGACAAAGTAGTATTGAAAGTATTTGATGTGCTGGGAAGAGAAGTTCAAACACTTGTGAACGAATCACTAAATCCCGGAACGTATGAAGTGACATTCGATGGAAGTAAAATATCGAGTGGAGTTTATTTCTATAGGCTATACTATTTAAATTCAGTACAAACTAAAAAGTTTTCTTTATTAAAATAAATTGAAAAGAATAATGAGAACAAACTATACATATTTGAAAAAACTAATTTTATTAATCGTAATGATTCTTAATGTCTCATTATTAATAAGCAATGGTTATAGTCAGTGGATGTTGCAAAACACCGGAAGTACAACTGATTTTCATTCTGTGAAATTCATCAATAAGAATACCGGCTGGATTTGCGGAACAGGAGTGATAGCAAAAACAACTAATGCAGGTATAAACTGGATTCAGCAAATACATCCCGCAACAAATAAGAGGTTAGATCGCTTAAGTGCAATTGATTCTAATACTGTTTATTGCATTGGTATGTTCAAGACAATTTTGAAGACTACAAACGGTGGAGACAACTGGATAGCAATTCAAAACGGTCCTTACGGAACAGGCGATAGTTATAATTCCATGTTCTTCCTTAATAATAATACTGGTTGGATATCAGGCAGTGGTCAAAAGATTTGGAAAACAACAAATGGCGGTGACTCCTTAATTCAAATATACATTGCGGATTGGGTTAATGATATATACTTCAAAGATGCAATGACAGGTATATTATGCGGCGATGGTGGATTTCTTCAAAGAACAACAAATGGTGGTTATAATTGGTATACACCCAATATTAATTTAAATTATATGGGATATACTTTTCATGAACTTGCTACAATTAATAATCAATATTGTTGGGTAATAGGGAGAGAAAATGCTCCTGTTTATCGTTCAACGGACTTCGGAATGAACTGGGATAGCATTGGGAAAGTCTCCGGTATTTTTGATATTTATAGTGCAAGATTTTCAAATGCAAACACAGGTTGGTGTGGCGGCGGTGGAACCCCTGGGGGTAGAATGTTTAGAACAACAAATGGAGGTTACAATTGGACAAGAATGGATAACGATAATAATCCTGGATATGTAGATGATATATACTTTTATAACGACAGCCTTGGTTGGGCTACCGGAAGTAATGGTATGGTATTGTACACAACGAACGGAGGTTTATCTTATGTAAATCAAATCTCTACTGTAATTCCAGAATCATTCGTATTGCATCAAAACTATCCGAACCCGTTTAACAATACAACGAATATAATGATTGAAATAAAAGAGAGGGATTTTTATAAACTTGAGATATATGACGTAACAGGAAAAAAAGTTGATAACTTATTAGAAGGAATAAAAACACCGGGTACTTATCAGATAAATTATAATGCATCGAAATTATCATCCGGAATTTACTTTTACAAACTAATTTGTTCAAATTACATACAGACTAAAAAGTTTTCTTTAATTAAATAAATTTAAAAGATTATGAAAGCAAACTATACATATATGAAAAAACAAATTATATTAATCGTAATGATTCTTAATGTCTCATTATTGATAAGCAATGGTTATAGTCAGTGGGTATTGCAGAACACCGGAAGTACCACTGATTTTCATTCTGTTAAATTTATTAACAAAAATACAGGTTGGATTTGCGGAACAGGAGTAATAGCAAAAACTACTAATGCAGGAGTTAACTGGGTACACCAATTACATCCTGCAACAAATAAGAGATTGAATAGCTTAAGTGTTGTTGATTCAAATACAATTTATTGTGTTGGTATGTTTAAAACAATATTGAAAACTACTAACGGCGGAGAGAATTGGATAGCAATTGAAAATGGTCCTTATGGAACAGATGATAGCTACATCTCCTCATTCTTCCTAAATAACAACACTGGTTGGGTCTCAGGTACAGGAACAAAAATATGGAAAACAACTGATGGAGGTATTACTTTATCAAATGTCTATATAGGAGGTTGGATATATAGTATATTTTTCAAAGACTCTTTAACGGGCTTAGTATGTGGGGATGGCGGGTTTCTTCAAAGAACAACAAATGGCGGATTAAATTGGTACACACCTAATATTAATTTGAATTATATGGGTTATGATTTCTGGGATATGTCAATAACCAATTACCAATATTGCTGTGTAGTAGGTTTACAAAATGGTCCAGTTTATCGCTCAACAGATTTTGGTATAAACTGGGATAGTATTGGAAGAGTACCCGGTATATTTGATATTTATAGTGTAAGATTTTCAAATTCCAATACGGGTTGGTGCGGAGGTGGAGGAACACCTGGGGGTAGAATGTTCAAAACTACAAATGGAGGTTACAATTGGGTACGAATGGATAACGATAATAATCCCGGATATGTTGGGGATATATATTTTCATAACGACAGCATTGGCTGGGCAACAGGAAGCAATGGAATGGTGTTATATACAACGAATGGAGGTTTAACATTTGTAAATCAGATATCAAACGATATTCGTAAATCTTTTGAATTGCATCAAAACTATCCGAACCCGTTCAACAATTCAACGAATATAATAATTGAAATAAAAGAGAAAGGTTTTTATAAACTTGAGATATATGACGTATCGGGAAGAATAGTAGATAACTTTTTTGAAGGAATAAAAACACCAGGCACATATCAGGTAAATTATAAGGCATCTAAGTTAACGTCCGGAATTTACTATTACAAGCTAATTGGTTCTAATTTCTTGCAAACAAAAAAGTTCTCTTTAATCAAATAATCATTTAAAGTCCTTATGGATACACCACCAAAATAAATTTTTATATTGAATTAAAGGGCGGAGCCTTTGAAATAAAAGAACAGTCGCGGTCAACGACAATCAAAAGTTATATCCATAAATGGATATATCCGCCCATTTTTTATAACAAATTAAAACATAAATAATTAAAGGATCAAATAAAATGAGAAAATCATTAATAGCAATTTGCATTTTTATGTTTTTACTTTTAGTAGTAAAAACATCGGAAGCACAAAGTCCGTATGAATCATCTTGCGGAAGTACTTTGTTTCAGGCAAGTCAACTACCCTTAAACCCACAAGATGGATTCTTTAAACCGAACCGAACAGATACAATAAATGGGAGTCCTATATCTAGCTCGTCATATTTCCCGGTATTAATAGTATTTGTTCAATTTCTTGATGACGCAAATGATAACATCTGGCCAAATACTTGCGATACATCGGGTCCAATTTACAGAGATAGTTTGATTGCAGATATCAAAAACAATAACTCAAATTGGTGGAATGCTTATGACCAGAATAAGGAGACGTTCAGCAACTATTTCTTACAATTATCACTCGGAAGATTTCATGTGTTGGGAAAAGCATATTCTGTGCGCCTTGATTCAAATGCATCTTACTATCGAAATACAGGTGTTGGTATAGCAGCAATGAATGTTGAAATATGGAATAAATTAAACCAAAAATATTCTATTAACTGGGCTTGGTACGATAAGTGGAGTTGGAACGGAACTAATTTTGAATACGGTTCGGATAATAATGTAGATTTTATTTATAAAATTCATAAAACTACCGGTGGTGTATTACCCGAATATGATGGATATAGTTCACTTGATGGAAGTGATTTTAAAGTCGATACATTACGCTGGATTCGCTCAGGATACGGTTATACCAGTTCAGGCATAACCTGTGCTAGAAATTTAATGAAAAATAATGTTACTGGTATTTGTATTCACGAACATGGACATTACACGTTTTCCAATGGACATTTGATATACGGCCGTAATTCTTATGCAATTGGTGTTGAGGCATTCTATAGTCCATACGAAATGATTCTAAGTGGATATATGACACCTAGAACCGCAACCTTTGGACAGTCAAACATCTTAGGTGATTATTCTTCTCGTAGTAATAATGATGGAGAGGTTATAAAAGTACCAATTTCTGAGACAGAGTTTTTCTTACTGGCAAACAGAAGTAAAGTTTGTTATTGGGATAGACTTATGCTGGGTGATACAGCATTTTATGACCCGTATAATACATCTGATTACGGAAAAGGGCTTTATATTTATCACGTTTTTGATGGTATTTACAGGCCGACCGCTGATTGGTGCTCTCCTCATGATCTTGAATGTGCTGATGGATATTACAGATGGGAAGCAACAGGATGGGCTTCAGTGGATATGAATTGCTGGACAAGTGGAAATGTTTGGAAAACATATAATAAAGCGGAAGTTTTATATGAAAACGATCCATCCTTACATGGAACTCATTTATTAAATACACTAAAGGGAGATGGATTAAGTTTACATGATTTTTTTAGTTATAATTCAAATGGTTCACCAAATGGATATACTATAAAGCATAGTTTTGGTGACCCGCCAGTAGATAATTGCCATCTCGGTACAAACAGAATATTTACAACTAACGAGGAACTATATACATCGTATGATAATATTGGTGATAGATGGGATGCATGGAAACCGGGATACAACGAAGTGTTTTCTCCTTATTCGAGTCCAAATACGTTTTCGAGGAGTAACGATACAACAGGAATCTTTATTTACTACGATAGCTTGAATGGGAATACTGCGAATATCAAAATTTACAGGGCAACAGAATTCGGCGGAGAAACTGACCTTGCGGACATTCTTGAAGCAACACCGCCTTCACGTCCAATGGGTTTAAATGTTTCTGTTTCCGATTGTATTGATAATAAATTATATCCTGTACTTACATGGAATCACAATATGGAGCCTGATATGATGGGAGAAAAACCTGAAAAGAGATACAAAATCTTTAGAGCATATAATCAATACGGAACTGTACCGGATGATTATTTTGAAGTTGCGGATTTACTTATTCCTGAAGACGAACAGCCGGTTTACATGGACTTGGATGCCTGGAACTCTTGCTGGGGTTGGGGTATTTTGCAAAACAGTATCCGATATAAAATAGTAGCGATTGACAACACTAATTGGGCATCGGTTTATTCTGATTTTGTTTCATTCTCTTCAGAAGATCTCGAAAGAGGTGATAACATGGGAAACCTTGTTAATAACAACACAGTCAAAAAATACGAGCTGTCGCAAAACTATCCGAACCCTTTTAACCCTGTTACAAAAATAAACTATGCCTTGCCAAAACAGGGATTTGTATCTTTGAAAATCTATGACATCACAGGCAGAGAAATACAAACACTTGTAAATGAAGTAAAGCAGACAGGATATTACACAGTTGATTTCAACGGCTCGCAACTTAGCAGCGGAGTTTATTTTTACAAAATCAAAAGCGGTAATTTTATAAGCGTAAAACGCATGGTGCTTATCAAATGATTATGCACACATAACACTTAAATTTACAACCACTAATCAAAAAACCCGCGGATACATTAGCGGGTTTTTATTATTTCTATAATGAATTTATTCTCTTCTGAGAAAGCAGCAGTTAAGTCACTATTAAGTTAATACCCTACTACCTTGCCGCTGCCGCGTTTATCAGAGTGACCCGAGAGAGTCCCGTCCTGATTAAATACGATTGCTTCCACCCTTCCGAAATCGGAAACTATTTTTAAATCATAGCCCAGCTCATACAGCTTCTTTATACTATTTCCCGACAACAAGGTTTTTTCAACCTGAAGTAAATCCGGCAGCCACTGATGATGAAAACGAGGAGCATCGACAGCCTCCTGAACATCCATGTCAAATTCTATTATATTAAGTATTGTTTGAAGCACGGATGTAATAATTTTACCGCCTCCGGGCGAACCGACAACCATGTAAGGTCTTGAATCTTTGAGTAATAATGTCGGTGTCATTGAACTCAGCATTCTTTTGCCGGGCTCTATTGCATTAGCTTCATTACCAACAAGTCCGAAAATATTCGGAACTCCGGGCTTTACAGAGAAGTCATCCATTTCATTGTTAAGAAGAAATCCCGCTCCGTCAACCACAACTTTATTACCGTATGTATCATTAAGCGTAGTTGTAAGTGAT
>Ga0172380_10004639_pt1 | contig 17458 bp, 24 predicted proteins | sample Leawe162metaG_FD_119747 | JGI IMG/M metagenome (GOLD analysis project Ga0172380, IMG submission 119747) | Leachate microbial communities from a municipal landfill in Southern Ontario, Canada - Leachate well 162 metaG | ecosystem: Engineered > Solid waste > Landfill > Unclassified | place...
ACGGGCTCGGACAATTCTTCATGTTTATGGCCCATATGATTCCAACAAGGAAGGTTTTCAAACTCTCATAACTGAGATGGTCTATTATACTGCAGAGGCTCTGTATTTCTGGGGCGGTATGGTTCGTAGTATCGTCTCGCCGATGAGAGCCGAGCGCATAGGATCGTATTCCTATGATAAAGGTGATAGAAAATCTGCTAACAAGATAATTGAAGGACACGATATAGTCTGGCCTTTGATTCTTCACCTTAGAGATAATAGCGGACCAATGCGATACGGTATCATAGTCGAACAACTTAATCCAGTCAATCTTGAAACTGGATTAAGAAGTATTTCTGATTCATATACTAATCGCACGGCTCGTGCCATCAAGAAACTTGGATTGGTCAGTGACACTGATGAATTCAATAATCTTGTATATGGGGACGGTGCTTGGTGGCCGCTATGATGCTAGTGCAAGTGTGTGACATCTATCGTGCGGCTCCTGGACCTAAGCGGAATGGTATGCCTTCGGTTGAGACTTGGTCTAAGGTCAAGTCTGGAATCAAATGCAGACTTGACTTCGCTTATAAGTTTGGGAGCCGCATGGAAAAAATTCCTGAAGAATTTCTTGGTAAGAATCATGGTATGGCTTTCATGATAACTTCATTTGAAGTGAAGCCGAGAGATATCATTATTCTTACTCGTCGTGCTGGCTTTCCTGCTGACGAACAGTATGACGTTGAATACGTTGATCCTGTTCTTGATTCTGTTGCGGTTCATCATATTGAAGTCACTATATCGAAACGAGACAACCTCGTTGATTTAGGATAGTTATGATAGGACAACTTGGATATCTCAAATTTGATATGAGAGAATTTCAACGAGCATCAATGAATCTTCTTAGCGATAAGAATATTAGGCGATCTCGTTTAGTTGTCAAGAGGACTGTCCACGACCTCGGTATTGAGGCTGCGAAGAATGCTCAGCGGATAGTCGCCGATGAAGTTTCAGATAGCGGACGCCTTGCAGCATCCATTGGTATCTACAATTCAGGCTATCTTAAACAAGGTGGTACTGGATCAAGTAAGCGTGATGCACACTTCGTTGAGATGACAGTAGGTAACAAATACGTCGTCGAGTTTGGATCTAATGTTCCTTACGCGACGCCTATTATGCTTGGATTTACAATGAATGAACGTCGAGTTGTATTTTCGACTCGATTGGGTCAATTCATTACTGTCCATCCATTCTCATTCCGTGGTGTTCATGCTTATGAGCGTGGATTAGATCAAATGAATTCTGATCACATGCTACAACAAAAGATCTTCGAAAAGAATATGAAGATCTTACAAGTTGGTTGGAGAATTCAATAATATGGAAAATTCAGAAATACTATTACAAGTTCAACAGAGTGCATTGATTGAGATAGCAAAAATTGCTGCTCCATGGTCGATGCGTCAGAACATTAAGGTTCCATATCCTATCAAGATTGTCAATGAGACCGTAGCATCAATACACGTTGCGTGTAGAATTAATGATAACGGTATCATTGAATTAATCGTAAAGAATAGGGTAAGAGATCCTGGATCGAATGTCTTAGTGATCGAACCAGATGATGATAAGACTATCGAATTCGATGATGAGACTTAAGTGACTGGATAAACATGGATATAAGTGATGTCAGAGAATCTTTATTTAGATTCATAAATAGACGAGCATTAGAACTTGGATATAGTGACATCACAATTTATCCTGGTCCTAGTGTTATTCAACAAGATCGTCCTATTTGGATAGTTCAACAAGTTCCTGGATCGTTGACAAGTGTTCGAGGTCGATGGACTGTATGGCGAACACAACGATTCAATATAATGTTCCTATGCTCTCAAGGAATAAGTGGTTTCCTTGAAGCGGAACGTTGGAACGCTCATATTGAGAAAAAACTTTCTCAAAATAATTGGCTGATAACGAGCATTCTAAATAATTTCGTCCATCCGACTCCTGCAGTTACTGTCAAGTATGCAGAAGGAGGATCACTGGCTGCTGGCACTTACTACGTCGCAGTTAGTGGAATAAATCATTTAGACGAATTACAAGAGACTCTTCCGTCAGTAACTCAGGCGGTCGTAGTTAATGCTCCCGGTTCTGGTTCCATTGAATTGGTGATTCCAAGATACGATGGTGGTCAGAATTGGTTCAGCAAATACAACGTGTATCTTGGCACTACTGCATTAAATATGAAGAAGATGACAAATACACCTGTAGTCTCAAGTAATGTATTGCCAACTATCTATACAATCAATAATGCTGCGTTAGCCACTGGCAAAGCGCCAGAAACAGAAAGCGAAATCAAATACCGTTTTCTTAGAATACCATTCGATGCCTTTGATGTTAATGTAACTGATGAGCCAACGAATGAATCTGGTAATTTCATGGCAATCGCTTCATTGAATGTTGTGTATCCTATCACGCAGGATACTCCTATTATGGAACCTGCGTACCCGGTTGCAAGTGTTCAATACCAATTGGATACAGATAACTAATGAGGTCTGTCGATGGTTAATGAAGATAGAAGACGGAATAAGCAACCGTTATCTAATCCTCCTATTTCTGAATTCGATAAAGAAGAAGAAATAGCCCCCGAGTTAGATAACGTTGAAGAAGTCGTGAAGCAGATCGATCCTGTTCCTGTTACTAAGACTAAATCTGAGAGTCTTTATCTTGCTTCTGAGTTAGTTGAAAATTCTAGGGCTATTGCTCAGATTCCTAGACATATGGCTATCGGTGCAATGAAGAGCGCTAATATTGATCTAAAGTCGAAGATCACTCGAAAAGCATTCATTGATGCGTGTGAAGCATTTAAGAATGCTAAAGCGTTTTAGTTAGAAGGATCATAGATGACTTCACAATCTTGGAACGATGCTGATGTTAATGCAGCCGGGTCTCGTCCTGGCTTCTACATTAACTTCCAGCAGGCTGCTGCGGCAGCGGTGGTTCCCGGTGCTAGAGGTACTGTTGGAATCATCAGTGAGGCGGATTGGGGTCCGCCGAACGAAATTGTTGAAATAGCGGCATTAAGTGAAGCAGAATCTTACTTCACTGATGAAGAGGATGCTACCGCAAGATTGTATAATCTTGTCAGGTTTGCATTCCGCGGTGGTGCAAATGTAGTCAAGGCTGCTCGTGTTCTGAACACTACAAATGCAGTCAAGGGTACTCTGACACTTACCGACACAAACGGTACTCCAGTCAATACCCTCAGGATTGATGCTAAGTACGTTGGTACTTATGGCAACAACATTTCTGTCGAAGTCGCTGATGACCCGGTCGATGCAACCAAGACGAGGATTAGAATCTTCGTTGAGGATGCACTTGTTCATGCAGTTACTTCTACTGTTAATACTGGCGCAGCAGGATTCACTGATAACATAGTGGCCCTGTTCACTGCTCTTGATAGTCCTTGGATTGATGTCGTTAAACTCGCTGATGGTGACAATGACTTAGATCCCGTCGCTGAGACCAACCTTGCTTCAGGCGCGAATGGCGATGCGGTTACTGCCACTCAGTTCAATACTGTTCTTGATCTGTTTGCTGCTAATCGTGTCAACATTCTTACGACTGACTCTGCGGTTGGTGCTATCCAAACGGCTATTGCTGAATGGATCGCTGACCAGCGTGCAGCAAATTACTATGTCATTGGTGTTCTTGGCGCTGATCTTGCTGATAGCGTCGTTACTATGAATGGTGATGCGAACGCATTCAATACAGCAGGAATCGTTTACGTTGGTCCTGGTGTCGTCATGCCTAACGTGGCGGGTACTTCGGCAACGTATTCTGGAGCCTCTGTAGCGTCCGTGGTGGCCGGTCTTATCGCTGGTGTGCCCTCGGGTAGAGCCATTACTTTTATGGGCATCCCGGGGTCTACAAACGTCGAGCAATTATTCACTAATGCTGAGATCAAGAGTCTTCTTGCAAATGGTGTCTGCGCCATCGCAGTTAGCCCTCCGGGTAGTGTTCCTACAGCCAGAGTTGAAAGAGGTATTACTACTCTCTACAACCCCGGTGTTGATGATATTTCTTCGTATAAGAAGATTCGCACGATCCGTATTGCTGATGCAATTGCAGAGGGTCTTTCTGACGCAGCGAATTCAAACTTCATTGGTCGTCAATTAGACAATGATGCTGGTCGGGCAGCAATTATTGGCGCGGTTCGAGACTTCCTTAGAACTCAGGCTGACGCACAATTAATTGAAGATGACTACACTGTTGAGTTAGACGAAGAAGAAAGCACTGGAGATGGTAACTTATTCCTAAATATTGCGATTAAGCCCATCGACGCTGTTGAATTCATCTGGTCTACGATTTCACTCGGATAGTGAGGATGGTTTATGCCTAATCAACCTGTTCTGCAGACCGGGTATGTCATCAACGGTTCGTTCGGTGAAGTTCTACACGGTGACGGTAGATGGTTGACTGAAATTCAGAATATTCAGGCAACTGTCAAGATTAATCGTAGAGACATCATGCGGGCCGGTACTCGTGCCATTGGCTATAAGCCTATGACCGTGAGTGGTGAAGGTACGATTGGTCTACTGAAGGTTACATCTGATTTTGCCAAAGTCGTCACTGAAATGATGCGCGGCGGTAATGATCAGTTGCAGAAGGTTACGACCTTAACTATCAAACTGAACGACCCTGAGGCTCTTGGCATCGAGCAGACTCGTCTGATTGGTGTTAGATTCTGGGAAATCAACCTTGGATTTGGTGTTGATGACATCATCGAAGAGAACGTTCCGTTCACGTTTGAGAATATTGAAGGTAACAACTGGATCACTGGTAATCCTTCTGATCCTAACGCTCGTGTTCGTCAATATACTGCACTCGACTAATTAAGAAAGTTGGATACTACTATGGTTAGTGAATATCGCCCTGAAGAAGAGATGAATTCCAATGTTGTTCCTGGAGTTCTTGTTCCGTCGGGCACTATTGATTTCAAAGAGGAAAAGGTCGAGCGCACTTACGATGAATCCGTAAGTGTGCTCGACGTCATCCTCAATTCCATTGACATAGGTAAACCTGTCAATGCTAGTTGGAATTGGTCCAGAAAAGGGATTTCTGTTCCGATTCGTTCATTACTTCCTGATGAATTAAGGAAGATTAGTAAGAAGAATACTAAGCAACAGAGAATTGCTCGTAGCGATAGATTCCATACGGAATTAGAGGTCGATGACTACAACCTCGATGTTGTCGCTACTGGTGTTCTTAACCCTGACCTTCAGGATCCATTGATTCGTGAGCAACTTGCTAAGAAGTTCCAAACGAACAATGACATCCATTCTCTTATCAAGAAGATTTGGCTCCCGGGCGAAATCACTTCACTAGTTATGGCTATCCTTGAGACTAGTGGTTTCGTCGATGACGAAGAAACCATTAAGTCTGTAAAAGATTAATCCTCGGACGAGCAGAATTAGATGAAGTGGCCTATGATGACTTAACTGACATCAGGGCATTCAGACTTTATATGCTCGTCCAATGGGGACATAATCCAAAAGTAGTCATGGAAGATATGCCTGAAGGTTATAGACTCTTCTTATTTGGTTGTGTGGATGCATGGATGCTCATGCAACAGGCATCTAGTAAGAGGGGCGGCGGCGGTTCTCCTCCGCAGGTTTCTATGATGCGCTAAGTTAAGGATGGACTATGGCAGGTCCTATTCTTACTGGTAAGGTCGTATTCGTAGACTTAGCCACCAAGACTCTTCAAAAGATTCAACGTATGGCGCAGCAAGTGAATACAACTCTTGCTACTCAAACGGGAGTCTTGAAGGCTGGTGCTGCTCAGGCTCAACAAGCGATTGCGGTTTCTAATCAGTACGCAAAGGCCATTCAGAATGTAGGTGCCGCTACACAGGCGGCGACTCAACATACTAGGGACATGCATATCACTCTAACAGGAATGTTAAAAGTGATGTTCATGTTCGCAATCAACCTTCAGATCATTAGAGCAGTAACATCTCCATATACATTCTTAAGAGGAGCGGTTGAACAAGTCAGGGATTTCCAAACAGGAATTCGTGGCGTCAACGCACTCTTAAGACTGAATAAAGATGAATTAAAGATATTCAGTAAGGGCATTCAAGAGATTGGTGCACTTTACGGAATAACTACTGCAGACATGCTAGATTCAACTAAAGAACTCGCATCTAGCATCAGTGCATTAAATATCGGCGCATTATCTCAGCAAGAAGCAATTATCAAGATTCTTAGATCTGGTGCTAAACTTGCTGTCATTGACAATACCGATTTGAAGAGTTCTGTTGGCGCCATTCGTGCGATGATGGCAGCACTAAGTATTGATATCACCAATGTTGATAAGGTGATGTCACTTCTGTGGGCAACGGTTGATGTTGGTACAATCAGAGTGAATGAGATTGAAGGTGCCGTCGGTAAGTGGGCCGGTGTCCTTTCTACTCTTGCTCCAAAAGATGGCGAAGGTCGATTGAAGTTTCTTCAGGAAACATTAACGATGTTCGCTGCCTTGACCAACGTGTTTCCTGTTGCTGAAGCAGAGACGGCTACTTCTCGTATTCTTACAAGCCTAACTAAAGAGGCTAATGGCGTCGCTCAATTACGTCGTGAACTTGAGTCGGTAACTGGTATTCCTCTTGGACTTGATGTTTATACGAGTAAGGGTCCTAGTGCATGGTTCAAGAACCTTGACCAAGCCATTGGTAAGGATTCAAAACTTGTCGCTGCAATTGTTCGCGGACAAAGAGATATAACTACTCTTACTGCCGAAGAAACAGAAGCGGCCAGTGGCGCACTCTCTACCAGATTAATGGCTGCATTATTCCCGAACATTCGAGCGAGTACCCCGCTGCTGTTCTTGCAGTCTCTTGGTGAACAACTCGACAAAATCAACACAGACTTGATTGATACTCAGGTAAATGTCAAGGCTGCATTTGAAGAGATGTATAACACCGCTGACACTAACTGGAAGCGGTTCGGCGCGTTGTACGATGCGGTAAGAGTTTCTCTATTCGGCGGCATGATGCAAGAAGCATCTAATGTCATGAAGAATGTAGCGGATGCAGTTCACAAGATTGTATTCTCTGAAGACTTCGATGAATTAAATGCCGCTGAAAAAATTAGAAGAATTCTTAATGCCATATCAAAAACTGTGAATGATTGGTGGATGAGCGGTGGCCGCGAATCTACTATGAGATTTGCACAGAATTTCACTGCTGGTCTTGTAATTTTCCTCGAGACAGCAGTAATTGACAATATGTCGAAATTCATTGATATTGGTATGTCTATTGCTAGTGGCGTTGTTGCAGGCATGTTCAAGTATATTTTGAATCCTAAGAACATTGGTAATCCACTTGTTCAAATGCTTGCAATGAAAGCATTAGGATTTAAGACTAAAACTTCAATCGCTGTACCCGCTCTCGCAAGTTATGGCATCGGACAATTAAAAGGTCTTGAAGGTAGCGGTGGCGGCGACGTTGGTATTCCGGGTAGTGGTGGATCAGGTGGAGGCGGCGGATTCATGGGAACCGCAACTTCTCTTGCTACTACTCTTGCTACTTTTGCTGTTGCAAGTGCTGGAATGAAATACGGTACTGCTGGCGCTAAGGGACTTGGAAAGTTTGCTCTTGGAGGTATTGGCGCTGGTGCTGGTGCCTTATGGAGTAGATTTGGTAGGTCGCGTGGCGTTGGTGGATTAAACTATCGTAGTTCTAATCCTTGGCTTGGAAGATGGACTACTGCCCCCGGTAAGGGTCAATTTGTTAATGCAAGACAACTATTGACTGGAATACCTTCTGGTATGAGTCTTGCTCAAATAATAAAGAATCCTCGCATTCTTTTTAATATGGCTAAGTCTCCTATCGGAAGAATAGCATTACCGACTATTCTTAGTAGTCTTGCATTGAATGGCGTTGGACCATTTGCAGATCAAGGTGGTATTGGAGGTATTCTTCAATCCGCTGCATTTGGTAGTTCTGGACCTAGAGCCGGTCAGCAAGACAGTATGGATTGGTCTGCTCTCGCTACTGGTGGTCTTGCTGGTGCTGGTGCTGGTGCTGCCATAGGGAGTTTTGCCGGTCTACCCGGCGCTCTCATCGGTGGTGCCATCGGTGGAGGCATTGGTCTTCTTGGTAGTTTTAGACAACAGAAGGCCAATATTTCTCAAGGTTCTGGTGCCGCATTAGATCCTCTTGCCAGTAGGTCTTATGGTCCTCTCATGGCAAGTTCATCTTACGGTGGTGGTGGTAGTGGATTTAGTCCTAGCGACTTAAATAATGAATCAGCATTCCTTGAAAAGATGGGTATTAAGAATGCTCCATCTGGAATGCTTGGTGAAATAGTTGCTCAGGCTACAAGACATGGAATCACTGATCCAAGAGAACTTGCTAGATTTGTAGCATTTAATCTTGGTGTGGTTGAAGCAGAATCCAACTTTACTGCGAAGGCCAACGCCTACGATCCTACTGCTGCTGACGGTTGGGCGCGTTCAATTGGTCTTTACCAACTGAATACTGCTAAGACTGGTCAGGGGTATGGACACTCTATCGAGAACATGCTCGATCCTGTATATAACACTCGTGTCGGTGCAGGAGTTATTGCCAGTCAATGGGATCCTAATAAGAACTTCTTTGAAATGGCACAGGCTTCTGGGCATCCTGGATATTCAACTAATGCTCAGCACGTTTCTAGTGCGAGACGAGTTGAATCGCTTGGTCAGGAATACCTGACCAAGATGACTAATTCAGGGACCTTCATTGATACTGCAAACGGTGGTGTTTCTTCTGGAGCATCTGGTCCGGTTGTAGTGAAGGTTGATGGTAATATGATTATTCAAGCAAACAACCCGCAAGAACTCGCCGCTGCTCTTGCAGATGGCCTGTATGAAGTTAGAGGATAGGAGGAAAGAATGGCGCAATATCCGCACCGCATATATATGATCTTTCCTCTTGGTTCTAACAAGCCGTATCAGATACCTGTACCTCCTGAGACAATATCAGGAGGTACAGGGTCTATCGTACAGACGTTTGAATTAATATCTATAGGTGAAGTTATTTCTCAAGGTGGTATCCAACTAGAGAAATTCAAATGGGAATCTCATTTTCCCTATAGATATGACCCAAGTATTGAAGTAATACCAGAATCAGAACATATCCAACCATTGGTTTGGTATAAGAATATAACTCAAAGTCAAAAGAATCAAAGTCCTGTTAGGATTACTATTCAGAATACTCCAATCGACTTCAAGGCTATTATCACCGCATTTAGGTGGTCATATGTTCCTGGAATCTATGGAGACATGTGGTATCAAATTGAATTGACCCAACATAAACAGGGTGCAATTCGAGAATTCGATGGTATCTCACTTCCACTACTTAATACTCGTGAAGATAGTACGCCACCAAAGAGTAACGTTGATGTCGTATTCCCGACAGATAGTAATGGAAATACTGTCACCACTTACACTACTCGTGAAGGTGACACTTTCGAGAAGATATCATTCCTATTATTTGGTTCATCTAGATTTGCTAGAAACATCTATGATCACAATAAAATTATGACAGACAGTATGGTGAAGAAGGCGGGCATCATTCGATGGACATTCGGAGATAAACTGCCCGCTGGTATTCGTCTCACGATTCCTGCAGTTCCTGGATTTAGAGTTCCTGTTGTTCCTAGTACCTCGGGGTAGAATATATGGTACAAGATAATTCTACCAAGAAACTAAATCAACAAGAATTTAATCAAGCACTACTTGATTCTCATCAGATACATGTGATTGATGGAGATTTAACATACAATCGCGGAGCATACGACTATTACATCGTAACTCCTGAAGGTCGTTCATTCGACGTAAGTTCATTAGTTGCATCTTATTCTTATTCGTTCGCGTTCAATGAACCGCACGCCACTATTGAAATTGAATTAGCCCATCCAACTATGATCGGGCAGTTGTTGACTCCCGGTAACTGGATCGTAATCTATGGACCATATTGGAATAATAGTGATATTCCAAACTATACAGAATTTGGTCCTTCTATCAATCCTGAAAAAATCACTGGACCGGGCATGGGCCTGTATCAAGAGATCGAGAGAGCGCAGATCACCACAGTACGCAAGGGCGTAGGTGACAGGAGTATGGCGAGGTTAATAGCCAAGACTCCTGAATGGCTCTTGGAAAAGAATACTCTTCCATACAGACTGCCTAAGGGTACAGTCAAAGATAGACTCAAATTCGTTGCCGAAGTAACGGGAATGAATTTCCAAGATCTTGTAGGACCTAATCCAGAGCATGTGCTCCCTTCTACTAGAGGAGGTCGTGATAGCATCTGGTCCGACATTATGTTAGATCTTGGTGAGACGAACAGAGTCGAGGGCAAGCGATATGTCCTTCGTCAAAGACGCGGTCAATTCTACTTGCAGGAAATTTCAACTCAAGAAAGAATGTGGCTGTTCGAGGTAGGTGCAAATATATTCGAGATGGAAGTAGAATCTTCCATTGAAGAATATTACAATGTTATCTACGTGCTTAGTAATGCAGACAGCATGTTGAACGAATTCTTAGGATTAGTAGAAGAAGGTTCTGAAGCCACTAGTCTTAAGATGGACTATACTGGACTTGCTATTAATGAAGCAGAATACAGTAAGTTTGGTCAACATATTTTAGTAGTCGATGAAAAGACTACTACTGATCTTCCTACTGCACAAGCACAAGCAGATTTCTTACTTTCTAAATATAATAAGATTCAACAGAGTGCGGCATTAACATCTTATAACCTTAACGGAATAAGATGGGGTGATCAAATACTTATTGCCGAGCCATCTAATGAATTATATGGAATATTCTTCGTCCGTGGTGGGCGTAACATGGTCACCGCCGGTAGAGCCGTAATGGACTTAGATATTTCGTTTGAGAAAGTTGCTCCAGAGGCAGTCAGAGATGCTGCTCAAGATCAACTCAGTAATATTTGGGATAATCTGGGTGTTACTCCAGAGATGCTCGAAAACGCAACAGACGAATTCGTAACGGCAGAATAATGAATACATGGGAGGGCCAAGAGAACGACTTTTATGGTCGCCCCTATCGAATGGCGGCACACTGTAAATGGACGTTCTCTTGGCCCTCCTGCGTTTTCTGAGGGGGTCCTATTAATGGCGCATGGCTTAGGTTTTGACCCCGGTATGCCATCTGGTAGTGGATACGCAAAATTAATTGATGTCTTTAGGCAAATCGCTAAAGAACAAGTTTCTAAACTTCTGACTTCATTAGAGTATGCAACTGTCATAGACGAAAAGACAATTCGACTTGACAGAGATGGATATCCAATTTATTCGGCTGATGGTGATTTCTATGTATTGAATGGTGTTACATTTCAAGCGGGCGACCGAGTCATCGTATCTCCTATTGGAGATAGTAGGTCTTCCGTCTTGGTATTAGGTAGATGGTCGAAAAGCACGGAAGTCAGAAGCAGATTAGTTCAACCGATATATTTGGTTCCTCCAGATGGTCTCACTACTGAGTTAATAGATGACATCTCCCCTCAGGTTAGTGCAGTGACGTGCAAGATTCCATTCAATAGAAAATGGTTCCTTCCTGAGAGTACCATTACCATCATGGGTAGAACTACCGTGACTGGTGGTACATTGACTGTCACTATCACAGATGCTGCAAAAGGTGTTTTGTATTCTGGAACTCCTGGTACCGGAACATTCAGCGTCGAGTTATCGGCCTACGATTTTGGAGATACAGATTCTAATGAAATAGAAGTCTCTGCAAGTCTCACTGATGCCACTACATATACTGGCAAGGTGGTGACTTGTGTTCTTCTAGTAAGAGAACCCTAGATGGCACTTTTTCCACAGATAAATTTTCCTGATATAATTCAAACTCCAATTCTTCCATATGACAAAAAAAGTCCTCTATGGGATTTTGAGACAGGTTGTTTTTTACAAGATGAATCTGGTAAGTGGACAGTAACAGAAGATGAAACATTAATTCTTGCACAATTAGCAAGGTTGATGTTGATGACCGAACGAGGCATGTACGAAATACATGATTTCAACTTCGGTTGTGACATACTGTCAATTATTGGGTATGACAAAAACTATGTTCTTTCTAGATTATCTAAATTAATCAAAGAAGCATTATCTACTGATAACAGATTTAAAGACGTTCAAATAACTGTGGTTTCTAATGTCGAAGAGAATATAATATTAGAACTTCGCATCCTTACTTATAGAGGCCAACAGATAATTCAAACAGTGAACGTTGGAGCCGCATAATATGACGACACCAGAAATAAATTCCGTTACTCCTTCTTATGGGGCTAACGATGACAGAGTGGCAATTCAAATCTTCGGTAGTGGATTCGATGCTTCACCGGCAGTAACAATTGGCAACATCATCTGTGTTGACATTGTTAGACCAAACTCGAATCAGATCAACTGCGTTGTACCAGCGGGCATGATGCCAGAGTCATATGGAATTACCGTCACTAATACTGGTGGCGAGACAGTAACTCTTGCTGACGCTTTCAGAGTTATTTTCCCAATGCCTCCTGCTCTGTTTTCGACAGAAGACAAAGATACAATCCTTACAAGGATGATTGCAGAACTAACAGATTGGGATATCGTAGAAGGTTCTCCCATGTGGGCAATCTTCTCGAGTGCCGCTGTTGAGATTGCAAGAGGATATCGAAGAGCAGAAGATATTGTTCGACTGTTTTTCCCTCAATATTCTCGAGGTGGATATCTAGATCTGTACGGAGAGAGTATCGGACTTATCAGGGACGTCGCCACAGTTGCCACTGGCACGGTTCGATTCTTAGGTACAAATGGAACTTCAATTCCTATTGGAACTAGAGTTTCGACACAGGTGGTTTATGGTCAGCAGAATGCTGCCATCTTCTTCGAGACTACTGCGGTTGTGGTGGTTGCCGGTGGAGTTGCAGATGTTCCGATTCGTTCTGTTCTTACTGGTGCTGCTAACAACCTCGCCATTGGACAGATAGTTAGAATCTCAACTGCTGTCGCCGGTCTAGTTTCAGTTAGCAACCTGAGTGCTACTTCAGGCGGCACTGACGATGAATCTGACGACGACTATCGAGTTAGAATGCTGAACTTTGTTCAGTATCCTATTGCTGGTGGCAACGCTCAGGATTACATTACTTGGGCACTTGAAGTCGCAGGCGTTGGTGATGCCACTGTGGTTCCGCTTGGTCGTGGAGCAGGAACAGTTGATGTATATATCTTGGATGAAGATTTTGAACCTGCAGACGCCGGCCTCATATCTGATGTTCAAGACTACATCGCTCCTACTCCAGCGGACGAAGGCGGTGGTAAGGCTCCAATCGGAGCAGACGTATTAGTGGCCGCACCTTCCGTAGTAAACATTGACGTGTCGGTGACAGTCACTGCCAGAACTGGATACACTCTTGGTGATGTTCAGCAGGCAGTAGAAGATAATTTAGTGGCTTACATCAAGAGCGTACATATTGGTGACGATATTCTGTATACTTATATAGCCAATGTCATTCATGACACAGAAGGCGTGTTCAACTATTCCAGCCTGTTAGTTAATGCCGGTACTGCCGACATCACTATCGACGTTGATGAGAAAGCCCTCGCCGATACAATCACGGTGTCATAATGAGTCACTCAGTAATTCACAAAGACATTGTGGATGGCATCACCGATTGTGGTGAGCAGAATGCAATGGATTTAGATAGATATAGAAGGATACTTGAATACTATCCGAATTTCTATAGAGATAGTCACTGTATACAAACTTTCTCTTTTAGATTTGGTGAAGAAGTATCAAGTAGAATAATCGATCTATTTGATTTCATCAATCTGAATTCTAAGCCATCTACTGTTGATGATTTATTAGTTGGACAATGGGAGACGTTGTTAGGTCTCCCGTCGAATGTTTCTGATTCGTTGAATGTCAGACGTTCTTCTATTCTTTCTAAAACAGTTAGAAGAAATAGATTAAGAACTGTTGACATGGCCGACATAGCAAGAAAACATATGGTCGGACTTATCGGGTATACGACGAGTCCGGTCGTTTCAAGCAATCTTGTTAATGTCAGTACGATTGCTGGTCTCGTTGTTGGTGGTACAATTTTCATTGGACCAGTTGAAGCAGTTATTGAAAGTATCGGTCCTGGCAATTCAATAACACTGACTTCTAATATTTCTGTTCAAACTTATGCGGTGATTTCTACGGCACAAGTAACCGTAGAAGTAGATGCACCAAACTATGCCTTCCAGTTATATGTAGAAGAAGGATCTATTCTAGATCTTGATTCGATGGTTAATGAATTACTCGCTGCACGACCAGCGCATATGGGATTTTCAATTTGGACGCTTCCAATCGTTGAATACGATGATGCAACTCTGAGTTGGGAAGGTACTGAAATTGATGCACCATATGATGAAGATGCTCCGTATGATGAAGATGCTCCGTATGATCCTCCTTCTTCTGAATCAGACTTCGCATACTATGATGGATCGCTTCCTCTTTACACGACTTAGGAGAAATATATGGTAAGTCAATATCCTGGAACATTAGATACATTCAATACCCCCGCATCAAATAATAGATTAAATAATCCTTCTCATACAGCACTACATAACAAAATTTCTGATGCTGTCATTAATATTGAAACAGAATTGGGCACTAATCTTAAAAAGGTTATGCTTAAGGCATTGATATTCGGATAGGAGAATATAATGGCAGAAATTGGTGAAGTAGTTCACGATTTAGGTTCTATCGCTGACGATGCATATATGGCAGTCCAACCAGCAGCAGATATTGAATGGATGATTACCAACATCTATCATGCTGGTGCCGCTGAACTATACATATATGACGGAACAGATGAATCACTAGTTGATAGTGATCCTGCTGGTGGTGTTTGGGCTAACTATAAATTCTTCTTAACCAATGGTCATTACTTAAGAATTAAGAACGTTGATGGCGGCGCTGCCGTTGTCGGCTATGATGGTGTGAGGATCATCTAATGATTAAGACACCTTATTACTTTCCTCCAAAGAAGAAAGTTGCGACGCAACGGGTCACGCTCCCGGCGGCACCGTCAGGTGGCGCGACCTCGAACGTAACTGCTGGTGCTAGCGGCGCTATGGGAGCATGGGTGGAGTTCTCCGCGTCTACTCCCGAGGACTATGTGCTGGACTCGGCAGCGGTGTGGAACCTCAACAACGGCTACATTTACCAGATCGAGATCGGGATCGGGGCGGTGGGATCGGAGGTGGTGCTGGGGCCGGGTGTCGTCTCTGGATACGTCGTAGATGTTCACTGGCTCGCCTTTGGGCCGGGACTGTATATCCCGGCGGGGTCACGCGTGGCTGTCCGCGCAGCGGGATTCAACGGCGGAGCGAGTGCGGGATTCGGTGTGCAACTTGGTCTGTCGGTAGTGGACACGATGGTGGAAATCTAATGGCGTGGTATGCTCTCGTAGATGTTAATGGAGAGGTACAATCGTATGGAACTGTAGTTCCTGATCCTCTTCCTGAAGGTCTTTCATCTGTAGCGATTGATCATCCTCCTGGAGATTTTGAGGCATGGGATCCAATAAATGAAGTAGTCGTTCAAGTCATCCCTGTCATTGAATATACTAACGCAAATTATCCAAAACAGATTGTTTCGGTATCTAGTGTTAGTGGTGATGCTAATGCATCTATCGTTAAATTCAATGATGGGTATTCACTAAAGATTCCTATCGCTCCTGGATCTCTTGTTCTTCAAGACGTATTGGATGCGCTACCAGAGCCTACACCATCGCATCCTCTTGTTGGACAGATTATCTCGACTCCAATTGATATGGTAACTGGAGCAGCCGTATATCTCAAAGATGATCAGGGTGCGACACTTAGAGAATATGACTTAGCGAAAATCATTGCTCAAATGGGTGATGTTCCAGAGGGAGTGGTAGAAACTCAAATCACGGTTGGTACTACGGTCAATGGAATCCTCACCAATGTTAGTCTGAGATTGTTTGATATTGGTGTGGCAATCGGTGGTGCTGAACGAGATAATGAGACTCCAGTTTCTGAAGAATTCTTTGGAGCAGTAGTAATTCCATAATTTAAGGAGGAAATATGGCGACACTTTATCCAGCCGCACTTGATAATCTTCCAACAATAAATCCTAATGATTCAAAACTTGCGCCATCACATGCTGACGTGCATACCGATGCGAACGATGCGATCAATGCAATTCAAGAAGTATTAGGAGTTAATCCAGCGAGAATTTATTACGGTGTCGCTCCACCAGCCGAAGGGGATATACCAGTTGGCGTTCATCTTTTCATAGATACCAGTGGAGTGACTCCTCAATTGTTCATTCTTGAGAAGACATAATCATGGCACTAAATATACATCAGGTAGGAGCAACCGTGGGCGAGATTGAAGACGCCGTACAAGAAGGACTTACAGCACAGGGATACACAACGGCTCGTGCCACTAAGGTTGACAGCCTTGATGCTGCGGTTACGTCACGCCTCGGTGCCATCGTAGGCATCGACCGGGGCACGATTTTAGTGAATACCTCTAGTGGTTCGCTGACCAACACGGCAACGGTAGGCGCGGTGAATACGAGCCGCGCGGTGCTGTCCCATCTTGGGCATACAATCGGCAGTAACAGTGATGTTATCCCCAAGAGCCGTATCACACTGACTAATAGCACTACTATTACTGCTAATGCCGAGACTAGTACGGGGGCTTACGATGTCACCGTTTCTTATGAACTTGTGGAGTACGGCGGATAATGGAACGTAACCTACGCTACGTTGAGCTGAATGAGAACGGGATTCCGTTTCACGAAAACTGGAAGATGTGGTTTGATGGGCCATCCGAAGATGAGATGTGGTCCGAGATGACAGCGATGGCTGCGGACCGAGGCCACACGCTCCTGCGGATCGCTACCGATGATCCCAAGCGCGACCGGAATCCAAGGCTAGTCGAAATCGAGGGGGACGGCAACGGCGGTATCCGGGCCAAGGATGCTTATCCGGATGCTATGCGTGATGTCAAAATCTTTGTAATGTAATAGGAGGTTAATACCAAATGGATATTGTAGAAATTCTTCCTGATGTTGATCCTGCTGTGTCTATGGCTATCTGGGCAATTGTGTTAGTGATTCGTGGATTAATCCCCGCAAACATCATTGATATAGATGGTAAGCAAATTATCTGGACAATGGTATTACTTGCTACGGTGATTGTTCTTGCAGGTCGTGGCGAATATAATGAAATTAATGATGTTCAGACTGCTGCTAATGCTGTTCTGACGACCTTAATTATCGCGGCTGGCGCAATACTTACCGATGGTGCCGCAAAGCGCTCAGGTCTATCTGACACGCTCCGTATCCCGGCTACACTGGACGGCCACACTAACACCCCGTAAGGAGTATATTGGATGATCAATTCTCT
>Ga0172380_10004641_pt1 | contig 17451 bp, 15 predicted proteins | sample Leawe162metaG_FD_119747 | JGI IMG/M metagenome (GOLD analysis project Ga0172380, IMG submission 119747) | Leachate microbial communities from a municipal landfill in Southern Ontario, Canada - Leachate well 162 metaG | ecosystem: Engineered > Solid waste > Landfill > Unclassified | place...
AAAAATTGAACAAGAGATACACTTAAATTTATGATCTACCATATGTAATTCTCGCTTTCTCTTTAATTGCTTCCTTAATCATTCTTATATTTTCAATAGGGGTTTTTAAAGGAATATCAGCATTGGATGTTGCGAATATAAAATATGGGTCATCTTGCATCAGCTCCAGTATTTCCATTGTCTTTTTATAAATTCTTTCGGGTGAAAGATTAATTAATTCGGGTCCATCAATATTCCCTGCTAAAATCTTTTTAGGTCCTAATTTATCTCTAGCAATTTTTAAGTCTTCGTTGCCACTTACAACATAAGCAATTGTATTCGGAGAATCTTTATATAAATCTATAAATGGCAAGTATCTCGTCCCGCCCGAATGATTTATTATATACCCTTTCGTTTCTGAATTAAAAGAATTGATAATCGGTAAAAAGTTTTCTACTATTTCTCTTGTAACAATGGAGGGATTTAAGAAAACAGGAGGCATTACTAAAAACGTTGTTCCATTTGCGAGAAGTGAAGAATTATAATCTAAACAAAATGGAATGGTATAGTCTAAAACTTTTTTTGTACCAGTTTTATCAAATAAAACAATCTCAAGCCATTTATCTAATCCGAATAATACGATTGGAAGATCAACGGGATTTAGAGTGATAGCTGCAACCGGCGCTTGATTTGTATATTTAGAAGATAATTTTTGAACAATATCTAAAAAATATTTTAATTTCGGAAAGTTCTCTGCTTTAGGAGGTGGAAGTGTACGTATCTCATCGAGATTAGAAAATACCGGTTTTCTTAAATTAGGGGGGAAGTCTTCAAAGTATTTTAATTCACTTCCGAAGGCTGCACCTAATAGAGGTATTGAAAATGGAGCAAAAATAAAATCGGGTTTGAATGTTTCATACACCGCACATTGTCCCTCATAGTACAATTCTGAATTTGAATAATATTCCTTCAAGGGGGCATTAATAATTCCTGCTCCGTATAAACTTAGTAATAAACTAAACGGTTTTCTATCAACGGAAGCTCCTTGTGCAGTAGCAAGAATTCTCTCGAAGCTATTCATAACTTACTCCGCAAAGAAAGTTCTTTAAATAATTTGACTGCAGAAATTGCGTTTGGAGCTGTGCCATCGCCTCCAACTTTTTCAACCAATTCTGGTCTGAGATTAAATATCGCACCACCGACTGCTAACATCAATTTATCTTTATATCCACGACTATCAATTTCATCACGCAGTTTTTTAATATTCTTTGCATTCACAAACATCATAGCAGAGGCACCGATAACTTTTGCCCCTTTATCAAGAGCACAATCAATAAATTCTTCAGGAAGTACGTCATTCCCCAGATCATGAACTTCCCAACCTGATGCTTCTAAAAATACAGATACTAATCTTCGTCCCAAGGAATGATAATCGTCTTCTATATTTCCAACTATTGCTATACCCTTATATATTTTCTCATCTTTTCGATTGTTATATTCTTCTGCGGTTTTTAGGAGTACATCTTCTGCGATCTTTCCGGCAATATAGCCATTGGCGAGACTAATATCAGGATTTTTCATCCAGTATTCTCCGAATAAGAGTAGGGCAGGTTCTAATAAATTCTTAAGTGCATCTTCATAGTTGTTTTCGCTAGCATATTCATCTACTATATCATTAGCGGCGTGTCTATCCGAAGCTTTCAAAGCTTGAAGTAAACTCTCAATTTGCTGGGAAATCACTTAGACCTCGTAAATTAGTGCATTACTTATATTATCGGAATACTTTAGAATTATTTGAATTAGAAATTAACAATATTCATGTAAAAGTCAAAAAAAAAGGGCACTTAGTGCCCTTTTAAAATATTATAACATTAATTACTTATTGGAGGTATGTAGTATAACTTGCATAAATTGCAGAAACTACTACTAATAGAAACATCAGAATTACGGCTAAAAATCTCAACATAAATATGCTCTCCTTTATAATTATTAAAATTATTGATAAAATATAGCCCCCTTTTGAAAAGGGGGTAAATATTATTTTATCAAAAGCATTTTCTTGTTAGTAATAAATTGTCCTGCTTTAACAGTATATATATATGCACCGGATGAAACTCTATTTCCAAAGTTATCATCGCCATTCCACATTACTGAATAGCTTCCTGCAGGTTTATTATTGTTTATCAATGTCTTAACTTCTTGACCTAACATGTTGAATATCTTAATCGTTACTAATGCTTCAACAGGAAGAGCATACTTAATCGTAGTTGAAGGATTAAACGGATTTGGATAATTCTGTTCTACTGTGAAGTCAGTAGGAATTGCCGTTTCCTCTTCAATTGCAGTAATTCCGCTGCCTGTTTTGAAAATAGCTACTCCTGAATAATTAGAGAACTTATCTCCATCAGTTTTACTTCTTACACGCCAGAAATACTCTTTATTTTCTTCTAATCCGCTTAATTTATAAGAAGGTGAATTTAGTCCTGAATATGTTACGGAGTTTTGCATCTTAGCATTATCAGCTAATTCTAATTCGTAAGCCAAATTAGCAGCTGGTGCAGATGGGGTCATCCATGATAAAACAGGGGAGGACGTATTGATTGTAAGATTATTTGCCGGTCCGCCAATTCTTGGCTGAATTGCAAATGCAGGTCCTGCATCAATTGTAAATTCTTCGGTTGCAGAGAATGATGAATAAGAAGCTCCGCCATACCAAGCTCTTACTTTCCAGAAATATGTTGCTCCTGGTGTAAGACCTGTTAAGTGAGCAAATGTATTAGTTCCTTGAACACCTGCTGCAATCGTTGTTGTAGCTAATGGGAAGAATACATCTGAATTGCTATATACAACTTCAAATCCTTGTATTCCTGCGGTAGAACCCGTCCAATACCAGTAAAGATCAACATTTGAGGAATAAACAGTAACACCACCGATAGGATAAGTTAAATCGACTAATCCGCTACTTGGACCGCCTGCTAAAGTAAATGAACCCTCAGACCAAGCTGAATAAGTTGTCCCGTCATGAGAAGCAACTGCCCAATAATATGTTGTCCCATAATTTAATGGTGCAGCGAATGTATAAAATGTTTGATTGAGATCGTTAACGTCTGCCGTACCATCATAAGTTGTATTCCAGTTTGCAGAAGTTGAACCGGCTTTCCATCTAACCGTATATTTTGTTAATCCAAGTGTTCCACCTTCAAGATACCAGTAAACAGATGGCATTGCGTCATAAACCGTTGGATTGCCTATGGGCCATGATGCTACCGGATATGCAGTACCGATTCCTCCATCAACAACGAATGTAGAAGGAGAAGACCAAGCACTGGTACCTGAACCATTATCTGATCTTACTTGCCAGTGATATGAAGCTCCGGGAGTAAGTCCGCTCGCTTGAACAAAAAGATCTGCTACATTGTTATATGTAGGTGCATTTGTAAATGGTGTAGCAAGTGGTTTAATTTCAATATCGAATACTAATCCTAAACTTGATGCACTTAAATACCAATATAGATAAGGAGCGGTTGTATAAACTGTTACTCCACCCGTTGGATAAGAATTTGTTGGAACAACTAAAGTTCCTGTTCCGTTAGTCTTAAATGAAGATGAAACGCTCCAAGCACCAATTTGTTCTTCAGGTGTTCCGCGTTTATAAACACTTCTTACTCTCCACCAATGTGTCGTGCCTGTTTGTAGAGCTGCTAATGAAGTATGATAAAGTGCATTAATGTTAACTGCGCTATATACAGTAGCTCCAAAATTTGTTAAACTTACTTCCAAATCATACGTTAGATTTGTTCCTACGCCACCAATATACCAATAGAATGTTGGACTATTGTCGTAAACTAAAGTTCCACCGGTTGGATATGAAGGATTTACAGTAACAGCACCTCCGGATGTTGTGAAATATCGAACTGGTGAATAGCCAACAACCTCATTACCTGCATTTAGCAATACAACTCTCCAATAATATTTTGTTCCGCCGGTTGGTGCCCAGCTATAAAATAGATTAGATGTTGTAACCTGAAAATCTGGAGCTGACCACTCTAATTCAGTTGGTGGAGCTAAAGATGCTTTCACCTGGAATTTGAATTGCATAGTTCCAACTGCTTGATTAATTGACCATGTAAACATTGTATTATCTGTATAAACTAATGCTCCATTTGAAGGCCAGTTTGGATTAATTGTTACAGCAGGAAAAGTTGTGAAATGCCAGATTACTGATGGAATACTTGTTACTCCATCTTTAGCCACTACCTGCCAATAATATGTAGTGTTATTATTCAATGGAAACGGGAAAGACCCAACATTTACATCATCTTCTGTATAATCATAATATGTCATGGATGTTGTATTTGCCGGAATGGCTAAATCGGTATAAATAACATTTGCATCAAAAGCTACTTGACTTGCACCAGATGTCGAAACACGAAGCTCGTATTCAGATTCAAAAGATGCATCTGTCCATGTGAAAGTCGGTTCAATCGCAACTCCTGTTAATCCATTATATGGAGTAAGAAGAGGTAAACCGGTATAAAAATATCTAACTGCGCTTAATTTAGTCTCATTATGGTTTTGTTTCAAAACATTATTTACTCTTGCTGTTGCTGACCAATAATATTTTGTTGCTGCAGCTAATCCAACAGGACTATAATTAGTAACTGCAGGTGTTCCATTTAATAAAGCAGGTGCAGGATTATTTGCTTCTACTCGAACATCATAAACAACCCATGATGTACTTGGATTCATTGTCCAAGTGAGATTTGGAGTTAAGTCCGGTGAAATAAATCCATCTGCCGGTCCGGTTAATACCGGTGTATCTAATAAAGTAACAAAAACAAATGGTGCGGATGTTACTACAGTGGCAGTAGGTGCATCAGTATCAGTAGTTTCTACAACCCAATAGTAGGCGGTATTAAATTGTAATGTTGCGGCAGGGACATTGTAACTCAAACCCGGTTGCGAAGCAGAAGCATGTACCAAGGTTGTTAAACCTCCATCTGAATAAATCTTTACAACATAATTATATGCTCCAATTCCACCAGTCGCAGCATTCCACGTTAATGTAGGTGTAAGGGGTTGTAAAGTAGTAGAATTTGCCGGAGCAGTTAATAAACCTGTTGCTACGTCTGCAGCTGTTGTGAATGTGAAGACTGAAGAATATCCATTGGCTGGTGATGAATCGTATGATCTAACTACCCACCAGTATTGTGTAGAAGGGGAAAGTGTTGCTGCGGGTACTTGTTCTTGACTAACTACTAAACCTGCAGCCGAATAAACTGAAGTAGTAAGTCCAGCATCACTAAATACTTCAACATCGTAAGTAAGTGGAGCTATACCTGCTGCGTCACTCCAGTCCAATAACACTGTTTTGCTTATTCCAACAGCAGCATCTGCTGGGAATATTGGTGTTCCAAAAGAAAATGCTGAGGCAACAGTAGCAAATGAAAATGGTACATACAATGAAGGGCCATTGTCATCAGTTGCTGTTACACGCCAATAATATGTCGCACCAGCGCTTAAAAATCCTCCTGGTAAATTTAATGATGTTCCTGCTTGTGGAGCAGATGTATATATAATGGATCCAAAAGTTGCATCTAAATCATCAATTTCCAATACATAGTTCACTGCGCCACCACTAGTTGTTGCAGCAGTCCATGAAAAGTTTGGTGTTTGATTCTGTGCAGGGTCTAAATCAGCAGGAGCTGATAATAATCCTACAACGGGTTGTGCGATGAGCTCCTTCGGCGTTACTGCTAATAGCAACGCAAAAAGTGTAAAAAGTAGTAAATGATTTTTTTTCATTTATACACCCTCTTTCTATTTAAGATATTTTTTAGTCGGCTGGTAGAAATTAAACCCTAATAAGTTATTGCATCCTATTTAAACAATTTCTTGACTCTATAATACTTTATTCGGAGTAAAATGTAAAGAGAAATCGACTAAAAAAATCATTTAAAATTGGCATGTGATTCCTGTCAAGTCAGACCTCCATGTAAAAGAATTGTAGGTGTTTTGTTATTTTAATGAGCCATCTCAAATGTTTCTGTAACCTGAATTTCAGGAGTATTATTATATATCTCACTTAATTTAGAAAGATTATCAGCATCAAGCGAAATCATTAACTTACTTATTTGATTTATAATATCTATCTGTTTTATAGTTAGTTGGTTATTGTTTTTAAAAGCAAAATCCAAAATTGGTGCATACTGATAAATAGGAAATTCTATTCCCAATATAGATGCTAAATCAGGACTAATTTTCCCTAATATTGAAACCAATCCGGAATAACTGCCGGGAATTCCATATTTACTTGGGTCGATTTCCCCTTTTTGCATTTTTAACCATACTTCGTTACTAAAATCAAATTTATCTCTACTAAAATCAATCATTTTCATGCTTGGATCCACAAGCATCCAACGCTTATCTTTTTCATTCCATACTTCACAAATTGTATGACTCATATGAAAATCGGGCATAAAATATGTCGCGTGTCCACAACGAACCCTAGCAGGAATACCTCGATACTTAAGTATTGATGCCAATAAGATTGCATAATCCCTGCATGCAAGTATTAAACGGTCTTCTATTTTTCGATCATTTACCAAACCCCTTGAGTCATATTTTAGAAGTCCCTCCAAAATCAATTTAACTGTTGGATACTTAGATGACTCATCCCCTCTCTCTTTAGGGATTTGCTCACGATATCTTGGTAATTCAGCAAAGGGATGAATAAATTGAGATTTAATTAAACCGCAAAGTTCAGATAATGAATCCGGCAAATTTTTATATAAATATTCATATTCTCCCGGATCAGTAAATGAACTATATTGACGGTAGAAATCTAATATAGATATCTTCTCTTTGTTAAAGGTTTTTTTCAAAATCTGTTCGTTTAAATTTTGTGAGTTGGTTTGAGCATAATTAAGTTCCATTAGAATGGAAATCATTAAAATAAATAGTATAGTTCTCATATTTAATCCTATTAAGTAGTTAATAATATTAACCAAATTGATAAAAAAATTATCTTTGTGGATGTATGTATTTTTTAAGATTATTTACATAATCCTCGAATGCTTTTATTCCTTTTTTTGTTATTGAAATAGTGGTATTTGGATAATTGTTTTTGAATGATTTTTCAACTTTGATATAGCCGGCATCCTGTAACTTCTTAATCTGGATACTTATATTGCCGGCAGCCGCCTTAGTAGATTCTTTTATAAAAATAAAATCTGCTTTATCCACTGTCATTAATATAGAAACTATCGACAAGCGAAGCTGAGAGTGTAGTAATGGATCTAACTCTTTATACATTTTCTTCCCTTTGTGCATTATTAAATAATATTCCGGGTATTATAAAGGCGACTACTGACGCAAATGACATTATTAAAAAATGGTACTGCCATTCAATAAAAAACGGGATGAATGCGATTAAATTTAATAAAATACCACCAATCAAAAGAGGTTTAAATTTGATTGCCACTCCACAAATTATAACCCAGAATGATAATAAAACTAAAAAGATTGGGATTAAGGCTAACCCAAGTTGAGTACGAAATAAAAAACCCAATATCAAAAGATTTGCACCGAGTACAATACCCATTGCTTGAATGATATTTCCTAAAATTGTTTTTGGCAATTTACTCCTTTTATCTTTTTTCTGAAAGAATATAAATGTATAAATCGCCGCAAGAGGATATAGAAGTGCAGGGAGACCAATGCCTATGTTCAAATTCAAACTTGCTATAAAAAATTGGCTTAATGTTATAATAAAAATTAAAATTCCCCAAAATAATAATAGGTAGCCATTTTCTTCAAATTTTCTTTTAGTCTCTTCTATTGTCTTTGCAATTAATAAGAGACTTTCTTCCGGTGTAAAATTTGTTTCTTCCATTTTTTCTCCAATGAAATAATTAAATACACACGAATATAAACTAATTAATATTATTAACCAATTATTTTATAAAATTAATTTCTATACAATTTCTGTACTTCTTTATACCTGAAACAACTTACTTCATGATCGTTTATTAGTCCTGTGGCTTGGAGGTGAGCATATATAATTGTAGAACCGACGAATTTTAATCCTCTTTTCTTCATGTCTTTTGAAACCAAATCACTAAGTGAGCTTGTAGCAGGGAGTTCTTTAGTAGAATTGAATTTATTTATAACCGGTTTCCCTTCATTAAAACTCCATATATAATTAGTAAAAGAACCAAACTCTTTCTGGATTTCAAGAAATCGAGAAGCATTATTTATAGCTGCTTCAATTTTAAGTCTATTTCTAATTATACCGACATCTTGTAATAATTCTTCAACTTTTCGTTTATCAAATTGTGCAACTTTTTTTGGGTTAAAGTTAGCAAATGCTTTTTTATACCCTGATCGGCGTTTTAATATTGTTTCCCAAGATAATCCTGCTTGAGCACTTTCTAATATCAAGAACTCAAAATGTTTTTTATCATCATAACAAGGGACTCCCCATTCTTCATCATGATATTTCATCATAAAATCTTTTTGTTTATGCCAAGCGCAACTATTATTCTCTTTGCTCAATTTCATTTCCATACTCATTCTCGCCCATATTTTTATTAAATGTAAAATACGAAACAAAAAAATAATTTGACAATATGATAGCAAAGTGATATCATTATGCTATCAATTAAATGGAGTTTGGTAAAATGGAAACTATTACCGAAAAAAATGCTTTTAAGCTTAATGGCTACATCATGGTTGTTCTTGCTTTCTTACTCGCAGTTATTGATTTTTTTATTGTTATTGCAAATACCGATTCCGAAGAACCTTATTTTCTAATTTTCTTTATACCGATTTTGATATTATTAGTTTTTTTGATTCGCGGGTTCTTAGTAGTTCAGCCTAATGAATCAAAAGTATTGATTCTTTTTGGTAAATATATAGGAACAATTCGTAATTCTGGTTTTTGGTGGGCGAATCCATTAGCCATTAAAAGACATGTCTCGCTAAGAATAAGAAATTTTAATAGCGAAAAAATTAAAGTAAATGACATTCATGGCAACCCTATAGAGATCGCTGCTGTAATTGTTTGGAAAGTTGTTGATTGTGCTCGCGCTTTATTTGATGTCGAGAGCTTCGAGAAATTTGTAGAAATACAAAGTGAAACGGCTATTCGTGCTTTAGCAACAGAGTACCCTTATGATTCAAATGATAATGAAGAAGAATCGCTTAGAGGCAATACTAAAGAAATATCTGAGAATTTAAGACAGCAATTACAAACTCGATTAGAAGTAGCCGGCGTGCAGGTAGTAGAATCAAGACTTTCTCACCTCGCTTATGCACAGGAGATTGCTCAAGCAATGCTAAGAAGACAACAAGCCCAGGCAGTAGTTGCCGCTCGTCAGAAAATTGTGGAAGGTGCCGTTGGAATGGTTCAAATGGCTCTTGAAGCTTTGAACGAGAAAAATATTGTGAATCTTGATGAAGAGAAGAAAGCCGCAATGGTTAATAATCTTCTTGTAGCACTTGTTTCTGAAACCCAAGCTTCTCCGGTAATTAATACAGGGACACTTTATTAATAATGGGAAAAAAGAAATTTTTACTAAGATTAGATGAAAAAATTCATGCCGCCCTGGAAAAATGGGCGGCTGATGATCTCCGCTCTATAAATTCTCAAATCGAATTTTTATTAAAAGAGTCTCTAAAAAAATCCAACCGAATTAAAGATGAATTAACAAAAACCTTAAATGAAAAATAATTTATAATATTTTTTTGGGTTTAAACCGTTTTATATATTTGTTTGTCTAAAATAGTATGTCTAAATCCAAAAAATTTTTATAAGGTCCATGATGTCTAAATTCTTAAAGCTTGGTTTCTTTCTTTTACTCACTTTCTTTTTTTCAAATCAAATCTATTCACAGACTGTAACAGAAAGAATTGAATCACTCCTTTCTCAAATGACTCTAGACGAGAAAATCCTCCAACTTCATGCAGAGGGGGGATTTAATACTGCTAATAACGACAGGTTGAATATTCCCGGTTTTATTATGGCAGATGGACCTCATGGAGTTCGTGATGGTTTGGCTACTTCATTCCCAGTTGGTATTTCAATGTCAGCTACTTTTGATCCCGATTTAATCGAGAGAGTTGGAATTGCAATGGGTAAAGAGTTTCGTGGTAAAGGAAAACATCAGGCATTAGGACCTTGCCTCGATCTTACACGCGACCCACGAAACGGAAGAACACCTGAAAGCGGCGGAGAAGACCCTTATTTAATAGGTAAAATTAATGCAGCACTTGTTCAAGGAATGCAATCAACCGGCACAATTGCAACCGTTAAGCATTATAATGCAACTCATAAGCAGAATGGCAGGATGAGTAATAATTATACAATTGGTGATCCGATGTTGATGGTGGCTTATGGATTTAGTTTCCGTTCTGCACTTCAGGATGGAGGAGCTCTCTCTATAATGAGTGCTTACAATAAATTAAACGATCAATATGCTTCTGAGAACAAAAATTTACTTACTACGATACTTAGAAATAATTGGGGTTTCCCATTTTATGTGGTTTCTGATTGGGGAGCAATTCATAATTCAGAACTTGCAATCAAAGCCGGTTGCAATATCTGTATGGGCAGCGATAACTATAAAAATGACTTATTGAATTTGGTTAATAGTGGAGCGGTATCAGTAAGTATAATTGATGAAGCAGTAAGAAATGTTCTAAGAACAAAAATTTTAGCCGGGATGTTGGATTATTATCCGGCAGGAGATCCCGCTGATATCAATAGTTTTGCTCATCAAGCACTTGCTCTCGAAGCAGGTAAAAAAAGTTTGGTTCTTCTAAAGAATCAAGATAATCTTCTACCATTGGACAAAAACAAAATCAATAAAATTGCAGTTGTCGGTCCATTCGCAAATTCACTTCCACTTGATGGCGCCGGGAGTGCTTATGTCTCACCTTTTTATACTGTTACTCCTCGACAAGGAATTGAGAGTTATCTTGGTTCTTCTAAAGTTTCTTATGCAAAAGGTGTAGAAGTGGCTTCGGGTAATGCCTCTGATATTGGGACAGCGTTAAACATTTCGAAAACTTCTGACTTAGTAATATATTTTGGTGGATTAGATTCTTCTCAAGAAGGAGAAGGGTTCGATCGTTCGAATGGTTCTATAATGCTTCCAGGTAAACAGAATGATTTTATAAAACAGCTCAAATTAGTGAATCAGAATGTTATTGTAGTTTTAATCAGCGGTGGAGTTTGCTCTGTTACTCCATTTGTTGATGATGCAAAATCTATTTTATATGCTTTCTATCCGGGTCAAGAGGGTGGTAATGCCATTGCACAAGTCTTATTCGGTGATTATAATCCTGCGGGGAGACTTCCTGTAACTATGCCTGTTAATGACAGCCAAATTACAGATGATATTACTGATTTTGATTTTAATAATGACTATGCATGCGGTTATCGATATTATGATAAACAAGAAATGACACCTCAATATGCGTTTGGTTTTGGGTTAAGTTATACTCAATTTCAATATTCTAATTTAGCTATTTCGCCTGATGGTGGTACTTCAGGCGATGTTTATGAAGTGAGTTTTGATCTTAAGAATATTGGTTCTCGTGCAGGTGAGGAAGTATCTCAACTTTATTTATCTTATAAAGGTGCTGATGATTTAGTCCCACCCGTAAAAGAACTTAAGGGATTTAAAAGAGTTTATTTAGATGCAGGTGAAACAAAAACTATTAAATTAATGGTAACAGCAAATGAACTGTATAGATATAATAATAATTCAGATGCGAAAATTTACCAAGTGCCTTCGGGGTATTTTACTTTCAGAGTTGGAGGTTCTTCAGATAATCTTCCATTAGAAAAAACAATTCATATTGCATGGCGTTCAATTAGGTCTGATTTACAAATCGCAAATATTTGGACGATGCCTCGCTATCCATTAAAAGGTCAGCAAGTTCATTTTGTAGCTTCGGTTATTAATAGGGGAAGTGGTTCAAGTCCTAAAGGGCAATTCTTACAAGTAAATTTTTTAGTGAATGGAGTAAAAATTAGTGAAGCATTACAATTTGCAGGATCAATTCCTGCTGGGGGTATGCAATTAATTGAAGGAAATGTAGGAGATGGTGCTGGTCCGAATTATTGGACTGCCGGAGAGCCGGGTGAATATACGATCGAAGCTATTGTTGATCTACCTAATACCATTACCGAGGATGTGGAAGGAAATAATAGTAAGTCAGTTAAGTTAGAAGTTTATCCTGAGCCGGCGGTAAATTTAGCACTCGGTAAATCGGTTAAAGCAACTTCCTCCGAAAGTAATTTATATCCAGCAAATAACGTAACAGATGGAAATTATAGTACACGTTGGTCATCTCTATTTACTGATCCTCAATCGATTACTTTAGATCTTGGTTCGGTTATGGAATTTAATCAGATTAAATTATTCTGGGAAGCCGCCTATGGAAAAGATTATATAATTCAGGTTTCGGATAATGAAACAAATTGGAAAACAATTGCTACTAAAACAGATGGAAATGGAAGTATAGAAAAATATGATATCGAAACATCGGGTAGGTATATCAAAATAACAGGCACAGCTCGCGGAACTGAATATGGATATTCACTTTATGAAATAGAAGTTTATAAAGCAGCAAAACCGGTTTCCGTTGAAGATGAAAAAGAAAGTTTGCTTCCTGTTAATTTCAAGTTAAGTAATAATTATCCGAACCCATTTAATCCTTCTACTACGATTGAATACCAATTGCCAAAAGAAGGAATTGTAAAAATAGAAATATATAATTCCCTCGGACAGTTGGTGAAAGTGTTATCGGACTTATATCAGAATGCAGGTAAATATTCTATTAGTTGGAATGGAAAAGATACTAATGGTTCATCGGTTTCAAGTGGAATTTACTTTTATAGAATGAGCACAGAAGGATTTACACTCGTAAAGAAAATGATGCTTTTGAAATAAAAGTAATTATTAAAATATTTAAAGAATACCTTAGCTGTGAATAAAATTCATGGCTAAGGTACTCTAAAAAACATTATCATGAACTGGCGACTATTGTAGCTTGAACATTATTGGGATAGCCACTTCACATTTCACAGCTTTCCCTTTAATCATTCCGGGTTTGAATTTTGTCTGCATTATTGCCTGTGTTGCAGCTTCATCTAAACCATTACCAACACCTTTAAGTATTTTTGTCCCTACTACATCGCCATTCTCATTTATAAATGCTTTAACAAATACTTTACCCTGAATACCGGCTTTTTTTGCCTCTATAGGATATATAATATTCTTAGAAAGAGATGTAAATCCACCAATAATTTCAGGAACTTGCTCTACTTGGATATAATAGGAATCATTATTCTTTCCAAATAATCCAACTGTTGGGAGGCTTGAATAGGTCAATTCATATTTGCCATTTGATTTTTTTGATGCACTAAAATCCCAAACAAATTGGAAATCTTTACTCACTCCATTTTCCTGATAAGATGAAAAATTCCAATTTTTAATTTCATCATAAATCATTTTATCTAAATTCGGAGAAACACTTTTTACAACTTTCAATTTTGCGAATGAACCATCGCTTTTTGCATAAATTATATATTCAAAATTTATTGTCTCATCTGTTCCTGAATACTCCGATAAAAGTTGATTTACTTCTTTTGTTAAAGTTTCTGCAAATTGAGTATCGGTTACCAATTTGCTATTTACTTCATCAGATTCAAGCATTTTATATTCATTTGCAAAACTTGGAATATAAGAATCTCCGCTGTTACTTTGGCAGCTTGTTATGGACAAAGATATTATTAAAAATGCTAATATTTTTTTCATAGTATTTACCTCACATTTTATTGGCTGTTATAATTATTGATTCTTCCCGTGTGGATTTTATTTCCGCTGACGGAATTGAATTTATTAAGAGTTTTATCATTTTTTCTTGATTCTCTACTTGCATTACTGTTCTTTCGAGTTGCTTTGAATTTATTTGTGATTCTTTAATAAAGTATACTGATATTGCTACCATCACAATAACAAGTAGGTATACTAAATATTTTTGTATATAATTTTGAGAGTAATGGGGAGTCGTTTTAATATCAGCTTCTCTAAGAGAATTTAAAATTTTTGCATCAAATGAGAATGGGAATTTCTCATTTGATTTTTGAAATTCGTTTTTAATAATTCCACATTTTTTAAAATATTCTCGAAGACAATCATTTTTAGAAAGTTGAGTAAATAGATATCCTTCTTTTGATTTATCTAACTCACCATCAACAAATTCATTTATCATTATTTCTAATTCTTCATTTGTCATAATAAGTCTCCATTTATAATTATATTTTCTAATAATTTTATCAATTTTTGTCTTGTTTTGTATAGTCTGCTTTTAACCAAATCCTCATCTATGTCCATAATTGAGGCGATTTCTTTATAAGATAATCCCGAATATTCTTTCAAGTAAAATGGTTCACTTTGTTCGGAAGGAAGATCATTTAGTCCTTTTAATACTATCTCCTTTAATTCCTTTTTTTCATATTCATCATAATAATTTGAATGATCGTTGGAAATATTTTCATTCTCGGTTGGATCATAATATTCCAAATGTTCGTTTCTAATTTTTTTCTTTCTTAAATAGCTGAAGATTTCGTTTCGTGTTGTTTTAAATAGCCAATAACTAATTGTGTCAAAATTTTTAATATTTTCAATATGTTGAAATAGTTTAAGAAAGACATTCTGAAGAATATCTTGGGAAATTGAGCGATTATTAAGCATCCTAACGCAATAATTAAACAATCCCTCTTTATGATGGTTATAAATTATTGTAAACTGAATTATATTTTGACTCTTATTTTGCAAAATTTTATTTCCTTTATATCTTAAAGATGTTTTAAATCTTCAAAAGTTGCTAATATTCAGAAACTATTAAAAAAAACCTGCGTCTAAATTCTTATTGAAATTAAGAAATTATATTATCAATTTAATTACTTCGGGTTTTAAAAATATCAAGGACTTATATGTCAGAAAACAAAGTTGATTTATCCTCATTAAAAATTAACCGTAATCAAGAGAATCGTGGCAACGGGAAAAAATTTATTAAACCAATAATTATTATCTCAGTAATGTTGGTATTGGTAGTAATAGGATATCTCGCTTTCCAATCATTTGTAAGTGGGGAGATAGAAGTAACAACTACAAATGTTTCTATAATCTCATCTTCTGAAACATCGGCGGTTTTGACTGCATCCGGATATGTTGTTGCTCAAAGGAAAGCGGCAGTTGCTTCAAAAGGCACAGGTAGATTAGTCTTCCTTGGTGTAGAAGAAGGAGACCCGGTATATAATAATCAGATTATAGCAAAATTAGAAGACAGCGATATAAAGGCACAACTTGACCAAGCAAAAGCAAATTTAATGCTACAAGAAGCAGGATTAAAAGAAGCAACAAATCAATTTGAAAGAGCGAAAAATTTACTTAAAACAAATTCATCTACACAATCTGAAGTTGATGCCGCAGAGGCTCGCTATCTTACTGTTCTTGCTTCTATTCAACTTGCTAAAGCATCAATAACTGCATCCGAAGTAGCAATGGAGAATACATTAATCAGAGCACCCTTCAATGGGACAGTGCTTACAAAAAATGCTGATGTTGGCGAGATAGTTGCACCATTTGCTGCGAGTGCCTCTTCTAAGGCAGCAGTAGTTACAATTGCAGATATGACTTCTTTACAAATGGAGACGGATGTTTCGGAATCAAATATTTTCAGGATTAAGCCTGGACAAAACTGCGAAATAACACTTGATGCTTATCCAAGAATTAAGTATCCGGGTTCAGTTGCTAAGATAGTTCCTACTGCTGATAGAAGCAAAGCAACTGTAATGGTGAAGGTTGCATTCAAAGAATACGATAAAAAAGTTTTACCTGAAATGAGTGCTAAAGTTCTATTCCTCGGTGATGAAATAAAAAATAATGAAGTAACTGAAATGCTTGTAGTCCCAATCTCGTCAGTAGTAAAGAAAAATGAAAAATATTTTGTTTATAAAATAGTAAATGGAACTGCTGAACTTACTCAATTTCAATCTGGGAGAGAATCTGACGATTATGTAGAAGTCCTCTCCGGAGTTACTGAATCAGATAAATTAATTAATAATCCTTCTGATAAAATTAAAGATGGTACAAAAGTAAAAATTTAATAAATATGTAGAGCGGAGTAAAAATGGCTGCAATAATAAAAGTAAAAGATATTAATAAGTCGTACCAAAGAGATAACTTTGAAGTACCTGTACTTAATAATATTTCTCTTGATGTTGAAGAAGGAGAATTTATAGCATTAATGGGTCCATCAGGTTCCGGTAAAACTACGCTTCTAAATTTAATTGCCGGAATTGATAAGCCAAATAAAGGAAGTATAACAGTTGCAGATACTAATATTGCTACGTTATCCGAATCCGAACTAGCAAAATGGCGCTCTCATAATGTCGGTTTTGTTTTTCAATTCTATAATTTAATTCCGGTTTTGACTGCATTTGAAAATGTAGAACTCCCTTTGCTTCTTACAAATCTTTCTAAAAAAGAAAGAAGAGAGCATGTAGTCGCTGCACTTACTTTAGTCGGATTGGAAGACAGAATGGATCATTACCCTAAGCAATTATCAGGTGGTCAAGAACAAAGGGTTGCTATTGCAAGAGCAATTGTAACTGATCCATTAATAATAGTTGCAGATGAACCGACCGGTGATCTTGATAAAAAATCAGCAGATGATATTCTTTCACTTCTGGAAAGATTAAATAGTGAATATAAAAAGACAATAGTAATGGTAACTCACGATCCTAATGCTGCTTCTAAAGCTCATGTGCAGCGTCATCTCGATAAAGGTGATTTGGTATAGGAGGACTTATGAAAGTATTAAAATTAATGTTTAAAAATGCGTTCAGACATAAACTAAGAACAACTCTTACAATTGTTGGTATTGCGATCGCTGTAATCGCATTTTCTCTTTTGCGTACAGTTGTTACAGTTTACAATTCAGGAGTGGATGCCTCTGCTGCAGATCGCTTAATCACTCGTCATGCAGTGTCATTCATCTTTCCTCTTCCTATATCTTACAAGGATAAAATTCAACAAATTGATGGCGTTGAAATAGTTGCTACTGCAAACTGGTTTCAAGGAGTTTATATAGACAAAGATCAATTTTTTGCTCGACTTGCAGTTGATCCGGAAACTATTTTTCAAGTTTATCCTGAATTTATTTTAACTCCTAAGCAACTTAATAATTTTAAGAAAGAAAGAAATTCTTGTGTGATAGGCAATGAAATAGCAAAACAGTATAATCTTAAAATTGGCGATATAATGACAATTGATGGTGATATTTATCCGGGTAAGTGGGATTTTGTTGTAAGAGGTATTTATAAACCAAAGGATAAAACAATCGATGGTACTCAAATGTTTTTTCATTTCGATTATTTAAATGAAAGATTGG
>Ga0172380_10004642_pt1 | contig 17446 bp, 40 predicted proteins | sample Leawe162metaG_FD_119747 | JGI IMG/M metagenome (GOLD analysis project Ga0172380, IMG submission 119747) | Leachate microbial communities from a municipal landfill in Southern Ontario, Canada - Leachate well 162 metaG | ecosystem: Engineered > Solid waste > Landfill > Unclassified | place...
TTAACACAATTCATGGATCGCACATGGCGGGAATGGAGAGACGGAACTCCGGGCATTCAAGAGATAGACATAGACATTGCCAAACTTAGCCCTTACGACCCAGAGGATGCAATTAAAGCACAGGCGGCCTATATGGCATGGTTACACAGAAAGACAGGCGGAGAGCTTCATAATGCTTTAGTCGCCTATAATTGGGGAATTGGGAATTACTATAAATGGAAAAACGGGCTTATTCCCGACTTACCACGAGAAACAAAAGAATATGTTTGTCGTATATACGGGTATTTAAACATAGTGCCACCTACGGTTTACGAGAAAACTACTATATGACAAAATACATAAAAATAATTGCATGGGGAATAGTAATAATTATTCTTGTTGGTGCTGGGATTGCCGTTTATAATTATTTAAACCCAGACATACAGACAACAACTATAACGACATTCGCAGATACAACCATAGCCCCGATCGAAAACATTGATTTCCGTCCTCATTCTGTACCTATTTTAGAATCAAACAAGAAACCACCGGTAACATTGCCCCCGTCTTTAAGCCCATTAGATGTAGACAGGGCTATCGTTATAACAAAGAAAACCAACCCAAAAGACACTACAACTATCTTTCTCGGCAAAGACGGTCAGTATTATATTCCTAACCAAAGCGGCTTAGTAGACAAGGTGCAAATATATACATTCTTACCGCCAATATTGCAGTGGGATTTATTTGTAAAGATCGGCATTAACGGAAACGATAAAAAGATTTCACCCGCAATAAACATAGCCATTCTTAGAATCTGCGGCAAACTTGATATACCTACCGTTGGACTTGATATACACGGCATTAATTATGGTGCTGAATATATCTTGTTTAATCCTATCAGTATGGGTTTATACCAGCATCTAAATTGGGATTCGAGTAAAGAAATTCGCCTAACCCTAACCTACAATCTATGATCCTCTGGTTTGTCTTTATAGTCTTTATTCCTATAAGTCTGTTTGACCTATGGCTTATGGGGATGTACGAGCTTAAATATTGGGCTATGCTATTGGTCTTTGGAGAAAAACATCCAGAACTATTAGAACAAGCAAAGAAGCTGAAAGACGAAGCATCGAACGCAGTCTCGACAGGACAGTTCGCTTTCTGGTATGTAATGCTTGGACTTGCATTGGCGTTTATAGCTGGTAACACAACGGAGTTTTTTATAACGCTTGCTGGGATTATATTCCTACATTGGGCTGGTTTAGAGGATTTGCTTTATTTTATTGAAGATATATTCTTACAATGGCTACCGGAATCTTGGTGGAAAACACGGGAACAGATAAAGATAACCGCAACACGCAGGCTGCCTAAGTTTATTCCCTGGATGATAGTGCCTAAAAAAATCTGGTTTATTTCTATACCCATGCTTTGGGTTAGAATGTTCACCGGCAACGGTGGTGAAAACGGTCAAGATGTTAAGTTCTGGCGGTTCGTCGTTGGGGTTTTAGTCGCCGCAATCATTGTGGTTATCGTTGACCACTTGTAGACAGCTTTAATTTATTCTTAGGTATAATAGTTGTCTACCGTTTTTCCCTGTTTCTCATTTTCAACAATATGTTTCTTATTTGATGGGCAGATAACTTATACTTCTCTGATAGCGAGATACTTGTAGTTCTTTTTGTTAAACGCTTTTTATCAATCAAATAATAATAATCTTTTAAGATTACCCTATTTCTCTCTAATAGCCGGGGGGCGAGACCATATCTTTTCCGCCTTACACTGCCTACCGACGGATCGTCAACCCTAAACCCCGCCAAATTATCCTCTTTCTGTGTTCTCATAGATTAATCTTTATCCACGTTTTAGTGTTTTATATGTGCAGTGAAAGTCCGTAGCTCCGTCTGTAATTTGAAACTTTATGATATGTTTGCCGAGTCCGTTGGCGTTATAATCAATACCTTTAAACGGTGCAGTTCGGGTTTCATATCCTTGTTTTACTATTTCTTCTTGGTCATTAACGAATGTGGTTTCCATTATATCGGCATAGAGCTTACACGCAGGACAGTCGTTATCCTTACATCCTTTAATATGCGTTGCATATCGCCTTAATACTTCGAGCTTATCTATTGTCATCTTATTTCTCCTTCGTTAAGATTTCGATTTTTGATGTTGGCTTAAAATACTTATAATCTCTTGCAATTCAGTATCTTTATCAGGCAATCGAACATTGTTTAATAACAGTTTTGCCTGTCTTTTTAATTTACCAGTTTTTACGCCCTGTCGTATTTTATCTGTAACCGACCATAGATGTGTAGAGTCCCATATTCCGGTTCCTACGCTTCTTCCAGTTTTTTTATTAAATCGTTTTTCATACCCCGGATATCCGATTATTAGTTGAGTAGGTGTTATCCTGACAACTTTCTTTATATCTCCCCCGTCAAACCTGTCGGGAATATAAACCTCATCGCCTATTTTTAATTTTTGCAGCCATTCTTCCATCTCGTTTCTCCTTATGGTTTAAAGGTTAATACTCTTTCCACTCCTTAAATTAAGAGCAAGTGATTGCCAAGTCCGAATAGATTTGCAGATGTTCTATCTTGGATTCTCTGCAAAGTAGTAACGGCATTCATTCAATCACTCGCTCCGGTTATTGTTTCTTTAATCCTGCTTTTTCTTTTAAAACACTTCTCCACCAGTAGTTGCCTAAACTGTTTTTCGGTTTTTCGAATTCACCAATTTCTCCGCAAGCCCATCGGATTGCTTTTTTCATCTTTTTTATTTGCACTTGACATTCCCTCTTATAAGCACGTTCAGCAAATAGTTCGCCTGCAATAGTGGCTTCTTTAATTTTAAGCTGTTTTATTTCGTCATTTAAAACTTTATGCCCAACCGTTAAAAGTTCCGTTGCTTCAGCTATGCGCAATAGTGAACCCGTATCAATCTCTTCTTGGTCAAGTTTATTGCCGGGGCTATTTGTTGCTTTCTCGGTAGGATATTCTTTTCCCCATCCATTTTCTCCTGCCTGCTTGCTAGATGAAATATAAGTTCTGTGCATAATTCTTTCCTTTCATTGTTTCTTTAACCATTCGATAAAACGAATATCAAACTCCGGCTTATAAGGCAAAATAACCAGTCCTTCTTCTTGCCGGTTTTTTGTTGGGAGTATTGTTTCTGCCGTATAGCCTGTCTCTATCGGATAACATTTGCTCGACCATCCGCTCGAACTATCACTTTCAAAATATCCAAAGATGGGAACCCAGAAAGTATCTGCCTGCTCATAGCACTCCTTTTCATATCTATCCCAGAGGCTGATAATGCTTTCACCTACAACTCTTTCATAATCGAAGTCAATCCGTTGCTGGCGAATATTTGCTTGTATCCAAGAGTTATCAATAAGTTCATCCGATTCCTGCCCCTGCAAACTACCAAACATACACAGAGTTAAAAGTATTGTTATTATGGTTTTCATGATTGCTCCTTAAAAATAAACCTCTTTTACAACAACAGCTATTAATGTAGCTATTCCAGCTAACATAAAAATCAACATGGGTTCATCGCATATAAAATCTAACCAAGTATATTTATTTTTCTTTCCCATCATTCCTGCTCCTCAAGAATTAATTTAGGGTTATAATGATCGCAAGCAATAATAATACCTTCGTCATTATTAATTTTTCTATAACGTATAATTACCTCTCCATTACAAAATTCTTCTCTGCTACAACTATTACAAAGATGTTCATTTTCTTTCATTTTTTCCCTTGTTAAAGTTGCCAATGTTTAATTTCCATTATTTTACCACAAGACCCACACTGTTTCTTATTTTCATCGCCCAAAAAGACATCAATACCTGTTGAGTCTGTTTGTACCGAACCACAATAAGGGCAAACAAACTGTATCTGTGATGTTCCCTCTAAAATTTTAGCTGTTTTTAATTCCGCTTTTCCCATTATGCCTGCTCCTTCCATTCCTGTTCAAACATTTGTTTTGTCAATACTTCATCCAATTTACTCATAAAGACACCATGCGAGTTCTTATACCACTCCCAAGCAAATTCCTTCTTGTTAAATTGTTCTAATCTCTTACAATATTCGATAAGCTCAATATCAAGGTCATAATTCTTTTCTGGTTGCAAATGTTTTGAACGGGACAATAAAAATCCGGCAAGATGTGATTTCCATGTTTGGAATCTTATCCAATCCAGTTTCATTCCTTCAAATTCCTCCTCTTCCTCTGCGGGTTGTTGCTGAGACAATAAATGCTTTAGATAATCAATATCAGAATCATCTGTTTGTCTCGACCTCATTCTATCAAAAATATGTTCTAACACTTTCTCTTTCATTGGATTACTCCTGTTTTTCTAAGTCAAGATGTTTGTTTAATAAATCAAACTTTGCTTCATTCTCGCCTGGTTCTATGTTCTCATTAGGGTCTGGAATATAATTACCCATAACAGCTTCTTCTGCTTTTACACGTTCTATAAATTCGTATTGTTCCCGTAATTTCATTCCAAGCTGGTCGCCTTTTTTCGCCGAAGTTCTTTTATAAACCTCAATTTCTTTGCCGTCAAGCACTCGTGTAATCCTTCTGGCGTATCGGTATAAGTTCATCTCATGCATCCATTCTACATCTGGTTCGCCATCCGCTAATAAAACATTGTGGAACTTACACTGACAGGGAAGCACTACGCTCCAATAGTACCTCTCCATTGGTCTTGACTTGTCCTTTTCTTGACGGCGGATCACACCCTCAACAACGGTATCATAGTTGAATGTGTTCGCAAAATCACGCCTGAATTTATCGCGGTCAACTATTTCAAGGACACCCTTGCGTGCGTTGCCTATAAACGTTACTCGTTGTTGCATATCGTCCCTTGATTATTATCTGGGGTTAATAAATCGTCTGGTTCTGTAAACTGTTTTTTCATTAACTCTTCTTTATACCATTCGGGCACTCCACTAACTACGCCACGTTTAATATTCGGTATCGCATAGCGGTATAGTTTATCCTTTATTTCATCTTGACATTCTTTTTCAATATCAATGTGGACTTCTTTTATTAAGGTTCCAATATCTCTAGGGCTATCCGTAAGTAGCCCACGCTCTCTAAGGTGCTGGACTGCCTTGTTCCATCTTGCCGGGGTTTTTAGGGCTATAATCAACGACTGTATAACATCTTTCATAGATGGGTTTGCTTTTTTCCATTCTCCATTATGAATCTCCTTAAACGCCTCCGCAACATATTTACCCATTAAAACCTTTTTGTCCTGCCCAAAACGATGGTAGTTTTTAACAACGATGCCCTCAATCTTTTGACCACCAAGAATTGATGTTTTTTCAAGAAATGATAACAGTTTTTCCGGGCTGTCAACTTTTCCCTCGAAAAGAATCGGTACAACTTCAAGCCCAATTCGATCCGCCTCTCTTTGTTTATCCTTATAAGACATATACTCTTCTTCGCCTGTATTCACATCAAAAAGAATAAGGTTTCTGTCGGGGACTCTATCGTAAGCAAGAACGGTATGTTTTGGTTTTAACAGATATTCCGCCCGATATGTCCACCCGTCCCTCAGGTTTAACAGCTTTGCGGTTTCAACAGCAACGGAAAACATTTCTTCTGGATAATCTATGTTTAATGTTGCCCCTTTTGAACGGCACTTTAATTCACCATCAAATCTACCGAAAGAAAACTGAGAACCATCTATTTTTTCCTCGCATAAAACGTCATCATAAAACAACTCTTTAATTGCCCTATGACCCAACGCGAAAATAGACGGATATGAATGCCATGATGTGTTCATTTTTTCTCTTTATTTAATGCTTCTGCAAACTCATTCATCAATGCAAGAACCTCTTCCGGCAATAGATACCGGATTATTTTCTCAATATCTTCATCACATGCATCGTATTTATTTCTTAGAAATTCTAATGCTTTATTTGTGCCCATTGCTTAGCTCCCGTATATTAAATTAACCTGTCCATCCCGCCTGCGCGCTTTTTCTTGTTTACTTTTTTAAGGCTTTTCTTCGGTATAAAATCTCTTTCGTTCCCCCAGAAGCTACCCTGACCGCATTTCTTGTTACCGCAAATATATATAGGTTTATTATCCCAAGACCAATGGATAGAAACGGGTTTCATCTTACACTTTGGACAAACTATTTCTTTGCTCATAATGTTCACTCAAAAGGGAAGGTCATCAAGGTTATCGTTCGGTTGTCTGCTTTGTCGTTCCGCCTCTACGCGCTCTTCGTTTCGTTGTTGTTTTCGACCATCGTAAGTATCTATCTTTTCGTAGAACTTTGTAGGGTCGTCTTTGGTTGCGCAGATAAGGGTATTAACGTAACCTTTTTCGTTTAGATTTGCAAGCAAGAGTTCCACCTGTTTCTTGCTATGAGAGAATGTAAGTGTGCCGCCAAATTTAGGATGTTTATTTCCGTTCCCAACAAATATTGTGTCTGCCATGTTAAGCTCCTTGTATTTTAGTTATTCGTGCTTTCACTTCTTCGATAGCTATGGTTAATCTGTCCTGAATATCCTTTATCATTTTTTCATCTCGGTCAACTCGGCGGAGAATTGTTTTAAATTTAGGATGAAAGACATAAAAATCGCAATAATCTCGACCGGAAACAAAAAGATTGCCCTGCATCTGATACATATAGTCTTTTGGAATGGCATCTTCAAGGACATAGCCTACAAGTGTATTCCACTTTGGACACTTGATTTCTAAAATTCCGTTATCTCCTATCATGCCATCCGGCGACCCTCCTATGTATTCATCGTATTCGATAAACCCTACTTCTTGTACTTTGTTAAATGTTTCGAGTTCATAGGCTTGCCGGGCTATTGGTTCTAATTCTTTTCCTCTCTCCATAAATTGGTTAGAATATGATTCAGGTGATTCGCCAGAAATTCGTTCAAACACAACCTTATTGATTATTTCTTGGTAACCCTTAGTTGTTTCTTTCATAAACAAATCGCCAAAGGTTGAGCACGTAAACCTGCCGCGCCTTAAAGCGTCCCACTCAGGACTTCCTTGTTTAACATCTGTGTGGATTCTCATATTTCCACCCCCAGAATCTTCCCCATTTTCTTCGCAAACTCTAAGTCAAATTTGCCATCTTGGCTTGCGCGAACACAGGTTAATCGAATCTCTTCTTTATCCTCGCCCTTATAGACATTCAAGGCATCAAGAATCTTTTGTTTTGCTGTGTCTATTTCGGACTTTTCCTCATGCGCCAACGGGATTACTACATTATCCCTAATTTCAAAATCATCTTCCGACTGTATTACGGTTATGCCAAAGCCCTTTTTTAATGCATGTGTCTCGGCAACCTTTTTAATCATTGTTGCAGGATCGGTTTTCCACACGTTGTAACCTTTATTATACACCTTAAACTCTGCCCATTCGATGGTAGGATATTCACATCCTTTAGGTTTGACAATCGCATACGCACCGATTATTTCACCTCTGTCCTTAAAGTTCGGTTTATGTTCAACCGTTCCTTTTGTTACGTCCATTTCAAAGGAATCGTTTTTGCAGACTTCAAACGAGGTCATGCCGTTCCACAGGGGGCTTTGCTGTGCTCGCTTTAAGAACCCGTCCCGACCAGCAAAGACAAGAAGATTGCCCTTGTTGTCCTTATAGCACCAAATTTCCTTCATAAGAGGACTGAGTTCGACGTTCTTACACACAGATAAAAAGTATGCAAGCTCAGTATCGGTTGTTCCTTTTGCTACTGTGCTTTTTAAAATAGCGACTTCCTCTGATTTAAAGCCCGTTAGTCCGGCTATTTTATTAGCGTTAATTTGCATTATTGAATCAGTTTTATTTTCCATCGTTTTTTTCCTCAAATAGTTCATTGTTTTTAATTACAGCGCCATCGTCAATTACAATTCCAATCTTACCGGATTCATCCACTACCTCGACCCAAACCTGATAATCATTATTTTTTGCCATATCCTCAATGATCTTCATTGATGTTGAGTCAAGTAATGACCCGTCTGTAATTCTTAGTACCCGTAACTTCGGATTCATAGCCATTGCCATAGCCATGCTTACTCGTAGTTTCTCTGCGTCAGAGGCTTGGTCAAGTGGTAGTCCACCATAGGTAATAAATCCTTCACCGAAAGCAAGTCCTTCTATTGGAAACTTGGCACTGGAAACACGGTTCAGTTTCTCTTGGTCAAGAGTTTCAATGTCTGTCGTCAACTTCTCAGATTTCTTCTTCTGTTCGTCAAGCTCTGTTTTCAGCTTGTCTTTATCCTGTTTCAACCTGAACGCCTTGTTACGGCTATCAACGTTCGCAAGTTCAACCTGCAACACCTTAACATCCGGTAAATCAACCTTTGTTAACAGTAGATTCAGTTCACGTTCAATCTCAAGTTTCTTCACGGCTTCTTCGCATTTTTTTATTTCTTCTTTTAGTTGGTCTATTTTTGCCTGACCGCGCGTAATGTCCTCTGTTAAACGTTTGTTCTTTTCAACGGCTTTTTCGTGATTATTTATTACTTCGTTCGCCTTGGTAATTTTGTCCGCTATCTCTGTTGATAGTGTTTCTTTTTCTGGAACATCCAACGGAACACTGATTGCGTTATACCGGGATTCAACGGATTTCAATTCACGGTTGACGGCTGTTCGTTCCTCGTAAGCAGTTTTACGTTTCGCCTCTATATCAGATGTGTCAACTCCGGTTAGAGATTTTAATGTTTCAAATTGTTTTGCCGGGTCTAACCGCATAAAGCCAAGAGGATCGAAACTTAATTTGCCAAGTATAGCATCAAGCATGGCCTGTGGTGAACCGTATCTTGCTCCCTCTTTATTTTCGATTATCAGGGAACTACCGTTTTCTGTGAACGTTCTACGTACAATATAGTCTCCGAGGTCAAGCTCCGCCTTGGCCTTCTTTTCCCCTTTGCGTATAGGTTGTGATTGAATTTCACTATTGCCGCCAAGCGCAAACCTGATAGCGTCAAGAACGCTGGTCTTTCCTGCCCCGTTTTTCCCTGTGATTTTAATTACATTACCTTTAGGTGTTATTTCAACGGCGACAAGCTTCTTGATGTTCTCCGCTGTAAGTTTAATGATTTTCATTGTATTATTCCTTTTTAATTTATCCGTTTATATAACCGCAATAATTACATTTATTTTCTTCTAATTCGTTCCCGCAATTCGCACATACACGAGAAGGTTTATAAAGGTGTTCATCTCTCATGCAGTCTTGACAGATAATCGCACCTGACGGATTAAACGGGATTTCGCTTTCTGGAATATAGCGAGAGCAACATTCGCACAGATATTCAGGTTCTGCCATTTTCGGATTCCTTCTGTTGATGTTTTTGTCCACATCTTGTTTCGTGGTCTACGTCTCCCTCGCATCCGCACCATTTACACCATCGTTTTTTATATGATGCAGATGAATCGTATGTAGGATTCTCCCAAGGGCGACCTAAGTTTTGCACAAATGGATTTAAACTGTAATCACTCATTTCTTTTTGCCTTTTTCCTGTGTCCGTTTATGCCAAGACTTGATAATAAGATTAACCGTGTCGAAGTAAGCTGTTTCATTAACGGTCTTTTGATGAAGCATTATTAACCTTAAATTATCGTATGCTGAACCTGCCAGCATCGTAGCGGTTTGCTCTCTGGCTTCGGGTGTAGTCTCTTTTTGTGATAGCCGCTTTTTAGACTCATGCACAAAAGAGTTAAATGCTTTATTAAGGGTTATGTTATTTGGCTGTGTCATGATTTTATCTGTTTTAATATAACAACTCTTCTGTTAAAAGTCAAGTACTATTTTAAAAACTTATTAACTATTTTTTCGTCTGCTAATCTTTGTGCTTCTTTACGCTCTAACGAATGATATATACTTAATAGCTCGGTTTTTAAGTTCCATACACGCATTGTGCCTAACCTCCCAATTTGAAACCTTTCTTCTTGCCCTGCTTTTTGTGCGTTCCGGTTGACCTGAGCGTCCCTAATTTTTTCTACGCCACCATTGTTTGGTTTAACAACCAATATACCTGCTCTTTCCGGGATATGTTCTATGTGCTTTTCAAGCTTTTGAGGAATAGCAAAGTATAATTCCCGAATCCTTTCATCTTTATGGTTGTGGTCTTTCTTCTTATCCGCAAGCAAATCGCCTTTGCTGACCTTAATCTCAACTTCGCAGAAATATCCGGCTTTAGTCAGTATCAATAAATCGCATTCATAGTTTACCAAACCCCAGCTTACGTTCGGCACGATAACATTTTCTCTTGCACCAAACCATCGGGCAATTCTAACCTCTATTTCTTTGGCGGTTTCGTAGTTCATGTTTATTCCGGCTGATTTTCTCTGGCTGTTTCTATTGCTTTTTGTCTGTCGTATGCTTCTTGTTGCCGTTCTTGTCTGCGTTCTTCTTCCTCTCGCAACACTCTCTGCACGAGGAGATCGAAATCACTGTCCCCACTTGGGCTGTTACTACCCAAGTATGTCCACACCCGGAGCACGGAATCAGATAGCGTTCTATCGAGGCGGCCTTCTTTGTCATTCATTGTTTCCTCTTATTTTTCTTCTGTTATTAATCTTACTGGTCGAGGTTTATCTTTGCCAGTTGTTTTATTACAGATTCTCTGTGTTTCTTCGCGGGTAAGGTTCGTTATAGGTTTACTGTCATGCCCAATTAAGATTATACCGTCCCGATATTTAAAGCCCCAGAGAACCTACCTGAATTTCTTTTTAGTTTTTGTCATTGTACAAGCTCCTTCAAGTCATAAATTCGTTTATGGCCAACGTCAAATTTTTTGTTATGAGGCCTATCATAAAGATACGTGCAGATTCCGGCGTTATTCAGTTCGACGAAATTATCATAATTGTCGTCTACAAATATATCTAATTTTTGCTCTTTTAGCCTTTCAATTTTACTTCCGTTTACAGTAATAACGGGCACACAAGGAAAGCCGTTATTTTCAAGCCACATCTCTGTTATCTTGGTGTTTATTGGGCGATACGTACAATAGCACACAGGGTCTATGGGTAATGTTTTTCCATTTATTAATGGCTTGATATGTAACCAAAACACTGCGTTGTCTTTTAATAGGTGCTTTTTGTCTCGCCATTCGTACGTCCAGTACCAGTGATGGACTTCGTTCGATATTCCACAAAACTCACAGAAGGCATCCGAGAAGTTCGCCAATACTCCATCTATATCAAGTCCGATTCTTGGTGTCTTATATATATGCCTATCATCTCCTTGCGGATATATTTTATAGTATTCGGTTAAAAAAAGTGCGTTTGTGGCTAAATGGGCGGAATGCAGTATAAGCGTTTCGGCATCATAGTCTTTACCAGCCTTGATAGCTTGAAGATGTCTTTCCAGTGAAGCCAAAATCGAACTCCACGCCATTCCGCGTCGCCAATTATTAGGAGCATATTTCTTTGCGCCCACGGTAAACACTTTTGCCACCTGCTCTAACGCAAACGCTGGAAGTAGGTCAAACCTTATTTTATCATTGTTGTAACGAAGCCCGCCACCATCTTGATTTACCATAGGTTCTCCTTTATTGTTGTCTTACAATCCATTCAACTCCGCATCGTTCGCACTTACAAAGCGATGAATCTTTGCGGATAGGTATTAATTTTGCATTACGATGAAATAGCCAGCACCATAATTTTTTCATTTGATTTTCTTTGCCTTTTTATATTGTTCGTAAGTTGCGCAAGAAACCGTATAGTATTTGCCACATTTACGGCACTGCATTTGTGGCTTCTTTACTCCCCTTGCCGTAATTTTAGTTTTATTGCAATATACTTTTTCAGATTTACACCTTGGGCACTTCCAGTTACCAGCAGGTAAACCGCTATATTTTCCCTTGGCAAGTCTTTCGGTTTCTAATTGTATTTCTGTTTGCGTTATTTTCATACTTTAACTTCTTTTTCGCGCCCAATTTTCCAAATCTTGAATCGTGTATATAACCCATCTTCGTCCCCACTTCGGATAAGATAACCTCCGATCTGAGGATTACCGTTTCTACCCAAAGCACTACGGAAAACAAACGGAGTTTTTAATTGCCAGCCCGGAGTTACAAATACAATCCCATAACCCTTCTCTGTCGGGATACGTATTTCAAATTGACGATGCCTGTGTGAACGCACTACGCAGTCAGGCGGTTCTTCTCCCCACCTGCCGGCTTCGTTGTATGCTTCGACAAGTTCTTTATAAACTGCCGTACCTTCGTATGCGGCAGAAGATGTTGTTCCTACGTGATGGGTAAAATGAACTAATGCCTTATTAGGAAGTCTAAGCCATAGTTCCCATCGCGCATGCCTACCTTCTTTATCGGGAATAGCGCCCAATAGTTTTGCAAGCATTTCTTCATACTGCCCGGACTGGCCAACGTGCGCCTCTGTGCCCCTGATATGATAATATCCTGCACATTTTTTGTTAGACACGATTGGTTTAAGAATTGAGGCCGCTATATCAACCTGACGCTCATAATTGTTTGTTATTTGTGTTACTGCATTGTGATGTACGCCGTCAATCGCATCTCCGTTATGGATTACGATATAATCCTCTCCCTTGGTTACAACGGGTACCCATTTATACCAAAATTCTTTCCACATTGACCAGACCTTTGCCTGTAAGGGAGAGTGATGGAAAGACCCTGTATCGTCTAATCTTATTCGTGGCGGACATAAACCAAGTCCACAGCCACAGTGCGTATCGCTTATTACAATAATGTTTTTTGGAGATTGTTTTTTCATTGGTAGTCCTTTACCGTTTTGGATTGACCATAAAATCAATCCTGTTTATTGTTCGGGCAATTTTTCTGGTGATAACTTCTTTCGCCAATCGCCATATCTGTGCAATACCAATCGCCCTTTTTTGATTTAAGCAAATCTATAGACCAGTACCCAGAGAATAGGTTGGCTATATACTGAATCATTTTATTCTCCTTAAAGTTTAAGAAAATGGAAGTTGAGGCATCTTTCTTTGGAGCCTTTTAGTGATTTCAATCTTCTCTGGGTCAAAGTGTTTACGTGCCCTTTGAATGGGTAGTCCACGCTTTTTACAGAAATTTTTTATTATCTGCGACCTCCGCGCCTCTTTGATTACTCCGGTTACCAGCCTGCCAAGTTCATTATATGTTTTTTTGTAATTTTACTCTATCCATAGTTCCTCCCGTTAAACTTGCTTTCCGTCGGCAAATCGAATGGGTTTTAATCCTACCGAACGCCGAAATTTATTAGATGAATAAAACTTACCCATAGGACGAATCGGTTTTAACGGTAATATAACCGCTTTAGGCTTCGCTATATGCTTTCCTTTGTCAATTATTTCCCGTTGCCGTTGTCTATCCTTGCGCCGAACCACACTTTCTGTGATCCGCTTATTTCTCTTGTTCGCGGATTGTTTGGGCTTAGGCATTCCTACTTTAAACTTCTTGCTCTTTGGCTTAAAGAGCGATGCCAACCATCTAAAAAGCCGAGTAATTAGTTTACGCATGATGGGTTTTCCTTTCTTGCAAATTTAATCGTTATAAGAATATCTCTTACAGTCTCGGCGATAACACATTGTCCCTGCCAACGCCGATGAAAATTATACTCTTGTTCAGTCAGCCTTCTTTTTGACGGGGGCTGGTTAGGGTCTTTGATTTCAAATAAATAATTCTTTCCCTTAAAGCCAACGACTATATCTGGGAAGCCTTCTCCGATTGCCGATGTTACCGCAACGGAAATATTCGGATATAACCGTAAAATTCTCACGACTTCTTCTTGATTAGCGTCAGACCTGCCTCGTTTTCTCATATTTCATCCTCTATCGGAACTCGTGTTTGCCCTGTTTGTGCAAGTTTTGACTCTCGGACAAAATCATTAGCGTTCTTTGCACTGTTACATCTTTTGTGCAAACATTGCACATTCCATTTTGAATGTTTTCCGCCCTTTGCAAGCGGAACAATATGGTCGCCGGACATATCGGCATGTTCAATAGGAAGATGACAACGAGGACAGATACCGCCTTGTTTGCCCCAAGCATCCACTGTCCAAGACTTATTAATCGGCTTCCGTTTAATCTTCTCGCAACCGCTATAAGTCTTTTTCAGCATATACTTCCGGCAATCTTCCCGGACGGCTTTAATGCCTAATTCCTTTTCCTGTTCATTGAGATAGTCTAATATCTTTCCCATTTATTCTCCTGAAATTATTTATCAAAGAAAGTTTTGTAGTCATTTATAAAGCAAGCATCACAGTACCAGTTTCCCTTGCTATCCCTAAGATAAAAGGGTCTATGGAAAAGCACGCAAATTAATCCAAATAACTTTAATATACTTTTATTCCTATAAATTATTCTCATCTTTCCATTCCTTAAATTAAAGAGCGGGTGATTGACAGGATTCAAGGGTTTTACCTTACTTACCTGCAAGAATGAACGAAAGACATTCTACTCGCCATCACACGATGCTTTGATTTGGGCTTCAGCCACAATCACTCGCTCTGTCATTGTTTAATCTATAACTTCTAACATTTTACCACACATTTTTTTATAAAACTCTTTACGCTTTTCCCAAAAACTGTCTGTCGTTTCTCCTTTAGGCAAGGGTGTTTCATCGGTATAATCATTATAAAACATTATCACAACCAAAATTGCTTTATATATTTTTTTCATCTTATTCCTCCGGTCATTGTTTAATTTCCCAATTGTAAGTTCCGTTTGAAGTCTTGAATGGAACTGCATGTTGCCCATTAGGCAGTAGTATTTCGTCAATCTCTAACGGATCATAACCGCATTTTAACAACCATTGAAACTGTAATTGAAGCCATCCCATTTTTTGGACTGATGCGACCTGTTCATCATCTTCACAAAAAGCAGTACTACCATTGGCAAACAATATTAATGTTTTCTTTTTCATCTTATTCCTCCTTTCATTGTTTCTTTAACCATTCGATAAAACCCTGTAATGTTGGTTTTGTTTTATGAATCCAGATTGTATCTATTTTAAATAAAAGATAATCTCCTTTATTTTCTTTAATAGTTTCATCTTGAGTCTCCTTTGTCTGCCCATATTTGTATCTTGTCGCCTATCTTACACAGAACAACACCAAACAATAATATTATAAGAAAAAATAATCCACTGAATATATCATATATAAAAGTACAAATTAAAAGAAATAGTAAGATTTTAACAATAACCAATTTAAATATTGAATCATTTTTATTCCTTGAACAATCGTCACATTCAATAATCTGTCCAGGATAACAATAAATATTAGGATTTTCTTCACAATAGTGTGTCATTTCTTCCTCCTTAGCCATTCGATAAATTCGGGGAAATTAGGTTCTTTGTATAAATATATTATTCCTAAATTTTGCCATTCCTTTGTTGGATTAATTCTGCCTATTTCATACCAAGTGTCTCGTAAATCATTAATACGATATGACCATCCTGCACAACCATCATTTTGATAATATCCAATTACAGGTATAATAACCGTATCAGCTTTATTCCGGCACTCTTTCACGTATTCATCCCAATCTTCGAGAGTGAGAGGAGTAGATTTAACATTATGCTTAGCTGTGAAGTCGTGGTTTTTTATCCATTGGTTACCCGAATCTGTCATTGTAGGAATTTTTTGCCCCATTGCCACACAAGTGCAAATGGTAATTAAAAATATTAGTGTTTTCATTTTAGTCCTTTCTCATAATATTCCCGCACTTCATCCAATGTCAGCAATCCTTTACGGTATAATCTATTAATCGTTGCCTGTGTTTCTTCATAGCGTTCGTGGTTCATCTTTCACCTCGTTTAAACCATATAAATAGTTATTCGATATTTATTAAAATACATGCTTCCTATCTCGATAGGAAAGGTATCTATTATTTGCCCGTTTGAAGGGGATAACAAATACTTGGCTCCACAAGAATAACAATCCGCTTCGCAAGAAGTATTTGCCTGTAATTCTTGTCCACATTTAAAGCAAATTAGATTCATCTTTCACCTCCATTAATTATCAATTCTTATTGCCACTGTTTTCCAATAAGCAATTCTTTTCCATAAAATTGGAGCACACTGAAAAACTAATCCATTCTTAATAACGAAACCAGCACACAAATATGGTGTTGTTACTTGATATAAACCATCTTTCATTTCATCATTCCTTCAATAGCTATACAAGTTGCTTCTATTTCTGCGTGAAGAGGGAATTTATAATACGATATATATTCTATCTCATCATTTTCATCAACAGGATGAAAACATCTAACAACAAATCCCTCACAGTGAGACGTTTCCGTATCTGCATCATAGATATAACGATTTGTTACTTCCACCTCTTTCCCTGTTGCCTCTTTCACTATCCTATGCAGTGCGTTTGGATATTCTTGTTCAGTATCAATATTATGAATTAGTTCATTTTTATAATATTGTAACAATGCTCTGCCTTTTGAAAATTGTTTAGTTTTCCAGCCGATAGCCCATCCGTCACTATTTGTGGATATATCATCAATAAACCAAAACTTATCCGGCATCTCTTTTCCCAGCCATTCACAGCATTTCTTCAGCCTGTCTATTAGTTCTTGTGGTATCATAATAATTTTTCCTTAATAATCTTTTCAATATTTTCTATGGCAATTTCTATATAATTATTGGCAACTTTAGGGCAATCTATTTTTATTGCTTTTTTATGCAACCTTACGCATGATTCTATTTGTTTTAAAATTTCCCTTTTTACTTCTTGTGGTATCATTTTACTTTTCCTTTCTCAATTTCTTTTTCATTGGCTACTCCTTTGGGATTAGGATGTAATGAGAGAAAATGCGTTCTTTAAGAAGTCTAAGGAGAACAAAACTATTTCCCGCTACTGGATTTTCATGCCATTCATCATAATTGTTTCTCATAAAGTTTTCCAATTCCTCTTCCGTTGCCGGCTTGGATAATTTTTGCTCAAATATCCATTTTGCAAATTCTTTCCAATATTCTTTTTCTGATGCAAGATTCATTTCGGAATTAAAGTTACTATCCCATTCAAAAGTTATCCCTGTTCCTTTCTCAAACTCTTTTCTTAGTTCTTCCATGCTATTTGTCTCCATCTTTCACCTCTTTTTCTAATATTTTGATTGCTTGTTGGTGTTCGGCAATTTTCTTTGTCAAAATTATTGTGTGATAACCTCTTATCCGTCCACCTATCAATTGATTTATACGTCTTTTTAAATACATCTTTCTATGTTCCCATTTTAACGTTTCAATCGCCGAGTTCATCTTTCACCTCCATTAATCCTTCAATTATTTTCGCCTTTTTCTTCAACTTGTACCCCCATCATTTCAACTCCGTCAGCATTCCATCCCCAACCACCTTCTTTTAGTCTGTGCATCTTTACAGTTGCATCTGGAAAATATTTTTTATATTCATCAGCCATAACCTGTACTAGTCGTTTGCTTAATTCATCATTTATTATTCTTTTCATTTCATCATTCCTTCAATAGCTATACAA
>Ga0172380_10004643_pt1 | contig 17445 bp, 31 predicted proteins | sample Leawe162metaG_FD_119747 | JGI IMG/M metagenome (GOLD analysis project Ga0172380, IMG submission 119747) | Leachate microbial communities from a municipal landfill in Southern Ontario, Canada - Leachate well 162 metaG | ecosystem: Engineered > Solid waste > Landfill > Unclassified | place...
ATGGAAGCAAAATTAACGGAAATTTACGAGAGGGAAAAATGAGCGAATACGAAAACTATCAACGGCCTAAAAAGATAGAATCAATTTGCACGATATGTAAGGCCACGGGCAGAAAGTATGTGCATAAGGGGTGGTCACGATGGGAGTATTGCAAAATACATAGGATGCAAACCCAAAGAGGCGATTATCCAGACACAATGTCAGAAATTTATCCAGTACATTCATAAAGGGGAGGAAAGATGGAATATCAGACAACAAAGTATGATGTAATTCAGACAGGAACCTATAAAGACGTTCATCAATTAAAGTTGGGTTATTACAAAAAAGATACCACAGAATTTAAGGTTAAGTCATACCCAAAGACCATTGAAGGACAAGAAAAGTTTTTCCCGATTTCAATACCATTGGGGGACAAAGAAACTGCGACAAAATTTCTAGTCTCTTTATTGAAAGAGATCACCGGAGAATATTATGAGGTAGTAAATTATAAACCACAACAAGCAACGCAAGAGGACGTACCTTTTTAAGCAATGCCATTTAAAGACCGAGAGAAAGAACTAGCGTATCACAAAAAATACAACAAGGAATATTATTTATTACACAGCGAGAGGATAGCAGTAACACAAAGTAAAAAACGGGCTAGGTGGCGACAAGAGGGGCGTTGTTCAAGTTGTGGAACTAAGTTAGTGCAGGGCGAAAAAAGAACCTGTGTAAATTGCGGGAACACCATTAAGGGAGCGTTAAAATATGCAAAGGATAGTCAAAGACTTACCCAAAACATTTGAGATCATAGCCGGAAGCTGCACCCATATAGGATCGATAATGTGTTATCGTGAAGGAATAGAGAAAGCCGTTGATTATGTTGCCTCTAGGGAAAATACTTTCTTTATTCATTTGGGTGATTGGATAGAAGCAATTTGCACCGATGATAAGCGTTATAACGCCCCACCAGACGATTTAAAGAACAAAGAACAAGTGATACCCATGAAACAGGCTTTTGACGCTGTAAGCCTATTTAAACCGATTAAGGATAAAATCATTGTCGGCCTCATTGGAAACCACGAAAGAAAATTATCCCATGTCGGAAATCTGGTTGAAAGCATTATCTGCCATAAAGAATTAGGCTTAAATATTCCCTATGGCACAGAGGTTTGTCGCATAATCTTAGAACACAATGGAAATCCGCTTTTTAACATCTTCGCCATGCACGGAAGAAAAATACTAAATTCCAACGCAAAAGACTTTGAGCAAAGAGAAGCCAACAAGAAAGCCGCGCTTAAACTTTATCTGCAAGAACAGCAAGCCGACTGCTCTATTATGCTTTGCGGTCACGGTCACAAGATTATTATTTGCGAACCGTCTAAAAGATTAATTCTTGTTGATGGGGAGAATGGACAACGGCAGAGATACTTACGGGGAATAACAAGCGCAGGATATATTCAGCCAGATCAGAGATGGTATGCCATGTGCGGTTCTGCAAGAAAATCACGAATTGATGGCTATGATGATTATGCACAATGTTTTGAAGCTGCCGATTTGGGATTTGTAAAAATAATTGTTGATAATGGAGAGATTGTAAAACTTGAACCATTTTTAATTTAGTAACACTTCATGCGCCGTTTCTATGATGTACGGCCTATCTTCGGCTCGAGGAATATAACAAAATGTATAAATTTACAAAGACCAAAGACGAGACAAACCCCCACGACATAGCCAACATTGACGTAACGATTCATAACAATGAAGTTTCTTTAGCTGAAATCTTAGAAGCATTTAGTGATTTCCTAAGAGCGTGTGGATTTGGATTTAAAGTCACGTTGGATTTTATAGATGATGACGAGGTTGCATGACGATTAAAGAAGCGCAGAAACTAATTAAATTAATCCGTACCATTTCAAGTACGTTTATCGGAAAGAGCCGATACAAGGATTTGGTTTTAGTTTTGTGCAACGAGCATGAAAAGTTACTTAATATTTTACAGGAGCAAGCGAAGAAGTGAACCAAAAGAACAAATACAAAGTAATTAAAATAATAAACGGCAATCCCGTTGAACATAGTTCACACAATGGTTTTGAGTATGCCGAGATACAGCGAGACTTACAGCGCAAGAAAGGAATTGCAAGTTTTATCACTTACCGAGGCGAAATGGTTGAGCAAGACGTAAAGAAAACAAAACCGCAGAAGGAGGGGATATGAAAAAAGTCATTAGTGCCTGTTTAGGCTGTTCATATTACGACAGAATAAAAATAATCTTTGATACTCAAACGCAAAAGCAAATGGCTAAATGGCTCTTACTGCACGAAAGACAACGCCACATTGATGACATTGCCAGTATTGACGATGATTTAAAATTACTTGCCGATGTTGAATTGCCAAGGGAAATAGAAGACCTTGCCGGAAATATACGTTTTGAAATTAAAGACAAGCCGGAAACCCTTTTCAGCAAATACACCCACGACAGCGACTAGGTGATGAAATGAAAATAAAATGGCTCAATAGAACGCTTATGAAACTTCATTACAAATTATTATTGTGTAAAAGTGAATCTGAATATTATGCCGTTTTGAAACAAATCAAAGCCCCTAAATCTGAATGGGGCGAATGGTTAGTAAAAAACGCTGAAGCATCAACAAATGTTTTTAATGAAGAAAAAAACGGCAATAAACGAGCCATCATTGTGTGTATAAAACCTAATCTTAAAAAAGCTGAAGAACATTTAGATCATGAGGCCGTTCATATTTTCCAATACGAAATGAATCTTATTGAAGAACAAAATCCAAGTGATGAATTTATGGCTTACAGCATAGCAGCGATTAAGAAAACTTTGATTGAGGCGTACAAGAAATGACCGAAATTCGCTGTAAGAAATGCGGTAAGTTATTAGGATATGGCAAAGGGGAGTTTGAAATAAAATGTCCCCGATGTAAAACTAAAAATAAAGTTGTTCATAAATTGTGAACGCAAACCAATACTGAACAGAGCTTCTTGAAAGCCATCCACAAAAAAGGGGTGGCTTTTTTATTATGACCAAGGAGAAAATAGAATGTTTGAATTTATAGACATGATGCAATTCGGAAAAGAAATAGAGGCGTATGGCGATAAATGGGTAATTGTTAAGCCTCTTCAAAACAGATGCCATTTAGCTATTCGTTACACAGATAAACTGCCATGCCAGGTATATCTAATACAAACACCAGACATTCCCCAAAAGGAATACAAAAAGTCAGAATGACCGACTACGAAATTGACCAGATAATTGAATACGCAGAATCGAATCAGCCGGACGAGTACACATCACATATTTGTAATTATGATGAAGATATACGCTTGTTTGAAAGACAGGTTAGGCAGGGGATGATTGAAGTTGACGAAATATAGGGACGATATATGTAAGATCGGGAAATGCGTCAACGTTGATGTGTGTAGAGGTTTTTGTCCTTTGGTCAAGGATATAAACGGAAAGGGAAACTCAAAAGAAAAACTTTTAAGCGATATTAACAAACAAGAAATTGCTAATGATAAAGATTATAACTCTATTTTAGCAGAATACGCCGAAGATCAACGCCAGAAAGACAGGTCTGCAATTGAATATATAGAAACAATGATGTTAATCAAAGACCACAAAACCAAAGCAGTCAAGTTTTTGCATTACATTTTAAAATACAATCAGCGAGAAATAGCCAACCTGTTTCATGTGGACAGATCGAGTATTTCCCGCCGATTGAGGTAATTATTTTTCTTCCTTGTCTCTTTTTTCTTCTCTCCATCTGTAAGACTTACACGCCGGACAGCATTTAGGATTTTCTTTTTGGCTGCTCCATTCGTAACCGCAGCGTAAACATTTATGTTTTGTTTTCTCTTGCATTTTATTCTTCCTCCTCTTCAGCTACTTCATATAATTCAACTGCATTATTATCATCATAACTCACGCCAATTTTTTCAATCGTTTGATCTTTGGTTGTGATATAGACATTTTCCTCTGGGTCGGCTTGCTGTAACTTTTTTATTAATGTTTTGATTTTCATTGTTATTCTCCTATGGGGTTAGTTGTTATATGTTTTGGTAAAAAATAGCTTTCCCCGTTTCTATTGATTCGTAAACTAAACTTTTTGCCCTGTAACCCTTTGTCCTTGCTGTTAGAGGCATAAAGATAACTTCACCATTAAAATTTATTACCTTTAACTTCTTTTCTTTTTCGCCGCTTCCTAAAAGCCCAGAATAACACAAAATGGCCTTGATTTTTTGACCGTCCTGAAATTGATCGAGAACATCAAGAGTAATTATATTCCAACCATTCTTTAAATATTCCTTTTGGCGTTCTATTTCCTCATCTCTGCTTATATCCTGTTGTGATAAGTAAACCTCCGTTTCGAGATAGCGAAGCAAATCATCGTCTATTTTTTCTTTAGACAATATATAATCAGCTATCATTCTATTATAGGGATATTTGCCAGTTTCTTTTCTGTATGCAAGATTATATTCTTTAACTTCTTCTATGGCCTCTTTTCTATAATTCGAATGAATATCCCACTTTGTTTTTTCTTCCCTTAACTTTTCATTTAAAGTCATCGTTTCCCCTCCTATATCATCAATCCGGCAATTATTATAATCCCGGCTATTGTTAGAAATGCCTTAAAGATTAACTTGCAAAATCGCTCTGTCACTTCGTTTTCAATTTCTAAATTTGTCCTGTATTCACAGGCAAGGCAAGTATATTTATCAGTCATTATTGCACCCCCTGAATTGCATTTTGTAAAATCTGACACGCCTTTTTATTTTTCATTTTATTGCCTCCTTAGTTATTTGCTTTATATATAGAGCATATCTTGTGCCAGAAGATTAATAATATGATTAATAATAGATAAGTGTCTGATTTATAAAGTAATAACAATATTAAATTGCCGATAAAACACAAATAGCACCCTGTGGATAGGTGAAAATAACCTGATAGCAACCTGTGGATAACTATGAATAATAATAAGAATAATAATATAAATTAAACACTTATGATACCGTGAAAATCACTGGTCAAAATCACCGCATTTCGCCCATAATGTGTCAACTTGAAGTTATCCACCGCACACATTAACAACAACCACAAAATAAATAATAAATAAATAATATTAAATACATCAAAAGAACACAACAACGCAAAACAAGCTCAAAACGCACGCTTCCCCCTATAGTAGGGAAATTATGTTTATAAAACAGAATGCCAAAAATAGATTATGGAATGGTAATAAAAAACGGCACTTAAATTGTGGTGATATTACTATTTTGAATCCCGATGGCTCCGTTAAAAACGTAATACCAATAGAGAGTATTAAAAAAGCAAAAATCCGCAAAGAAAAGAAAATTGACGATTCTAGGGATAGTGAAAAGTATAATAATTGGCGTAGGGCTGTTTTAGCCAGAGATCAATATAAATGCGTTTTGTGTGAATCAATAAAGAGAATTGAAGCGCATCACATAATAAGATGGATTGATGATATTAAAAAACGATTCAATCAAAAGAATGGTGTTGCACTTTGTTATGATTGCCACCAGAAATATCATAATTATAACAAAGAGCCATTCCCGAATAATATTACCAATGCACTAAAAAAATATATTAAATTTAGATATATGAAGGCTGAAATAATCAGCGAACCTCAAACCGATTACAACCTAGATCAAGCCGTGAATAGTCGAACAAACAAAAACGTGCCGGGGTAGAGGCGGATATATCCCGATTTAGTCTTGATTTAGTCTGCAACCATAGTAATAAATTCAAGCACTTATAAAGTGCCCCTAATAGTGGTCTATAAAAAAACCGCAACGTGTCTGCCGAGAGCGAAGCGGCAAGGCGGAGAGATAGACAGTACAAAAGATAAGACTGTTCACCAAACATGAACGCTGACAAGAAACGAACAGAACTAAACAACGGGGCAACGGCTACACTTAAAGAAGGCGATCAGATGACAAAGATCACAAACACAAAAAGCCAAGCCCCTAAAAATCAAGACGAAACAATATCTAAAACAGCCGAAAAACCCAATACAATTACAAGCGTACAAACTAAAAGTAAGCCCACAGACAATCCTCAAGAGCCAAAAAAGACCAAAACAGGGAAAAAACCTCCAAAACCGTATAATCGTAAATATGATCGTAAAAATGTGATCGCCCTCAAACAACAAGGTTTGTCAATGACAGACATCGCAAAAATCGAGGGTACGTCAATTACAACTATATCAAATTATCTGGATAGCATTGACCCACAACTCAAACAAATACAAAGATATAATAACTCTAAGGCTAATGCACTAAGCCTATCACAACTCAAGTTACAAACTGTCAGCAATATCTTAGTTGATAAGTGGATTGAACAACCTGAAATATTACAATCATTAGATATGAGGTTACAAAAAGAGCTTCTAGTCGCTTGCCAAGGTGCAAAAACGTACGAACACACAGCGGAACGCCTAGAAAGAGGCCAGACAACGCAGAATATAGGCCAACTAATAGCACACATTGAAGGGCTGCAAGCAGTGGATAACTCGCAAGTTATTAATGTTGATAACTAAGCACTAGGATGTAAGTATGCGATATAATTCAATGTGCATATTTACATAATATAGGTTATTGGACGTAAAACGCTGTAAGTTGCTGATATTGCTATGATGGGGTACGATGCACGATAAGTAGGCAGTTACATAGTAATAATAGTGTCATAAAGTATGACATAACACAGGCAGGGGAAGCGTGCAAGGGAAGAAAAATAAAAGTCAGGTCAGTTGGAAGGGGTAGGTTGGGGGGTATGCCACCCTCGATATGTTGGTCATGTGCCGTTGCTATTCCCCGAAAACAAAAGGAGTTTATGGAAACAAGAATAGTTACTAATGGAAAGTGGTTTAAGCCGCAGTATAAAGTATTTAATCTGTTTTGGTGGGATATTCCATATACCGGGTCATTAACAACTTCAGGGGAAGCTGAACAGTACGCAGAAAATTTCAGAGATAAACATGAATGTAATCGTGGTAAATGGGTGGCAGATCAGAGGCGTTACCAATGTCTTCCATAGACACATCTAAGCCACCAGAGAACAAAGCAGAGTTAGATGCCAAGATTAGGAAGGAATATCCCCTGTTCTTTATCGAGATGAATTACGCACAGGACAGGTTTGTTCGAATTAAGAATTCTAAAGGTGTTACTCCTCGTAGGAGAATCTTTGAGGCCGGCAATAAATGTGGAAAAACCATGGGGGGGCTGATGGAAGACATTGCCCACATGATGGGATTCAGACCGTGGTTATTAAAGACTGACCCCGATTACCGGATTCCGATTAAAGTACCCAACATAGGTATGTTGGGGTGTGAGACATATAAACATTCAGTAGCAGAGAAGATAGAACCCATGTTGAGATGGTTGGTTCCCTCTACCTGTCAACCTGTATTTAAGCCGGGTCCTACGGGTGTTTTAAATGTTTTGACTTTGCCGTTTGACGCTAAGGGTGGGAAGTGTGGTTCGAAGATGCACATTCGTTCTTACGATGAACAGGCTTCTACTTATGAAGGTCAGGATTATGATTGGCAACATTTTGATGAGCCTCCTCCCGAACCAATTTTAACAGCAGCGGAGCGTGGTAAAATCGTTACTAATGCACCAAGTTGGTTTACCATGACACCTCTTAAAGAAGCATATATATTTGATAAATTCAGTTCGAGGGCTGCTATTCATGCTTAAAAGATTTACATATAAAGATTATTTAAAAAATATGAGCGTTAATTATCCTAAACAGGAACCATTACTAGAAAAAGTTTGGATTGAATACGGTAAATCTAAAATAAAACAATTAAAAGTAAAACGAATATTAGGCATCAAGAGAAATGCTTGAGAAGTTTGAAAAACAATTCATTCCTGATGAACTTGACGATGAGATAGCCGTTATCCGTGGGGAGATTTGGGATAACTGCGGAGATTGGTGTTACAAGTGCGATTTAGATGTTCCTGAAAATAAAGTTGTAAATGGAGAATTGAAAAGAATTATAAAAAAATGTCCCAAATGCGGACGGATTTTAGGTTTCATACCCAAGGTTGGTATTAACGAATACCTAAAGACACTTCCTCCTGATGAACGAGAGGCCAGAGAGAAGGGTATATGGCATCATCTTTCAGGTCTGGTTTACAAAGAACTGTCAAGAGAAAAACATTTATATGAAGATTTCCAAGTTCCTAAGTCATGGATGAAGATAGAGGGCGTTGACCCACATGATGCTCGAGGAACTTGCTGGTTGTTCGGTGCGGTAAGTCCGGAAGAAATAGAAGTTCAAGGCAAAGTAAGACACCGGATTTACTGTTTCGACTATTTGTATACCCATGATTCTATCGAGGACATTGTAAGGCAGGTTAAGTCAGTCAGGGCTATGCACGGATATACCGAACCGTCTTTTGTTATCCTAGACGCTAAATTCGGCATTAAGTCAGGTTTGGGGTCTACAGACGAGGTGACGAGGTCATGGCAATCGGAACTAGAGAAAGAGGGTATCAGAAGAATTAAAATGTCTCATTCTGCTCCGGGAGATGTTGAGTTGGGACATAAGATTGTCAGGGAATATTTAAAAGACCATTATTCTAAAGTCAGACAGGAAGCGAAACCCGGATTCCTTATGGCCAAGAAATCATGTTCGGGATTTAATTCTCCCATTCAGTATATGTTCAACTACCAGTATGACGACAAATCTCACAAACCAAAAGAGGAATACAAGGATTGGCCTGATATAGTCAGGTATTTTTGTCTTGAACAACCCATTTATAAGAGTCCTGAAGATATTAACGCTTCTGTAGTTTCTATTCAGGACAGGATGAACAAGACGATTTCCCTTAGAAGGATGGCTGTCAATGGATAAAGAAGTAGAGATGCTGATTCTTTTGTTAAGGCATTTGAAGGGTGTGATTTCGGCACTTGAGAAATATTTAGAATACAAGAAAGAAAAGGCGACCAATGGCTAGACCCGACGACAAAGAATACGAGAAATTAAAGTGGATTTTAAAGCGTCTTAAAGACTCCGAAGATTATTGCCGTCCTTATTTTGAAAGAGCCAAGAGACATTACAGACTTTACAGATTTGGTACAGCAGTTAATCAAGAGGATTGGCCTTATATAAACAGGGTAAAGACCAGAGATATACTTGCTTTTGTGGAAGACTCCACGGCTTTAATGATTCAGACACTATTCAGTCAGGAACCTTTCTTTGCTGTTGACGCTCGTAGGTGTACGGAGTTCGACAGACAGTTTGGAATAGACCCCATTCAAATATCTAAACAAATGGAAGTAGTTCTTCAGAATCAGATTTCCGATGAAGACACGGAATTCTTTGAAGAGACGGTAGACTTTTTTAAGTCTGGTGGTATTTACGGAAACGGTTACGAAGGTGTCTATCCTAGATTTGACGATAAAGGAGTTTATCTTGGGCCGTTAATTAAGGCAATAGATTTTTGGGACGTCCTACCGATAGCGGGAGCAAGGAGAGTTTCTAAGGCAAGGGGATTGTTTGTCAGAGAGTTTCTTTCAAGAGAAGACGCTTTGGCGTTCGCAAAGAAAGTCGGCAAAGCAGATTCTGTAGGAAAACTTCAAGGTGATTTCGGTGATATTGAAAGAACGTGGCACAAAGACCTTTTGGCTGAAGTAGGAATATCAGACTTTGACGTTAATTCTGAAGACGTAGAGGTATTTCATTATTTTTCGGGTGGTCATGTCATTTCCATGATGAACCGTGCTGTAATTGTCAGGGACTCCAATGAACCTGTGATGAACTCTCTTAACCAACCACAGGTAGTTAAACCCTTCCCCTTCGACCACCCGATTATTCAATACAAATATATGCCCGTTCCTCTGGAATTTTTTGGCATGGGTATACCTGAAATACTGGAAGTCTTACAGGAAGATAAAAATCTTATCCGTTCCGCACGCAGAGATAACATAGACTTGGTAATAAACAAAGTCATTAAGGCTCGTGCAGGTTCGGAAATAAACTACGATTTAATTAAATACTATGCCGGAGCAATATGGCCTCTTGAAAACTTAACAGATATTGAGGTTCTCGATCAAGGTGATGTAACGCAGTCCTCGTATCTTGAAGAAGACAGAGTTGCCAAGGATATGGAAAACGCCCTTTCGTTCTTTGGGTATGCCAGAGGTATGACTCCTACGCACGAAGAACGCCCAACTACAGTTATGAAATTACAACAGGCTTCTCTTAACAGATTAGACCTTATTGTTAAACTAACAGAGTTCACCGTATTAAGAAACATAGCAACGAGAATACTTCTTCTCACCAGACGTTATATGCCCCAAGCGACATACGAAGCACTATTGGGAGAACCGGATGCCGGATTTTATAAGATGTCCGAGGAACAAATAAGTAAATTCTTTATTGCTCGTCCGATAGGTTCAAGTGTGACCCATGTTAAAGAAATGCGCCAACAGCAGTCACAGTTGGCAATGCAGATGTTAATGCAGGTTGCTCCTGTAGCAAATCAGAGTGTTGAGCCTTTTAATATCAATTGGTATCAGGCAACCAAGTCAGGATTGGATAATTTAGACATTAAGAACACAGATCAGATTCTTATGAAACTTCAGCCACAAGAAATACAGCAAATGCAGATGCAGCAGGAGCAGATGCAGCAGAAAGCAATGGCGCAGCAGCTTCAGCAGATAGCCTACGGAAAGGAAATTGAATTAGGTACGGCAGCTAAGTACGAAATAATCACAGATAATAACGAGGCTAAGAATCAGATAATTATAGATAAAGCAAAAGCACAAAACGAACCAAAACAACAGGAGAGCCATAAATGAACCCCGCCGACATGAAAAGAGAAATCTTGCAATCGTCCGAGTCAACAGGAATCAGAAAAAAACTTGTTTCAGGAGAAACAGGTTTAAATAGTGATGATATTATTGAAATGGGAAACGCTTTGGAAACTATGACCCAAAGCAAAGGTTGGTCTTATGTTTCAGCTTACATTATGAAAAACTCTAATCTTGTAAGTTTATTGTTTGGTACTGACGACCCCATATCAAAAGGTAAAGCACAAGCGTTAGTGTTGCTCGACCAATGGGTACAACAGACCATATTAGCCAAGAATGAAATACTAAAAAAGCAAAATGAAAAAGATAAATGAGGTAATAGAGAAACCACTGGATACTATCGTTTCAGAGATTGAAACTATTCTACAACCATATAGACGTGAGTTGAATATAGAGATAGAAAAAGTCAATCCCAAAACCATACGCATTACAGTCGAAATAAAAATCTAAAGCAGTTCGCCTAAAGGCCACCTCCTTATATCCAATAGGAGGATTACCGTGGATAAACAAGATGTGCAGGGAATCCCCGATGTTCAGGGACTAGATGCGTTAGTGTCTGAAACTCAGGAATCAACCCCGACCCAAAATCAACCAGAAGTAAAAGAAACAAAAACAGAACAGTCAGTCCAGACTCCTACGGAAGAACTGGATTTGGCGCAGTTCAAAAATCCCAAGGAACTCTTAAAAGGTTACAAAGAGATTCAAGGGACGTTCACACGAACATCACAGGAGAATAAGACTCTCAAAGAACAACTAGCGCAGATGAATGAACAGATAGAATTGATGCGTATGTCGCAGACAAGACCACCTGTTCAACAGCCACAGCAGAAAGATTTCGACCAGATGTTCTTGGAAAACCCTCAAGCAGCCGTTGAATCACTCGCAGAAAGAAAGGCGCAGGCACTTATGACGCAGAGTAAGATTCAGGATGTACTTGAGGAAGAGAATCTTAAAGAACCGAATGAGTTCACGGAACGATATGCGTATGCAAAATTAGTGTCTCAACAGTACCCGCAATTAGTTACATCCACAGCAGGAGTAAGAAAATTATTTCAGTTAGGGGATAAGTTACGAGCGGAAAACCAGAAGACACAGGCATTCAAAGCAGTAAAAGCAGTTTTCGGTGAGGATGTTGATTTTGAAAAGTTTAAACAACTTATCAAAAAAGATTCTTCACCAGAAAGTAAAAATATAAATAACGCCTATATGCCCGATACCTCAAACTCACACGGGAACCAATCCGAATCGAATACGGGTCATAACGCTGATGCGGAAATCAGTGCAGCGGTAAGTAAAGGCGACCCAGACGGGGTCATTGCCGCAATATTTAAACAGCAAGGACTCCGATAATAAGGAGCATATAAAATGGCTTTAGCATCAGGAAATTTTATGGTCGGCACTGGTGGTTATGGAACCACACTTGCCACTAAGTTAGATAAGATAGATTGTTCGCAGGTTTTAGCGGCAGTCTTGTTAGCAGATAAACAGTTACTTGGACACATCCGTATGGGTGCGTCAGGTACGACAGTTGAACATAATTGGTTGGAAGATGAACTTTCCCCGGCGTATGTTATCGGTCAATCAGCGGCATCTACTACATTGACGATCAATAGTTTTGGAACATCAACCTCATTGAGACGATGTGTCCGTGATAATGCCGTTCTTCAACCGGCAGGGAAGCAGTGGTTGTTTCAGGTGTCGGCAACCAGTTCTTCAATTCTTTTAAATGGTGCAACTTACGGAAATACTACGGCTGGTTATGCAACATTTGACACGGCTACAAAGTGTTACATTATTGCAAATCCCTATACCGATATTGCGGACGCTTCCGATGATATTTCTCAAGCTCGAAGCAAGAGAAAGAACTTCATGCAGATATTTGAACGGGCGGTGGCTATTTCACAGACCCGTAAGAATATGGACATGGAAGCGGTTCTGGACGAACTTCAGCTTCAGATTAAATACCGCACAATGGAAATCAAACGTGAATTGGATATGTCCGTTGTCCGTGGATTTGCCCGTGGCCTTACACCATCAGGTTCTTATGAACTAAGAACTATGGCTGGTTTGATTCAGTTGCTTCGTGACCCCGATCTTGATGGTGGTACTTACGAAGACACTACTGTTATCAATACAGCAGGTGCTTTGACTATCACAGCGTTAAATTCACTTTGTTACAAAGTATTCGATCAGGGTGGACTTGACGAAACAGCAGATCCGATTCTGGTAGTTGGCCCGAAACAGCAGCGGGTGGTTGCCGGAATGGAAAGTTACCTGCGTAGAGTGGAACAGGGCGAAAGGAAAGTAGGTTACTACAGGGATATATTCCTTTCAGACATGGGTACGGAAATGCCTATTGTTATGGATAGGTGGATGCCCGATGATCTATGTATGTTGCTCGACAGGTCGAGAGTTTCTCTTGTCCCGCTTCAGGGTGACGCATGGCACATCGAGAAAATGGCGAAGACAGGTCGTTCAGAGAAATGGCAGATTTCGGGTCAGTATACTCTTGAACTGAGAAATGCATCGAAGTGTCACGGTCTGCTTTACGGTTTAACCTAAAATGATGAACGCATTAGCTGAACAAAAAACTGATTACTTAAAGGCAAACCAAGATTGGCTCAAGTTTGTAGAGAACATGAGTAACAATACTGGAAATGCCTATGGTGAATCATGGGTTACTAATGCAAAAGATAATCGGTCTTTAGTAAAAGAATGTGGATGGATTACAGAGGAACAGGATTCCCATGAAGGAAAAACAGTTGTCCTCTGTGGTGCATCACAATCCATTAAAAATCAGTTTAGCGCATTGAAGTCTATTTCTGACGACCCTGATTTTGTTTTGATAGGATTAACTTCAGGAATTAAGTTGCTTTTAGATAACGGTATTAAACCTAAATACTGCATGATGATGGATGGAAGTGTAAATCAGCAAAGATTTTGGGAAGGATTGGATATGTCTTTAACAAAGGACATAACTTTAATTGCTTCCGTGTGTTGCCCGAATGAACTGTTAAAAAAATGGCAGGGGAAAATCAAATTTATTGTTGTGTATTCACAGTATGGAAATCTGCACAAGAAATTACAACAGTGGTACAAACCGATAAATGGGTGTGGTATTTTCTTCCATGCCCTTATGGGTCAGTATAACACAGCGGCAGCAGTTTCTTATCTGGTATTCGGGACACGCATAATAATCTTTGTCGGGAATGAATTATCTTTTCCCGAAGAAACCTCCCCATATTATGCAGACAGAAAAGACGAAAAGGATTTGTGGAAGCGAGGCAAGCATCCAGATATTTACGGAAAAGTTTGCTATACGAATTATATGCTTTTTTCCCTCAAGGTTGCACTTGAGGATTATTTAGGCAAGTTGCCGGGATTCTTTTTTAACTGCACAGAAGCAGGTATATTCGGAGTGAGTGCAAGATATGGAAACGTACCTTGGATTCAACAATTTAAACTTATCACAGGTATAGCCCATGCTCGTTCCATAATGAGAACAGGGCGACCTATTTACATACAGTAGGAAAATTAAAATGAGCGATTTTTCAGAACTTTGTCCTTTATTTAACACAGGTGTTTACAGTGAAGTAACTTTCGGTCAGTTGAACTTCACCGCTTGTTCAACGACCAATAACGCAATGGTCGGTGCATTGACCGCCGCAAAATATCCCGGTTCTTTCAAGTTTCAGAGAACCGTTATTGTAACTAGAATTTATTCACAGAAACTAGGTGCGGCAGGTACGGCAGTTGTTCTTACAGCCGGTCATCGTGTAGCAACCGGTACAGCGGCAAAGACGGTATTTGCGTCTATTGCTTGGACATCTACTGATACGAAGTTTTTGATTGGTAATGTCCGTAAGTTGACACAGGCGGCAAACAAGACGTTCTTGGCGGCTGATGTTCTGGACTTTGGTACGAAGACCTCAGTTACAGACCCCGGCAAATATGGAATGATTGTCCGTTACAAAGAAAAATAATTAAAACAGGGGAGGGGTGTAACCCTCCCCCACCCACCCTATAAGGAGGTTCGGAATGAATTACGCTTTCATCCCTGCGAGAAAGGGATCGGTAGGCATCCCCGGAAAGAACAAAAAAGACTTCTGCGGAAAGCCACTTGTGCAATGGTCTATTGACCAAGCCAAGGAAAGTAAGCTCTTTGACAAAATAATAGTTTCAAGTGATGACGAGGATATTCTTGAAATCGCCAAAAAGTGCAAGGTTACGGCAGTACCAAGAGTTGCAGAGTTATCAGGTGACGATGTAAGGCTTGATGATGTCATGTTCGACTTATTTGTGAGAAAGGAAAACAAGTGTGATTATATCTGTTTGTTGCAACCTACCTCACCATTAAGAAGCGTGAAGGATATTATCTCGACTTATAAGGCCGTTCAGAAAAAGAAGTGGAGTTCAGTTGTTACCGTCCAATGGAATCCTATCATGGGATGGGTAAAAGAACCGTCCAAGGCAGGTTCAATGTGTTTATACCAGATTCACAAAAGACCAAATCGCCAGACGAGAGACAACTTTTATCTTGAAAATGGTGCGGTATATTGGGTGAAACAAAATGAGTTCCTGAATATATCAAATAGAATTATTTCTCCGACAAAGACGTTTGTTTATGAAATGCCTCCCGAAAGAAGTCTCGAAGTAGATACTCCGTATGATTGGTTTCTAGCGGAAAAAACCTACGAATGGATGGCAAAATGAACGAAGAACAATTCAGAGGAGTAATAGATTTCTTCAATGACAAGCACCTAGCCCAAGACCCTAAAAAGGTGTGGAATAAGAACACACTTCAAAATCTACCACGGTGTAGTAAAGAAAAGTCTATCTGGAAGTTAAGGGACAAACACCTCGAGGATGCGATCATTATTGTCGGTGCTTCTCCATGCCTTACCGAAGATGTAAAGGAATTGGCAAAACTAGAAAGGAATCCCCACAGAAAAAACTTTGTTGTGATTGTTGTTAATTCAGCATTGAAACCTTGTTTGAAAGCCGGAGTAAAACCAGATTATGTAATTGCCATAGACGGTAATCCCGAAACGATTGTTGAGGATCTTAAATGCGACAATAAGAACCTTACATTGATTGCAAGCAACAATGTTGCTCCTGAAATCTTTAAAGTATGGAAAGGCAAAAATATATGGTGGTCGCCTTACTACTGCCTGTCAAAAGAAGTACTTAAAAAAATAAGTCCTATTTTGGGAAAGAGAATGCCTTCCGGCGGGAATACATTTAGTGCTGCAATGGGGATAGGGTACACGGTTTTTGGTTCTAGGATTTTCATAATGGTCGGGTCTGAACATTGTTACGATGAACAATATTACGCCCACAAAAAAAGCAGATGGGAAAAAACAGACGATCTTTCCCACTGGAAGGTTCTTGATATAAAAGGTCGTGAACGATGGACGAATATCCCCCTCTGGCAGTATAAAATCTGGATTGAACACATGGCTAACGATTTACCACATTGTCATTTTATAGACACATCGTTTGGTTTGCTAGGAACGGACACGAAAAGGATTCAACATATTAGTCTAAAAGAAGCCATAACCAAGACTACAGAGGCGTTCAATGTTGTATCGCATCAGCACAATGATTCAGTTAATGTGGAAAAGGAACGGTACGATAAAGCGTACGCAACGGGGAAATACACACCTGAAGCGGGAATTGGGTTGTTTAAAAAGTTATTTAAAAAAGTGACTTTTGGCAATGCAAAGACTTTTCTTGATGTTGGTACTGGGTTCGGTCAGGTTGTGGCATATTTAAGAAACAAAGGTTACGAATCTTACGGATGTGATTTTTCTGATGGGACAAGGCGATTTTGGGAAATGGGAAACATAACTCAGTTCTGTACCGTATGTCCGGCACATAAAATGCCTTACCTAGACGATGAGTTTGATGTGGTTAGTTGTACGGAAATGTTTGAACATATACCAGAGGATAAAGTTCTGGACACATTGAAAGAAATTTACAGGGTAGGACGAGGGGACTTTATCTTTTCATACGCTTTGATGAGGGCATTTCACAAGATGCCTCACGATGGCAGTGAACCTCATATAACACTAAAAACAAGTGATTGGTGGATTAGGAAGGTACAGGAAGCAGGTTTTAATATTATCGCAGTTATCTTAAGTAAAGAACAGCAAGGAGGCGTTATTTACGCAACGAAAGGAAAAAGAGATGCCAAAGGTAAAATGCCCACTCGAACTATGTTCATTCAATCAAAAGAAGGAATGCACCTTGGAGGAAATTTCGCTAATATGGCGTGCGGCACTGGACTTCCCAAAAGTGGGAACAATAGTTTATGTTGAGTGCGCCCAATATGAAGGACCGAAAGATAGGGAAGAACATGAACAAATGCGGAAACTGTAAAACCTGTTGCGAGTTCTTCATGGTTACACTAACCGATGTTCCCGATGAAGCAAAAGAATTTTTTAAGACGTGGGGTGTTTTAATGGAAGAAACAGGAAACACAACACTATTAAAGATTTACTCCCCATGTCAACACTTAACAGAAAATGGTTGTTCTATATATAAGAAACGACCGAAGTATTGTAGAGAATTTAGGTGCAACGAAATTGAGAATTAAT
>Ga0172380_10004644_pt1 | contig 17439 bp, 16 predicted proteins | sample Leawe162metaG_FD_119747 | JGI IMG/M metagenome (GOLD analysis project Ga0172380, IMG submission 119747) | Leachate microbial communities from a municipal landfill in Southern Ontario, Canada - Leachate well 162 metaG | ecosystem: Engineered > Solid waste > Landfill > Unclassified | place...
CAAGGCCATCGGTGGCTTCGAGGGGAATGCGCAGACCCTGCGGATCGTCGCTCGACTGGAGGCCAAGGTCGTCGATCCACAGGGCCACAGTGCCGGCCTCAATCTGACTCGGGCGACGCTTGACGCGTCCTGCAAGTACCCCTGGCCACGGCAGCCGGACAGTCCCAAGTTCGGCTACTACGCCGATGATGCCGAGGTGTTCCACTGGTTTCGCGAGGGAGCACCTGAGGGTCAGCAGTGCATCGAAGAGCAGGTGATGAACTGGGCTGACGACGTGGCCTATTCGATCCATGATGTCGAGGATGCGATTCATGCCGGCCTGGTGATGCTTGCGGACCTGCGCGATCCCGATAACCAGAAGGCGCTGGTCGAGACCGCACGCGAGCGCTTCGATCCAAGTCGTGACCCGCATGCGCTCGATGAGGCACTGGATCGCCTGCTCGCCCTTGAGTACTGGCCCAAGGAGTTCGACGGCACGATGCGCACCCAGGCGGCGCTCAAGAAGGCGACGAGCTACCTCATCTCGCGCTTCTGCGTCAGCACCCAAGTGGCGACCCGCACGGCCTATGGCGATGCCCCGCTCACCCGCTATGCAGCGAACCTGATCGTGCCGGACGAGGTGCGCGATGAGGTCGCGGTCATGAAGGCGATCGCAGTGTTCTTCGTCATGCGCCGCCCGGGCATCGAGGCAGAGCAGGGCCGCCAGCGCGAACTGATGGCTGAGGTGGTGCATGCCCTGCGCCTTGACGAGGGCCGGTCACTTGAACCTTGGCTGCATGAGACCTATGTGGCTGCGGCCACCGATGCCGAGCGCATGAGGGTGATCATCGACCAGGTCGCCAGCCTGACCGATGTCAGCATCCTGCGCTGGCATGAGCGCCTGATTCGCTGAGAGGGGTCTGTGGGGCCGCCTAGACTCCTGTCATGGCAGGCCGGATCCGAGACGAGGACATTGCCCTCGTGCGCGAGCGTGCCCGCATCGATGATGTCGTGCGCGAGTACGTCACCCTGAAGTCCGCCGGTGGTGGCTCGCTCAAGGGGCTGTGCCCCTTCCACGACGAGCGTTCGCCGAGTTTTCACGTCACGCCAAGCCGGGGCATGTGGTACTGCTTCGGCTGCGGCGAGGGCGGGGATGTGCTCAGTTTCCTGCAGAAGATCGATCACCTGAGCTTCGCCGAGGCCGTTGAGAAACTGGCCAATAAGACTGGTATCGAGTTGCGCTATGTCGAGGGCGGAGCAGCGGTCAATCGGCAGCAGGGCCAGCGCACGAGACTTGTCGAGGCGCACAGGATCGCTGCCGGTTTCTATCAGGAGCAACTGGCCGGCCCTGAGGCTGAGACAGCGCGCAAGTTCCTCAAGGAACGCGGATTCGACGCTGAGATCGCAAAGACGTTCGGCGTGGGCTATGCGCCGAAATCCTGGGATGCGCTGACCAGCACGCTGCGCAAGCTCGGCTTCACGGATGCCGAGCTGCTGACTGCCGGATTGCTGAGCCAGGGCAATCGCGGGGTCTACGACAGGTTCCGCGGCCGACTCGTGTGGCCGATCAAGGAGCTCAGTGGCGATGTCGTCGGCTTCGGTGCGCGCAAGCTCTTTGACGATGATGACGGGCCCAAGTACCTGAACACTCCCGAGACTCCCATCTACAAGAAGAGCCAGGTGCTGTACGGGCTCGACATGTCGCGCAAGGAGATCTCCAAGCAGCAGCAGGCCGTGATCGTCGAGGGGTACACCGATGTCATGGCCTGCCATCTTGCCGGAATTCCCACGGCTGTTGCCACATGCGGCACGGCCTTCGGCTCGGAGCACATCAAGATCCTGCGCCGACTGCTCATGGATGACGACCAGATGCGCGGTGAGGTGGTCTTCACCTTCGATGGCGACGCCGCCGGGCAGAAGGCGGCGCTGCGTGCCTTCGACGAGGACCAGCGCTTCGTCACCAACACCTTCGTCGCCGTTGAGCCCAGCGGCATGGACCCATGCGACCTTCGCCTTGCCAAGGGTGACGAGGCAGTTCGGGCACTCGTCGAACGCCGTGTTCCGCTCTTCGAGTTCGCGATCAAGTCGACCCTCGCCGGGTATGACCTCGAGACGGCTGAAGGTCGCGTTGCGGCCTTGCATCAGGCAGCCCCGATCGTCGCCAAGATCAAGGATCCGGCCCTGCGTCCGGAGTACACCCGGCGCCTCGCCGGCCTGCTCGGGATGGAGGTCTCTGCGGTCCAGACGGCTGTTGGCCAGCGCCCGACTCCGGCCAAGCGACCAAGTCTGGCCGGTACCGAAGCTGCTCCTCCACAGCCTGAGCAGCAGCGTGCAGTTCGCCAGGAGCCAGTGCCGCAGAGCGAGGGTCCGGCGTTCACCATCGAGCGGGAGGCGCTGAAATGCGCCTTGCAGGTTCCTGGCGCGGTCGAGGAGTGGTACCCCTCGCTCGAGGACTCGGCCTTCACCCACCCGCGAGCGCGTGCGGTGCATGAGGCCATCGTTGCCGCCGGATCGCCCAGCTCGGCAAATGACGGATTGACCTGGATCGATGCAGTCCTGGCAGTTGCCGCTGATGACCAGGTGCGACGACTCGTGCAGGAGCTTGCCGTTGATCCCCTGCCCTCGGAGGTTGTCGACAATGAGCGGTATGCCACGAGCCTCATCGCTCGATTGCTCGAGCTCGATGCCAGCCGCCGTATCGCCGAGGTACGTGGGCGCCTGCAGCGCACCGACTCACCTGATCAGGCCGATGCCCATCGGCAGCTCTTCTCTGAGCTGATGGCCCTTGAGGACTACAAGAAGTCGTTGCATTCGGCTGCGCTGGGCGAGCGCTCATGAGCTTCCTGAGTCGCGTCAGGCAGACGCGAATGCCAGCCGAGGCGCGCGACACGGCAGGTATCCCTGGCAGTGAACGGGTCATCGCCTGGGGCGTCAATCGCCTGCCCGAGACCACCTACGTCGTGGCCACCAATGCGGGCCTGTATCTCCAGGGCTCGCGAATCATCTGGCCGATGATCGTCCGGGCCACCTGGAATGAGCCCTTCCTCGAACTCCATCTGCAGGATGAGACCGGTCAGGGCCAACGGCTGCGCGTGCCGATCTCCGATCCGAGCAACCTTCCCGCTGCCGTGCACACTCAGGTCACGGCGAACGTGATCGTGAGTGAACGACTCGTGCTTTCCAACGGATGCGAGTGCCTGGCAGCGGCCAGGCGCAAGTCCGATGACGAGATCTCCTGGACCGTGATCTTCGATGCCGGGGTCGATCCCGATGATCCGGAAAACCGGGCTCAGGCCGATCTGGCACTGACGGAACTGCGGATGGCCTTGGGCATCTGACCGGTGTCAGAGCGGCCACCCCTCGCTTGCTATTCTCTGCGGGCACTGTTTGATCCCCCATAGCTCAATTGGCAGAGCATGCGACTGTTAATCGCAGGGTTTCTGGTTCGAGTCCAGATGGGGGAGCCACATCCTCAGCTCCTGCCCACGAATAGGGCGATTAGGCCATCCAGACGAAGCCGTTCCGGCTAATCTCCGAGCATCGTCGCTGGCTGCCAGCATGAATGAGGAGTCCCCCATGGAACGTCAGGAATTGGAAGCGGTCATCTATGAGAAGGATGGGCCGATCGCGCGCATCATCCTGAACCGCCCGGATGCCGCCAATTCGCAGAGCTCGGCAATGGTGTGGGAGGTCGAGAACTGCCTCAAGGACGCCGAGAACGACTACAGCATCAAGTTCGTCATCATGAAGGCCAACGGTCGCGGCTTCTGCGCCGGCCATGACATGGGCGCCGGTGGCGGACCCGCATATCCGGAATTCGTGGAAGCAGCTGAGGCTGGGCATCCGTGGGCAGGGCAGGCAAAGCTGTTCACCTGGCCGGTGCTGCACCTCTGGGAGTTCCAGAAGCCGACCATCTCTGCCGTGCATGGCTACTGCGTGGGCGGAGGCACCTACTTCGCACTGCTCAATGACATCGTCATCGCCTCCGAGGACGCGTACTTCCAGATGCCGCTGCCTCAGGGCCTTGGCTTCCCGGGTGGCGAGACCCTGATCGAGCCCTGGGTCACCATGAACTTCCACCAGACATACGAGTACCTCTACCTGTCGCAGACGATCGACGCCGAGGAGGCCAAGCGCATCGGCATGGTCAACCGGGTCGTGGCTCGCGAGGACCTCGATGCAACGGCGGAACTCATCGCCTGGCAGATCGCCCAGGCACCGCTGTCCGTGCTCATGGGCATCAAGGCTGGCGTGAAGCGCGCTTGGGAGACCATGGGCATGCGCGTCAACCTCCAGGCCAGCCTCCAGATGATGGAGGTCACCGGTCACGCAGGCGACGTCGCTGCCTGGCGCAAGGAGAATGCGGACAAGGGCTACGGTCCGGCTCCGCGCAAGGTTGCGGCCCAGCGGGCCGAGATCGCGCTCGAAGAGGCCCGCAAGCGCTATCCGGATCTCAAGAGCTAGCACGCACAAGAATCCTGAACCGCGGTTGACTGGTAAATTGGTCAACCGCGGTTCTTGCATGTGCGCAGGTTCCACCTGATGACCCGAAGGAGTCACACGCATGGATGAGACCCCTGCCTGTCCGAAGTGCAACTGCGAGTTCACCTATGAGCTCAGTGGGCTGTACGTGTGTCCTGAGTGTGCGCACGAGTGGTCGGCCACGGATGCGCAAGACGGGGATTCGGGCGAGGTTGCGAGTGTGATCCGCGATGCGGTCGGCAACGTGCTGGCCGATGGCGACTCAGTCACCATCATCAAGGACGTCAAGGTCAAGGGCAGCTCGTCACCGATCAAGGTGGGCACGAAGGTACGCGATATCCGCCTGGTTCAGGGTGTGGGAGATCACGATATCGACGCCAAGGTCGATGGATTCGGACCCATGATGCTGAAGTCGAGCGTGGTCAAGAAGGCCTAGTTGGCCAGTAGGACCGCAATGCGATCCTGAATCTGATCGCTGTCGTCACAGTGGATCTCGATGATCTTCGTGCGACCGGTATGCCCGGCGACAACAGTGATGTCTGCCCGACGTACGCCGAGCGCTGAGGCAAGTGACTCAATGACAGCCGCATTGGCCTGCCCATCGACCGGTTGTGCGTGCACGGCCACGACCAATGCGGGTGGCTCGCCGTATGAGCCCGCGACTCTTGCTCGTGATGCCCCTGGCTTGACGCGGATCGTGAGGCGCAGGGTGCTCATCTGTGACATGCAATCACGTTGAGCGACAGACGACAACTGGTGTTCGGCTTCAGCGGTGCATATGACGGCTCAGGCATTACTCTTCGGCCATGGTCAAGCGGACTCTGAGCACGGTCGGGATTGCGTTGCCAATCGCTGTTGGCCTGATGCTCATTGGGCAGTCGATAGCAGGTGCTGCTGAGCTGCCCGGTGAGCCGTGCTCGAAAGCGGGTGAGGTGAGGCCGCTGGGCGCGGGCTCGATCGAGTGCGTCAACGGGGCGTGGGCACCGAGCAGCAAGCAGCCAGGGACAGCAAACGGTGCGGCAGTACCGAATGCGCCAGCGGCTCCAGGCCAGCCGGCTGCATCGAGCGCCAAGACAGTCAAGCTGTTCACGAGCATCGGGCCGGTGCTGACCCAGGAGACATTCGCGAGTTCCAATAAGCAGGTCGCCGATCCCGCAGCCATCCGCCTGGCCGATGGTCGCATCCGGATCTATGCCTGGGTCAATCCGACCGGCTTGAGATCGGCGACCTCGACGAATGCGTCAGGAACCAGGTTTGTCGCAGATCAATCGGTGCCGATCCAGACGATGGCCGGTCAGCCGCGCGTGGTGCGAGTTGATGCGAACCACATCCGCTTGTTCTATGTCGCCTCCGGGAGCATCAATGCAGCGATCAGCAGTGACAACGGCCTGACCTTCACCGATGAGGGTGCAGTCATCACCTCGGCTCAGGCGGGTTTCGAACCGGGAACCCTGAGCCTGGTGAAGCTGGGCAGCACCTACCGGGCCTACTTCTCGAATCTGGAGAAGCCGGGGGAGCGGGCAGCGCGGGTCATGAAGACAGCCACCTCCACCGACATGCTGCATTGGACTGTTGGCCCGCAACTCAACATGAGTGGCTCTCACCCGTTTGCGCTTGCGGACGCCAAGGGAAAGATCGCCCTCTACTACGCAGCCGACCGCGGGTCGTCCTATGGCATCTTCATGTCGACCAGCGCCAACGGCACCTCGTTCGGCAAGGAGAAGTTCGTGATCGCCGGCGGCGGTGACCCCGACATCGTCAGCAACGGCAAGGGCAAGTGGCTGATGTACTACGGCAGTGAGGTGTCACCTGCAGTGGGCTTCGGTGTCCTGGCAGCCAAGTCGATTGGCAATGCGGTTCCGTAGGCGACGGAATCGTGTAGGACGCACTGGCTGCCAATGGAGGTAGGACAATGAGGCTGGGATTGAGACTTGTCGCGACACTCGGGGCAGCGCTGTTGGTTGCCGGTTCCTCGGCCGTTTCGGTGTCTGCGACACCAGAGATTCGACGACCCTGTAAGACGGTCGGCGCCAAGGCGAAGATCTCGGGCCGCAATGTCGTGTGCATTAGAACACCAAAAGGTCTGGTGTGGGCGACCCAGCGGAATTCCTCAGGATCTGCCTCCACCGTCACCTGGCAGGCGACCGCAGATGGCTGGCAGTCCAATGGCACGCCGCCAGCCTGTCCCAAGCCGTTGCGGGTGCCTGCTCCCACAGACCTCTCGACCGCGACCTCGGTCCTGTACCCCGGGCAGACTCGCGGTGGCAACTACAAGCCGCATGGCGGGCTTCGATTCGATGGGAATGCGAACAACGCCGTGATCGTTCGAGTGCCGATGGATGGCTCGGTCATGCTAGGCGCGCGATACCTGGTTGATGGTGAAGTGCAATACACCTTCGACATCATGAGCCCTTGCGGGATCATGAATAGACTCGGGCATTTACTCGTCCTGACACCGAAGTTTCAGTCGATCGCCAATAAATTCCCGGCTCCCACAGAAGGGGATTCGCGCACGACATTCGTCAATCCGCCCGTCAAGGTCCAAGCGGGTGAGGTCATGGCGACCCAGGTCGGCGTCACAGCCAAGGGGAAGAACGTCTTCTTCGACTGGGGCGTCTACGATTACCGCTCAACGAATGCCAAGGCGGCCGACGCGCAGTGGACTGCACAGCATAAGAGTGACTTCTCCCTCGCAGGACACGCGCTCTGTTGGCTCGCCCTTCTCCCCGAACCCGATCGGGCACGGGTGCAGAGCCTGCCGGCTGGTGATCCTACGAGCGGGAAGAGCAGTGACTATTGCGCTTGAACCGGGCAGGTTCGGGCTCGATAGAGTTGAGCGTTTGTTGGGGGGCGGTAGCTCAGCTGGTTAGAGCCCCGGACTCATAATCTGGTCGTCGCGGGTTCGAGCCCCGCCCGCCCCACCGAGCAAACCCCTTGGTATCAAAGGGGTTTGCGCTTTTCGAGGAATGCTGTTGAGCCCCGTTCGTGCGCTCTCGGCCCCTCCCATTATTGCACGCTTATTGCACGCTGAAATCGGGCGAGTCGGTCGCTTCAACTAGGCGGTAGAGGTCGATCGCTGCGTTGCGCACTGCTGACTTCGTCCTGAGTTGTGAGGTCATGCTGATAGTTCAGGGGCGAGGGAGTCTTCTAGGCAACTGTGATTATCGATTCACCGGCGGCAGTCCTGGTTTTGCGGATGGCCAGGTGAGTGCGAGGTCACTTGGCCAAGTCGGCCTGTACCTGAGAGGACACAAGGATGACTATCCCGGAGAGCTCGCTACGACGTTCGGCTACGCCGCCAACTTCGTCCGGTGACCTGTTGACAGTCGAGCAGGCCGGCCGAGTACTTGAACATCACCGACCACTTCGTGCGGCGACTAATCCGGGAGAGGCGAATCTCGTTCCTCAAGGTCGGCCGGCTCGTGCGGCTGCGACGCACGGATATCGATGCCTACCTCGCTGGATGTGTTGTTCCCGCGGTTAGACGCTAACCCGCAACGCCGTCTCCTCGTCCTCGCCTCGTGCAGTCATGGCTTGCGTGCGGACTCAGCGGCTCGTGCATCGGCACTCTCGCGGCGTTCGCCTCGCCGACGCGAATGCCCGTTAACTGGCAACGAGTGCGGTTACCTTGGCCAACTCGTCGGCGTGGAGGTCGCGCTCGACTTCGAGGTCGTAGTCGGTCTGGATGTTGATCCAGAAGCGGTCGTCGACGCCGAGCGCCTTCGACAGGCGCAGGGCGGTCTCGGTGGTGATGGAGCGCTTGCCTCGCACGATCTGGCCGATGCGCGTCTGGGGGAGCCCAGTTGCCTGGGCCAGCCGGTACTGCGAGATGCCCAGTGGCTCGAGAAACTCGGTGAGCAGGATCTCGCCGGGAGTGATCGGCTCGTGGACCTTTGTCATGGTGGGACTCCATTCAGTGGTAGTCGGTGATCTCGACGTCTTCTGCGCCGCCGTCGGTCCAGACGAAGCAGATCCGGTATTGATCGTTGATGCGTATCGAGTGCTGCCCGGCTCGGTTGCCCGCCAACTTCTCCAGACGGTTGCCGGGTGGCACCCTGAGACTGTTGAGTTCTGAGGCCGCGTTGAGGAGGCGGAGTTTCCTCTGCGCGGTTCGCTGCAATTCCGGCCCGAGGGCGCGGACGTGCTCTCTGTTCCAGGCCTTCTCGGTTTGGCTGTCCTTGAAAGACCGGATCACGACTCGATACTAACGTACGGCGATAGTATTGCGCAACGTAAGGAGTGGATGGTCGTCACCCGGCCCGACCCGACTTCTGGTGGCACTGGATATCGACGACTGTCACCCACAGGTTGTTCTAGCGGGGATTGCTGTCGGCCTGGGAGATGCTGGTTAGGACGGTCAGGCGGTTGTCTGATCGACCTGGCGGGACTCCTCGCTCCGGGGCAAGCCAAGCCGGTGCCGATGGTGGTTACCGGGAAGCGTGCACTCATATTCCTGAATAGTGAGTTTAGACAGGAATAGCGATATCCTTATTCAATGTTCCGCATCCCTGCTGCGTTAGACAAGTCGCGCCCGTGGCGCCAGCGGCAGCGTGCTGGAACGCGCGAAGACCGGATTCTGGAGCAGATCGAGGTCACCATCCCAGCGCACATTGCGGATCTGGACCTGGCTATTCCCGGTGATATCGCCGAGGACCTGGATACCGCGGCACGCGCCATCGCCTCCCTGGACACGTCTCATGGGCCGGTGCTGTCGGCACTGAGTGGGCTGCTGCTGCGTACCGAGTCCGTGGCGTCGTCCAAGATCGAGCACATCAGTGCGAGCGTCGACGACTACGCCCGAGCCCTGCATGGCAGCCGGGCGAACGCATCCGCTGTCTCCATGGTGGCGGCTTCTGAGGCTATGGAAAACCTCATCGCTGCCGTGACTACCTCGCGAAGCATTGAACTCCCGGACCTGCTCGCCGCACACCGAGCACTGATGGCCAACGAACCGGGAGAGGAGCCATACGCGGGGCGGATCCGCGACGTCCAGAACTGGGTGGGAGGCAGCGATTACTCTCCACGCGGTGCCCTGCTCGTGCCACCTCCGCCGGACCTGCTCGATGATCTGCTCGCCGACCTGATGACGTTCGCGAATCGCGACGACCTTCCGAGCCTCCTACAAGCGACCATCGCGCACGCCCAGTTCGAGACTCTGCACCCATTCACCGACGGCAACGGTCGCATCGGAAGAGCGCTGGTCAACGCAATCCTGCGAGCAAGAGGGACGACTTCAACTGTCGTGGTGCCCATTGCGTCAGCGCTGGTAGCTCGCCGTGACACCTACTTCGCTGCCCTTGATGCATATCGGGACGGCGACCTCGAGCGGATCGTTGACCTGTTCGCATTTGCCGCGCTCGTAGCCTCTGAGGAGTCGAGCGTGTCCGCCGCCAGGATCAGTGAACTTCCCGATGAGTGGCTCGCCGACCTGGGCAGGTCTCGGCGCGGTAGCGCACCGATGGTGTTGATGGAGCACGTGCTCGCACATCCGGTTATCTCTGCGTCAGATGCCGAAGACGTCCTTGGCTCGGGCACGAGCGTCGCCTACACGGCCATCGATCGCCTCGAAGCCGCGGGAATCCTGCGCCCACTGACCGACCGCAAGCGCAACCAGGTGTGGGGCGCCGGCGCTTTGCTCGACGAACTGGCGGACCTCGACGCGAGGATCCAGTTACGTGCCCGCTCCGCCTAGGCTCCTGCGAGAGGGCACGAGCGGGCATGATTGGACTCATAATCTGGTCGTCGCGGGTTCGAGCCCCGCCCGCCCCGCCATGAGGAAACCCCTTGCAAATACAGGGGTTTCTATTTTCCGATAAGTTTGGTCGGAATTGCTGAAGTGAGCATCGTGAGTCCCTCCTTGTGGCAGGCTCATGGCACGAAATTCCTCACGAGTTCGAGTTCGAGTCCGGGATGCGGTCAAGGGCATGTGCGTTGCACGCCGACGACGCTTCGATCCCCCCGAAGCGTATGACGCCTTCCCCGATGCCCGACGTTCGATGTAGCGGCCGGCCGTCGGCGCCGAGCCAAGGCGCGCGCGCCGCGCATCACCGACGCTGCGAAAACCCTGCGCGGCGAGGCACCGCCGCAGTAGGTTTACCGAGGTTCGGCGCAGGCGTCCACGCTGCCGCCGGTTGATTCCCTGATGCGGAGGAACGCACGATGAGTAACGCGAGCATCGCCATCCCCGAGTCGGCCACGGCGGCCGACTATCCCCCCATCCCTGAGCCCGACAACCTCACCTCCTTCTTCTGGGAGGGTGTTGCGAACCATCGCCTGCTCATCCAGCACTGCGATGCCTGTGACACCTACATCCACTATCCGCGGCCGATCTGCCCGAAGTGCCTGTCGATGGACCACCTCGCGCCGAAGGAGGTCTCAGGTCGGGGCACGATCTACTCGCACACGACCACCGTGCAGCCGTTCCACCCGTACTACGTCGACAAGGTGCCGTACAACCTCATCATCGTGGCCCTCGAGGAGGACGAGGAAGTTCGTCTGACGAGCAACCTCGTCGACTTCCCCAACGACGACATCCGGATCGGCATGCCCGTCCAGGTGACCTTCCAGGAGGTGGCCCCCGGGCTCACCCTTCCGCTCTTCAAGCTCGCCTGACCGGCACACCTGCCCAGCTCCCTAGGAGGACTGCATGTCCAAGCGTGATCGCGTCGCCGCCATCGGCGTCGGCTATTCGACGACGGGCCGGCGCACCGGCTTGACCCGCCGCCAGTTGGTCGCCCAGGCCGCCGTGGCGGCCATGAAGGACTGCGGCATCAGCGCTGACCAGATCGACGGTGTCGTGCTGCACGCCGGCGTCGCAGGTGCGGAGCCCCCGGGCCTCGACCGCATCGATGCGCTCGATGTGGCGCAGATGCTCGGCATGATGCCGATCACCTTCTACAACTCCGATCAGGGCGGACCTGCCTACATCCATGCCGCGATCTCGGCGATCGCCGCGATCCAGAGCGGCCAGGCCCACACGGTGCTCACGGTGCGTGTCATCAACCAGCGCCTGAGCAGTGCCCAGGAGCGCGACTCCGTGCAGGGGCCGATGCTGGTGGGCGGGGACTCCCAGTTCACGATGCCGTTCGGATCGGTGACGCCGATCCAGACCATCTCCGCCTTGCCCGCACAGCGACATATGGAGCTGTACGGGACGACCGAGGAGCAGTTCGGCGCGCACGTGATCGCCCAACGTGCCCACGCCGCGCTGAACGACGATGCGCTCATGCGCGACCCGCTGACGATGGACGACTACCTGAACTCGCGGTTCGTGAGCAAGCCGGTCCGTCTGCTCGACTGCGACTACCCGGTGGACTCGGCCTCCGCGATCATCTTCACCACCGAGGAGCGGGCACGCGACTTCGCCAAGAAGCCGGTCTTCGTCGATTCGGCCGTGCTCTCGGCCACCGACGTGCTGCCGGCAGGCTTCGAGAAGGTGGTCGACATGAACCACAACTCGCCGTACCACGCTGCGAAGGAACTGTGGAAGCGCACCGACCTCAAGCCGTCCGACGTGGACTGCGCCCAGCTGTATGACGGCTTCACGATCATCGTGTTCCAATGGCTGGAGGCTCTGGGCTTCTGCGGTGAGGGCGAGGCCGGACCGTTCGTCGAGTCCGGAGCGACGCGCCTTGGAGGCAGCCTTCCGGTGAACACCGACGGCGGCGCCTGCAACGTTGGACGCCGGCACGGCGCGAACTTCTGCATCGAGTCGATTCGTCAGCTTCGCGGCAACGAGTCTGGCGCTCGCCAGGTGAAGGATGCGGAGGTCGCAGTGTGGGCCAACGCGACCGGCCCGTTCTCCGGCGCCGTCCTCATGACGTCGGGCTGAGCAGCCGCACGCCTCCTCAGTCCCAAAGAGGCCGCGGCTGCCTCGATGGCGGGCTTGGCTGGACTGCCAGGTTTGGCCGTAGGCCCATTCGGGCAGCAGGGTCTGGATGAACCGTTCGACCTTGCCGTTGGTGCGTCGCCGACGGCACCAACGGCACCGAGCGTTTGTTGCATGCGTTCGGCTGCAAATACAAGTTCCGCGTTCTCTAGGATCCGCTCGATCTCACAATCTGGTCGTCGCGGGTTCGAGTTCGGCCTGCCCCACTCCGCGCAAACCCGCAGCAGTGCAAGGACATTCTCGGAAGCGGACTTTTCGCCATTGCGCTGGCCGGCCTTCAGACTCCCACCAGAGCATTTCGACCTTTTGCCCGATTTTGTCCTAGTGATTGGAGCATTGCGCACAAACTCTTTCGGGAAAGGCCTTACAGCCACTGCCACAGACTGCTACTTTCATCTCACTTGCGAGACGAAATGTCTTTCGCGTCGCTGGTTTGTTATTGCTTGCTCCCTAGGGGAACCCTGGCGGACGCTGGCAAGAGCACCGCTCAGTCTCACGAAGATTTCTGGGCAGTCGAGATTCAGGCCGGAACCAGGTGACTCGATACCCCTGTTTCCCAGTGTCGTGCATGCAAAGGAGAGCGATTCATGTCGCAGTCACAAGAACTAACGGCAGCCCCCGTGGTCATCGATGCGGGCTCGGCCTGCCCCGTCGCTCATATCAAATGGAGCGGCTCCCCACGGCCCGCGATGGCGGGCTACGAAATGCTTGATCAGCTGCGTGCCGCTGGTCCGATCGTGCGGGTTCCGTATGGAGTTGACGGGTTCTACATGGTTACGGACCATGAAAATGCTCTGAAAGTGGCGCAGGATGCAAGAACGTTCCCTCAGGTGGGACACGTGATGGAAACCGGTGAAGCTTCCCAATTCGAGCTCATTCCGGAAACGTTGAATGGTCCCGAACACGTGAAGTGGCGCCGATTGCTGGCTCCGTATTTCTCTCCAGGCAAAGTCGAGTCGTGGGATGAAAAGGTACGGGAACGGGCAATCGAACTGATCGAGGGTCTTGTTGCATTGGGGGAGTGCGACTTCATCGCCGATTTCTCACTTCGATTTCCAACCGCGGTGTTCCTGGAGATCATGGGTCTGCCAGTCGACGAACTTGACATGATGCTGAAGTGGGAACTTGCCATTCTCCATCCCGAAGGTGACGACTTGGAGGCCAATCAAGTGGAGATGCTTGAGGCGCAAATGGCAGTGACCCAGTACTTCATGGGGGTCATTGCTGATCGTCGCGCCATGCCAGAGGAGGAGCGGCCCGCTGGCATCGTCACGGATGCTCTCAGTTGGCGGATTGATGGCGACCTCGTACCCGACCAGGACCTCCTGTCATTCTATTTGCTGATGTTCATGGCAGGACTGGATACGGTTACGGCGGAATTGGCCTACGGATTCATGCACCTTGCAACCCACCCTGAGGATCGTCAGCGTCTGCTGGACGATCCCGCGCTTGCCCCGAAGGTGACCGAGGAACTCCTCCGTGCGTACCCGATCGTCAATCCCCCCAGGGAAGTCACGGTAGCAACAGAAATTGCGGGCTGCCCTGTCAAGCCGGGAGACTTCATTGTCTTGAGTCTGCCCTGTGCCGGTCGCGATGATGCTCAGCATCCCAATGGTGCGGTCGTTGATTTCGATCGACCGACCACTTCGCACTTGACCTTTGGTGCTGGACCGCATCGCTGCCTTGGCTCGCATCTTGCGCGTCACGAACTCATGGTCGCCTATGAGGAATGGCACAAGCGCATACCCAATTACTGGATCGCAGAATCATCGCATCCGACCGAAGCTACCGGCGGAATGATGACTTTGAACTCAATGCAATTGCAGTGGCGCCAATAAACGACCTGTTAGCGACGTTGAAGAATTCGTAGGAGCGAACTTGATGAAGATTACTCTCGACACCGAAAAGTGCACAGGACACGCACGTTGTAACGCGGCATCCCCAACACTGTATGTACTTGACAGTGACGGATACTGCTCGATTCGAGAATTCGACGTCCCAGTCGGCCAAGAACAAGCCGCGCGCGATGGCGCTGCTGCCTGCCCTGAAAGGGCATTGACGATTCACGAATAGCAGGGCGCTCGTTGGGGTTGCCAAGACTTCGGTTGGCTTGCGGATTCAGGAAGTCACGAAGTCGATGAGTTCCTCGACGCGCCCCAGCATTGCGGACTCAATATCGGCGTAGGTGCGCACCTTGGCCAGGATCGCGCGCCAGGCTGCTCCAGTGTCCGAGCCCCACCCGAGGTTTGAGCACACGCCCTCCTTCCATGGGGTCCCCTTGGGGATCGTCGGCCAGAACTCAATGCCGACCGTGGCCGGTCGCACGGCCTGCCATACGTCGATGTAGGGATGGCCGAGGATGAGCACGTCCTCAGGGAACTCGGTCAGCACGGTGTCGGCGATGCGCTGTTCCTTGCTGTCCGGGACCAGGTGATCCAGAAGCACGCCGATGCGCTGATCCGGATCCGGCTGGAAGCCGCGCACTGCGCTGAGCAAGTCATCTGCCCCGCCGAGCTCCTCCACGACGATGCCCTCTATGCGGAGATCGGCTCCCCAGATCCGCTCGACCAGTTCGGCATCCTGCTTGCCCTCGACCCAGATGCGCGAGGCTTGGGCAACACGGGCCCGACGCCCTGGAACTGCAAGCGAACCTGAGGCGGTGAGTTGCTGGGATGCGCCACTTGTGGAGATCGGCCGCACGAGTGCGACCGGCTCGCCGTCGAGGAGGAACGGGTCAGAGAGCAGGAACATCTTCCGTCGTCCGTGGCGGTCCTCAAGGTCGACGGCCCACCCGGCCGGGCCTTTCTGCAGGCCGACGATGGCGCCGCACCAGCCGGTGTGCGGGCACTCGATCACCAGGCCGATGTCGGCCGCAACCTGGGCCGCTTGGCGCTTGCGGGGCTGCTCACTGGTCGCCAGCACATCACGCTCGTACCGGTTGGCCACCTGGCCACCCTAGGTGTCAGTCCGGTCTCTGGCCGGCAGGCGCCGCTCAACCAAAGTCGGTGATATTCCCGCCGGGGGTCGCACCTTGCCGCGCAGATTGCGACAGGCCATTCTCAAACGGCAGGGATGTGCTCTTTGAGCATCGAAATAGGTCAAGAATCGCCTTATGAAGGACAGCATGCGACAGAACGAAACCGATGGGGAGCACGTCGACCCCGCGCCCACGTTGTACACGTGCCCGATGCACCCGCAGGTTGTGCAGCCAGGGCCGGGCGATTGCCCCATCTGCGGCATGCACCTGGGTCCGGTCACTGATGGTCCGTCCCAGGCCCACTCTCATGATTCCTCTGACGAGCACGCGTCTGCGGCTGTCGTTGCATCGGCTGCGCCACCTGAGGGGGCCGCGATGCTCTACACGTGCCCGATGCACCCCGAGATCATCCGGGATGCTCCTGGTCGCTGCCCTATCTGCGGCATGCACCTCGAACCAGTGATGCCGACTGAGGATGACGACACAGCGCTACGTGAGTACTACGACATGCGCCGGCGCTTTTGGATCTCAGTGCCCTTGTCTCTGCTCACCTTGTCCTTGGCCATGCTCCATTTCCCTCCGGTCCCCGATGGGTGGGCGCCCTGGGCTCAGATGGTGCTGGCCACGCCGGTGGTCCTGTGGTGCGCCGGACCTTTCCTGCAATGGTCGGTGCAGTCGGTGGTCCATCGCAGCCCGAACATGTGGACGCTGATAGGGCTCGGCGTCAGCGCTGCCTATCTGTACTCCGTAGCAGCGACCGTGGCCCCTGACGCCTTCCCATCCTCCCTGATGGACGACGGCACGGTTCCGGTCTACTTCGAGGCCGCCGCCGTGATCTGCACTCTGACGCTCCTGGGACAAGTCCTCGAATTGCGTGCCCGCGCAACGACAGGTGAGGCGATCAAGGCGCTGCTGAACCTTGCCCCGTCCACGGCCCACCGGATCACGCCAGATGGCGCTGAAGTCGATGTTGAGCTTGCGCTGGTAGAGGTCGGGGATCGCGTGCGGGTGCGACCTGGTGAGAAGGTTCCGGTCGACGGCACTGTCGAATCCGGTCAGTCGTCCGTCGATGAGTCGATGCTCACCGGGGAGCCCTTGCCAGCGGACAAGGTCCCTGGAGACACCGTCATCGGCGGCACGGTCAACACCAACGGCAGCCTTGTGGTGATTGCAGCTCAGGTGGGTTCGGACACCGTGCTGGCACGTGTCGTCGAGATGGTCGCCAAGGCACAGCGATCCAAGGCACCCATGCAGCGCCTGGCTGACAAGGTCGCAGGCGTATTCGTGCTGGCCGTCATCGGTATCGCGATCGCCACATTCATCACGTGGGGGCTCGTGGGTCCTGAGCCACGCTGGACCAATGCCCTGGTGGCCGCGGTGGCCGTCCTGATCATCGCGTGCCCATGCGCACTTGGATTGGCCACTCCGATGTCCGTCATGGTGGGCAGCGGTCTGGGCGCCCGCCACGGAGTCCTGTTCAAGGACGCGGCGGCGATCGAGAAGATGCGTGAGATCGACACCCTCGTCGTCGACAAGACGGGCACGCTCACGGTGGGTCACCCAAGCGTCAACGAGGTCATCCCAGCTCTCGACACCACCCGCGACCACGTCCTGCTCATGGCTGCCAGCGCAAACCAGGCCAGTGAGCACCCGCTGGCACGAGCTGTCACCGCTGCCGCACGGATGGGCAACTTGAGCCTGAACGACCCCGATGAGTTCGAGGCCAAGCCGGGCTACGGCGTGGCCGCGCACATCGATGGTCACGCTGTCCTGGTTGGCAACCGCGACCTCATGCAACTCAATGAGGTCACCTGGTCAACTGACCTGGCAGGGCGCGAGCCCAAGGAGCAGACGGTCATCTACGTGGCGATCGACGGCCGCCTCAAAGGCTTGATCTCGCTTGTGGACGCGATCAAGGAGACCACCGTGGAGGCCGTACAGGCCCTGCACCGCGATGATATTTCCATCGTCATGGCAACCGGTGATGCTCCCGGACCGGCGCGACGTGTAGCCGAGACGCTCGACATTGACGCGTTCCATGCAGGGGTCAAGCCCCAGGACAAGCTCACCATCATCGAGGCGCTCCAACGCGAGGGTCACCTGGTCGCGATGG
>Ga0172380_10004645_pt1 | contig 17437 bp, 17 predicted proteins | sample Leawe162metaG_FD_119747 | JGI IMG/M metagenome (GOLD analysis project Ga0172380, IMG submission 119747) | Leachate microbial communities from a municipal landfill in Southern Ontario, Canada - Leachate well 162 metaG | ecosystem: Engineered > Solid waste > Landfill > Unclassified | place...
CCTGGGCGCCTTCGCTGTCCGGGGCCTGCGCATCGTGCTGACCGGCGAGTCGAACGACTATGTCGGCAAGGGGCTGTCGGGCGCGACCATCGTGGTGCGACCCTCGCCGCATCTGGTGTCGCCGGAATCCAACGCGATCATCGGCAACACCTGTCTGTACGGCGCGACGGCCGGCAAGCTGTTCGCGGCCGGCCAGGCGGGCGAGCGGTTCGCCGTGCGCAACTCCGGCGCCGTCACGGTGGTCGAGGGCTGCGGGGCCAACGGCTGCGAATACATGACCGGCGGCGCGGCGGTGATCCTGGGCCCCACGGGTGGCAACTTCGGCGCCGGCATGACGGGCGGCATGGCCTATGTCCTCGACATGGCCGGCCGGTTCGAAGGGCGCGTCAACACCGACAGCGTCATCGTCCAGCGCCTCGCCTCGCCCCACTGGGAAGAGCATCTGCGCAAGCTGATCGCTGAGCACGCCCACGAGACCGGCTCGGCCTTCGCCCAGGGCATCCTGCGCGACTGGGATCGCATGCGCGGCCTGTTCTGGCAGGTCTGCCCCAAGGAGATGGCCGGCCGCCTCGATCATCCGCTGCAGGCGGAGGAAGCGGCCTTCGAGCGCGCCTAGACCGGCCCTAGATCGACGGTGCCTCGCCGATATAGCGCGCCCGGGGCCGGATCAGGGTCCCGGTCTGCGCCTGCTCGACGGCATGGGCCAGCCAGCCGGCCGTCCGGGCCACCGCGAACAGCGCGAACGGCGCGTCCGGCGGCAGGCCGAACCGCGCGCTGAGGGCGGTGACCGCGAAATCGACGTTGGCCGCCTCGCCCGTCATCGTCTGCACGACCGTGCGCAGGGCGGCGTACTCCGTCGGCGGATCGAAGGCCGCCAGCAGCGCCGCGGCGCGCGGATCGCCATCGGGATAGAGCGGATGACCGAAGCCGGGCGTCGGACCCGCGCGGGCGAGCCGTCCGGCGACGGTCGCCTCCGGTCCGATGCGCCGGGCCTCCTCGACCAGATTGATCACGCGCCCGGCCATGCCGCCGTGCAGGGGTCCCGACAGCGCGCACAGGCCCGACAGGGCCGAGGCCGCCAGCGATGCGCCCGTGGAGGCCGTCACGCGGGCGGCGAAGGTCGAGGCGTTCAGTTCGTGGTCGGCCAGCAGCACCAGCTGGCGGCGGATAACGTCATCGGCGTCCGGGCGACCCCAGGCGCGGGCGATGCGCGCGTGGATCGGTCCCTCGCCCGGCCCGCCGGCCGCGGCGTCGGCGACCAGATCGAGCAGGCCGACCGCCTCGACGGCCAGGGCCAGCGCGGCCCGGCCCCGCGATGGCGGATCGACCCCGGCCCTGGCGGACAGGGCCGCGAACAGCCGCTCGCGCAGGGACCCGCCAAAGACCGGCGCGGCCGGCGGGACGGCCTTCAAAGTCGCGCCGTGACCGCCGCGCAGCAGCCGGGCCACCGACTCCAGGGTTTCGGTCTCCGCCAGGGCGACGGCGTCGCGTCCGCGATAGAACAGCCGTCCCCCGGCGACGGTGGTGATGGCCGAGGCCAGCACCGGCTCGCCCCAGGCGATGGCCCCGGCGGCGACCTCGGACGCTTTGCGGCCGCGCTTCTTGCGTTCGGCCAGCGCGCCGACATCGGCCAGGCGATAGCGGCTGCGGCGCGGATCGGCGGGATCGGGCCGGGCCTCGATCCGGCCCCGGCTGACATAGGCGTAGAGTGTCTGCGGCCGCACCCCCAGCCGGTCCATCGCCTCTTCCGCCGAGATCCAGTCGCGGTCCATCGCCACACATTGATTATATTGATCAAGATTGACGATATCACGGCCCCGGCCAATTTGTCTCCCCGAAACAAGGGAGACAATCGACATGATTGACGGGCTCGAGGGCGTGATCGCCGCCAACACCGTGCTGTCGGACGTGGACGGGCTGGCCGGCCGTCTGATCATTCGCGGCTACAGCCTCGACGACCTCGCCGGGCGCACCCGCTTCGAGGACGTCGCCCATCTGCTGTTCGACGGCTTCTTCGACGACATGCCGTCAGATCTGACGCGCGCGTTGGGCGAGGCGCGGGTGGCGGTGTTCGCCGAGACGGCCGCCCTCGACGCGGGCCTGCTGAAACTCACCCCCGTCGAGGCCATGCGCGCCCTGACGGCCCGGCTGCCAGACGGCGACGGCCTCGGCACGGCGCTGAAGCTGCTGGCCGCGCCGGCCGTGTTCATTCCGGCCGTGGTGCGGGCCCAGGCCGGCCAGTCGCTGGTCCCGCCCGACGCCACGCTGCGCCACAGCGCCGACATTCTGCGCATGCTGCGCGGCCGCCCGGCCAGCGAGGCCGAGGCCGAGGCGCTGGACGCCTATCTGGTCACCGTCAGCGACCATGGCCTGAACGCCTCGACCTTCGCCGCCCGGGTCGTCGCCTCGACCCAGGCCGGCCTGACCTCGGCCGTGCTGGCCGGGATCTCGGCGCTGAAGGGGCCGCTGCATGGCGGCGCGCCCGGGCCGGTGATCGACATGCTCGACGGCATCGGCCGGCCGGAGAACGCCCGCGCCTGGCTGGAGGCGGCGCTGGATCGAGGCGAACGGCTGATGGGCTTCGGCCACCGCGTCTACCGCGTGCGCGACCCGCGCGCCGACGTGCTCAAGGCGGCCGTGCGGCGGATGAGCGAGGGCTCCAATGTCCTGCCCGGCCGCGTCGCCTTCGCCGAGGCGGTCGAGACGGCGGCGCTGACCATCCTGCGGGACCGCAAGCCGGACCGGCCGCTGGACATCAATGTCGAGTTCTACACCGCCCTGCTGCTCGAGGCCCTGGCCTTCCCGCCCGCGACCTTCACCGGCGTGTTCGCCATGGGCCGGGTCGCGGGCTGGATCGCCCACGCCCGCGAACAGCTCGTCGGCGGCCGCCTGATCCGGCCAGCGTCGCGCTACATCGGGCCGCGGCCGCGGCAGGCGGCCTGAACCCGAGAGTCGTTCGCGCTGGGGTCCGGCGGGCGTCGCGGCTAGAAGGGCGGGATGACCACCGCGCCCCTGACACAGGCCCAGGCCGCCGTTCTCACCCGCCGGGTGACCAGTCTGTCGGTGGCCACGGCCGTGGTCCTGGTCGCCGCCAAGACCGCCGCCTGGCTGGCCAGCGGCTCGGTGGCGCTGCTGGCGTCGCTGGCCGATTCGGGGCTGGACCTGCTGGCCTCGCTGATCACCCTCTACGCCGTGCGCTACGCGGTCGAGCCGCCGGACGCGGAGCACCGTTTCGGCCATGGCAAGGCCGAGGCCTTCGCCAGCCTGATGCAGGCGGGCCTGGTGTTCGCCTCGGCGGCCCTGATCGGTCGCGAGGCCATCGCCGGCATCCTCGACCCCAGGCCCCTCGGCGCGGGCGGCTGGGCCATCGCGGTCATGGGCCTGTCGGTGGTCCTGACCGTCGGCCTGATCTCGGTTCAGTCCTGGGTCCTGCGGCGCACGCGGTCGATCGCCGTGACCGGGGATCGGGCCCACTACGCGGCCGACCTGGCCTCGAACCTCGCGGCCATGGCCGGCATCGCCGGCGCGACCCTGCTGGGCCTGCACTGGCTGGACGCGGCGGCCGGCCTGCTGGTGGCGGTCTGGCTGCTGTGGGGCGCCATCGGCGTGTTCCGCGAGGCCGGCAATCAGCTGATGGACCACGAACTGCCCGAGGCCGACCGCGCGCGGATCATCGCCCTGATGACCCAGGACCCGCGCATCCAGGACGTGCACCAGCTGCGCACCCGGGCCTCCGGGCCCTACATCCACATCCAGATGCACGCCGACCTCGATCCCGACAGCAGTCTGGCCGCCGCGCACGAGGCGGTGGTGGCGGCCGAGAAGCGGGTGCTTGCGGCCTTTCCGGCGGCTGACATCATCATCCATCCCGACCCGCACGGTCGGGCCGAGCCGCATGGCGGCGCGTTCGGCGAGGCGGAACACGCGGCGCGGTAAACGCGGCCTTAACGCCCGTCTGCGCTATCTGCGCATTGCAGAAGTCAGGCCCGCGATGAGCGTCGAACGCACCCTTCACCATTTCCCGCTCGATCCGGCCTCGCGGCAGGTGCGGCTGGCGCTGGGCGAGAAGCGGCTGCCCTTCGCCGAGGTGCAGGTGCGCTGGTGGGAGAGCCCGCCGGACTTCGCCGCCCTCAATCCCTCCGGCGTGCCGCCCGTGCTGGTCGAGACCGGCCCCGACGGTCGCATCGTGATCTGCGAGACCCGCGCGGTGCTCGAGCATCTCGAGGAACAGAACCCCGAGCCGGCCCTGCTCGGCCGCGCGCCCGCCGAACGGGCCGAGGCCCGCCGCCTGCTGCAATGGTTCGACCGCAAGTTCGACGCCGAGGTTAGCGGCTTTCTGCTGCACGAGAAGATGGAAAAGCGGCTGCTGGGCCTGGGCGCCCCGGCCCTGGCCAATATCCGCGCCGGCCGCGACGCCCTCAAGCTGCACATGCAGTATATCGAAGGCCTGCTGGCCGACCGCGACTGGCTGGCCGGCAAGCGGATCTCGCTGGCCGACATGGCCGCCGCCGCCCACCTGTCGGTGATCGACTATTTCGGCGACGTGCCGTGGAACGACTTCTCCGCCGCGAAGACGTGGTACATGAAGATCAAGTCGCGGCCCTGCTTCCGACCCCTTCTGGCCGATCGTTGGCCGGGCATGGCGCCGGCGCCCCACTATCACGACCTTGATTTCTGACCCCGACAGGACCCGCATCCGCCAGGAGGCCTTGAGCCTCGGGTTCGACGTCTGCGGCTTCGCCTCGGCGGCCGACCCCTGGCCCGCCGGCGCGCGGCTGGAGGCCTTCGTCGCCGAAGGGCTGCACGGGACCATGGAGTGGATGGCGCGGACGCTCGCGCGGCGGGCCCATCCGACCGGTATGTGGCCGGACGCCCGCTCGGCAATCGTCCTGGGGCTCAACTACGGGCCGGACAGTGATCCGCTGGCGACGCTGGCGGAACGGTCGCGCGGGACCATCTCCGTCTACGCCCAGGGCGACGACTATCACGAGCTGATCAAGGGCCGGCTGAAGACCCTGGCCGGCAAGATCGTCGCGCGGCTGGGCGGGGAGGTGAAGGTGTTCGTCGATACCGCGCCGCTGATGGAAAAGCCGCTGGCCCAGCGGGCGGGCCTCGGCTGGCAGGGCAAGCACACCAACCTGGTCTCGCGCGAACTCGGCTCCTGGCTGTTCCTGGGCTCGATCCTGACGACGCTGGAGATCGAACCGGACGCGGCCGAGGTCGACCACTGCGGCAGCTGCCGCGCCTGCCTCGACGTCTGCCCGACCAACGCCTTCCCCGCGCCGTACCGGCTCGATGCGCGGCGCTGCATCTCCTACCTGACCATCGAGCACGCCGGGCCCGTGCCGGAGGATCTGCGGGCGGCGATGGGCAACCGCATCTATGGCTGCGACGACTGCCTGACCGTCTGCCCGTGGAACAAGTTCGCCGCCGCGGCGCGGGAGAGCGCGTTTCATGCGCGGGACGAACTGCGCTCGCCCTCGCTGGCGAGCCTCGCGGCCCTCGATGACGCGGCCTTCCGCGCGATGTTCCGCAAGAGCCCGGTCAAGCGCATCGGCCGCGACCGATTCGTGCGCAATGTGCTCTACGCTATCGGCAACAGCGGCGATCCGGCGTTGGCGGCTTCGGCCGAGGCGCTCAGCGACGACCCCTCGGATGTTGTCCGCGATGCGGCGGGCTGGGCGTTGACGCGGCTGAGGTCGGCGGCGCCGAACCCATCCAAATAGGTATCAATTTACATCGTCATGGCCCGGCTTGTCCGGGCCACCCAAGCACGCGGGCGCCAGGTCGAAGCGAGCGGAAGAGGTCGGCGCCTCGTTTGGCCCGGCCTGTGCTCATGGGTGGCCCGGACGAGCCGGGCCATGACGGTGACTGGATGGACGGCGGTGGATCATCCCGCCCGCAACGTCTCCGCAAGCCGCGCCATGAAGGCCGCGCCCTGGCGCATCTGGTCGATATCCACGTATTCGTCGGGCTGGTGGGCCTGGTCGATCGAGCCGGGACCGCAGATCACGGTCGAGAAGCCGGCCCCCTGGAACTGGCCGCCCTCGGCCGCGTAGGGCACGGCGCGGACAGGGCCGTTGTCGCCGGTCAGGCCGCGCACGAAGGCCTCGGCCGCGCCGTTGTCGGGGGCCATCGACGGCACATTGGCCAGCACCTCGAACGTCGCCCCGGCCTCGGGGTCGCGCGCCTTCAGCCGTGCGTCGAGATCGGCCACCCGCGCGACGAAGGGCGCCAGCACGACCAGCGGATCGTCGCCCGGCTCGGCCCGCACATCGAAGACGATCTCGCAACGACGGGCCAGGATGTTGGCCGCCGTGCCGCCGTCGATCCGGCCGATGGTCAGGCTGGTTCCCTTCGGCTCGAACGGCGAGGCGGGGTCGGCCTTGGCCGCGAGGTCCACCGACAGGGCCGTCAGCGCCGCCAGCAGCTCCACCGCCGCCATGTTGGCCGAGACGCCCAGGTGCGGCTGGCTGGAGTGGGCCTCGCGCCCGCTGACCACCACGCGGAAGAAGGCCGCGCCCTTGTGGCCGCCGACCGCCTTCATCAGCGAGGGCTCGCCGACGATGCACAAGGCCGGGCGCGGCAGGTCGCGCGCGATCGTGGCGATCATCTCCGGCGCGCCGAAACAGCCGACTTCCTCGTCGTAGGAGAAGGCCAGGTGGACGGGGCGCTTCAGCCCCTCGCGGAACAGCGGCGCAGCGGCGAGGGACAGGGCGATGAAGCCCTTCATGTCCGAGGATCCGCGCCCGTAGAGCTTCCCGTCGCGCTCGGTCAGGACGAAGGGGTCGCTGGTCCAGGGCTGTCCATCGACCGGCACCACGTCGGTGTGACCCGACAGGATCACCCCGCCCGCCACCGCCGGCCCGATGCTGGCCAGCAGGTTGGCCTTGTCGCCGACGGGGCTGACGATGCGGCGGGCGGCGACGCCTTGCTCCGCCAGATACGCCTCGACCCAGTCGATCAGGGCCAGGTTCGACAGGCGCGAGGTGGTGTCGAAGCTCACCAGCTTGCCGAGGATGGCGATGGCGCGGTCGGCGAGGGCGGTGGCGTGGGGCATGGGGGGTGTGTAGCGCAGGGGTGAATTCGGTGACAGTTTGCGAATTGGGGTCGCGCTGGGGTTAGCCGCGTTGCCGGCGTCAATTCGCAAACTGTCACCGAATTCACCCGCGCCCCGGACGCGGCTCGCGCGCGCAAACCCTTGCCCGGCCCGGCCCGGCCGCTTAAGCCCTCGATCATGTCGACCCAGGGCCTGATCCTCACCATTTCCTGTCCCGATCGCCGCGGCATCGTGGCGGCCGTGTCCGCTTTTCTGGCGCAGCGGGACTGCAACATTCTCGACGCCCAGCAGTATGACGACGCCGAGACCGGCATGTTCTTCATGCGGGTGGTGTTCGCGCCGGACAGCTATGGCGTGGACGATCTGCGGGAGTCCTTCGCGGAGATCGGCGAGACCTTCGCCATGACCTGGAGCCTGCGCGACCCGAAGGTGCGCAAGAAGGTCATGATCCTGGCCAGCAAGTCCGACCACTGCCTGGCCGACCTCATCTATCGCTGGCGCATCGGCGAGCTGCCGATGGACATCGCCGGGGTGATCTCCAACCATACGGCCGACACCTATCGCCACGTCGATCTGTCGGACCTGCCGTTCCACCACCTGCCGGTGACCAAGGACACCAAGCTGGAACAGGAGGCGCAGGTCTGGGCGGCGATCCGCGACTCGGGCGCCGACCTGGTCGTGCTCGCCCGCTACATGCAGGTGCTGTCCGACGGGCTGGCGGCCAAGCTGGAAGGCCGCTGCATCAACATCCACCACTCGTTCCTGCCGGGCTTCAAGGGCGCCAAACCCTATCACCAGGCCCATGCGCGTGGGGTGAAGGTCATCGGCGCCAGCGCCCACTTCGTGACGGGCGATCTCGACGAGGGCCCGATCATCGAACAGGACGTCGAACGCATCAGCCACCGTGACACCCCCGACGACCTGATCCGCAAGGGCCGCGACATCGAGCGCCGCGTGCTGGCGAGGGCCGTGCGCTGGACGCTGGAGGACCGCGTGCTGCTGAACGGGCGCAAGACCGTGGTGTTCACGGATTAGGCTGCCTCGATCCTCTCCACGACGTGGGGAGGGGGACCATGCGGAGCATGGTGGAGGGGTCAGCGCCGGACTCGCCGGATAGATCGGAATTCAGGATGGGGCCGCTGGCGTTCGCGCCGCCCCTCCACCGCCCTCCGGGCGGTCCCCCTCCCCTCTTCGAGGGGAGGATTGTCTAGGCGCCGAACCCCGTCGATCCCGCCGCCGGCAGCACGCCGATCAGCTGGATGCGGAAGATCAGCACGCTGTTGGGCGGGATCGGGCCCGCGCCCTGTTCGCCGTAGCCGAGGGCCGGCGGGACGTAGAGGATCCATTCGTCGCCGGGCTTCATCTTCTGCAGCGCCTCGATCCAGGCCGGGATCAGGCCGCCCAGCCGCATCACCGCCGGGGCGCCGCGCTGGAACGAGCTGTCGAAGATGTCGCCCGAGACCAGCTTGCCCTCGTAGTGGACCTTGACCTCGTCCTCGCGCCGGGGCGAGACGCCGCCGGCCGGGCCGGAGGCGACCACCTTGTAGAGCACGCCCGAGGGCAGCTTCTGCACGCCGGGCTCCTTGGCGGTCTTCTCCATGAAGGCGACGGCCGTGGCGCCGTTGGCCTCGATCAGCGAGGGATCGGCCCCCGGCTTCTTCGTGCAGCCGGCGAGGGCCAGGGCGGCGAGGGCCGTGACGATGAGGGTGCGGCGAAGCATTTTCCGAAAACTCCTAGACCGCGCGGGGCGGGTAGCCGCTGGCGCGCAGCGCGTCCATGATTTCCTGGGTGTGCTGGGCGTCGCGGGTCTCGATCATGATGTCGAACTCCGCGCCCTTGGCCGGCACGTCCAGGGCCAGGCGGTTGTGGGCCACCTCGATGATGTTGCCGCCCATCTCGCCGATCACCCGGCTGACGGTCGCCAAAAGGCCCGGCCGGTCGTCGCCGATGATGCGTAGGGAGACGAGGCGCTGGGCCCGCACCAGCTCGCGGGTCAGCACGCTGGCCAGCAGGCGGGTGTCGATGTTGCCGCCGGTCAGGATCAGGCCGCACTTCTTGCCGCGGAATCGCTCGGGATAGGCCAGCAGCGCCGCCAGCGAGGCCGCGCCGGCGCCCTCGGCGATGGTCTTCTCGACGTTGCAGTACAGGGCGATGGCCCGCTCGATGTAGGGCTCCTCGAGCAGCAGCACGTCGTCCATCATCGGCCGGGCGATGGCGTAGGTCTTGGTCCCGACCTCCTTGACCGCGATGCCCTCGGCGATGGTCTGGCCGCCGGCTTCGGCGTTCAGGCCGCGCATGCGGGCGGTGAAGCTGGGGAACATGGCCGGCTCGCAGCCGATGATGCGGATGGCCGGGTTGATCGCCTTGGCCGCCGTGCCGACGCCGCTGATCAGCCCGCCGCCGCCGATCGGCACGGGCAGGATCTCCAGGTCCGGCACGTCCTCCAGCATCTCCAGAGCGATGGTGCCCTGGCCGGCCATGACATCGTAGTCGTCGAACGGGTGGACGAAGGTCAGGCCGCGCGCCTCGCGCAGCTGCTGGGCGTGGGCGGCGGCCTCGTCATAGGTGTCGCCGAAGATGACCACCTCGGCGCCGTGCTGGCGCGTGTGTTCCACCTTCACGAACGGCGTGCCCTTGGGCATGACGATGGTCACCGGCACGCCGAGGCGTGCGCCATGATAGGCTAGGCCCTGGGCATGGTTGCCAGCGCTGGCGGCGATCACGCCGCGCGCCCGGTCCGCGTCGCTGAGCAGCAGCAGCTTGTTCAGCGCGCCGCGCTCCTTGTAGGCGGCGGTGAACTGCAGGTTCTCGAACTTGACCCACACCTGGGCGCCGGTGATCTCCGACAGGGTGCGGGAGTAGCGGCAGGGCGTGCGCTCGATGTGGCCGGCCAGCCGTCCGGCGGCGGCCTTGATGTCTTCCAGGGTGAGGGTCATGGGGTCTTCAGCGGGCGGGGGCGCCAGCCTTCACCGCAAACCCCGCATGAGGTCAAGCCGCCGCATGGCCTTTCCCGGCAGTTCCGACATCCGGCCCAGCGGCAGGGCCTCGGCCGCCTTGCGCAGGGCATAGGCCGTCTCGCGCATCAGCGCCGCCGCCGACGGGGCGCCGATGAAGCCGTGGGTGACCCCGACCCTGACATTGGAAAGCTCGCGTTTGAACCGATAGTCGCCGGCGCCCAGGTCGAGCCGGCTGTAGGGCGTGTCGTCCATCCAGCGCAGGATGTCCTGGAACAGCAGCATGCCGGGCGAATAGCGCTCGAACCGCGGATCGTGGCTGATGATCCAGCTGTGGATGGTGTGTCCGCCGCGCAGGTTCATCTGCGCCGCCGCCAGCTGGTCGCCGATATGCAGGGTGAACAGGATGCCGCCGAAGTCCGGGTCGCGGCTGGCGAACAGGTTGCGCACCAGCGCCGCGGGCCAGCCGGCGGCGAACAGGTCGGTCTGGTCCGTGGCTCGCCACTGGGCCCGTTTCCAGGCGATCAGTTTGCCGAAGTCGGCGTCCGACCGCGACCAGGCGGTGAAGGTGACAGGGCCGATTTCCCGCTCGACCTTGCGCCGCTTCCTGTCGGTGTCCTTGAGGACCGACACCCCGGTGGCGCGCCGTTCGGCCTCGTAGGCGGCGTAGCCGCAGGCCACGTCGATGACGAACGAGTCCTCCCGCCCGCGCGCCAGGGGCGCGAACGGGGCCTGGCTCTCGAGCATGTGGCAGAAGTCGAGCCGGCCCACGCCGAACGCCTCGACGATCTGGCGGGGATCGACCGTCAGCCCCGGCTCGGCCACCAGCCCCTGATAGTCGCACATCGGCGCCCCGGGCGGCATGGCGGTGAAGGCGCCGACGCGGGCGGCCATGAAGCCGCGGGGATTGTCGAGCCCGCCCAGGACCGCCACCCGCAGGCCGCTGTCGGGTCCCTGGGCCCGGGCCACGCTGCGCGCCCAGTGCGGCGACAGGAAGGGACTTTCCAGGCCCGGGTCGGCCGCCTGCAACGCCGACCACCGCGCGACGGCGGTGTCGGACAGTTCCCAGGGTCTCACCACATCGATCTTCACGAAACCCTCTCCAGCAACTCGGGCGGGGGCAGACTAGCGCCCAACCCTTGCGGGAGAGTTTAGGCCGGACGGGCCGACTTCGCGCTGGCGGGATCGGCCCGGCCAGGGCTAAGACGGATTTCAGTTGTCATTCGGGGGTTTCATCCATGCGCCACGCCCTGGCCGCTTTTTCCCTTGCTCTCGCCGCGCTGTCCGCCGGCGCGGTCCAGGCCAAGACCGTGGCGGTGACCGCCGCCCGTCTGCTCGACGTGACGTCGGGCAAATATGTCGAGCAGCCGGTGGTGGTGATCACCGACGGCCGGATCGTCGCCGTCGGCGCCCAGGGCTCCGTGACCGTTCCCGACGACGCCGAACGGATCGACCTGCCCGGCCAGACCCTGCTGCCGGGCCTGATCGACACGCATGTTCACCTCGACTCCTCACCGAAATACGGCGGCTACAACGGCCTGGCCTTCACCGACAGCTTCTGGCCCGTGGTGGCGACGGCCAACGCCGCGGCGACGCTGAACGCGGGCTTCACCACGGTGCGCAACGTCGGGGCCGACCGCTATAACGACGTGGGGCTGATGCAGGCGATCGACGAGGGTGTCGCGCCCGGGCCGCGCATCGTGCCGGCCGCCTACGCCCTGGGCGCCACGGGCGGACACTGTGACAGCACCTATTTCCCGCCCTCCGTCGATCTGACCTCGCCGGGCGTCTTCGACGGCCCCGACGCGGCCCGCAAGATGGTCCGCAAGATGAAGAAGTACGGGGCCAGGGCGATCAAGATCTGCGTCACCGGCGGGGTCTTCTCCAACGACGCGGTGGGCATCCAGCAGCTGAGCCTCGAGGAGATCCAGGCCATCGTCGAGGGGGCCCACATGGACGGCATGAAGGTCGCCGCCCACGCGCACGGGCCCGAAGGCATCCGCGCCGCCATCCTCGGCGGGGTCGATACCATCGAGCACGCCAGCCTGGTCGATGACGAAGGCATCCGCCTGGCGGTCAAGGCCGGCGCCTGGTTCGGCATGGACATCTACAACACCGACTACACCCAGGCCGAAGGCCGGGCCAACGGCGTGCGCGAGAGCGAGCTGAAGAAGGACGCCGACATCGGCGAGGCCCAGCGGCGGAACTTCTGCAAGGCGGTGAAGGCCGGGGTTCGCCAGATCTTTTCCACCGACGCCGGCATCTATCCGCACGGCTGGAACGCCCGCCAGTTCGCGGTGATGGTCCGCTACTGCGCCACGCCCCTGCAGGCCATCCAGGCCGCCACCGTCAACGCCGCCGAGGCGCTGGGCCAGCCGGGCGACGTGGGCCAGGTGGCTGTCGGCCGCTATGGCGACCTGATCGCGGTGCAGGGCGATCCCCTGGCCGACGTGACCGTGCTCGAACACGTGACCTTCGTGATGAAGGGCGGGGCGGTGGTGAGGCGTTGATGCTCCCCATCGGGGGAGCTGGCGGCGAAGCCGACTGAGGGGGTCCGCTCAGATTTCGGGTGACCCCCTCCGTCTCGCCTTCGGCGAGCCACCTCCCCCGATGGGGAGGATTCAAACCCCGCAGGTGGCCTTGATCTCGGCGCGCAGGATCGGAATGCCCGCTCCCTTTTCCGATGAGGTCGCCAGCACGCGCGGGAAGGCCGCCGGGCGTTTGGCGATCTTTGCCTGGGTCTGGGCGACCACGGCCTCGACCTCGGCCGGCTTGATCTTGTCGGCCTTGGTCAGCACGATCTGGTAGGACACCGCCGCCGTGTCCAGGGCGTCCAGCGCCTCGGTGTCGGGCTCCTTGAGGCCGTGCCGCGCGTCGATCAGCAGATAGACCCGCTTCAGGTTGGGCCGGCCGCGCAGATACTGGCGGCCGAGGTTCTGGAACTTGTCTTTCGACGTGCGCGAGACGCGGGCGAAGCCGTAGCCGGGCAGATCGACCAGACGCAGCCGGTCGTCGAGCAGGAAGAAGTTGATCTCCCGCGTCCGCCCCGGCTCGTTCGAGGCCCTGGCGAGATATTTCTGGCCGACCAGGGCGTTGATCAGGCTCGACTTGCCGACGTTCGAGCGGCCGGCGAAGGCCACCTCCGGCAGGTCGGCCGGGGGCAGCCCGTCCATCTTCACCGCCCCCATCATGAACGCGCAGGGGTGGGCGAAGAGGACCCGGGCGGCCTCGATCTCCTCCTCGTCGAAGGCGGCCGTCACGCCGGCGCCTTACCCTCCCCGCGGAAGCGGGCGAGGAAGGTGTCGATGGGGTTCTCGGTCTTGAGCCGGTGCATGATCACGTACTGCTGGAAGATCGAGAACACGTTCGAGAAGGTCCAGTAGACCAGCAGGCCCGCCGGGAAGCCGGCCATGATGAAGGTGAACATGATCGGCATCAGCTGAAAGATCCGCTGCTGCATGGGATCGGGAGCCGGCGGGTTCATCGCGGTGACCAGCCACATGGTGAAGCCGTAGAGCAGCGGCAGCACGCCGATGTGCAGGTACTGGTCGATCAGCCCGCCGATCACCGGCACATGCGCCGGGTCGAAGGGCAGCAGGCCGAACAGGTTGAGGATCGTCGTCGGGTCCTGGGCCGACAGGTCGTGCAGCCAGCCGACGAACGGCGCGTGGCGCATCTCGATGGTCACCGACAGCACCTTGTAGAAGGCCAGGAAGACCGGGAACTGCACGAGGATCGGCAGGCAGCCGGCCATCGGATTGACCTTCTCCCGCTGCATCAGGGCCATGGTCTCCTGCTGGGCTTTGACCGGATCGTCCTTGTGGCGGGCCTTGATCTCGGCCATCGGCTCCTGGAGCTTCTTCATCCGGGCCATGGATTCGGAGCTCTTCTGCGCCAGCGGGAAGACCAGCAGGCGCACGCAGACGGTCATCGCCAGGATGGCCAGGCCGAAGTTGCCCAGGTGGCCGAAGAAGAACTCCAGCGCCAGGAAGAACGGCTTGGTCAGGAAGCTCAGAACCCCCCAGTCGACGGCGTCCTGGAAGCGCGGGATGCCGAACTGCTTCTCGTAGCCTTTCAGGGTCTGGACCACCTTCGCGCCGGCGAACAGGCGGGTCGTCGTGGAAACCTGACGGCCGGGCTCGATCAGGCGCGGCGCGCCGCCGAAGTGGGCGTCATAGACGTCGATGCCCTGGGTCCGCGTCAGGCCGTACTCGCCGGTGACGGTTTGCGACTGGTCCGGCGCGAGGGCCGCCAGCCAGTATTTGTCGGTCAGGCCCAGCCAGCCGCCGGCCGACCGGAAGGTCTTGACGATGACCTGCTGGTCGGGGTCGTACGCCTGGTTGGTCTTGGCGGCGGCGGCGCGAAGGGCGTCGGCCTTCTTGGCGGCCTCCTTCTTCCACGAGGCGAACTTCAGCAGGCGCAGCTCGGCGCCGGCCTTTTCCGGCAGGTCGCCCAGGGCGCCGACCGCGCCCTCATGGACGTTCTGGGCCTTGCTCGCGGGCGGCAGGCCCTGGCGCTGGACCGAGGCGTAGGGGCGGATGGTCACCGGCGCCGCGCCGAGGTTGGCGACGGTGTCGGTCACGGTGAACATGAACTTGTCATCGACCGAGACCGTGCGGGTGAAGACCAGCCGGTTGGGCGCGACATAGGTCAGTTCGACCGGCTTGCCCGGCGCCAGCACGGTGTTGGCCGAGGTCACCCTCCACAGGGTGTCGGGCGAGGGCAGGCCCGGGACCTTCGGCGTGGGGACGCCCGGCGCGATCTCGTCGGTCCAGCCGAAGTCGGCGAACCAGGCATGCTCGGCCCCCTCCGGACGCAGCAGCTCGACCGGCGGAGACCCCTTGGTCAGCGTCTCGGCGTAGCGGTAGCCGTTCGCCGACCGCTCGGTCAGGAACAGGTCGTCGATGCGCGCGCCCTGCAGGCGCAGCGAGCCGGTCAGCGACGGGGTGGCGATCGTCACCCGGGGGCTGGCCGCCTTGGCCGCCTCGCGCGAAACCTTCACCGTTGGCCCGCTCACGGCCTTGGGCGCCGCGGCCTGTTTCGCCGCCACGGCCTGTTGCTGCTTCAGCTCCGCCTGCTTCTTCCGGTTCGCGGGGTCGAGCACCAGGGCCTGGTAGCCCAAGAGGATAACGAACGCGATCACCATGAAGATGACCATGTTCCGGGATTCGTTTTGCGGCATGTCGCGCTTAACCGGTACGGGAGGGATCGGACGTCGCGGCGGATGGCGCGGACGCAGGGTCTTGATCGGCGGCGAGCCTTAACAGCGCGCTTTTCACATCGTCAAGGAGACGGGCCCAGGGACGGGTCGTCGTGCCGCCCCGGGCAATGAACACATAGTCCGATCCGGGGCGTCCGGCCTGGGGCAGCAGAAGGCGCGCGGCCTCGCGCAGGCGCCGCCGGGCCCGGTTGCGGACCACCGAGCCGCCGACCCGTTTGGTGGCGGTGAAGCCGGCGCGGATGACAGGATCGCCGTCGGCGCGGTCACGGCGCTGCACGACCACCGCGCCACGGGCGACCGAAGGCGCTTGAGCGGCCGCGAGAAACTCGGGCCGCTTGCGGATGCGCTCTATGGTGGGTGTCTTGTCCAACTCGTCCCTGCCCCTACCCAAAGGAAGATGGGCGCTCGAGGCAGATGGGGACGCGCGCGGCCGAAACTAGGCCGTCAGGCGCTTGCGGCCCTTGGCGCGGCGGCGCGCGACGATCTTCTGACCGCTCTTGGTGGCCATCCGCGTACGGTAGCCGTGACGGCGCTTGCGCACGAGACGCGAGGGCTGAAAGGTCCGCTTGCTCACGGGTTAGCTCCGAAGTCTAAAGGTCTAGGCGCGCCAGGCGGGGCCCGTCGCGATGAGCGGGGGTGGATAGGGGAAGGTGGGGGGCGAGTCAAGCGAAGGGCTTACACGTCCGGCCCGATCTCCGTCGGGTCGCGCCTTATCCAACGTCGCCCTCGCCAGAGCCACTCCTCGACGATGGTTCCATCGTCGCTCTCGATGATGAGGAAGTCCGCAGGAATACCAAACTTTCTCACCACCTCCCGCGCGTCATTTCGGGCCCATTCGGACGAGGTTATCCCGGCGGGCGAGGCGCATTGTATCGGCTCACTTTGGCCCCGGCCGGTCCTCTGCCAAATGATGTATCGGAACCACATGGATCGAGGATAGGTCACCAGACGACGACAAGCCAAGCTAACGAACTGCGGCCTGACTTCGCGCCGAGACGCTGCTGAATTTACATGTCCGGCCGCAGGATCGCCTTGCCGACCACCTTGCGGTCGGCCAGCAGGTCGAAGGCCTCGCGCCAGGACGCCAGCGGCAGTTCGGCGTGTACGCGGGGGCGAATGGCGCCCTCGGCGGCCATCTTCCAGACTGCGGCCATGTTTTCCCGGCCGCGCTCGGGGAACTGGCGGCCGTATTCCCCGGCCCGCACGCCGATGACCGAGAAGCCCTTGATCAGCGGCATGTTGACCGAAATCGTCGGGATCCGGCCCGAGGTGAAGCCGACGACCAGCAGGCGGCCGTCGAAGGCGATACAGCGGACGCTCTCGTCGAACACGTCGCCGCCGACCGGATCATAGATCACATCGGCCCCCGCCCCGCCGGTGATCGCCCGGACCTTGTCGCGGAAACCGCCGGCGACGTTGACCACGGCGTCGGGCGCGTATTCGTCGGCGACGATCTTCAGCTTGTCGTCGGAGGCCGAGGCGGCGATGACCCGCGCGCCCAGCGCCCTGGCGAGGTCCACGGCGGCCAGGCCGACCCCGCCGGCGGCGCCGTGCACCAGCACCCATTCGCCGGGCTCCAGCCGCGCCCTGCGGACCAGGGCGACCCAGGCCGTCAGATAGGCGGCGCCCACGGCGGCGGCCTGGGCGAAGCTCAGGTTGTCAGGCTTGCGCCGGATCGCCGCCGCCGGCAGCACGGCCAGTTCCGCGAACCCACCCAGCTTGGCCCCGCCGACCACGGCGTCGCCGACCGCCCAGCCCTCGACGCCGTCGCCCAGGGCCACGACCTCGCCGGCCAGCTCCATGCCGCCGACGAAGGGCAGCGGCGGCTTCATCTGATACTCGCCGCGGGTCATCAGAAGGTCGGGGAAATTGACGCTGGCGGCGCGAACGCGGACCAGCACCTCGCCGGGGCGGGGCGTGGGGGCGGGGACGTCCTTCAGCGATACGCCCGCGTAGTTGTCGGCCAGGGAGTCCACGACGAGGGCGCGCATTATCTTCTCCGATTCCGATCGGATTTGTGGGGCGTTTCCGCAGCGGGAGTCATCCCCAATTGTCCGCCTCTCACGCCCTCCCCTTCATGGGGACCGTTGCGTAATTCGCTGATCGTGATTCTCTGCTGTTGAGGCGGAGGGTTGTCGATGTCGGTGAAGGGCACGGGTCAGCTGGGATTTGGGGAGGTTGGCGCGGGACGTCGTGGCGGCA
>Ga0172380_10004646_pt1 | contig 17437 bp, 28 predicted proteins | sample Leawe162metaG_FD_119747 | JGI IMG/M metagenome (GOLD analysis project Ga0172380, IMG submission 119747) | Leachate microbial communities from a municipal landfill in Southern Ontario, Canada - Leachate well 162 metaG | ecosystem: Engineered > Solid waste > Landfill > Unclassified | place...
CACCAACGGCGTCCAGGTCGTGGCTGCCCTTCCCGCCGGCGCCAACAACATCGGTGACGTGGACGTGCTCTCGCTCCCAGCCCTCCCGGCCGGTACCAACAACATTGGCGACGTCGACGTGCTCACGCTGCCGGCGATCACGATCGCAGCCGGCCAGGTGGTCGAGACCAAGCCGACAACCGGCATCGCGCCGGTCAAGACAAATGCACCAGGCGCTGGTGAGGTGACCATCAAGAATGCAGCAGGCCGGGTATTTTCATTCACGGCTGATGTGGCCGGTATGTTACGGGACGGCACCGGAAACGACGTGTATATCACGCCCGCAGGCGTGGTGATTTTCCCTGCGCGGCCGCTGGAGTTTGCGACTAACATCATTTGGAACGCTAGCGGTGCCGGGAACATCTACACCCAGTATGAATAGGAGGCGTATGCTATGCCAGGTCCGATACTTAAGCTTGGAAATTATGAACTTGACGTGGGTAACACGATGCAGACTATCAATCTGGATAATCCTGCGTTTGGCACCTGGGGCGGCGGAGTAACAGGCGACGATGACGCCCTTGCGGCCGCTATTGCGTACGCCGGTACTACCCCGTCCATCATCCATATGCCCAGACCGATATATCTGTTTGCGGCACAACCCGTGATACCGGCAACGTCGAAATTGCACCTGGTGGGCAAAGGTTCGTATAAACAAGCGCGCACGGTGCTGCAGCGTGCATTTGATGGGAATTTCATCGTCCTGAACGACCAGGAGCCTCTCCGCATGACCTCGATCGAGCTATACGGCAACAAGGCCGAGTTTACCACCGGCAACGGGATTGATGCGTTCAGCACTCCCATCTTCCTGACCAATTCTTCTGTCCGAGACTTTAACGGCAAGGGTATACGACTACAAGATGGGTGGTATTCGCAGCTCCAGGATGTCAATTGTTCGGCTAACACTCTGGACGGACTCCATGTTGACGGTCGCGGTAATGCTGTTGGCATTATCGGAGGCCAATATTCCAGCAACGGCCGCCACGGTCTGAATTTTGATGGCGCCAACGGCGGGTGCTATGGGTTTTCGGTCTTAGGCGCGACTACGGCCGAGCTCAACGGCAATACTGGCCTGAACATTAACGGCGGCAGCGCGTTTGATGTTTCTGGGTTCTATTCGGAGGCTAATGTTATTGCGCTGTCGGTTTCTGGTGTCATCGGTACCGGAAAAATCTCTGGCAGTTATCTGCAGGGCACTAGCCCTAACCAAATTGTGTACCTCTCTCAGACTGGAATCGTGACGATCGAAGGTAGCCACATATATTCAACGGCTGTTGCTCCCACTGCATACGGCATCCGTACTCTGGCACCGACCGCAAAGGTGATTTCCAGAGGGAATGTCTTTACGAACGTGACGTATGAGGTCGGTGACACCGGTGGCGGCGAACTGAGCGTGGGAAATAAAATGTCCCTGGGGTTCTACCGCGATAACGTGGCTGCTAACCTGGTAGCTGACCCAATCGCCCGCGGATCCGGTGCGGTGAACGACTATGCCATGGTATTTGCGGGCGTAGTGAGGGGAGTGGCCATCAGGGCGAGTGCGGCTGCCAACTTGGGCACTCTAACTGTCGCAGTCTACAAAAACGGTGTGGCTATCGGCGTTAGCCCGGTATTTACTAGCGCACACGGTACGTACCGGACCTACCAGGTACCGCATAGCGCCGTGACTTTTGTGGCAGGTGACCGTATTTCGGTCGCCATCAGTACTACTGCCGATTGGGATGTAACCACCATGGATATCGCCGTTGACGTGGTTGTGGAGACAAATATATGATGCAAGACATCGTCACGCAGCTGCCGCGTATCGAGCCCGTACCGACCAGGCCGCTGACTGCTATCGACGGCATCGCAATCCACCATGCAGCCGACGAGGGCACTCCCCAGGCCTGGGCACGCTACCACACCAGTTCGCCAGAGAACAACGGCCCCAGCTGGGGCCCTGCAAACTCAATCGGCTACCATGTGGCCATCCTGCGCGGCGGCCTAGCGTATAAGTGTGCCTACGATCGCGATCAAACGCCAGGTGTGGCGAATGAAAATCACCACTTGATCCATGTGGTACTGCAAGGAGATTTCACACGAACTCTGCCGGATCCGGCGCAGATCCGGACGCTGCTGGTGGTATGCAGACAGTATCAGCAAGCCTATAGTATTCCCACTGATCGCGTGCGCGGCCACCAAGAATGGGTAACAGATCCGGTCTGGGCAACTGGCTGCCCGGGTATCGCTAGACTGGGTGCCCACGTGCGTTTCATGCTGTCCGTTGGAATGTGAAGGGTTTTTCCTTGACACCTCGAATGTATGTGCGAGGTGATGTAGGTGGGACAGGCACAACAGCAGCAGCCGACGTGGGTTGACATGGGCACGGCCCACCTGGACGGCAAGGGGCGCCTGGTGATACCGGCGCTGATCCGAGCAACTGTGTTCCCGGGAACGGAGCAGCAGGAACTAGTGATTCGGCTGAGTCCTGCCGGCCATATTCTTCTCTCCCCTGTCCGCCGGCGGGCCGGGTAAGTTGTGACATGTACAACTTCAACATTTAGCTGGCGACGGTGATCCGCCCGATGACCAACATAAAGACGCCGGCAACCTGATGGCTGCCGGCATTTTCTTTGTCCCGAATCGTGGAGGGGTTACGTGTCATTCACGCACCTAAAGCGAGCATATCCCCCCCATGGTCCCGCGTTCTGGCGGTTAGTCGCAAAGGCCTGTCCTGACTACAAAGAGCGTCGCCGGATGCTGCGAGAGTACGAAACTTGGCTGCAGTGTCAGCCAAACTAATCAATTTGCCGCAAGAGAATGCGCACGTGTCGACTGTCCAGCCCGCGGCGAGTGCCGTCTGGCCGGCTAATGTCGATGCGCTCAACGATCGTCTGCACGCTGGCCTTAATTTCGGGTGTCGCCCCATCCGTAGCGTACCGCTGCGCCAGGTCTTTCATCATGGCATGGATGCCCCGGGCCATCATTAACCGGCGTTCCCGCTCGTCCACGGTAACAGCTACCTGCGCTGTTACTTCTGCGCGCTCTCGCTCCAGCCGCGCCTTGTGCAGGTCGAAACGCTCCCCCGTGATGCGCCCGGCCAGTAGGGCACGCTCCAGCGACTCTAACTCTTCACCTAATGCCTTCAGCCGCTGATTGACTGACGGCTTCAGTCGCGGGGGGGGAAGCTGCAACACCAAATGGTCAGTGTCCGTGAACGATTCGAGACGCGATAGGACGAGACGTTCCAGGTTGGAGGCTGTGACTGAGTTTACATGGTCTGTCCCTGGCTGAGCCCTACGACCAACACAACAATAGGTCTGCAGCTCCGCGTAAGTCCCATCTTTTCGTCGATAGGGCCTTGCAACGTAACCACCCATCGTACGGCCGCATTCGCAGAACACCAGGCCGGACAACAGATAAGGTGATTCCGAACGGCTACGGGCGTTCTGACGGGCCTCGTTTAGGGACTGCAGCCGATTCCATGTGTCACGGTCAATAATCGCAGGCATCGAATTTGGTAGGGATAGCCGGCCAAACTCTATGTCGCCGACGTACGCAGGATTATGCAGCATGTGCCAGATCAGCCGGGAGTGCCAAAGCGGGGACGTTGGTCCCGAGACACCGCGCTCCGCCAGTCGTTTGCAAATGGTGGCGCACCCGGCCCCGGCCAGGCGCATGCGTACGATCTCGCGCACGACTTCGGCCTTTTCGTCATCGATAACCCATTCGTGCGTCTCGGAGCTGTACCCATACGGTGGACGGCCAAAGCGTTTCCCGGATGTGATGCGTTTGGCCATGCCCATGGCCGTGCGCTCCCCCAGTTGCTCACGCTCCAGCTGAGCCCAAACCGATTGCATGGAAGTAAACGCCCGGCCGAGCGAGGTTGTGATATCAGCCGATCCCACGATGGGGCGAATGGTTACGCTGCGAGACCGAAACAGTCGAAGCAGGATAGCCATGTGCTCAACGTCGCGGCTAAGCCGATCCAGGCGATACACGTAAACGACGTCACCACGGCACAGATTTTCGAGTAGCCGCTGTAGCTGGGGACGCTCCAGCGTGGCACCACTATACCCATCATCGCAGTACAGATCGGACACCACGTTGCCGTCCTGATCGGCCCGTTCCCGGCAGAGCTGCTCTTGTGCCGCGAGACTGTACCCTTCTTTGGCCTGGTCGTCAGTCGACACGCGCGTGTAGATCCGGCAGCCGCCCAAACTTATCCCTCCGTGCTTTTACCTCCAGGACTCATCCAGCTCCTTAGATTCGTCGTACCTGAGACCCAATAGCCACCATGGCGGTACTCGTAGAATTCGGCAAAGATCTGCCAGTTCTGCAGGGCGAATCGATCGGCGGCCATGTTCGATTTCAGACATTCGACCGGGCATGATGGTAACGTGTCGCAAGCGGCGCATTTGTCGAGCCACTTCAGCCTGTGCGATGCCCCGAAGCTCCCGGGCTTGGGCAATTCGTGCGCCTAGCTCCTCGTCGTATTTCATGGTGATCCCCTCTTGGGTTGATTCCATGAAAGTACGAGACTTCAAATGGTACAGCCTGTACGAAAAACGTAAGATCGCATGTTCGGCAAAACTGTTGCAAAAAGCAAAAGGTATGCGTATCATTGCAAGTACTCCAAAAACTGAAGAATTGTCCGAGGAGGAAACTTACTCTGGATACATCGTATGCAGCCATCTTGCAAGCTCTAGTCACGCACGGGAAACTGCAACTTGCCGATGCCCTGGATGCTAGGGTTGCTGGCCTTGTGGGGGGGTCGTACGGTCCAACGCAAGTTTCAGCATCGCAATCGCCCGTTTCACGTCTTCCGGAGAAAAGCCATCTGCCATAGCGTCTTCTACGACCGCCACCCAATCATCGGGCAGGCGGTCGTCTCGTTCCTGGGAGTCTGTTTGGCCCAATAAATAGGCACTCGGTACGCCAAGTACTCTGGCCAAGCGCACTAAGATATCGCCAGTCGGTCGACGAACGCCTGTCTCGTACTGGGCGATAGCTGTTCGAGAGACTCCGACACGGTCCGCCAAGGCCTGTTGGGACAATTCCCGTCCGTCTCGCAGTTGTCTAAGTCGATCCATTTCGATCGCCCTTTCAAAGAACGCATTCTAAAGTGTATTGTCTCACGCCGTCTCATATGCGTACAAGGAATCGAACGAGATATTGACACGTCTCAAATGAGACGTTACGATGTGAATGTCACGAACGAGACAGGTAACGATGCGAATGCGACGAAAAGAGGAGGTGTTGAAACGTGATCAAGCTTAAGGAGATTCGTGAGGAGATGAAGCTAACTCAGGAGGATCTAGCCAGGAAGGCTGACATGAGCTTGCAGTGTCTCCGCCAGATTGAAACCGGTCGCCGTAATCCACGCCTTGCGAATGCTCAGGCTATCGCCACTGCACTCGGTCGTAGGATTGAGGAAATTTGGCCAATTGACCCGGCAGTGTTGGCATAACCACTTACGAGTTTGGGCCCCAACAAGTTCGAGCACGGAGGTGCAAGAAGATGGGGAGTGTTGAGGTCTGGATGGGCGGCAAGCGGATTGAAGATTGCACGCCTGAGCAACGCCACAAGTTGGCTCAGCGGATTTTTGACATGAAGGTGGCCTACCTCTTGCCGATAGTTGAGCGCGAGGTAGACGCAGAGTTAAGGGCCAGGGCTGCGGCAAAGGAGGAAGCAAACCGTGTCGGCATCAACGGCTAGTGCAGCATCGATGCTGTTGGCCAAGACGCTTTCGGACAACTGGCCGGTGGCTATGTCCGTAGCCGGCGATCTGCTGGATGCGCTTGAGTTGCGTTCGGTCGGTCTCCATCGTGCCCGGCAGCTGGATCCCCAGAGCAAAGCGCACGTGGAGACCATGGCTTGGAACACGGAGATGGACATGACTCGTGGGATCCTGACGATTATGCGGAAGCTGCAGCCCGACGACGAAGTGCTCGAAATCCTGTGGCAACGACTCAACCACTGCCCCATTCTCGTCCTGGCCGGGCCGGATCCGGCCGGCCGGCAACCTGGAGGTGCTACCAAGTGATCGAGTTTATGCATGATGCGCACATGGACCGGTTTAGGACAGCGGCTGCGGCGTTGGAATTCAAAGGCGATCTGCCGGCGGATTGGGCCGCCTGTCTGTTTATCCTGACTGCCGACTCCGAAATTTGGAAGCTGGCAGCACGGTATGTCGACCTGGATGGTCACCTCATCAGTTGGCCCGCCATGCGCCGAAAGGTCGACGGCGGTCACGAGTGGCGAATCCTGCTGCAATTGGCCCAAAACCTGTACGGTGGCGACTGCAAAATCGACGTGCAGGATATGTGTTACGTGCTGGACGCCCACAACTGGCTTTTGGCGCTGAGGGCGATGCAACTGAAACGGTGCGGCAGCCGCTATCTGAAGATGGTGGCATGATGGTCTACCAGGTAAGAACCTGGACGGAATTTCGACTGGCAGTTGCCAAGGCCAGGAAGCACGCCGGGCTGACGCAGGTTGACATGGCCGAGAAGCTGGGGTGTACATCGTTCCAGATCAGCCGGCTCGAACGGGGAAAGCGTCGGCCCAGCATGTCGTTCATGCTCGAAGTGGTGCGGGTTTTGGGCATCGAGGTTCTGCTGGCGCCTGGTGTCCAGTCAGGCCTCGAGGATCAGCAGTGTCAGCCGGGCCCGTAAACGGGGCGGCCGGTAAGGCCTGGAACACACGGCCCAGAGGCTCCATGTCCAGGGGCCGACCGCAGGGAGGACGGCCGCCAGGCCGCTTGCACTGGACGTGGAGGGGGACGGGTGTAGCCTTACCGGCTTGGCCGCTCCGGGAGGGCCTGGCGATCAGCCAAGGAGGTACACCATGGGCGCACAGTTTATTGGCGGCCTGGTCATGCAGGCCAGTGAGAACGGGCGGCGTTTCGAGCAGGCTGCCGCGAACGCCAGGTTCGCCGGTGATTATCGCCTGGAGCATCATTTCGGGCGCATGGCGAGCTATTGCGCCTGGCGGGTGGACCAACTGTGTCTCGTCAAGATCGGTGGCCGCCAGCAGCTTCCTACCTATGCGGAGTGGCAGCGCAGCGGGTTGCCCGGGATCGACGTGCAGCAATCGTTCGGGTTCGCAACCTAACCGTTCCCATACCTGGAAGTGCGGGCGTCGTTCGTCCGTATGACCCCCGGGTGTGTAAGACGGGGGTCCGAAAATACAGAACCAGAATTTGCCAGGTGGTGAAAGTCTTACTGTGCCAAGGGATAAACCAGTGGTCGCACACTGCTCCGTGGACACCCTCTACTTTTCCCAGGACGGCGAGCTCTTGAACGGTGTTTTGGGCGCACTTCGCACTTGTCGGGACGCGGCGGAAAAGGCCGGCGCTCCGGTGGAATCACCGTGGCTCTTCGAGGAGTTCCCGGTTATGCTCCGGCATCATGGCTGGTTCAGCTACGGTTACTGGCTCAGCTGCGAGGCATTTGACTTCATGGTCACTGGACAGGAGACCCTGCCGGCAGTCTTCGTGCAGATCCGGCAGGCTTACCTGTACGAAATGGCCGATGCCATGGCAGCCTACCGCAAGGTCTCGTCATGGTTGGCGGCCTGGTTCTTTCAGGACGTCACACGGACGGTGGTTTCTCGCCTGGATCTTTGTGCCGACGTACTGGGCTGGTCTGATGCCGATTTGGATCCCCGGCGCTTTACGACCCGGGCCGAGGAGTGGCACGTGCGGGGAAAAGGCGGCGAGACCACGGGCATGGAGTGGGGCGTCCGGGGCAGTCCAGTCTTCGTGCGGCTTTACAACAAGGTCTTGGAGGCTGCCGTCCATCGCAAGACCTGGATGGAGCTGCTCTGGTTGCCGCTCGGGTGGGATCCCGGCGAGAAGGAGCAAGTATTGGATAGGGACGGTGTACCGAAGCGCCAGAAGGATGGCTCGATCAAGACCCGGTGGAAGCGCAAGCCGGAACGAGTGATGCGGCTCGAATTCGAGCTTCGGGGCGAGTTCCTGGATCGCTTTGCCAAGGAGGGTCAGGAATACCTGGCCATGAAGGGTCCGGTGGACGTACTGAAAAACGCCGGTCATATCTGGGAGTACCTAACTGGTTACTGGGTGGACGATTCGAACGGTATGCAACGTTTTACCGGCTGGCATGTGCTTCGAGAACCATCCGATAGTGCCAACAAGAGCCGATGGCCGCCCCCGGCCTGGTGGGCAGAGATGGCTGCTAATGGTTTACGGCAGGCCAGGTTGGATCCGATTGTTCGTCGGCAGCAAGACCTGATTGACGCCGAAGCACTCCTTCACCAGGCCGCCGGGTGCATCGCTCGTCGGGCGGCGATTTTTGGGGACACGACTTTGGTCGAAGCTGCCCAGGATTTCGCCCGGGAGTGGACCCGGCTTCTGGAGGAGAAGGGGACCACGTTTGCCCAGGTGGTCCAAGCCAAGGTGTTGGAGTCGGGAGTACGGCGGCGTCCGCTGGAGAAGCCGGCAGGTTCGTCTGCTGGCAAGACCGAGGCTGATAAATCCGAAGGAGGAACCCAGCATGTCTGATTTCATGACCCGGCTACGTGAGAAGAACGAACGTCTGCAGCAGGCGCAAGTGCAAGAGAATAGGGGCTCTGATGCCTTCGAGGATGGTAACTACGTGGTTGCGATCGAAAAGGCCATGTTGACGGCCGTCAAGTCGGGTGACAACCAGGGCGAAGCGCAGGTGGCCTGGTGGCTGCGTGTGAATGACGGACCTGCCGGCTTGAACCGCATCATCTTTCACTACCACGGCCTGTTTGGTCGGGATGATGAGATGCTGGATAAGCGGATTAGCCGGTTGAAGACGGATCTGCATCGGCTGGAGCAGGACTTCGATGATTTCGAGCAGCTGCCGATCATCCTGCAAATTTTCGAGGACAGTCAAACCCAGATCAAGATAACCCTCAAGACCGGTACTACCGGCATTCAGAACTGCTATTTCAACGGCCTGGCCGAATGATCCACCTGGCCTGGGCGGGAGTGTGCCCGGGATGTCGGGCATCGCTCACCGGGACGATCTGCTTCGACGGCCAGCTGCCCCACACCCACCGAGAGCTCTGCTACCACTGCGAGGCGCTGCAGGTGATCACGGTGGCCAAGGAAATGCCCTACGGGTCGGCCATGGTTACGTTGGACACGCCCCGGGGGGGACCGGTCAAGCCCAGTCGACAGAACCACGGCCGATAACAAGGGATTACGTTGGATCACGGGATTATGGTTATGCTTGGCCGGATGATCGGGATCGGGTACCCTCCAAATTGTGTTTGCCACAACTTCAAGTTTTGCTGCCGGCGCAGATCGGGGGAACCAAAGTGGCAAGGAACCAAACGGGCTGTTCTTCTGACCTGTACGAAATGCGTGTCATGGTCAAGGAAAACGGCACGACGGAGACAACGTACTTCGCCCATGACCCGTTTCGTGGCGGGGGTGGGGGAGGAATTTGGCGCCCGTTGACTCAGCAGGCGTATTCAAAGTTGCGGCAAGCTCACCCTGGTTATTGTCGGGTGGTCGTGACCGTGGCCAGGGGCGTCCTTGTCCGGGATACGTACCCTGTGGGGCCGTGTTAGTCCGATAAGGGAGGTTGTGTTACCTGGAAAAGCCATTGATCATTTATCAACTGAGTACTAGCGGCTATTGGGTGCCGATGGCTACCGCTGTAACACCTGAGGCAGGCGGTGACATCGTGGGCGCTCTCACTGCCCACTATGCAGGACTGAAGTTCATGGTGACGACAAAAGACCCCAACCAAATGCACATAGTCAAGGTGTCTACGCAAACGGTGTCGATACCTCGACCAAGTGCAAAGCAGTTTGTGCAGATCCCCGATGGCCTCTGGCCGGCGCCGGAAGACCCAGGTGAAGGATAGGGAGGGTTTTACCTTATGGGTGATCGTGGTGAATGTGGACTGTCGTGTGATCGTTGCGGTGCAACCGAAAGCGAGGGCGCCATCATCGACGGGCCTTTCAGCCGCGAACACGGCGGCGATGGCGCATACGGCGGTGACGAATTCAGCGACTACAACGAGCTGTGCGCCGATTGCATCGCCGAACTCGAACAGGAAGAGGACGAGCGTTGCGAACAGGAAGAGGAGGAGTGGCATGCAAAAGCGTCCCAGGAGCTGGCGAAAGGAAGCACGCCGCCGGCTGATCGCTTACCGGATGCGTGAACGCCGGCTGTGTCGTCCCGGTCGTTGCTGGTGTCTCCCGATCTGGCTTCGAGAGGTCCGATAAGCCCACATATGTCGTCTGCGAAGGAGTGGACCTGATGTCCAGACCGAAAGCGCCGTCCCAGCCTGATCAGGACCGCCGGCCGCCTGCCGGTAAAGCCGTCTGTCGCTGCACTGCCTATTCCTTCCCGCACCGGCCTGGCGCCGGGCGCTGCCAGGGGGCTAAGTCCTAATGGTGCCCTGGTGGTTCCTGCTACTGGCGTTTTGGTTTGGTGCGGTGGCCGCTGGCTGGGCCGTATTGATCATCGTTGACCGCCAGCGCGGGGAGATCCGGATTCCCCCGGGCCATTCTTGGAAGGGAGGAGGTGAACTCCTTGAAGAACCCGCTCCTGTCCCGCAAGTTCTGGGGCGCCTTGTTAGCCCTGATCCTGCCCCTGGTGGCCAAGTATGCCGGTGTGCAATTAGACACTGAAACGCTGCTGACCATCATCCTGCCCGTCGTCGCTTACATCCTGACCGAGGGTGCCGTCGATCACGCTCGGGCCAAAAAAGTGATCGTTTCGCCATCAATTTCGACTGCGTTGCCCGATTCTGTGCCAGCGGCCCAATTGGTGAAGTCGGCCTAAGTGGGAAATTCGTGGGAAAATCTAGGGATTCAAAGCGCACACCTCCGAAATGCGGGGGTGTGCGCTTTTTTGTGCGGAGGTGATGCGTGTGCTCCCATATGGCAAGCTCCAACTTTTTGCCGCTGGAGGTGACCAGCTTGAGGATTCCGGGCTCCCGCTCCCGCCCGATCTGCCGTCCGATGCTGCCGACCCGGGGCCGTCTGCAACTGTTCGCAGACCCCGAAAACCCACCCAGCCCGCTGGAGGCGCTACGGGCAAAACTGGCGGAACTGAAGGACGTGGAGGGCGTCGACGGCCGGCTGCTGGATCTGATGCACCAACTGGTGGATCTGGTGGAAAGCAAACTGCAAGTCGAGGCGCCCGCGGCGCCGATCGTACCGGAGATCCCGGCGCTGCCGCCCCTGCCCGCACCCCTGCCCGAAGAACCCAAAGCCAAGAGCTTTCTGCTCCGCCTGATCGGGTAAGGCCGGCAGCCGTGCGCCCGGATCTGGGCGACAAGGGCAAGAAAGACGGCCCCAAGCCCATGGATGCGCGCAAACTCAAAAAGCAGATCATGGACGGCACGCAGCTAATTGCTTCCCTGCTGGTCGATGAACGCTGGGTGGCCTCCGATGAAGAAGCTGGCGCTGTTGCCGAGCATGCCGCATATGTCGTGCCCCAGGCGCTGGAGCAGCTGCAGAAGTTTGCACCGGTAGCCACGGCGATCAACAAAATTGACGAGTGGAAACACGTAATTGGTCTGGGGTTCGCGGTGGCCGGCTACATCCTGGCCCGCGTCAACACCGGAAAGGAGCAAGCGCATGAGCAGCCAGGCCTCAGAGTTGTCCGTGGTGGTGCAGCTGGATCCGCAAGCGGTGAAGAGTCGGGCCTTGGGCGCGCTGGATCAGTTTTGGCCTCAAATCGAACCGTGGGTGCAGCAAATGCTGCCGATGGCGCGTACCGCTCTGACAGTGGGCGTCAACCTGGACAAGGTGCCGGCATTTTTGCTGCCAGCGGCCTTGCGGGCGAATCTGCCAAATCAGGCGCAGATCGAAGTCTTGCGCCAGCTACTCCAATCCCTGCAGAACTTACCGCCCTCGTCCTATCGTGATGCCACTGCGCAGCTGCTGCAGGCCGTGCCTGACGCCTGGCTGATGAAATGGGGGCCGCTGGCGCGATGGATACTCATGGGATCGGACTGATCGCTCGTAACGAACGGGTCTTTGTGGCCGGCAAGACCGGCAGCGGGAAGTCGCAGATCGCCGGCCGCTACCTGGCGGCGCCGCTCTACCCGAATGTGATCGTGCTGGACACCAAAGGCGATAGCGTCGAGGGCCCGCAAAAGATGTGGCCGGCGCTGGCCAGAGTGCAGAAGATCCCGGTCTTCACCAAGCTCAAGCAGCTAGGCGACTTCCGCGCCGGGAAGTGCATCTATCGACCATCTCGCCAGGAAAAGACCGCCTTCTACTTTGCCAAGTTCTTTGACTGGATCCTGGCCCGGGGCAACACCGTGGTGTGGGTCGATGAGGTTTACTCTGTGGTCCACAAGGGTGGCGAAGGGGTCGACGCCTACGAGGAGTGCTTGACGCAAGGCCGTTCCCGCGGGGTGGGCGTCTGGACTTGCACCCAACGCCCCATGCACTTGCCGAACTTCGCCATTTCCGAGGCCGAGCACTACTTTATTTTTCGGCTGAAGATGCCCCAGGATCGCCAGAAAGTGGCCGGGGCGATGGAAATGGATGAACGGGATTTTGCGAATCCCACCGGTCAACATGGCTTTAGGTACTACCGGGACGGGTGGGACGCACCCATTCTGCTTCCGGATGGTGTCAATCTAGGTTTTTAGGGAGGGGCATCGATCGTGCAGAACTGGAAGACGTGGGCTCTGATTGGGGGCATCGTGCTGGTGGTCGGCTTCGGGGCGCACTGGCTGTCCAAGTCCGTTGGTGGCCAGCTGGGCGCGTCCAACGTGAAGTTCTCCATCTGGAACTTCCTCGCCATCGGCGTGATGGCCGGCGCATTCATCTGGGTGGCCAAACTCGCAACGGCAAAGTGGCCGATTCCTGGCCTTACGCCCGTCGTGCAAATGCTCTAAGGGGGAAAAGACAATGAATCTCGACCAGAAGATCGCCGGTTTCCTGGCCAACACCCGCCAAAACTTTAAGGAGCGGGAGACGAAAACCTTTGCCCTGGGCGATACGCTTCGCTGGGAGCTGCCCAAAGTCGGCCTGATTTCCCGGGCCTGGATCCGCATTTTTGGCACCCTGACCCTGACCGATGCCGATGCGTCCATGTCGCTGAAGGACCCCATGGACGGCAAGCCCTTTGGCATGGGCAAAATGGTCCGCATCTCGATCAACAACGGTGCCGAGCCCGTTCTCAGCCCGCTCTACCAACTGTACCTGCGCCAGTTGGTATCAGGCCGCAGCCAGTTCCCCGACGTAGTTCCGGCCGGCGGCAACGCTGACATGTTCGTGTCGACCAATCCGGTCTATCAGTTTGCCGTGGCAGCGGCCGGTGGCGGCACCGCCAACGCCGTCGACTTCACCGTGGAGCTGCCGATCGGCATCAACGAACGGGACCCGCTGGGCCTGCTCTTGCTGCAGAATCCGGATACCATCGCCGTGGTCGAGGTTGACACCGCGACTGACACCGACATGTTCACCCAGGCCGCCGGCGACATCGTAGCCTGGTCTGGTCGGGCCGTGCTCTACCTTGAACTGATGAACGTGCCGGATAATCCGGACTTCCTGCCGCCGATCACCAAGTTGCACAGGTTGAAGTTCTACAAACAGGCAATCGCCACCACGGGCGACAACACCCATGGGTTTACCCCCGGCAACATCATGTTGCGTTCGATCGAGCGCGTCATGATCAACGGCGCTCGCTGCGCTGTCACGGACGTGGAGCAGCTGCAGATGGTGCTCAACGATGGCATCGTGAAGGACAACTTCGACTATGCCCACCAGCTCTACTTGCAGCGGATGCGCTATGGGCGGGACCTGCCGCTAGCCGTGCATGTCCACGACTTCATGATTCAGGGGATCGCGGGCTACGGTGGCACCCGTGATTGGGTGGACACGTCCACGCTGACCGAATTTGCCGAAGTGGTCACAATCGGTTCGGCGGTCGTGCTGGGCTCCAACAACAACTTCCTGGAGCGCCTGGTCGAGGAACTGGCCCCGCTGGCTGCGCAGTAAGGGGGAACCGACATGTCTTTTCGTGCCAATCAGTGGACGGTGGCCGATATCTACGGCCGGCGCTATGGGGCTGAGGCGCCCACCACTGCCGAAAAAACCAATCCTACGGACGAGGTCCGGGCGCCTGATCCGGTAGAGCAGCACCTGGCGGTGGCTGGTCTGCGCTTCCCGTGGGAAGCCACTGTGCTGTTCTTTTGGATCGGCTTGATCGCGGCCGGCTGGTGGGTCACCCGAAAGGTGGGATAGCCCAGCATGGAAGTAATCTTGCAGTATGGTGCGCTGGGGATCCTGGGTCTTACGATGCTGGCCATGGTCAAAGAGCTGCATGGGCTGTCCGAGGCACTTGGAAGCCTGCAGGCTACGGTGGCGATGTTGGTGCAGCTGCAAGCAAATGGGGCCAGGTCGGCCCCTGGTGATCGGGTCGCGCTGGCCATGGTGGGAGGTGGCGACGATTAGTAGTGATACGACCATCATCCTGGTTCTGCTTTGCGGCCTGGCGCTGATCTTGTTCGTTGCTACCCAGCGCGGCCGGGACGTGTTGGATGTTATTACGGGTCGGGTTGCGGTCACGCGGGGGGCGCGCTGATGGGTGTCGTCTTGATGCCCCCGAATCTACGGCCGCAGAACACGGTGCCACCTGGTGTAAAGCTGATGCCGCCGAATCTGCGGCCTGCGCCGCCGGCCAGCACCGTGGCCAGTAGCCCATGGGTTGCACTTGGGTGGCTTGCGGCAATCGTGTTGGGGCTCATGGTGTTCAAGGTGCCAAAGCCAGCGATTAAATGGTTTGTGGGCATCGTCGTGCTGGCGGTTGTGATAACACGGTGGGAATCGCTGAAGGGCTTCCTGCCAGTGAAGGGGTGAATGTCCGTGAAAACCTTTGGGACGATCTTGGCGGGCATCGCCGGGTTGATCGTACTGTACTACCTGGCGAATAAAGGAACTGAGATTTCAAAGCTCGTGAACGCTTTGGGCGGCACGGGGATCCAGGCTATCGCCGTCTTGCAGGGCCGGAACGTGAAGGGGGTCACCAATTAATGCAGCCGAACGGTTCGCAATTGGTGCAGACGCCACTGATGGAACCGCTATCGCTGCGGTTCCACCTGGCCCATCTGATGTCGCCGGAAAGCCTGCGACAGCCGCTCATGCCCCAACGTTTCGCCACTGGCCCGCAAGCGCGCATGCCTGCACCGGTCGTTGCCGCTCCCACCGTCAAGCGGAAGGGGCGGTAGCGATGAAACTGGGCGAAATGTGGAATGGCATGCCAACGTGGCAGAAGGGGGCGGCCGTCGTCGGCGGTCTGGGAGCCGTAGCCCTTGGGTTATGGGCTGCCGGCCGACGGACGGCCGCCCCCGCTGTATCATCGTCTGACCTGGCGCCGGTGTCGGTCGGTGCCGGTTCCACGGATGGCGGGGCGGTATCCGCGGAGGCCGTGACGGATGCGCTATCCGACATGGCCGACGCCGTTGTGGCCGGACAGCAAGGGGTATTGGCAGAACTGCGTTCGCAGGAAGCTGCTCGGGCGAGTACCGTGTCGGCCACGAACAACGTACTGCAGAGCTTCATGCAGAGCGTGTCCAGTCAGATTGACGCTGTGGTGGCGCAGGTGGCCCCGGCAGCCGGCGGTGGTGTCATGGGCACCCACACGGGCGGGAATGGCCGGTCGGGTGCTGGTGGACTCTCGGGGCCTGTCACTGTGACCGACGTTCCCGTGGTAGTAGCACCGATTATCACGCCGGCGGCGCTGACTGCAGTCACGCTGCCCACTTGGGTGGACCATGACCAGTTTGCCGGCTATGTCGAGCGCACGGTGCAGGTGGATCCCAGCAGCGAATATCAGCAGGGCGTGCTGGCAGCCAAGAGCGCCTACAAAGCAGCCGAAACAGCCGGTAACCAGGCTGGCAAAGACGCCGCACATGCGGACGCTGAACGGTGGCGCGCACTGGCGAAGACGAACGACGTAACGCTGCCGGATTGGGCGAAATAGGGAGGTGGGCGGGTTGCTCAGCATCCCGGAGCAGATCCGGCAGCAAGTGGGACCGATCTTTCAAGCGCGAGGCATTCCGGAATACATTTGGGCGTCGATCGCGGCGATGGAAACGGGTGGGTCATTCAAACCAGACCTGGTGAACAAGAGTGATATCGAGCAGAGTTATGGTTTGTTCCAGCTGAACACCCAGGGCGGCCAGGGGGCTGCCTATGCTGACCGTCCGGACGTGCTGCTGGATCCGGTTCTGAATGCGCGAATTGCTGTCGATGCGATCGCCAGCGCGTACAACCAAGCACGCACGCTATACGGCGGTCACGAAACGCCAGATGTAGCCGGGTGGGTAGCGGCCAACAGTGGGCATCCGGGTTATCAGATGCCGCTGACGGATGCGCGGATTCAAAACGTCGTCGGCTTCGCTAAGCAGTACTTGGGCCTGGATCAGTTGGGTGCCGGCTTGCCGGGATCCGGCGGGCCGGTGGCCAAGACGGCGTCGATTGACCAGCAACCAACGGCTGCCGCACAGGCACAAACGGACACGGCACAGGGGCAGGGGCTAACCGGCTTTCTTAGCCGGCTAAATTCGTTGTGGGACAAAGCGACAAATCCCGATACGTACAAACGGTTCGGCCTGCTGGTCCTGCTACTGGTGATCGGTCTGATGCTGATTGCAGTCGCGGCCGCCGGCGCAGTAAAAGCGAGAGGAGATTCGGCATGAAAATGAAAGGGGTACGGTCTTCGTACCAGATTCGCAAGACGCTGGTGGCAGGTCAGGCGCTCTACTACACCCCGGGCATTCCCGAAGCCAACGTTCTATTGGTGTATAGCCATATAACCGGCACGGTGGGCATCAGTCCACACCCGGATGTTGACACTCGACCACTGATGACGGCCCCGAATGGCGGGGTTATCCCGTGGGTCGACCCGGCCGGGATCGGAGCGCTCTACCTCTATTCCGCAGCGGGCGGCGTAGTGGACATCATGGAGTACCTGGCTGACGAGGTGGCCATGGATATCAACGTGACGTCTCTCGTGGGTGGGATCAACGTCAACAACTTCCCGGCTGTCCAACCGATAAGCATCGTCGCAGGCCAGTCGGTGGATGTGGGTACGGTTACGACCCTGCCGCCAATCCCGGCCGGCGCCAACATCATCGGCGCGGTCGGCATCGATCAAACGACGCCTGGCACCACCAACGGCGTCCAGGTCGTGGCTGCCCTCCCCACCGGCGCCAACAACATCGGTGACGTGGACGTGCTCTCGCTCCCAGCCCTCCCGGCCGGTACCAACAACATCGGCGACGTTGACGTGCTGACGCTGCCGGCGATCCCGGCTGGTGCCAACATCATCGGTGCGGTTGGCATCGATCAGACGACGCCTGGCACCACCAACGGCGTCCAGGTCGTGGCTGCCCTTCCCGCCGGCGCCAACAACATCGGTGACGTGGACGTGCTCTCGCTC
>Ga0172380_10004647_pt1 | contig 17436 bp, 13 predicted proteins | sample Leawe162metaG_FD_119747 | JGI IMG/M metagenome (GOLD analysis project Ga0172380, IMG submission 119747) | Leachate microbial communities from a municipal landfill in Southern Ontario, Canada - Leachate well 162 metaG | ecosystem: Engineered > Solid waste > Landfill > Unclassified | place...
GGGGCGTTTACTTCCGGGGGGTGAGGCATCAGTTGCGATTAGTTGAGCGAACCATGATGAAACGATGGCGGCGAGCGGCGAGGGCCGGCGTGTGGATGGTCGTTGTCGCGTTGTTTTGTGCGACGAGCGGCGTGAGTTGGGGACAGGAAACGGGAGAGATACGAGGCAGCGCGACGGGGGGCGGGATGGGGATGCTGATGCCGGGCCGGTGGGGTTTGGTGCAGACGAGTGTGGCGAATGATACGGGGAGTGATTCGGAATATCGGGTGGTGTGGTGGTTTGCGAATCAGCCGGGCCGGCAGTTTGTGAGAAAGGTTTGGGTGCCGGCGGGATGTGTGAGGCGGGTGGTCTGGCCGGTGCTGTATGAGGGGCGGGTTGAGGCGAAGTCGAACGGCGTGGACGGATCGGTGCGACTTCTGGCCGCGGGACAGGATCGGCAGTTGGGATCGTCGCCGAGTCTGATGATGGTTTCGGATGAGCAGTGGATGACGGCTGCGATCACGGGGGAAACGGACGCGACGATCAACGGGATCGCGGCGTTGCGGGAGGTGGTGGGACTGGGCAAGCGATTGGCGTATCCGGGCGATCCGTCGCATCAGTTGCCCCGGACGGCGGCGGGCTGGGATTCGGCGGACATGGTGGTTTTCGCACGGAAGGATTTGCGATTGGACCCGGCGCAGCGTCGTGCGTTGCGGCAGTGGATACACAGCGGGGGCACGGCGTGGGTGATGCTGGACCAGGTGGAGACGGGGGCGTTGAACGAGTGGCTGGGCGATGACGCGCCGCTGACGGAGGTGGATCGCGTGGGATTGACGCGAGCGCAATTGGCCCCCGGAAACGCCCCCGGAAGTGGTCCCGGAAACGCCACCGGAAGCGGGACCGGAAGTGGGACCATGCGGGCGGAAGCCCGCACGCCACGTGGTTTGCGGGATGAGACGGTGGTGAGTGAGGTGCCGATGACGTTGGTGCGTGTGTTGGCGGAAGCGGGGGACGGATGGGAGCGGGTGTTGACGGCGGGCGACTGGCCGGGTGTGGTTGAGCGTCGGGTGGGCGCGGGGCGGGTGATCGTATCGACGATTGACGCGCGAGCATGGACGGATGCGAGGGCGGAGGAGGCGGCGACGGCGATGGCGCGCGCGGTGTACCCGGATCACAGCGGCGCGGATCAGATGAGGGTGGATGCGAAGACGGCGGATCATTTCGTCAACAGCCGGATCGGATATGAAGTGGCGGGGCGGTCGGTGATCGCGGCGGTGCTGGGGTTGTACCTGGCGCTGTTCGCGGCGGTGGGCTGGATGCAGTGGCGCAAGGGCCGGGCGGAAGCGGCGGTGGGATTCGGACTGGCGATGGCGGCGGTCGCGGCGGGGGCGTTGGTGGTGATCGGTTACGCGCAACGGGGCAAGGTGAAGGCGACCGATGCGTCGCTGCAACTGGTGAGCGTGGAATCGGAGGATGGGGCGACCGGGGCGCTGGTGCGCGGGCGGATGGTGCTGTTCGCGCCGTTCGCGCGGACGGCGGCGCTGCGCAGTGAACAGGGCGGCTGGGCGTGGCCGGTCGGTCGCGGCGACGGCGGGATTCGCCGGTTGGTGTGGACCGATCTGGATACGTGGAGTTGGCAGGAATTGAAGATCGACGGGGGATCGAGCCAGCCGATGGATTTTCAGATGCGGGTGACGCTGGACCGTCCGGTGTCGCTGCGGTGGCGGGTGGATGAGCGGGGATTGGTCGCGGCGTTGCCGGTTGGCGAATCGCAGCGTTGGCAGGACATGGTGCTGGTGACGGATCGCGCGGTGTGCGCGGTGACGGAGTATGTGAGGAGCGATGGCGTGAGCGAGTTGCGCATCGGGCCGGACGGCGTGCTGCCGCGGGGCAATCTTGTGGGCGGCGGCGTGATGACGCAGACGCAGCGTGAGCGCAACGGCGTGCTGACGGCGATCGCGGGCGGCGCGGGTCGGTCGCGCGGGTCGGAGCCGATGGTGCTGGGCTGGGGCGAATTGATCGACGACGGGTTGCATGATGACGCGGAGGTATTGCGGCGGGGTTCATCGTTGTGGCTGATGCCGCTGCGGCTGACGAGGCCGGCGGCGGGTCAGCGCGTGACGCTGCCCTGGCCGGTGGTGCGGATGCGGTCGGTGCGGAACGCGGGGGGGATGATGTCGGGCATGGTTTACAACGAGCGGGACGGGGAGTTTTTGAAGATATCGCTGCCGGGATCGTTCGTGGGACGATTCACCGCGCCGGCGGAGGTTGGGCCGCTGCGGTTGGACGGCGCGACGCTGGTGCTGGGCATCACGGCGATCGGTCGGCCTGTGCGGATATTGAATATCGATGGCGGTAAGCACGAGGAACTGGCGAAACTGGACAGCCCCGACGGCGCGTATCGGATCGCGCTGCCGGTGGAGCGATTGACGATGCGCGACGGCGCGGTGACGCTGGCGGTGGACGTCGGCAACCTGGCCGACATGTCGCGGGCGATCGAAAACCAATCGTCGATGTGGCAGATTCAGCAACTGGGATTGGAATTGCGGGGAATCAGGGACCAGGGGCGAGGGGCGAGGGCAAAGAACCCCTCGTCCCCGGTCCCTCACCCCTCGCCCCTTCCTTGAGGAAAACGTTATGACCGGCAACGAACAACCGATGGTGAAAACGATTGGACTGACCAAACGCTTCGGCGACTTCGTCGCGCTCGACGCGCTGGACCTGCACCTGAATCAGGGGCAGATACTCGGCTTCATCGGACCCAACGGCGCGGGCAAAACCACCACCATCCGCATCCTCGTCGGCTTGTCAAAACCCACCGGCGGACAGGCGTTCGTCAACGGCGTCGATTGCACGCGCGACACGCGCAAACTCAAACAGCTCGTCGGCTTCATGCCCGACACCTTCGGCGCGTACGACAACATGCGCGTCCGCGAATACCTCGACTTCTTCGGGGCCGCGTTCAAAATCCCCCGCGCCCAACGCATCCATCGCGTCGATGAAGTGATGGAACTCACCGGCTCGACCTACATGAAGGACCGCTTCGTCGATGCCCTGTCGCACGGCATGAAACAGCGCGTCGGCGTGGCGCGCACGCTGCTGCACGACCCGCCGCTGCTGATACTCGACGAACCGGCCAACGGCCTGGACCCCAACGCCCGCATCGAAATGCGCGAAATGCTCCTGCGACTGGCCGCGATGGGCAAAACCATCATCGTCACCAGCCACATCCTCCCCGAGCTGTCCCGCATCTGCGACACCGTGGCGATCATCACGCAGGGCAAGCTGCGGGCGTTCGGCACGCTGGAGCAGATCATGCGCAGCATCAGCCAGCGACGCATCATCGAAGTGCAGATGACCGACACCGCGGAAACCGCCCGCATGGCCGACCTGCTCAAACGCACGCTCGACGACCAGGCCGACGTTCGCGCCAGCCCGCAGGAGGCGATGGTCCGGTTCAGCACCGAAGCCGACGACGATTCGCTGGCGCAACTGCTGGGCATCGCGGTCGGCGAGGGCCTGAAAGTCGCGCAGTTCCATGAAGTCCCGCTGGACCTGGAAGACGCCTTCCTCGAAGTCACCGGCCTGGGCAAACGCGGACAAGGACCGGCGGACTGAGGGCCGCATTTCGTAATCGCAATCGTAATCGTGATCGTAATCGAAAACTTGAGCATACAGATGACCCGTTTCAATCACGAAAAACTCGACGTTTACAAAGTCGCATTGGAATTCGTTGGATGGAGCGGCTTGCTCATCGACACAATGAACAACACTGAACGAAATACTTGCGATCATCTGGATCTCGCCGCGGTGTCGATTCTCTTGAACATCGCCGAAGGCAACGGCAAACGCGCGACAAGGGATCGACAACGATTTTTTGAAATTGCGCGGGGTTCCGCGATGGAGTGTGCTGCGTGCCTGGATGTGTTCACTACTCGAAAAAGAAAAGCGATGGAAGAAGTTGAACGAGGGAAAGAACTGCTGGTTCGGGTTGTTTCCATGTTGGTGAAGATGGCCCCGCCGACGGAGGGCTTGCGTGGATAGCGGCGAGGTTTCGATCACGATCACGATTGCGATTACGAAAAAGATATTCATCTATGATTTCCAATCCCATCATTCGACGCGAACTGTTCGGCATGTTGCGCCGGCCCCAGACGCTGGGCATCTTCGTCGCCATGATCGCCTTGCTCGCCCTCGCCGTCGTCGCCCTCTGGCCCGACAGCGCCGTGGTCGCCCTCGACGGACGCACCGCGCAACAGGTGTTCGGCGTCTTCACCTACGGCCTGCTCGTCTGCCTCCTCATGAGCGTCCCCGCCTTCCCCGCCACCGCCATCGTCAACGAACGCAACAGCGGAACCCTCGCGCTCCTGCTCACCAGCCCGCTGTCCGGTTCCCAAATCCTCGTCGGCAAGGTCAGTGCCGTCATCGGCTTCGTCGGCGCGCTGCTCGCGCTGTCGCTGCCGGGGGCCGTCGCCTGTTTCGTCATGGGCGGCATCGACATCTCCCAGATTCTCGCCGTGTACGCCGTGCTCGCACTCACCGCCGTGCAATACGCCGTGATCGGCCTGCTGGTCTCCAGCTACGTCCGCTCCGCCGACGCCGCACTTCGCATGACCTACATGCTGGTGCTGCTGCTGTCGGTCATGGTCCTCGGCCCCTACAAACTCCTTCAAGGCCAACTTCCGGCGCTGTTCAACGAACCGCTGACCTGGCTTTATTGCGTCTCGCCGATCCCCGCGATCACCCAGATACTCGGCAGCCGCGACCTCGGCTCGCTCGGCTACGTCGCCCAGTTCAACGCCACGTTCCGCTATGTCGTGATGAGCGGCCTGAGCATCTTCCTCTGCACCGCGTGGCTGGCCGCCCGCCTCCAGCCCCGCCTGCTGGATCGTTCCCGCGCCACCGGCAAAATCACCGATGAACGATCGCGCGGCACGCAAGTCTTCCGTCGCATCATGTTCCTCTGGTTCTTCGATCCGCAACGACGCAGCGGCGCGATCGGCGACTTCACCAATCCCGTCATGGTCAAAGAGTTCCGCACCCGCGCCCTGGGCCGCTCCCACTGGATGATGCGCCTCATCGGCGCGTGCATGATCGTCTCCCTCGCCCTCGCCCTGGCCGCCAGCACCTGGGCCGCGACGCAACCCGACAAGCTCGGCTACCTCGGCGGCGTGCTGGTCATCTTCCAGATGGCGCTGGTCCTGCTGATGACCCCCGCGTTGTCCGCCGGCCTCATCAGCTCCGAAATCGAATCACGCGGATGGCAACTGCTCCAGGTCACCCGCCTCAGCCCCCTGCGCATCATCGTCGGCAAACTGCTCAGCGTCGCGTGGACGCTGGCCATGCTGCTGGCGGCCACGATTCCCGGCTACGTCGTCCTGCTCGTCATCGACGCCGGTTACGCCGATCGCGTCGTCAATGTGCTGGTCTGCCTCGTGCTGTCCGCGGTGTTCGCCCTGTCGCTCGGCGCGGCATGCTCGTCGATCTTCCGCCGCACCGCCGTCGCCACCGCCGTCGCCTACCTGCTCATCATCGCCATGTCCGTCGGCACACTCGTCTTCTGGCTGGGCCAGGGCGTGCTGTTCGGCGAAGGACTCGTGGCGAAGGTGCTGACGATCAGCCCCGTCGCCGCCGCGCTGGCCGCGATGCGAATGCCCGGCTTCGAGCAATACCCCATCGTGCAATCGCACTGGATACTCATCGCAACCCTCACCGTGCTTTGCGTGCTGACCCTCTGGGCACGCGTCCGCATGCTCTGCCGACCGGATTGAACCGACATGAATCACCGCATTCAACGATATGTCTGTGTATTGATCGTCTCGCTGGCTCTGTGGTGCGGCGTGACATCGGCGCGGGCCGCTGAGGCGCTGGCTGCATCGGATGACCCGATGGCCGCCGATGTGTTGTTCGCCGTGCCACAACCCGCGCCGATCATCGAACCGGCCCAGATCGAAGCCCTCGCCAAAGCCGCCCGGCAACCCGATCAGGAAACGCGCCTCGCGGTGCTTCAAGCCATCGGCGAACACCACTTCACCCAACTGGCCGATGCCGTGAAATCATTGCTCAACGACGACCGCCCGCTGGTCCGCGCCGCCGCCGTGCAGACCGCCGAGCAACTGAAACTCACCGACACCGCCGCGACGATGCGACCCTGGCTCACGAGCGTCGAACCGAAATCCATCGAACAGATCAACCTGCTATTGGCCGTCGATCACGCGCTGGCGACGTTCGGCGATCACGAATCCCAGGCCGCATGGCTGGTGCGTATCAAGGACGCCCATCGCCCGACATCGCTGCGCGTCAGCGCGCTGCGTGCGCTTGCTGAGACTCACGTGGGTTTCCCCGCCGAGGTGATCGCCGCCGCGACCGATCCCAGCCAGCCCGCCGAGGCACGTCTTGCCGCCGCTGATGTCATCGCCACCTGCGGCCACCTGGTCGGTTTTGATCGATCCGGCGAACTGTTCGCACCCTACGACAAGCTGCTGGCCGGTTCGCTGATCGACCGGCTGGTCGCCGCGCGCATGTTGACCGGGGAAGGCGTGCCTGCCGCCTTACCGCTGCTTCAGCGCGCCGCCACCGACGCCGAACCCGCCGTGCGGGCCATCGCGCTGACCGAACTGAAGCGGCGGGGGGGCGACGCGCTGACACTGCCCATCATCGAAGCATCGCTGAAATCCGACGACCCGAAAGTCCGGCTTCTCGCCATCGAAGGTCTGCCGTTGCATCCGGTCGCGCAAAGCGTCGATCTGGCGACGGCAGCCCTGTCCGATGAACACCCCGACAATCGCACCGCCGCCCGCGCCTCGCTTCGGTCACTGGCGCAAACCCCCGCGCTCGATCAGCAGATTCGGCAGATGTTGCAACGTGAACTGGCCGGCGATGACGCGGTGAAACTGCCGTGGGGTCGCGCCGAGCAGTTGGCATTGCTGGCGCGCGATCTGGATGACAAGCCGTCCGCCGAATCGCTGACGAAGTTGCTGCGTCACGACCGCGTGGAAGTGGTCGTCGCAACGGTCAAGGCGCTTCGCCGGCTGGACGTGCCGTCCACCCGCGAGGCGGTGTTGTCGCTGTTGAAAACCATGATCGCACAGATGGAAGACAAGCAGAAAGTGAACGACCCCCAACGCGAGATTTGCCGCCAGGCGGCGATGACGCTGGGCGTGTGGCGGATGTCCGGGGGTGAGGCCGATGCGACCCTTCGCCGGGCGATCCCCAAGGAGCATCCGATGGGCCAGGCGCGCTCCGCGGCCATCTGGGCGCTGGGGCTGATTCACGAGGGTCGGTACAACGCGGCCCTGGCCGGGCCGCTGATCGGTCGCATCAACGACAACGCGGGCATGATGCCCGAAAGCGAAGATGTGCGATTGGCCGGCGTGGTGGCGCTGGGGCGGATGAAGAGTGAAAAATCGCTGGACATTTTGCGGAAATACCGGGAAACGAATCAGGACACGGATTCGATCCGGTATGCCGCGTGGTGGGCGGTCGGCCACATCACCGGCCAAACGACCGAAGCCCCGGCGGTCCAGGCGGGCCGGGTCCGCGTGCGGTTCCTCTCGCCGGCGCGATGACAGGGCCATCGCACGTTGCTGTTGCTCACGATCAGATGAGAAGCGGACGTCGCGCGACTCCCCGCCCGCTAAAGCGGGCGGGCCGAGTTATCCGCTGGGTCGTCGCGTGGTGGTTCGCGGAGCGGTACAATTGCACACCAACCCGTCCCCGTAGCTCAGTTGGATAGAGCACTGGTTTCCTAAACCGGAGGTCACAGGTTCGAGTCCTGTCGGGGATGTTGGGCGGAAGTGGAAAGTCGCAAGTGTGAGGAAAGTGGGAAGGCGGAAGTGGGAAGTGGGAAGTCGGAAGTATTTTATACGCGGGTCTTTACTTCCTACTTCCGACTTCCCACTTTCCCCACCACTTCCGCCTTCCCACTTCCGACTTTCCCCCAGTCCCTTTGGAGCAAGCATCTATGATTCGTCGTGCGATGGTGTGCGTCGTGATGTTCGTGTGGTGGATGATTCCTTGCGGGCTTGCGATGGCGCAGGTCAGTCGGACCGGTACGCTGTTCACGCCGGACACCGTGACGCAGCGCGCCCGGGAGATGGCGGAACATCCGTTCACCGAGCCGGACGTGCCGCTGCCCAAGGCGCTGCGCGATCTGGATTACGACCAGTACCGGCGGATTCAGTATCTGCCGACCTACGTCGTGCCGTGGAGCGACGCGGCGTTCCGGTTCCGGCCGTTCCACCGCGGGCATTTCCATGCCGATCAGGTGCGGCTGAACATCGTGACCGACGGCCGGTCGTATCCGTGGCGTTACGATTCGACGCAGTTCCAGTATGACAACGTGGTCGATCCGTCGAAGCTGCCGGCCGACCTGGGCTATGCGGGATTCAAGGTGCTCTGCCGGCTGAACCGCCCGGATCGGTGGGACGAGTTGATCTCGTTTCTCGGCGCCAGTTACTTCCGCGCGCTGGGTCAGGGGCAGGTTTACGGCACCAGTTGCCGGGGGCTGGCCATCGACACGGGGCTGAACATGGCGGAGGAGTTTCCCTATTTCCGCGAGTTCTGGGTGGCAGCCGACAACGGCGATTCCAATGACTCGGCGATCACGATTTACGCGCTGATGGACAGTCAGAGTCTGACCGGGTCGTATCAATTCATCGTCACGCCGGGCAAGGACACGACGGTCGCGGTTCATGCGACGATCTTCGCGCGGAAGGACATCACCAAGCTGGGGATCGCGCCGCTGACGAGCATGTACCACCACGGCAAGGCCGAGCCGGACCCCAACGACTACCGCCCGGAAGTGCATGACGCCGATGGTTTGCTGATCGCGATGGGGGACGGGCATTGGGTGTGGCGTGTGTTACGCAACCCGGCGGAGAATCAGGAAAGCTACTTCGTGATGGACAGTCCTCGCGGTTTCGGATTGATTCAGCGTGAGCGCGATTTCGCGCAGTACCAGGATTTTGAAGCGCACTATCATCAGAGGCCGAGCATCTGGATCGAGCCGATCGGTTCGTGGGGCAAGGGGACGCTGGACCTGATGGAACTGCACGATCCCGACGAGACGTTTGACAGCGTGGTGGCGCAGTGGACGCCGGAAAAACCGCTCAAGGCCGGCCAAAGCATGACGTTCGACTATCGCATGACGACGATGCTGGGCGAGCCGGTGCAGCATCCGGGCGGTCGATGCGTGGCGACGCGGCGGGGCTTCACGCATTCGGGGGAATTGCGATACGTGCTGGATTTCACCGGGCCGGAGCTGGCGAAACTGGCCGAGAGCGATCCGCCGAAGGCCGACGTGCTGGTCAACAATCAGAAGCCGCGTAATCTGGTGGTGCAGCCCCATCCGTACATTCAGGGCTGGCGTGTGAGTTTCGACATGCCGCGGGACCGCAAGGGCAAGACCATTGAGATGCTCGCCAAGCTGGTGTATGGCGGGCGTGACGTGACCGAAACGTGGAGCGACCGTTGGCCCTGAACGAGCATGAGTCGGTTGGCGATCACAACGTCGGTGCCGCGCCTTGTGACGGCGATGCGTCGCTGGCGCGGGCACAACTCTATCTTCATGCCTGCGGCGTGCCGGACGAAGCATCGGCGACGATGACGCGCCAATTGCAAGCCGCGACCGACCCCGACGCGCCCCCGGAAGTTCGCACACGGATGCTGGTGGATCGGGCGATGGCGCTGGGCCGACCGGCGCTGGACGAGCTGGCCCTGCCGGTGATTTTGCCGGCGATCCGGCAGCGGCGTCCGGTGCATCGCCAGAAACTGGGCAAACCGCTGGCGATGCTTCGGCCGGGGTGGTGGCTGGCGCCGTGGTGCCGGTTGTTGCGGCGGCGGGCGCGAAGGGGGAACGATGACTGACCGACGCGCCATCGCCATCGACCCTTCGCTGTGGACGCGCGTTTCGCTGGGCCTGCTGGTCATGGTGACGACCTGGCTGGGCGCGTGGATGTTCATGGATGTGCTGTTCAGCGACGGCGTGCAACCGCCCGATGTGCCGCTGCTGATGCTGTTCGTGTTGCTGTTTTTATGGATCGCGCTGGGATTCTGGAACGCGACGCTGGGGTATTTCCGCTGCATGGCGCAGGGCGAGGCCGGGCCGGTCGTTTCGCCGCTGGGGCCTGAAATCGACACCTGGCCGGTGACGGCGATCCTCGTGCCGATCTACAACGAAGACCCGCATCGCGTGATGGCCGGCGTGCGGGCGACTTACGAATCGCTGGCGTCGGTGAGGCACGGCGACCGCTTCGTGTTCTTCATTCTCAGCGACACCAACAAGCCCGATTGCTGGCTGGCGGAGGAACGGGCGTGGCATGATCTGGTGGGGGCGATGAACGCCGACGGTCGGATTTTTTATCGCCGCCGGCCCCGCAACCTCGGACGCAAGGCCGGCAACATCGAAGACTTCTGCGAGCGGTGGGGGGGCGATTACCGCTACCTGATTATTTTCGACGCCGACAGCGTGATGAGCGGCCCGACGCTGGTGGAGATGGTCCGACGCATGGAAACCGACGCGGGGATCGGCATCTTGCAGGCCCCGCCCACGCCCGTGAATCAGCATTCGATCTTCGCCCGCGCCCAGCAGTTCGCCGCCGGTGTGTACGGACGCATCTTCACCGCCGGCTTCGCGCTGTGGACGCAGGAAGATGGCAACTACTACGGCCACAACGCCATCCTCCGCACCCAGGCGTTCATCGAACACTGCGGCCTGCCGCTGCTGCCCGGACGCGCGCCGCTCGGCGGGCCGATCCTCAGCCACGATTTCGTCGAGGCCGCACTGATGCGCCGCGCCGGCTTCAAGGTCGTCATCGCCCACGACCTGTCCGGCAGCTACGAGGAATGCCCCGCCACGCTCATCGACTTCGCCCAGCGCGATCAACGCTGGTGTCAGGGCAACCTTCAGCATTTGCGCGTGGTCGTGCGATACGGCCTGCATCCGCTCAGCCGCGTGCATCTGCTCATCGGCGCGATGTCATACCTGAGCAGCCCGCTGTGGCTTTTGTTCATGCTGCTGGGCGTCGTTTCGGCCGGCGCGGGGCATCTGCCGCCGACCGCGCCGCTGCGCAGCGGGCTGACGTATCTGACCTCGCCGCAACAGGCGCTGCTGCTGTTCGGAGTCACTTTGCTGCTGCTGTTCGGCCCGAAACTCTGGAGCTTCATGCTGCTGTGGCAGGAGACACGCCGCTTGCACGCACTGGGCGGCGACGCGGCGGCGCTGTGGAGCGTCCTGGCCGAGACCGCCATCTCCGTTCTCACCGCGCCCATGCTGATGGTCTTTCACACCACCTTCGTCGTGATGACGTTTCTCGGCAAAAAAGTGACGTGGGGGCCGCAGCGACGCATCACCTCCGGCATCCACTGGAGCGAGGCGGCGAAGGTGCATTGGCCCCACACGTTGCTCGGCGCGGCGATGGTGGCCGGCGTGGCGTGGTGGTCGCCCGTCCTGTCGTGGTGGATGTCGCCCGTCACGGTGCCGCTCCTGCTGTCGATCCCCATGTCCGTTTGGCTAAGTCACCGCCGCTTGGGGGAAATCTTCCGGGGGTGGGGATGGTTCGTCACACCGGAAGAGACCGAGCCGCCGATGGTGCTGATCCGGCAACGCGAACTGACCGCCCAACCGGAGATCGCCCCGGCCTGCGAGGATTTCCAGGCCGTGCTGACCGACCCCCGGAGGTTGTCGCTGCATCTGGCGATCATGCGCGCCTACGAACCGGCGGGGTTCGGCCCGGCGCCACGCGAACTGCTCGACCGGCTCGACGATCTGTCCCCCGCTGAAAAACTCGCCCTCCTCGGCGACCCCAACCTGCTGACCGAAGCCCACCGCCAGGTCTGGCGCGATTGGCCCCTGCCGCGATTGGCCGAATCGGTGAAAAACTGACAGGAGACGGGGAAAGGGGGAAGTGGGGAGTGGGGGGAAAGTCGGAAGTGGGAAGTCAAGACCCGCGTATAAAATTCTTCCGACTTCCGACTTCCGACTTCCGACTTCCGACTTCCGACTTCCGACTTCCGACTTCCGACTTCCGACTTCCGACTTCCGACTTCCGACTTTCCTCTATGCGAAAAAGTGTGCGGCGTTGACATGCGGAGGGCAATACGGTACACCTGAATCGCAATGCAGTCGGAGATGAGGTCCGCACATTCAACCAGACATCCGCCGGGTGATCGGCGGAGGATCGGAGCGACTGCCATGGGATTACGGGAAAACCTGCTGACCGAGCCGGTGATGAAACTGGCGATGCGTGTGTTAATCACGGTCAGGCCGAGCACGACGGTGCGACAGGCGTGCGAGGCGATGCGTCAGGCGAAGCTGGGCGCGGTGATTGTCGTGGATGACGCGGGGCATCCGCTGGGCATGTTCAACGAAAAATTGCTGATTCGTCTGATGGCGGGGGATGCCGGTCAACTGGACGATCCGGTGTCCAAGCATATGACGCACAACGTGGTATGCATGAGGGAGACGGGCACGATCGCGCAGCTGATCGCCACGATGCAGGGGCGCAAGCTCCGCTGGATATGCGTGGTGGACGCTGGGGGGAAGGCGACGGCGTTGACGGGATTGCGCGGGGTGATGGAGTATGTGGTGGAGCATCATCCGAGGAGCGTGAAGGTTCAGCCGATGCGGGCGAATTTGTCGATGGATCAAAGGGAGGGCGCATAACATGGTCAAGCGGGAACGACGCAAACCGGCACCGGGCGAGTTTGAGGATCCGTTGAGCAACTACGATCCGCCGGTGTACGCCGACGAGTTGGAGGAATCGTTGTGCGAGGACGCGGTGACGGTGATTGAGCATCAGCCGTTCAGCGCGATGCGGGGCGGGCAGACGGTGCGCGAGGTGTTGGCGCATATGTCGCAGGAGAACGTGGCGTGCGTGGTGCTGGTGGACGATGACAACAAACCGACGGGTGTTTTTTCGGAGCGGGACGTGCTGAACCGCGTGCTGGATCATTACGCGGAACTGGCGGATCATCCGGTGGATGAGGTGATGACGCACGATCCGGTGGTGGTGTATCCGACGGACACGCCGGCGAGGGTGTTGAACGTGATGGTGACGGGGGGATTTCGTCACGTGCCGCTGGTGGACGCGGATCGGCGACTGATCGGCGTGATCGGGGCGCGCCGGACGACGGGTTATTTGCAGCGATACTTCACGGACATCGCGGGGCTGTGAGGAAAGTGGGAAATCGGAAATCGAAAGGCGGAAGTCGCAAGCGGCCGGCCGCCTTTTTTTGTTTCCGGGATTTCGCCCCCGCCTTCCGCTTTGCTTTCGTGTGTCATATGTGGAATAACATATTTCACATATGGAACCCCCGACCACGACAAACGATCCGGTGCCGGCTTTGGGGCGGGGGCTGGCGCCGCTGGAACGGCTGCACCGGCAGGGGGCGTGTTCGCGGGAGCAACTGGCGGCGGACAGCGGCTGGCCGAAGAGTTCGGTGATGCGGTTGTTGAGATCGCGGGTCGCCCGCGCGTTCGGCGACGTGCGCAAGCGGCTAACGCGGGAGCGTTCATGAGCGTCGATGCGTGGATTACTTTGACGGTGCTGATCGGCCTGGTGTCGTTGCTGGTGTTCACGCGCTATGCGGCTGATCTGGTATTGGTCGGGGCGTTGACGGTGTTGATGGTGGCGCCCGTGCCGACGGATCAGGGGTGGAAAATCGGCGTCATCACGATCGCGCAGGGATTGATCGGATTGAGCAATCCGGGCATGGTGACGGTGGCGGTGTTGTTCGTGGTGGCGGCGGCGATGCGGGAGACGGGGGCGTTGGATTTCGTGACGCAGCGATTGCTGGGCCGACCGAGGACGCTGGCGTCGGCGCAGTTTCGGATGATGTTGCCGGTGGCGGGGTTGAGCGCGTTTCTGAACAACACGCCGATCGTGGCGATGATGATTCCGATCATCACGGACTGGGCGAGGAAGAATCGCATCAGTGTGTCGAAGCTGCTGATACCGCTGAGCTATGCGACGATACTGGGGGGGACATGCACGCTGATCGGCACGAGCACGAACCTGGTGGTGAACGGGTTGATGATCGTCAAGGACGGGAAGGGATTGGGGTTGTTTGATCTGGCGTGGGTGGGCGTGCCGTGCGCGGTGATCGGATTGGGGTATTTGATGCTGACGGGCCGGCGGTTGCTGCCGGAGCGGAAGGCGGTGGCGGCGGAACTGGACGACCCGCGGAAATACACCGTGGAGATGCTCGTGGAGATCGGCAGTGTTTTGGTGGACAAGACGATCGAGCAGGCGGGGCTGCGTCATTTGCCGGGGTTGTATCTGGCGGAGATCAGCCGGGCGGAGCAGCGGATCGTGGCGGTGGGTCCGGGCGAGAAATTGCGGGAGAGCGACCGGCTGGTGTTCGTGGGGATCGTGGAATCGGTGGTGGACTTGCAGAAGATTCGCGGGCTGGTGCCGGCCACGACGTCGGTGTTCAAACTGGAAGGTTCGCGGAGCCGGCGCGGATTGTTCGAGGCGGTGGTGTCGGATCAATGCCCGCTGGTTCGGCGGACGATTCGTGAGGGGAGGTTCCGCACGGTTTACAACGCGGCGGTGATCGCGGTGTCACGATCAGGCCAGCGGATCGTGAAAAAGATCGGCGACATCGTGTTGCAGCCGGGCGATACGTTGTTGGTGGAGGCCGGGCCGGACTGGTTAGAGCGGCATCGCAATGACCGGGATTTTTATTTGGTGAGCGCGGTGGATGGTTACACCCCGCCGCGGCATGACCGGGCGTGGGTGGCGCTGGTGATATTGCTGGCGATGGTGGCGTTCGCGGCGACGGGGATCGTGTCGATGTTACAGGCGGCGATGGTGGCGGGGGGATTGATGCTGCTGACGCGGTGTCTGAGCGGATCGGCGGCGAGGCGGAGCGTGGACTGGTCGGTGCTGCTGGTGATCGCGGCGGCGTTCGGCATCGGTCAGGCGATGGAAGTCAGCGGCGCGGCGGCCAACATCGCGCATGGGCTGATCGGCTTGGGCGGGCATAATCCCTATGTGATGCTCGCGCTGGTGTATCTGGTGACGATGATTTTCACGGCGTTCATGACCAACAACGCGGCGGCGGTGCTGCTGTTCGCCATCGCCGGATCGGCGGCGGGGCAGATCGGCGTCAGCCCGATGCCGTTCTACATCACCGTGATGATGGCGGCGAGCAACGACTTCGCCACGCCCATCGGCTACCAGACGAACCTGATGGTGTGGGGGCCGGGCGGGTATCGGTTCAGCGACTACACGCGGATCGGTTTGCCGCTGTCGCTGATATTGTGGGCGGTGACGGTGGCGATCGTGCCGAGGGTTTGGCCGTTTTGAGAATGAATCAACCACAGAGGCACAGAGGCACAGAGATGAAACATATGAATAATTTCTTATCTCTGTGTCTCTGTGCCTCTGTGGTTAATCCGTCTGTATAATCATCACGATGTTCGACAATCTGAAAAATCTGGGTCAGTTGATGAAGGTCGCGGCGGCGGCGAAGGAAAAGGCCGCGGTGATGCGGAAGGAACTGGAAGCGGCCCGCATCATCGGCGAGAGCGGCGGGGGGGCCGTGCGCGTCACGATGGACGGCAAGGGCAAAGTGTTGCGACTGGACATCGAACAGGCGCTGTTCGTCGGATTGTGCGGCGATGACAAGGTGATGGCGGAGGAACTGATCGCGGCGGCGATGAACGACGGACAGGAAAAGATGCAGGCGATGGTGATGGAAAAGACACGGGAACTGACCGGCGGGATGGACCTGCCGGGGCTTGAAAATTGATGAAGATGATTTCGGATTTCGGATTGCGGATTGCGGATTTGAAGAAACGTCCGGCGCAATCCCCCAATCCGAAATCCGAAATCCGCAATCCGCAATGAATACCAACCCCGCCTACACCGATTCGATGAACCGATTGATCGCCGAGTTCGCGCAACTTCCGGGGATCGGGCGGCGGACGGCGGAGCGGCTGGCGTTTCATGTGCTGAAAAGTTCGCCGGACGAGGCGATGAAACTGGCGAAGGCGATCGAGGATGTCAAGACGCACGTGCGGCACTGTTCGGTGTGCTTCAACCTGACGGAGGCCGACCCGTGCCCGATCTGCGACGCGGCGGCGAAGGGCAAACGCAACCCCCGGAAGATTTTGGTGGTGGAGCAGCCGAAGGATGTGATTTTGTTGGAACAGACGGGAGTGTATGACGGGGTGTATCACGTGTTGCTGGGGCGGATCGCGCCGCTGGAGGGCGTGGGGTCGGGCGATCTGACGATCGCCGCGCTGGAGGATCGCGTGGCGGCATTGGCGGGCAGCGGCGATGTTCCGGGGGCGGGGGTGGAAGTGATTCTCGGCACCAACCCGAACCTCGAAGGCGATGGCACGGCCCTGGCGGTGGCGCAGCGACTGACGCGCCGGCCCGGCGTGGCCGAGGAACAGGTACACATTTCCCGTCTGGCCAGGGGGCTGCCGGCGGGGTCGCAACTGGATTACGCCAACAAATCGGTCTTGTCCGACGCGATTGTCAGCCGGACGAAGATGGGATAAGTTTCTCGGCATCCGTGTCTTACACGCTTGTCAAGTAAAAAACAAGCAAAACCGTTGCCAAAACGCCGGTTCATGGTTGTGATTTTTGAAAATGGCGATAAGCTGAGGGGGCGGATGGTCGAATGATATGAAGTCGGAAGTGGGAAGGCGGAAGGCGGAAGTATGAGGCGGCGTGCCTCGGTTTGAACTTCCGCCTTCGAGTTTTGAGTTTTCAGGATAAGCCACGATGAGGATCGACTCTGGACAGTACATGCGGATGGAGCAGCGGATGAAGCTGTCGCCGCGCATGATTCAGTCCATGGAGATACTCCAGCTCCCCGCGATGGCGCTGGAGGAGCGCATCGAACAGGAATTGGAACAGAACCCCGTCCTCGAACTGCGCGAGCCGGAAGCACCCAAGGAGCAGCCCGACACCGACCGCACCCCCGAAGAAGAGCGGCCCATGCTCGCCCACGATTCGGAAGCCGGCCAATCGACCAGCGAAGATTTCCAACGACTCAGCGACTATGCCGATTCCGAACCGGACACCTGGTCGCAGAACGTCAACGAGTCCAGCGAATATCGCCCGACCATCCGATACGACGGCGAGCGCGACGCCAAGATGGACGCGATGGCCAACACCGCCGCGCGCACCGATCCGCTGGTCGATCAATTGCTTGACCAGTGGCGCTACGTCGATGTGCCGGACGACATGCGCAAGATCGGCGAACACCTCATCGGCTACATCGATGACGACGGCTACCTTCGCACGCCGATGGATGATGTCGTCCGCATGGCCCCGCCGAATGTCACGATCCCCCGGCTGGAGCAAGCGCTCGTCGAAATCCAGCATCGTCTCGAACCGACGGGCATCGGTGCGCGTGATCTGCGCGAATGTCTGCTGCTCCAGATCGAATCGCTGCTCAACAGCGATGAACTGGAGGCCGAACGCGATGAGGATGAAC
>Ga0172380_10004649_pt1 | contig 17431 bp, 35 predicted proteins | sample Leawe162metaG_FD_119747 | JGI IMG/M metagenome (GOLD analysis project Ga0172380, IMG submission 119747) | Leachate microbial communities from a municipal landfill in Southern Ontario, Canada - Leachate well 162 metaG | ecosystem: Engineered > Solid waste > Landfill > Unclassified | place...
ATAGCAGAATTCTAGTATTCGTGGGCTTGAACACTTGCCTAGCAAGTATAGACCCCGGAGAGCTAAAGTGCTCAATCCGGGGTCTCAGAGTGTAACCGCGATTGTTACTCTAGCGGTTACTGGGGGTTTATTGTATTCGGAAGGTTAGACACACATAACGGCGAAATAGTAGATTTCGCGTGTTACCTCTAAAACCGCATAATATGTATCTCTGTCTTGGGGCTGCAATGACGCTATGTTTATGCGGTGTTGCTTTAATGAAATGCTTGCGCGAGGAAGCTCATATCCCCTTGTCACAAGCGCCCGAATAACACTAGAGGGAAGTTGCATACCGCCCATTTGTGGGTTCCTTATTTTGTGCGTTTGAGCGCGGCGGCGGCGAATACTTGAACCTCGTCTAGAAACCAAGTCATTTGTTTGTAAACGATCCATTCGGGCTCTGTAAGAGCGCGAATGTTCTCCCCGTGTTGCTCAGTTCCCTCATGACAGGCTCTAGTCACGACGGCTCTAGTCACGACGGCTCTGGCGATGTTGAAATTAATCAATTCCATTTGCTTGGCTCCCCACCTGTTGACAAATCCATCATACAAAACCCCTCCCCTGTGTCAACAGGGAAGGGGCTAAAATCACAAAATAAATTGCGCTAAAAACTCCTACTCAATCGCATACCAATCGGCCCCGCCCCATGCCCTAGTGAATGGCTAGAGCCTCCAAACATATCATTTGGGGTATAGTTAGGAACAAACTGCGAGTATGCAGGTTTATTAGTAATGGGCGATGCCATTCCCGCCGCGCGTCTTTTATACATATCTGCGGAAAGCGCGGCGCTATCGTTAAGCAGTCTAGGCATTAGAACGGTTCCGGCTCATAAAGGTTATACACACAAACACCCTCGGCGCGTTGAATATAGCACACGCCAACGCCCGAAGTAGCGAGTTTCGACCGCGCCCCCACAACTGCATCCTCATATGTTTTAAAGATTGCGCCGACCTCCGTAGGCGTTTGCCCATCTGCATCCGTGGGATAGTAATTCAAAATCCACCATGTTACAGGTTGCGGCGCGTTATAGGCTTGGTCCGCGTAGTTAGTGCTAGACATTTGCTAGGCTCTCCTCTGTTATTAAATCCATTGCCAAAGCATAAGAAAGGGCCTGCCACGCGTATAAATGCCACATTCCCTCAACGATAGTATTGTTGTGCAAACTAGGGCTCACTTTCCACCCTCTTAATCAATTCCGCCATATGTTCCCGATCATCCCTATACTTTACCCCAAGCGCCAAGTGGCTGCTAGAGTAGAAAAGGGCGGCTTTCCAACTTTTCATTTTCTGTAAATTCCTTTCCTGTTTTCTTGATGCGCCTCGTAATAAACTCCACGTCACCGTTAAGCTTAAACTTAGGCACGGGGTTAGAATACTCGATTACTTCGCCCTCACATATGCGGGCAATCTGTTCGCCGTCTAGGCGCACGCCCTTAGATGCTTTCTTGATGCACTCGTCGCCGTTGAACACGGCGTAAAGCTTTTTCCCGGCAACGCACACTCTATCAGCTTCAAATTCAAGCTTCCACGCGCCTAGTGTAGTGTCGGAGAAATCCCCTTCCATATGTTCGCACATGATGCTGTCTGTATCGACATAAACGGGACGTATGCTAGACCGTATTCCGCGCAAGAGAGAGGCTCGTGCGGCGCTGGTGATGGAAGCGGCACACGCCACGTTAAAGAACCCGCGCCCACTATATACTTGATGGGGACGCGCATAGACATGCTTCCCGTGCTGTTCAGTGTGTAGATACCATCCAAACGCATCATGCGTTCCTTTCTCACAAGCCGCGCACGGCCCCTTTGGAAGCTTCTTTATCGCTCTATTGTGGCACACTTCACAAAATAGTGGCGTAGGTATTTCGTCAGGATCAAACAACCAGTTTTCGTACTTGCGCGGGTCTTGCGCAAATTTGCCATAGCTGGAATTCATAACAAGCTTATAGAAAAGCTTGCGTATCTCGTCTTTATTTGCAGACGCTTGCAATCGCAAATTGTAGAAGTGATCTATGAATGTATCAAATGACGCCTCGCGCTCAAAGTAGATACTTTCATAGACTTTTTTAATCTGTAGCGTTCCCGTTTCCAATCCGGCGTTGATTTCGTGAATACACGCGAAAAAGTCAAACGTCCCGACTGGGAAATCCAACCCCCCATTTTCAGCCCGAACCGGCAACGCCCCGTTGCTAAACGCGCGTATTCTGGCGAAGTGTGTGCGCTTGGTAATCCTAGGCTCATACATGGGGAGCGCGCTAACCGGATGCATCACGCGCCGCATAACGTCTGGATAACTGCTGTTAATATCATATCCGTAAAATTTGCGCCCCTCGCGCGGGATAAGAACGCCAGTCTCGAAAGCCTGACAACGCCCACCGAAATAATAGGGGCGCATAGCCTCGTCCAAGCCTTCTGACAGGGTTTCGAAGCCGTGGAAGGATCGGAGCATGGGAAGCGCCACACTAGCCATTGTAAGGCGGTTGCCGAACATGCCTAGCCATTCGACGACAAGCGTTCCCAACGCAACGCAGTCCCTCTTTTGGTATGTGCGGGTTTCGTCTTTGAAAAACTCTCGCGGGCTATATTCCCGATCTAAACATTCCGCCTCGCGCGCCGCCTCGTAGTTGTCATATATGACAAGTCCCTTGGCGTCTTTCTGTATTATGTGGGGTTCGCCCGGCTTGAATGCGGCCTCAAGTTTAGCGTAATTGATTTCAATCTTCCCCCCGTCCTCCGTTTTCATCGCATTACCCAACGCGACAGGTATCATTGAGTAGCTATCGCGAAACGTAAGCCCTTGCGCCGTGATCTTGACCAAGCGCCCGTTGATAATAAACGGGACCATATTTGCATCGAAATATTTAGTCAAAAAGTAGAAGTCAAAGTTTCCGCCATTGTGGACGAAAATGTGAAACTCCTCGTCGGGAAAATTTGCGGCAATAAACGCAAAAAATTGGTCAATGCAATCATCGCCCCAAAAGTCAAAATATTCCTCGCTGTCAACGATATAGAAACCGCACGTAAACGGCTTCACTATTCGCCCCTCCGCAAAGGGATCGGTTTCCGTATCGAACGTGGCAACGCGTCCCGTGATAGGCTTGAAATCGTATTCAAGCGGTGGAAGCGGCGGCTTAGGTTTGTGGGTCTTTTTGATTATTTGCATGCTATTTTCTTTTAGCTTGCTTAATAAGCTTTTTGAGCGATTTGGCGGCCCGCACCTTTGCCATTTTTGTCTGGCGTTTGGAGGGGATTTTTACTCCAAGGGCTTCCCATTGTTTTTTATTTTTCATTTCTTCGGTTTCCTATTCTGATAGCTAATCCGCGCCCGCTCCCGCGCCTTGGCACGATACGCTTCTAGTTTAACAGGATCGCGCGCTAGCTTTTCCCGTTGCGCGTCATTCCTAGCCTTCTGGCGTTTGCGCACCTTATCCGCAATAAGCGGATGCAGATTTTCAAGTTTGCGGCTTTTAGTTCGCCTATCCTGTTGAGTGCGCGGGCGCGATTTTCTAACTCGCTCGCGCTCCTCCTTGGTCGGGATAAATGACGAAACATCTTCCGGGCGCAGACGATAAATCCTAAGAGCCGTGATTGCTGTATCCTGTTTGTAATGCTCCAGGTATTTCCGCATATCCTCAATTGAACGAAACGCGCGAAAAGACATAGCGCCCTCAAACGAAAACGCGAATTGTTCTCCCGGCGCGCGCAATTCTTCTAGTGCGTCTAGATCATCACTCATTGTCAAATCGCCGATGTTATCCGCGTCTAGGGGAATATTTACCTCGCTCATAAAGCCGCCCTTGAGCGGCTTTACGCCAGTAATATCGCCACGCTTCACGCGCTTGATAAATTCGGGCTCATTAGGAACAATAATCTTATTCCCAAATACTGTTTGGTATTCAAGTTCGCGCGCCTTGCGCACGTAGGCTTTGGGAACCTTTACAACCCTATACCTATCATCGGCTAAGTGCCGAAACTCTTGAACCTTCTTAAGAACGCCCCGGCTAATGTATTTCCCGCCATGCAGTTTTGCTTGCTTGGAAATAACGCCCTTTTTCTTAAGTATAGACGCCAGCGAAATCGCCAACTTATCGCGTTGCGCGGCGCTTGGCTTGCGGTTACTCTTGGCCATGTTGCGCCCTCTTTTGTGGGTTTGCGGGCGCGACAGAGCAACCGGGGATTTCACGGCCCCGGTTGCTCACAAATTTGAGAATATATTTTGATCTATACATATTCCCCTCGCCCGACTGTTGCAGCCTAGCAGGCTCCCGGCCCGGCTTCAAGAGGAGTTTGTATAGACCCGCTCTATCGCACTTAACCAAGTATAGGATAAATCTATATGTCCAAACCTATTGCCGCTGGCGATCTATTCCAAGGGGGACGCATTAATGCTTATGACCCCGCTGTAGGTCTGTCTTTCCTTAGGTATTCAGACATTCTTGACCCCGCCGACGGTGGCCTAGAATTCAATTTTCCCAACGCTCAAGCGCAAGGTAATACCTTTGGCGCGGTGCGTTCCATTTTTGTAGATAATAGTGATAATGATTATGAAGTCAGAGTAACAGTCGCGGGAACCCGCCAAACGTTCCCGATTTCAGCTAATTCCACTGGCTATTATCTTGTCGATAGTCAACTTGGCTCTACTATTCTTGTCGAAACAGCGGGCGTCTCAGCTGATGTTGTGGAAATCATTTTCTATAACTATCCGCAACAGCCTTACGTGTGGTTCAAATACGGCAACGCCGTAACCGCTAACGTCACTATCGGCAATGGCGACGACGTTGCTTTGGGTTCAACTACCGACCCGGCCATTACCAATCCCGCCACGAACGGAACCCTTATCGCGTTTACTCGCGGCATTCTTACGGGAATTAACGCCGCAGCCGCAAGCTTGGTTACGGTAGTCGCCGACTTTGTATCGCTTCTTACCGATACCGCGAATATCGTAACCAATACTTCCGACACGGCCACAAATACGGCCGACATTGTAATCAACACGGGGACGTATTTTTATGAAAATCTTACGGGTTCCGCGACGACTACTGTTAAGCCCGCCGCAGGCACCTTGGGTCGCGTAGTCGTCAACACTGCCGCAGGCGGCGCGGGCTCGATTATTGTTTATGACAATACGGCGGGCTCTGGAGCAATCATCGCCACTATTGACGCTCAACAGCCGGGAAATTATGAGTATAACGTTCCCTTTGCTATTGGCCTAACCCTTGTCACGTCCGGCGGCCCCGATGTGACTGTTATTTACAGGTAATAAATTATGCTCGGCGTTCCCAATCTTGGTAATTCTTTTTCTGCTATTTCCGTTGGCACTTATGTAGTTACGGAAAGCATTGTTATTCCCTCTAATATCGACACCATTCAAACGACCGGATATTACGAGGGCGGGGATGGTGGCGGCGCGTATTATAATCGCGTCGGTTCGGAACCCGCCACGGGCGGGCTGCAGGACGCTTCTGGCGCGTGGTTTGTGCTATCTCCTTATCAGCAAATTTGTCCCAAAATGTTTGGGGCTTATGGTGATGGGACGCACGACGACACAGACGCGTTTCAGGCAGCCATTGACTTTATTGTCCCCGATGTTAGTGCGGCTTCTGGCCCCCACTCGCCTATTTATCTGGGCGTGGCCAATTACCTTGTTACACAAGTAATCCCTAAAGAAGGTGTGCGCTTTGTTGGTGTGGGTGAGGGTAATAGTCACTCTCGCACCGCGTGGCCTAATTTTGGTTTTCAATCCCAGATCACGCAACCGGCGGGGGAAAATAAATCACTATTCCTTTACAACTCCACGTCGACTTCCGCCGTATCTGGCGTTATTTCGGATATCTCGTTTGAGAAAATCAATATTCGGATGGGGTGGACCGGACCGGGCGACGCGGTAACTATAAGCGGAAACGCTATTGAATTTAACGGCGTGTATTGCACTCAAGGTTGTCGCTTTGATGATCTTGAATTTCACAACATCCCCGGCGATTGTATCAAGGGTGACGTTGTTCCGCTTCCGGGCGTGTTTGGAACGATGTGGGGGCGCTATGTAAACGGGAGCGTTTTGCACATCGTTTACAGTGCGGCGCGCGGAACCCAAGCATTTTTCGCCGGAAAAATTCAAGCCGACTATTGCGTTAATGAACCGATTGTTATTGATGCGTCCGCCCGGATCGCAGCCGGTCTTAATTGCTTTGGTGAAGTTTATCACATTAGCGATGTAAAGCACGAGATTGACAGCTCGGCTTCATCGACTACCGCCTATAGCCCCAACACCATTCGGCTTATTGATTTGTTTGGGGCGGCTGTCTGTATTGAGAATGTGTCGGCGCTTCCTTATAACGGCGGCGGCGCTGGTACCCCCACGACTAATGCTATTGTTATTCTTTCTGGCACTAAAATCCCCTATTTGGACGTTAGAAATTGTCGCATGGGGTCCGCTAATGCGGTGGCGGACTATCTTATTGATGATACTGTTAACTCTGTCACGATCAGTAAAAAGCGGCGGTCTTGTCTTTATAATTACCCGCTTATTGACAAGGTGGTAGCTGACAACGCCGCCGATATTATTTACTCAACTCGCCAGCTAAACAACGATAGCGGCGTCATGGATGCGTATGACCGCTATCAACGCACGGCAGATGGACATGAGTATTGGGGGAGTGGCGCGGCGGCTGTTGACACCGAACTATACAGGTCGGCGCAGGCGCTACTTTATAGTCCCGGCGGCATTCAGGCCAAAAGGCTTATGGCGCGGGGTGGCACTGCTCTAACTAGCGCGGCTTTTGCTTTGTCCGCAGGATGGGGCGCGGGGGCGTCTGTTTCAGTGGATAGTAACAGCACGGATCAACGGTTTAGGATTACAATTACAGCCGGGGTCGGCCCTTCCGCTAATCCGACCGCGACGTTCTCATATGTGGACGCCATTTTTACTGGCCCTCAAAAATGGGTCGTCCCCCCTGTATCGGTCGCCAGTATGGGGACCGCGTCAACGGGGGCAATCGCTCAAATCACCGCAGGAACGCGCTCTATTAATTCGCTTGTTCTAACTTATCAAGGAACGCCAGTTGATACCATGACGTATATTATTGACGTTGTGGCGCTTGGATAAACAAAGGAAACCCACATGTCCGCAATGGCTAAGATGTTCGCCGATATTATTCTAAAGGAAATTCCGCCCGAAATTCGGGAGGCTATTACTCCCGAAAATCTCGCGCGAATTCAAGAGAATGTTCAAAATACTCTGGCGTTTTATAGAGGCGCGCTAGAACACGTTATTAGAGAACAGCAAGAACAGCGCGAAATTCTGGAAAGGATAGAGGCAAATGCCAGTAACAGTAATTCAGGAAAGCCCCCAAGGGGAGCCGGTAGTAAACGAATTGTCGGACCCGGCGACGACGCCGGAAGCGGCGGTTGAAGCTGTAGCTGATACGGCTCTGGCCGTCGCAGAAACAGAAGCCGCGCGCGATATTACTATTGCGCAAATCAACGCAGATGTTGCCGTTGCTGAAATTGAGGCGCGGCAAGAAACCCAAGAAAGTGAAACAGAATGGCAGACGCGTTTAGCTTTGATGCAATCGGACAAGGACCGATTGGAAGCGGAGAACACGAGACTACAGGCGGAATTGGAGGCGCTACAGGCGGCGAATTCGGCGCTGTTGACCTTGGAGGCGACAATGGAAGCGGAGGAAGTAGCGGAGAGCTTGACAGCGCCGGAACCCCCTTCGACCCCGGAATACATAGCGGAACCCGAAACAGTAACGGAGAGTGGAGAAAGCGTCGTGGTAGAAAGCCCGCCGGGAATTCCGCCTCTCGTGTCAGTGGCAAGAAAGCCGGTAATTCGGCTAGTCTAGATGCGCTTACCAATACTCTGATTATTGTTCATGCGGCTATTTCTACCGCTACCAAAACGCCAGAATTGGCGATTGAGGAAACGGAAGCAAAAAGCCTCGCGGGAGCGGTATCGAATGTTCTAGAGGAATTCGATATACAGCCCGATCCAAAAGTGCAAGCCATAGTCGGTCTGATTATTGCCGCCGGTTCTGTTTATGGGCCACGTATGTATTTGATCCGCGAACGCCAGAAAGCGCAACGCAAAGCAAAGGACAAACCGGCGGAAGCAATCCCGTTTGGGCCGGTTGGAGGTAGCTAGTGATTAGAACGCCCGATGATACTCACCGTTGCATGTATATTGGTCGCACCGGGACGGGTAAAAGTCAGGCGGCTATTGCTCAACTTGCGGACCAAAATTTCAATGAAATTCCGTGGGTAATTATTGACTATAAAGGCGAAGACCTGTTGCGCGATATTATCAAGCGCAACAGGTCGGCCATTAAGACAATAAAAGTAACAGACAAACCGCCTAAAAAGCCGGGTCTTTACTATATGAACCCGGCTCCTAAAGACGATGACGGGGCAATGGAGGTTTGGCTTAGAAATGTGCACAGACAAGGAAGCTTGGGTATCTATATAGATGAGGGTTATGCATTGCCAAAATTTGGCGATAGCCCGGCTTTTACTATGATCTTGACGCAAGGGCGTAGTCTTCACATTCCGGTTATTTGCCTATATCAACGCCCCGTATGGATGAGCCGCTTTGCAATTGCTCAAGCCGACTTTATTAGAGTATTCAAACAGGGAGACGAAAGAGACGAAAAGATTACTAAGAATTTTTGCCGCCCCGCCATACTACCGGATGGAAGTAAACTCGGACCTTTAGAGCTTGACAGGCTCCCCGACTACTTTAGTCTTTGGCATGACGTGGGGCGCGGCCATACGGCCATTTTGAAACCCGCGCCCGATAGAAATACAATCATTGGCAAGTTTACGGCTAGACTTAAGCCGACAAAGAAAAAGGGATCGTTTATTTAATGGACGCCGTGCTTATTACCTGGCGTTGGCAAAATATCCTATCAATTTGGATTATGGTAATCCTGTTGGCGCTTCTGATTACTATGGCGGCGCAAATTGGTAGGCGTATGGGTAGTGGTCAAGATGCTTAGTAATCTTGGTCCAAATCTGGCAATTCTCAAAAGCCTTTCTAACTGGTTTTTAGTTGCTTTTGCTGCCGCTCTTCTTCTCATTCTTTTCCATGTATTCTTTAAGGGGACTTCCGCCAATGGCGATGCCTAACCAAGTAACCGCCGCCGAACAGCGCGCGCAAATGATTGCGAATATTTTTAACTACGGTATTGAGCGACTGCAACCGCTTCCGCCGGTTTCATTTAACCCCGCTAACCAAACGCAGGTCACTATTCAGCCGCAAAACGTCGGTCTTGTGCGTGGCTTTCTTGTTAAGGTTGCTGGGACCATTACGAATACCAATACCGGCGCTTCTGGCGTCGCTCTGACGCGCACGCAATTTGGCGCTTCTAACGCGCTGCGCAATATTGTTTTTACCGACACCAATAACCAAACGCGCCACCAAACCCAAGGCTGGCATGTGGGCCTCGTCAACAGCGCGAAACAACCTATGGTTATGGGTGCGGCGTATAGCCCCAACGTTCCCGTTAACTACGGTAATAATTGGACGGTGCAAAGCGCGCCATCGTCTATCAGCGTCGCCACAGGTGACGGCGTTGTGCAGTTTTATTATTACATTCCGCTTAGCTATTCGAAGTTTGATCTTAGGGGCGCTATGTGGGCCGGTATCACTAACGCCGTTGCGCAGCTTCAACTTGAAATCAACCCTACCCCGGTTGTCGCCTCTGGCGATGCCACGGGCGCGATTTACAGCGGCAATACTGGCGGCTGGAAAAGTGGTTCGACTGTCACCATTAGCGTTTGGCAGGATTACATCGACCAAATTCAACTGGCCAATACCCCCGCTGGACCTCAACCGCTTGTTCCGTCCGATCTGCTGCAAACGCTGTATTGTCTGAACAATACTACGCTCACGGGCCTTACGGTTTCGCAAGATTACGGCGTTCCGTTCGGTAACTGGCGTCAATTCCTTTCCACCGTTATTGTTTACGACAATGCCGGAACGCTTAACGTCGGTTCGGATATTAACGACTTTAAGCTTATGACTGCGAATACTTCGCAAATTTGGAAGATGGGGCCTGACGAGGCGGCGCTCCTCGCGCGTTCGACCTTTATGGCCGATCCGCCGAACGGAACGTATTACTTTGATAGCCGACAGCGCCCCATTAATACGCAACAGTGGGGTAACGTCCAAATCATGGTCAATCCGTCGGTAGTCACCTCTAGCGCGTCTGTTCTTTGGGTCGGTTGGGAATACTTTACCCAAGCTAACCAAGTTACTAACGCTCAATCGCTCCCGACCGGCGGTTAATAGAGGCGTAGTAAATGAGCCTGAAACAGACGGCTCAGGAAATGGGGGATTGGCTATCGCAACCTTTTCGGCGCGATATGCCAATCTCTCAACTTCTCCTGATCTTTGTTCTATTCCTTATCGTGGCATTTATCGTTTTTGATATGTTGCGAATTCTCAAATCGTGGTCGGAAACTACCGTTGAGGCGGTAGCGGAAGCCGTAAGCTAAAGGTTAAATACGATGAAAATTCTTGGCGTCTCCCTCGGGACTATCATTCTTGTTGTCGTTGTCGCTATTGTGGCGCGCAAATACGGCTCCTCTATTCCGCTGCTTAAGTCGGTTTAGGGAGTAACTAAATTGCGTCAGTCAAATGTAATATTTGGCGTGCTTCTGTTTGCGTTTGTAGTTTTCATTACAGTGCGCGGCCAACTTCCCGCGTATCTGGACCTTTTCAAAAGTAAAAACAGGGACTGACGCAATGCCGATTTTCTTTTTGATTGTCGGCGCGCTTCTAATCATTGTTGCCATCAATGATAAGTTGCGGGAGTTAGGCGATCTAGTTAGGGACGATTTTTCGTCATCTTCTGGATCGCCTAGCTTTGCTGTCTGGCTGCTAGCTATATTTGTCGCGGGCTCTATCGGCTATGTAAAAGAGCTTCGCCCCGTCGCAAACGCATTTCTCGTTCTAATTGTCGTGGGTATGTTGCTCTCTAATAAGGGCTTCTTTACCAAGTTTTCACAATCGGTTTCAAGGTAACGCCCCTATGGGAAACAATTTCATCGGTCAAATGGTAGTCGTTTTGACTGGCATTATTGGCGTGGCTATTGTTGCTGTTCTTGTCAGTAAGAACGCGCAAACCCCCGCCGTAGTTAACAGCTTCTTTGGCGGGTTTTCCAAAGCCCTCAATGCTGCAACCTCTCCCGTTACTGGCGGTAGTGGCGGCGGTTCGGGTTTTGGTAGTCTTAGCCTTGGCAATATTGGCACGCTCCAATTTTAAGGATTAGTCACAATGGCCCGTATCGCTCTATTTGGATTTAATAAACGGCCACAAGTTGACAGTCAAAACACGGGGCGCGAAGTTTATGAAAGACCGTTCGGGGTTGCTACCGTTTCTGTTGCTGGCCTTGGCGGCGCTAACAATATTCGCAGCCTTAGCCCTACGGCCCCGACTGGCTTTAACTTGGCTCTTGTCACCCCTTCCACCCTAACCGGGACGGGTAACGAGTTGAATACAAACCCGGTTCTGCAACCGCTAAATAATCAATCTCGCCAATTCTAAGGGTACGTTATGAAAGTAGTGGAATGGGCGAAGGCTCACCCTTGGACTACCGGCGCACTAATTGTCGGCGGTGGTCTAGTCTTTATTGTCGTTAGCGGTTGGTTTGGAAGTGGTGGAAGCGCCGTCTCTGTAGGTAATGCCTCTAGCGGCGGAATGAGCGATGCAGAAATCGCAGCCGCCGCCCAAATCCAAGCTGCGCAAATTCAGGCGCAAGCCTATGGGGCGCAGGCTCAATACCAGTTGCAATCAGATCAACTAATGGCAAATCTGTATAGCCAACAGGCGCAATATGATTACAACTTGGGATTGGAGCAATTGGAGGTTGGGCGTGACCTAACCCTTGCGCAAATTAATGCGCAGGGCGTGAGCGATTACTTGAGCGCATATACCGCTATAGCCATGACGCAACAGCAGACGCAACAAAATCTTGCGTTGATCACTTCCCAAACCAAGGGTAAGAAAAATCAGCGTTCTATTATTGATGTTGTGAATGCAACTAACGTTAACTTCCCAACATATGCTCAATTGGTCGGTGGTTCCGGTTCTAGCTCTAGCTCTAGCTCTAGCTCTAGCTCTAGCTCTAGCTCTAGTGGTTCCAGCTCTGGCGCGCCCGTTCAAACCATTAGCTTTGCGGGCGGCTCGTCCGGCCCGTCTAGCGGCGCTGCGCAGGTATAAAATATGAGTGTCGTCCCTCCCGGCTATTATGAAAGGCTCGCGCGCGTCGAAAGTGGCAATAACCCTTTTGCGCGTGCGGGTTCCTCCAGCGCGTCCGGACTATACCAATTCACTAAGCGCACATGGGAAGGACTAGGCTTCAACTGGAGTGATAGATTTAATGTTGATATCCAAAACGCTGCGGCGCAAAAGCTGACTGTCCAAAACGCCACCCAACTACTCGCAAACGGCATCAACCCGGATGCTGGGGCGTTGTATGCTGCGCATTTTCTAGGGGGCGGCAAGGCCTCAGCTCTATACAAAGCCGACCCTTCTAGTCCTATCGGCCAATTTGTCAGTGTGGCGCAAATCGCGGCCAATCCCAACGTGTTCAAGGGAATTAAAACGGTTGGTGATTTTCAACAATGGGCGAGCGGCAAAATGGGCGGCTTTGGCAAGGCCGTTAGCAATGTGGTTTCCGTGTTCACGGGAAGCGCCGCCGACGCCACTAAGGCCGCTGGCGTGGCCGCTATGATTGCTAGTGGTAACTATGCCGCTGCTGCGCAGCTATACGCCACGGAAGCGCCGGGAGATAGGCCCGCAACCGGAATAGACGGGTTTATCGAATGGATCAAAAATCTGTTCTCCGCGAATACCGCCGCGCGAGTGGTCGCGGTGCTAGTGGGTATTATCCTAGTAGGTGTGGCGCTGGTTGCACTAACAGGGGCTGATAAAGTTATCATTAACGGCGCTAAAACCATCGCCAAAACCGCCGCCATTGCGGCATAGAAAGGAAAATCCATGTCTAAACTGTCATCCTTCCTTCGCAAGTTTGCGCCCGAATACCGCGCGCTTGCGGGCAGTCTCGGGACCATCGCCCTTGGAATTGCCCTTAACCCCGCCGAACGCGAAGCGGTGCTAAAAGTGTCGCAGACTATCGGCAATGCCGCCGACAGCATCGAGGCGCATCTACAGGAAGTGCAACAGGCGGAAGCCGCCGGGATTGATAAAGAGGCTCTGCGCGCGGCTATGAAAGAGCTTATCCCTGATATCATCGGTGGGATGAGTGAGGCGGCTATTCGAGCCATTCTGGAAAAGAAAACGGCCAAGCCCGCTAAAGCCCCAAAGGCTAAGGTTACTCCGTGACGCCGCACTTTACCTTTGACGAGGCAGTCAAAACAAACACGGGCCTAGGCAACATGCCTAGCGCCCGTGTGGCTGCGCAGATCGGTGTGACGGCTTGCCACATGGAGAGGGTGCGCGAGATACTTGGAAGCCCCGTTTTTGTGTCGTCGTGGTATCGCTCGCCCGCTGTTAACCTTGCAGTCGGGGGCGCATCCACAAGCGACCACATGCGCGGCGTGGCGGTGGATTTTACGTGTCCCGACTTTGGCTCTCCCTATGATGTTGTTGTGCGCCTTAGGGATAGCGGGATCAAGTTTGATCAATTGATCCTGGAATATGGGTGGGTTCACATAAGCTTTAGCGACACTATGCGCCAACAGTGCCTAACAAAGAAATCAAAAAATTCGCCCTATTTTTCGGGCCTCATTAAGTAGGGGATTAATTTGTCTGTCACGCCAGCAAGTAAACGGCGCGTTCCGCCCGCGCCCTCCAATTGGAGCGATTGCGAGGAAATGAAAGAGACCGTTGAGCGTCTTACGGATGCAGTCGAAAGCCTAGATAAAAATCTAGGCGTACTTGCGGAGAGCGCGACTAGCACGCTCTCCTTTATCAAGAAGGCTATCCCGTGGGCGGTTGCCGCTATCGGGGTGGCGTGGCCCGCTATGCAGAAACTTATGGGGCAGTTGCCGCCGTTTCCCAGCTAACTGGAATATCGCTTTCTAAAACCATAACAAAACACTTGCCAGAATGACTATATTCCACATACGCCGGAATGTGATATCCGTTAGGCGTCATAATGAAAATTTTGGTTTTGGGACCAGACGCGCGAAAAAGCGATTTTTCTAGCTGTTCTTTTGTCATTTTCTTTTCCTTGGATTTGTTTTGAGCCCGCCCGGTTGTTAGCCGGGCGGGTTTTTCTATAGAGCTTCAATCTGTAACAAAAGGGCGGTAACTGCATCTTCATTTAGCCACCCCTCAACATCCGAAGTTATAAGAGTATCATAACACAAACCACAGGCGCCTTCTGTTCCCTTTAACACAGCGAGTTCATAAAGACCATCCCTACCCCCATATGTTCCGGGGCCTTTAATGATAGATGCTCCGTAACCGTTGGGGAAAAACACTTTGGCCTGAACGCCAAAGTGATTAATGGGTCGCTCTCTAAATTGTAGATCATCAAAGGTCATTTGCGTATTTCCTCGGGTTTGTTTCGACCCCCAATTTATCCCAAATTTCCCGCGCGTATGCAAGCATAAAAATAGCGCCCCCGAAAATTAATTCGGGGGCGCTTTGGCGGCTGTATCTTTGGCACACTACCCGGATAATTCCTACAGCTAGACCGTCAGCTAGTCACTGACTGCTTACCAGCGCCAATAGGTGTTACTTTTTGGGCGCGGAGAGCGCGGGAAGGGGCATCCCCACGATTTGCGTCTTAATGCTATCAACCGCCGGGCTTTCCTGCTTAATCAGGTTGCGCCCGGTAAAGACATAAGACGTGGCTGCGTCGGCGTCATAGGTGGCGTAAATATCAATGGCGAGGCGCACGACGTTTTCGCCGCCTGACATGGCGGACGCCACCATGTCTTCAAGGTATCCGGGAAGATAAAGCACCGTCCCCGTCTTAACCACGCCATTAGCGCCGGTTCCTTCAAATTCGCCAAGGAAGCCGTAACCAATGGAAGCCGGGCGATCAGCTTCCGCCTTCTTTTGATAGGCTTTCAAATCACGAGCTTCGCCAATAAAACGACAAAGAAAAATGGGAGCCGGATTGTCGCGAGTAGGAAGCGTAAGCTCTTGAATGGTGGGCTTGTCATAGCCAAGCTCGCCAACGCTAATGCGGCGGCCAATTTCCTCGCCAACTTGGGTGTTGTCAGTCATTTGTGAGTTTCCTTAAAGAAAATGCCCCGCGCTTACGGCGGCGGGGCGGGACCGTTCTAGCCGTGTGTTACAGGCTAAACTTGGTTTCGGCCTTGGCGGAGGGGGCGCTGAAACGTTCCATAACCGACAGGACTTCCGCCCGGAGAGCTTCGCCGATCTTCTGGACCTGTTCCGAAGTGTAGCTATAGTTAGCCGTGTTGGAAAGGCCCTTGATCAGAGCGATAGCGTCCAGAGCCCTGGAGACGCGCTTCCCGGCAAGATCCTTAAACTTCTCTTGCTTGGCGGCTTCCTTGGCGGCTTTCTGTTCAGCGGTTTGAGGGGTGGCGGTGCGGGTCATTGTGAGTTTCCTTTTTGCTGTTGCCGTGATTGGCGGGGTTAGACTAGTGGCTTTTTCGAGGTATGCAAGCGGCCGGTGTAGCCGATGTTGATTTTTCTTTCGTCGCTTTCCCGAAGGGGCCAGACTTCGGGAGGGCGTGGGCCAACGTGATCAGTAGGAAACAATGGAAGAGACCCTTCCGCATAACGGGGACAGGTTTCGCCGGGGCATTTGACGATTTCCTCTTGCGTGAGGTATGCGCCACAACCGCCACACATTTGGGTTTCTTGGGAAGGCTTCCCCATCTTACCGTATTGTGCATTAACAGTCATAAGATTAGCCCATTTTGAGAGCTTCCTTCTTTGATCGGCAATCACATCACGAAGCCTATCATTTTCGGCTTCTGAAAACGCCAGAGCTTTATTACGTGCCGCAATATTTCTGTCGTTTCTTATAAGCTTTTCACTGTAATATTGCGCGGCGATCATAAGGCCGATGCCGGTTCCGGCGCATGCGCCGGAGGCGAATGATAGTAGGTCGGGAGTCATTTTATGGGTTCCTTTTCATTCTTTAGTTTATCGCCCCAAAATGGCTTGGTCAATTCATCTCTCACTTCATTGGGGCGGCGAGCGGCTTCGGCTTTTGCCGCCTTTTTTGTTATGCGGTGCTTTATAAGTGGGTCTATTAAAAGCGCCAAAAACAAATATGTGGACCCGCCAGCCATCATGATAAGCGCTGGTATATTTTCCACAGTTAAGATTTTCTCTAGCATTTTGTGGGTTCCTTTTCCGTTAGAACGCGCTAGGATAGCACGGCTTAGGGAGGGTTGCAAATGCAATGGCGAGTGACCTATTTAGTACCCTACCCCGATATGGCCCGCCATGGGGTAACAATATGTAGCAGCCGGGCGGATGCTTTTGAGTGGATAGATCACGCCAAACGAAACCGAAACTTTCTAGAGGTTGACGTGTGGTTTGGGCCCAAATTTATTAACAGGTGGCGAATGACAGAGGAATATGTAACTAAGGGAAGCCGTTATAGATGGGTTGTCTATAAGCCTTCCACGGGGACAAAGTTTTACGTGCGAAAGAAAAGTCTTGCAAATGATAAAACTATCGGAAAAGATAAAGGCTATCCCAATCTTGCAGCTGCGAAGCGCGCGGCTGATAGGGAAGTGGGGTATGATAATAAGGGGTTTGTGTGATGAGTAAAAAGCGTCCTCGCGCAGAATATGCTTGCTCTTGCTTTGAGGGAACCCGGTCTCTTAAACTTTCAGGATACAGCGCGGATAATGATATCCATTTGTATACTTATCTGTTTCCCGCGATACTTCGCGATCATGAGGCCAAAAGCCCCAATTGCAAGGCCGTTGCGCTTGACCGCGTTGTATATGAATGTTTTGACGACAAGGGGGGATGGGCCGGATATTCGGGCATCCCATATAATGAAATGACTATGGTGCGGCAATGAGGGATAGGAGCATGTATGACCACTCAACAAAACGCAAGCGCGATTTTATTCTAAAGATCGGTCTTCCCGATAATGAGTATGGGCGCGAGGTTATTGTTTGGGGGCGTTCAAATTTTGAAGCGGGTTTGAACGCGCTACAGCATGGGCTTATCCCGCCCGGATATGTTGCACATTCTCTTGTTGAGGCGCGGGGCGGGATGTGAGATAAGAGGTTGTTGCCGCGCCACCGCGCCCTTGCCTCTCCCCGGGCCCGACAGCCTTAGAGGCCCGCGAGACCCGCCCCGAATGGGGCCTCTCGCCTAGCGCCCCGGTTCCCCCTCTCCGGAACCGGGGCGCTTTTTATTTGTATATGCGCTTGCGTGTGGGCGGAAGTGGCGCGCACAAAGAATTCGAAAGCGAGCGCGATA
>Ga0172380_10004650_pt1 | contig 17427 bp, 21 predicted proteins | sample Leawe162metaG_FD_119747 | JGI IMG/M metagenome (GOLD analysis project Ga0172380, IMG submission 119747) | Leachate microbial communities from a municipal landfill in Southern Ontario, Canada - Leachate well 162 metaG | ecosystem: Engineered > Solid waste > Landfill > Unclassified | place...
ATATTTTTCTCTTTTTCTTTTGTTTATAAGCCTTGTAATCTGGATACAATTCAATGCACCTCTATTAAATCTAGTAATTAGTTTAATTGCTCATTTTATCGGAGGGATACCGACTTATAAAAAGGTCTGGAAGAATCCTTCGAGCGAAAGTTTTGGATTTTGGTCACTTTTCTTTATTGCAAGTTTAATAAGCGTTTTTGTCGCTGACACTTCATCCTTTAGTCTAATCATATTCCCTATTTATTTTGTGATATTTGATGGTGGCATGACATTGCTTTCGGTTAGAAACAAGCAACACTAGACAAAAGACGATTGAGCATTATCAGTGGAAATAGATTTATATATAACAACAAACCCGCCATCACAAGGACAACGGATTGTTGTCGCCTTGTGGGCGGGAGAGATCAGACACGCACAACATGTGCGCACGGAACGAGCATGAGAACCTCGTCACCTGGGTCATAGACGAGGGGATGCAAATCATCGCAAACGCAGTAGAAGAAACGGCTCATCCATACCCCCACTTCACCATCACCCTTGGGAAACGAAGAACCGTTCCTAACAGTGAGCTTGTTGACCACCGACTGACGGTTGCACCGAGTACACTGGACTTTTGCGTCACCACTAATTGGTGTGCCGATAGCCATGAGGATCATCCTACCTTGGGGTTATGTAGTCTAAAGTTTATTCTAACATAGAAAAACCGAGATGTCTTGTTTCGAAACAAAAAGTAAAAGCGCCCGAAGGCGCTTAAACTTTTTTTAGTTCCAAATGTAATAGTTTTACGAGTTATAAATACGGATTGTCTCTTTCAAGAAGACCTAAAAAATTCCCCAGTATTAATCGATCTTGAGGTATAATTTTATCTTCCCCATCTATGTCTTCTTCTGACATAAATTTCCCGTACTGACCTTCAAGTATCTCAGTTTTATTTTTAAAATCCTTATCTACCTCTAGAGAAAAAACATTTACTATCGATCCATAGAACTCATACTTGTTAAAAAACTTATGCATGTTTGTTAATTCAATATTTAGCTCTTCTTTTATTTCTCTTTTTAAACCATCTTCCGGATTTTCGCCATTTTCTAGACCGCCACCGAAAAAACCAAAGTAATCAGGTATTCTTTTTGCATCCTTTGATCTTTTTTGCATAAAAACGAAGACTTTATCATTCTCTTTATAGTATGGTATTAAGACTGAAACTTCTCTTTTTGTTGTCATATTATAAATTATCTAAAACCGAATTACGTCTGATTGATACAAAAAGTATATTACAGGTTCGAACTTCATAAATATAAAAAATAATCGCTGTCTGATATCGTCTTCAAACAACACAAAGACTTCTTATCGAACTCAAATCAAGCACATCACACGGCAAACATAGTTCCCTAGCAATTTTCCTAACCCCTTCTGGGCTCCCTACATACGAGATAACCTTTTCAGTATTATATTTAAACTTTATCTCATCAATGCCTTTAAGATCTGAAATCATTTCGTCAATTTCCTTTTGTGTTGGAGCTTTAAATCCTCGAGATACGAATCGAATACACGCATATATATTTATCGGATAACGTCTGTTTACCCTTATCTGCTTATTTTGTATATCTTCAAGTGTCCCGGGCAATGTAATTACATTTTCAAACCAATCTTTTTTGAAAAGGTTAACAAGCTCAATTGCCGATCCATTTATTGTAAAATTTACTTTATCTTTTAGTACATCAGAAATGTCTGCATCTTTCCTAAACACAATATCCAAATATACCCAATCGTCAAAGTTTTGACTGGGGTTTTCTATTCGGGCCTTTTTTAATACTACAGCGGTTTCGTTGTTCTTTTTACCGAGAATAAACCCGTGTTGCAAGAATAAATCAACAAACTTTTCTTTTTTCCCCAGTACGATAATATCAAAATCACGTTGAGTTTGAATTTCATTAAAATAGCGATAGTAGACTGCATTACGCAAAGCTCCCCCATGCAAATATGCTCTGTGAGTTATTGGTACTAATTGAGATACCTGTAACAAAATAGCATTCGTTGAGCTATCTTGTAAAAAAATCGGTGAATCATCCATACATAAAAGTATATCACAGGATAGAACCTAAATGTTCCTGCATCACCCAATCTCCTCAATCACATCGGCGACCACATCCTCTATCGTCTGATTAGCATTAATAACAATAGCATTATTCGACAATAACTTATCATCAAAATCTTTATACCAACTCTTTAACCATTCTTGCACCTTAGTATCTTTACCAAAATCGTTATCTTCCCTCTTGTTTAGTCTTTCAATAAAAATACCGGGGTCACATTGGAGAAGAATTACTTTATCAAAATACTTGAGGTATTCATTCTGATTTGAAGCTATGCCGACGACGACAATGTTTTCTTTACCCTCTATTGCATTCCTTAATTGCGGTATATTGCATACCCAGTCATTTATAGACACAAATTCTTTATTTAAAATCTGGTCGCCATCAACTGGACTTTGGTCTTTTTTGTTAAACCAAGCACAAAGACCTTCCTCGTCAATACTAATAACTTCTAAACCTTTTTCTTTTAGTTTGTTTGCAACAGTGCTTTTTCCTGTTCCAGAAACTCCAGTTATATATATTTTCATTATTTAAGTATATCAGATTCGAACATCCTAAATTGGTAAAGAAAATAACCCTTATTTCAAGGATTATTTTCTTTGGCTCCGCGAGTAGAGGTCTCTCACTCTACGAGCGCAGTACAGGTTGTCAATATTTTGTTTCGTTCCTCACAAAATATATGATTAACCAAGTGGTTTTACTTTCTGTTCAATAAATTCTTGTGGAGTTCCACGAAATTCCCATTCGTCATTAATATTACGATCACATCGTATTTCTACCATCTCATTTTCTATAGGGTCACATGTTCCACTTTTCTTATAGCCCCATATTGTATCCAAAACTTTTTCATGACCTTCATTACTACTATTAAGAAGTACGAGTGACGGATCCTTCTTATCAAAGTAATCTTGCAATCCAGAAATAACACCTCTCATTTTTCCAAGAGGTTTAGAAGTTTTATGTTTTGGATTATCTTGATCAGCAAACGGAATAAGAGTACCATCACTCAGTTCACCTCCGATGATTCTAATAAGCCATCTGCCGTCAGACAAAGGGAACTGAACGCAACTGACTTCTCCTGGTGTATTCTGAGAAAAGCTATGTTTTGAAAAAAATATTTTCTCAAAAAGTAGGAGGTCTCGCTTTTCAACTTCGCTACTATACTCCAAATACATAATCTGGTATTGAACAGGAAATTCTTTTTCTTTTGCATTAACCCAGTCAAATAGTTTTTTAGGGACTTTGTTCGAATGTGGTCTGTATTAAACAGATGTTCTAAATCTAACGTTATCATATATTTATATATTAATTTATTTTTGCATGAAATCCAATTAATTTTCTACGAAAACTGATCAGAATAGAAAAACCGCTCCAATATCACCTCAGAGATACCGGTGTCTGGTTTTTCTCTTGTTGAGTATTTAAAAGCGGTTGCGTCAGACGATATCAAAGGCCGACAATAGCCTCTTGGACAATCCTTCAAGACGATCAAAAACTCGACTGAACGACGCCGTTCTTGTCACGGTTTTCGATCCTCACACCGTCCTTAGCAAGGAAGGTTGCGTGACCTTGCCGATTCGAAACGGAACTGCCATCAGGCCAACAGAGCTTTCCGCAGACAGTGCATGGGTGTGCTGTGTTGAACGAATCGCAACCAACACGGAGTTGAACTGCGATTTCCTGATCGATTTGACCATTACAATCTCTTTCAGTACACTTCATCTCCTTCGTCCTCCGTTTGTGTTTTCTTAGCTTCCGAAATCGTCAGCGCATGGTTTACACCAGAGCCGAAACTTGCGATTTCGAATTCGAGATACAATGTCCTATTGTTTTCACTATGTATTATATCACAAGCATGGAAAAAGTCTATACCTATATCAAAATGTGTACTTTTCAACAGAGATAACCCTTCTAATAAGGGTTATTTTCTCTGGCTCCGCGAGTAGGGGTCTCTCACTCTACGAGCGCAGTACAGGTTGTCGATATTTTGTTTCGTTCCTCACAAAATATCTGACTAACCTTTTCGAGCCCTAACGGAATGTCCCCCAGACATTCCTCTCGCGGAGCAAGCAAAAACACCCTTCCGGGTGTTTACTTGCTCCCCATCGTGGACACATTCAGAACCGCAAATTGGACTAGAATTAAGAGTGATTTACAGTTTAGTGGTATTTTAGGACTATTACCTACAATTTCGTTTCAAAACTAGGGAGTTTTTTAATAAAAGCAAACAATTCATTAGTAATATCATTCAAATCGTCAATTACTAATTTTTCTGAAATTTGTTTAGCCAACTTTGTTTTTGAAATCTGTATATCGTTATAGCCATTAGGATCGTCTTTAAGATAGTTACTAACTATAGTCTCTCTAGTCTCTGTTGTACTAAATAGATCCTGCAAGATATGTTCTGGATAGTAGTACTCAATTGCATCTTTGCTTAATACCAACAGATGTTCATCTGAACCTAATAATTTTTTCCACTCACGAACCAAGGTATCTTTAATAGGATCGTCAACAATCACAAAGGTGTTATCTTTATATACAGGTATATTTCGCTCATTAAACTTTAGAAAATTTGTAATTGCGTTAATTGCATAATTTACATTTCCATTACCGCCAGCATTATGTATTCCATATTGTTTCTTGTCTAAAAGTTTCAAACACTGACCAAGAAAAGTTACGTCTGATTGCCCTTCAAAAATTAGTATATTTTCTGGCAATAAAAAACTAGAAAGTGTATTTCCTAATAACCTAAAAATAACACTTTTCAGATCATCGGGTTTTTTAATATCAATTTTATCTTCTGAGTTACGAAAACATATGAAGTTATTTTCTTCATTTTCTATATCTAAAAAATGATGGGAGTGCGTAGCAATTATTATTTTTTTATCTGTAGAAGCCTTATCTTTGATTGCTTGAAAAAGATATTTTTGCAAATACGGTTCTAGCCCCACCTCTGGCTCGTCTATGCAAAGAACTTTTATGTTTGGATCAAGAAGTTTGATAAAAATTTCAAGCGTTGCTCGCATTCCAGAACCCTGTTTTGTAATAGAATGTCCCCCAACCTTCAAGAGCATCGGGGACGCAGAGTTTAAAGAGTCCTCTCTTTCCTCAATAATGCGATTAGGAAAATATTTATTATACCAGTCTAATATCGGTTTTCTTTCTGTGTCTTTAAGATTAAAAAAATCTTGCAGAGGTTGCATTTGAGGTCGGATATTATCATCTTCATGTTTTAAAACCTGCCTATTGAGCTCAGAGACATTATTCCTGTAATCCTTACTAAGAGAACCTTCGCCAGTCAAAACTGTCCTATTAACTGTTACTAAATAACTATTTGTCTTACCGTTTGTTTTATTAATACTTCTGAGCAGTGTGGATTTTCCTGAATTGTTTGCACCAACAATTACAAAGAAATTTTGCTCATCTGGAAGAGCAATTGTCTTATTGGCAAACTGATTCTCTTTATCCTCGATTATCATAGGTTTGTTTACATTTTTATTTACACTAGGACGACTGTAGTTCTGGTTGAGCTGTTAGATTAAAATAATTCTGACATCTTTTTTGCTTTCAATAACTTATCAAGGCTTGTGTATCTTAATCCCTGCATTGCTCCCTTGGGTAAATCATACTCTATTTCATTTTCTAGTTTTATAGCCTTATCTACAAAATTTAACTTATACTTTCCTTCTTCTCCGTACGGTTCAATACTTTTTACTTTAGCGTAATGTGTTATCGCAGAAACTGGGGCAGTTTGATATCCAGCAATATATTTAATATTGTCTAACATACCACCTGATATTCTTACGGCATACCAAGATTGTTCTCCAATAAAAACACGATTAAATCCTTCCTCTTGTGCAGGTACGACTATTGTATCTTTTTGATCCTTAGTCTTTTCTTTTACTGGTTCTATTATTGCTCTTGGAACATCAAATGCTCTCAAGCCAACAAGTGGTAAGGTCTGATAAATCTCTGTAAGAAAGACCTGCATTTCAGCTTGTTCAGCCTCAGAGATGGTCGGCTCTTGCGGATTATTACCGTTCTCAACAATGCTTCTGTTCGCTTTAAAAACTCTATCTATAAGCTTGTGTTCAAGCCATTTTGCGTGTGTTGAATTTATTTTATTGTCTGATACAAAAATAACCGCCTTATCCCAAAAATCTTTATTTTTAATATGTTGTTCTATTCTATTTTTAATTATATCTGCCTGTCCAACATAAACAGTTGGAAGTTCGTCTTCAGGGTTTGAATAACCAGTCAAAATATAAATGCCGGCACCAGTTAATTCTGTTCTGTCTTTTATCTGATCCCATTTATTTCTCGGGAATGCAAAAAACTTACTTGGGGAGCTTTGTCTCTCGATAATTCTCAAACCTTCTGGATCCCCTTCTGGAACATAAATACGAATAGTAAATGGATTTGACATGTACCCTATAATAATCGTCTTACATACCAATGTAAAGCGAGGTAAGTCAGCTACACTTACGAAAGCACGCCCGATTAGTAATTTTGTATAGATTAAGACAAAATTATTGTTTAAATAGTTATTGTTTACCGTCACATAAATTAATGTTAGTATATTAACACAACTTAATAGCTCGCAAGAGCAACGCCTAACCCTACCGTCAATCGGTAGATATGGCGTCTGAAATCGCAGTAAACATAAAGAACCCATTATCAGGGCGTTTACTGCGTTATGGAGGGAAACTTCCATAGGAGCTTAGGCTCTACTGGTAGTGGGCTTTTTGTATTCAATAATATTTTTACTAAGTACAAACATTAAAAATTACACCTAATAAACAAGGTATGAATAATTTAAACGGTTATCAAATAGCGCCAATACTTCTTTCTTTAATACTTCTGGTTGCAATTATGAGAATATACAAGTTAAAGAGAGGAATAATCAGATCCACATTATTGGTAGTCTCAATTCTTTTTATCACAGCGTCATTAAGCACCTTTATTGATGGCTCTGAATTACTGGTTATCCCAATAACAGCCGTTATATCCATTCTAGTAATCTCAAGAAAAGATGACACCATCACAAGATAGAGATATTTGGGAAAGACACGGATTTGAGAGGGATTTGGGTGCAAAGATAATTAATTCTTACGTTTATGTTGGCGTCTCCCTTTTATTTCTTATACCAATTTTAGCGTTTAGTATCTTACCTTCGATTCCAGTCTTGTTCCTAATTAGTCTCGTTTATGAAATAAATTTTCCATATAACCTCATTATTCAAATACCCATTCAGATATTTATGCTTGTAAAGATATGGAAATGGCTTGAGAAAAAGTAATCTGATTGTATTAAAAATGAAAAAAGAAAAGATTATTGTTGCGGGAATAGAATTAACGGAAGAAAGTTTTCCGAATTTATACAGGTTTGCTGAAGTAAATCCAGACGGATTAGAAAATACATTGCGAAGTCTTGCCAAAGCAAGCGGTGGAAAACAAGACGATCTAATGTCGTGTGCTATTAATTTTGAAAATGACTTATCTCACGAATGACCTATGGTAGCAGTCGGTAGCAAATGGTAGCAAAAAACAGTACAACTTATCCCTTTAAAGTGGTATATTATTTAGTGTGATAAGTGATAATAAAACTAACACAAATAGGCTTTCCTATCGTCAGAAACGAGCATTAGAGGTTTGGTTAGGTAACAAAAGGAGGCCAAAGGCTCATGCCCTAAGAGAGGCTGGGTATAGCAATGCAGTAATCAGACAACCACAGAAGGTTTTTGGTAGTATTGCTGTTCAAAATGAACTTAATGGACTGAAGATAAACACTCGCCCATTAAGTAATATTGCAATAACAGAACCAACACAAACCAGCGATACCTCGTATTCTTTTGATATATCAAAGATAACGGATGTTGATCTGAAAAAATTAAAAGAAATGCTTATTGATACTAGTAATTCATCTGAAATTTTTAGAAGCAAACAAGAGACCGAAATACCCTCTCATTCCACACGCAACCATGAGGGTCACATGTTCGAATCAGCTCTGAACACGAATACAGGAAATACTTACAAAAACTATTCATCAATGTAATATGGAAAAAGAAGATTTTGAGTTAATGATGAATAAATACATAAAGACAAGTGGACATAAAAAGCTGAAAAATTATGTTCGAGAGATATTTGAAAGTAATTATTTTCAAGATTTTGTTAAAACAATAAGAAAGAAATACAAAATTCCCCCCAATGGATTTGATTCTGAAAATGATCAAGTTTTTCCACCTAAATTATGGAAACTTAGTAATAACACAAAACAAAGAACCTTATTTAATAACGAAATTAAAAAAATATGTAAAAGATACGGAATCCACATCCTAGACGGCTTAGGAATATTCGAAGACTATATTTTTTATAACGAAACTGACTTTGCTGTTGATTTTGATAGTCATGGTTTATGTATAACATCAGACATACCAGAAGAAAAAGAAGAACCTTGGTCAAAAGATGTTCGAGAATTTAATGATTTGTTATATCCAATAGCAATCAGAATAAGTCCCAACGCCAGCTTAAGGGATATTTTAGATTATATAAAAACAACATACAATTATCAGATTTCTTATTTACAGAAGAAATACAAAAATAATAATATAAAACTTGGAAAATTTAGGAAGCGAAAAGTATCAATTCAGAAAAGAAACGATTTTATTTATCAAAATCAAAATTTACCTAAACAAGAAATCATGAGGTTAGTAACAAATAAGTTTGGTTCTGAAAATTCCATTGATTACGGCTACATTGGTAAAATAATTTCACAGGAAAATAAACGGAGGAAAGAACTATAGCACTGAAACTTTCTGTACTACAGAAAATACTTATCCTTAATACTTTGCAAATAATATCCTGAAGATAATCCTTCGGGATTTTATTATGCAGGAAATTGTCTCGACACAAGAAACTAAAAAGTGTTTCAAAATAGACGAATTACCTCTTGATGGCCAACAAAGGCTGGTCGGTGCTTTTGCGTGGCTCATAGAGGAGGATAAAAAACAAAATCCTGAACTTTATAAACAAAATATACAAAAAAATGAAAAAATACTTTGAATTTACTAAAGAAGAATCAGTATCAAAAAACGAGATACTTCTGTACCCAATAACATCAGAAGAGATTATGCTAACGGCTAAAAAGAATATTGATGAGAAGCATCTTTATAGAATGTACATAGCACTATCCTGCTGTCATGATTTTCGTGAAAAAATAAAAGACATAGTCGAGAAAGTAATCGAGCATGCACTTGATGATGACGATCCATTATGGAAAGACATAGACAAATTATATGTAAGGAATACGAGCAATGATTGATACAATTTGTCTTTTGATACCGAAAGAAAAAATGATCTTTATTTCTGGGGTATCATGCTGGGAGCTGTATTCCAAGACAGACCAATACATAAAATATATCCGCAATCCTAGTAAAATTGAAAAGGAAACTGGTAAATACTTCCCTCGCCTAACCGGATATAAGAGAATGTTTTCTCAGGATGCAAATGTTAGATTGGAGTTTTCAGTCCCTAAACTTCTTTATTTAAACAATCTAGAAGAACTTGAAAATAAGGATTTTACAAAAGTAATTGACACCCTGAAGGATAGACTAGAAATCATGGGCGTAATAATTACAAAATCATTACTCGAAAACGCCTCTGTTAGCTCGATACACTTCTCAAAGAATATAGTACTTCAAGATGGATATACTGCTAGCCATCTAATCTCAGAACTGAACAAAATAAATATAAGGAAATGCTTTGACTTCGCAAAAACACGATTTATTAATGACGGTCAGAGCTTGTATGCCCATACCACCTCGCATCAGTTGGTTATCTACGACAAGATCGCCGATTTGAGTAAAGGTACAGGACGAGCAATAGACAAAGATCAGACTCTGTACCAAAAGAGTTTTTTTAAAGAGTTGAATAAAAAAGACAGACCACAAGAAATAATACGTTTTGAGATACGACTGTGCCGAAGACAAAAAATGAATCAGGTTCTAGAAAATTTAGGTTATCAGAAAAACCCTGTTTTTAAGCAAGTGTTCAATACAGAAATGAGCAAGAAGGTCGTAACAAGTTATTGGAAAAAACTAATAAAAGAACGCAATCTTGGACTATTCTCATTGTCGGTAAGTATCAAGGATATACTGCGGACTTTGTTTCTGGCTGATAAGAAACTCAAACCAAAGCAAGCAATATACCTACTTGGATTGTTTATGCTTGCTAAAGATGAGAATGGAATGCGACAACTGCGGACCATTATTGCAAAACGGTCTCACGATAGGACTTGGTACAGAATTGCTAAGGATATGCAGGAAGCTAGTAGGCTAATAACCAAGAATAAGCTCCGAGATTGGGTTACTCAAATAGATAAACAACTTGACGGATACTGTCCATACAAACATAAAATGTTGTCCCCTATTAAAAATTGATATGTAAAGCGTTGTAAAGTATAATTATTACTATGAAATATAAAATCTGTTCATATATACTGAAGGATAAAAGATGGGGACCCGCCTATTTACCACCCCATGGACAAGGCTTAGTCTACTCTGAACCAACCGAATTCGGTATTTACTTTTCCACAAAAGAAGAAGCTGACAATTATGTATTACTTTATTTAACTAAAAATGGCGTAAAAGCTGACGAAATTGAAAATGAATAATAACAAGGAATTTTACAAAGCAGAAGACCTTGCTGAGTTATTAGAGGTAAATATTATGACTATTTACCGTTACATAAAAGCAGGTCGCTTGAAAGCGTATAAATTAGGTCGTGAGTTCCGTATTAAGAAAATCGAGTTTGATGCTTTTCTTAACAATGTAAGTACAAAATAATTTATGAATGATACATACAAAAAATTAGTAGAAACACTTATAAAGGATGAACGTCTTGTTGTTGATGGCAAACTTGCAAAGAATAAAGTTATTGAACTTGCATTACAAATGGACGTAGATTTGTTAAAAATCCTTCGATCATCAAAGGACCTCTGTAAAACTTTTTTCCAGCAAGTAGATGATGTACTAATTTTTGATAAAACAAAATTTCAGAGTTTTGTTTCTAATAAACAATTTCTGCCTGACAGTTTTACTGAATACAAAAATAAAATAGGTCTCGTATCCGATAAGCATTATCTTACGGATAATGAAGAAGTTGTCATTGCTTTCCCTTATAAAGATTGTGTTCTTGAGGGTGGCCAAACACAAGAAGACGCAAAAAGAAGTGAAGTATTCTGGAATGAGACCCTCGCACCAGACGAGGTAGATAAACTCCTAGAGCCTAAAACTCTCTCTAATTTTAGAAAATTTGATAGCAAAGGTGAACAGTCTGTAAAGGATATTACTACTGAGGATAATTTAATTCTTAAAGGAAACAATCTTTTGAGTCTTTATACCCTAAAGCAAAAATACAAGGAAAAGATTAAGTTAATTTACATTGACCCTCCTTACAACACATCAGGAGACAGTAATACATTTGCGTATAATAACACTTTCAATCATTCGACTTGGCTCACATTTATGAAAAACCGACTAAAGGTATCAAGAGACCTTTTGGCTGATGATGGAGTTATTGCAATCGCCATAGATGACGAAGAACAAGCCTATCTTAAGGTGCTTTGCGATGAGGTTTTCCGTAGAGAAAATTATATTGGTACTTTGGTTGTTCAGATTAAGCCTAGCGGAAGAACTACAGATACGTATCTAGCAACAAGTCACGAATATGTCTTGTTCTATTCGAAAAATCCAGGTGCACCAGAAATTAATTTCTTTGAACTTACAGACGAGCAGAAAAGTCAGTATAAGGAGGGTGATGGTGACCAAGCATTTAAGTGGCGTGATTTTTTGCGTACAGGCGGATTTTCAACACCAGAAGAGAGGCCTAATTCCTTTTACCCAATATATTTCAATCCAAAGACAAAGGAAATTACTCTTGAAAATAAAGGCAAGGAGTATGCTGAAATATTCCCAATTGATAGCACTGGAAAGAAAAGAGTTTGGAGAAAAACTCCGACATCTTTCCTTGAGCACGTTAAGGAGGGTGAAATTAATATTGTTGAAAAAAACAAAGGAGAATGGAAAGTACAAATTATCGACAGGATTAAAAAAGGATTTAGACCAAAAAGTGTTTGGGTTGGAAGTAAATACGATGCTTCTTCTCACGGAACCAAGCTTCTAAAAGAAATATTTGGTGGAGAAAAAGTATTCAGTTTTCCAAAATCTATTTACGCAGTAAAAGATGTAATTGCTTTGTTCACTGAACAAGGAGGAGATGATATTGTTTTGGATTTCTTTGGTGGTAGTGGTACGACAGCACACGCAGTATTAATGCTCAATGAAGAAGATAAAGGAAAAAGAAAATTTATCATTTGTGAGCAGATGGATTACGTTGAAACAGTTACAGCAGAACGCATAAAAAAGACTTTAAAAAATCATAAGTCTACATCTTTTGTATATGCGGAATTGACTAAGGCTAACCAGCTTTTTTTTGATAAAATTCAGGACTCTAAAAACACCAAAGAGCTTCTCAATGTATGGGACGAAATGAAGAAAACAGCTTTTCTAAGTTATAAAGTTAAGCCAGAAGAAATTGACGCCACAAAGAAAGATTTTGAGAGTCTTTCTCTTGAGGACCAGCAGAAATTCCTCATCTCTACCTTAGATAAAAATCTTCTATATGTTCCTTACTCAGAGATAGAAGATAAAACTTATAAAGTGTCAAAAGAAGACATTGCATTAAACAATAAATTCTATGGACGAAATTAAGACTCTCAATAAAATACTTGACTCTGAATTTGGTAAGCGTGGGATAGAGGCTACTACAGTCCCTGAATTTATCACTTCAAACCTTAACCAAAACTTTGAAATTAGACCTTATCAAGAGAGGGCTTTTCAGTATTTCCTGAACTACTGGACAGAAAAGTTTGATGGTAAACCAGCTAAAGCTCAACTTCTATTTCATATGGCTACTGGTAGTGGTAAGACTCTCATTATGGCTGGTCTCATTCTCTATCTCTATGAACAAGGATACAGAAACTTTCTTTTTTTCGTAAACAGTACAAATATCATTGATAAAACAAGAGATAACTTTTTCAATAACTCATCAATCAAGTTTCTTTTTAATAAAAATGTATCTTCGGGAGACAAGAAAATAACCCTTAAAGAAGTGAACAATTTCCAAGCCGGTAATGATGACAGTATTAATATCTGCTTCTCTACTATACAAGGGCTTCATGCAAGACTAACTAACCCCCAAGAAAATAGTCTGACTTATGATGATTTTCAAGATAAGAAAATAGTACTTATTTCTGACGAAGCACACCATATCAATGTTGAAACAAAAGCCGGTCTTCGGACCGATGTTTTTGGTAGTGTAGCTATCAATGGTCAGATCTCTAAAGAAGAAGCTGAAGAAATTATCTCTTGGGAAAGTACAGTGAACAGAATTTTTAATGCTAACCCTCAAAATGTACTCTTAGAGTTTACAGCTACGGTAGATTTTACTAATACCAATATCGCCAAGAAATACGCTGAGAGGCTTGTTTTTGACTATCCTTTGAAGCAGTTTCGTATAGATGGATATTCTAAAGATGTAAAAGTTCTTCAAGCTGATGCAGACCTTTTCGACCGTTCATTACAAGCTATATTACTAAGTCAGTATCGTAGAAAGATTTTTGAGAAAAATAAACAAATTATAAAGCCAGTCTTATTGTTTAAGTCAAAGACTATTGCTGACAGTAAAAACTTTCAGGAGGAGTTCATTAAAGGTATAGGGATGCTTACAGTTAAAAAATTAGGCACTATCAAAGCTAATGCAAAAGATGAGGTCCTAGTGAAAATGTTTGAGTATTTTGATGCTCAAAAAATAACTCTTGAAAACTTGGTAGCTGAACTAAAAGAAGACTTTTCTGCTGAGAAAACTATCTCAGTAAATAGTAAAGAAGAGAGTGAAGAGAAACAACTCGCTATCAATACTCTAGAAGCTCCTAACAATGAATACAGAGCTGTTTTTGCTGTAGATAAACTCAACGAAGGATGGGATGTACTTAATCTTTTTGATATTGTTCGTCTTTATGATACTCGTGATGCGAAAAATAATAAGCCAGGAGAAACTACAATTAAAGAAGCTCAACTTATCGGGCGTGGTGCTAGATATTGTCCATTCAAACTTGATGAAACAGACCAAGCATCGAAGAGAAAGTTTGATGGGGATATAACTCACGAAATGAGAATTTGTGAAGAGCTTTACTATCACAGTACTTATAACCCTAAATACATTCAGGAGCTTAATTCTGCTCTCGTTAAGACCGGTATTGTTGCTGATAAAACAATTAAGAGAAGCTTCACCATAAAGGATGATTTCAAGGATAGTAAATTCTATAAATCAGGAATGCTCTTCTTGAATGAACAGCAGAAATATACACGAGAAGATGTTTTTGGACTACCTTCATCTGTAAGAGATACGCTATACAGAGTTTCTCTTAGGACCGGTTTTAACCTATCTAGCGGACTCTTCGAAGAGCAAACAAAAAAAGGTGTGAGTAAGGCAGAGAAAGATTTTTCTATAAAAGACTTCAATAAAACAGTTGTAAAAAAAGCTATCTATAAACTTGAATTTTACTCATTCTCAAATCTTAAAACCTATTTCCCAAACCTTGAAAGTTTGGATGAGTTTATTAATGACAAAAACTATCTAGGAAGCCTTAAAATGACCATTTCAGGCTTATCTAGCCAATTAGATGCTTTAAGCCCTGACGAGGTCCTAGACGCCGTTTTACAGGTCCTGGAACAGGTTTCTAAAGTTGTTTCTAGTCAAAAGCTAGAATATAAAGGAAGCAAAGAATTCAAGCCATGTATGATTAAAGATAAAATCTCAGAAAAGGTCCTTAATTTTGCTGAAAATGAGAGTGATGATAAAGAGTTTGGTAAATCTATTAATAACGCACAAGAAACGAGTATCTATTTGGACCTAAGTAATAAATCTTGGTACGTATTCAGTGATTGCTTTGGTACTTCTGAAGAAAAATATTTTGTGAAATATATAGACAAGATTTACAACCAACTTCGTGAAAAATATGATGAGGTATATTTGGTCCGCAATGAAAGATTTTTCAAGCTTTACAACTTTGATGATGGAAGACCGCTTGAGCCAGACTTTGTATTATTCCTATATCAAAAAGCCAAACCAAAAAGTCTTCACTACCAAGTATTTGTAGAACCAAAAGGAAGTCATTTAAAACAAACAGACGCTTGGAAACAAAACTTCTTGGTGTCCCTAAAGAAAGAACATAAAATTGAGCAACTTTGGGCAGATAGAAAATACACTGTTTGGGGCATGCCATTCTATAACAATGGAGACGAGACTTTGTTTGGAGATACTTTTGAAAACGAATTATTATGAAAGCTATAAATGTCTCCAGAGTTTCAACAGAAGAGCAAAAAGAGGCTGGCAATTCCCTACCCGCCCAGATTGAGCGTATAGACAGTTATTGTAAAAAGAAATCCTTTGATGTTATCAAGTCGTTTAGCTTTGATGAAAGTGCCTATAAGGATAGGCGAGATGAGTTTGATAAGTTACTTGAGTATGTTCAAGAGGTAGCTAAGAAAGAAAAGATTGCAGTTTGTTTCGATAAAGTGGACAGACTTTCAAGAAGCGTATTTGATAAGAGAGTCGCAATACTTTTTGAAATGGCAACAATGGGAAAAATAGAACTTCACTTTGTATCAGACGGACAAATGATAAATGATCAAATGTCGGCCGTTGAAAAGTTCCAGTTTAGTATGAGTCTTGGTCTGGCTAAATACTATTCTGATGCTATTGGAGATGCTGTCAAAAGATCAAATGAACAGAAAAGGAGAAATGGTGAATGGACTGGTCCTGTACGCTTAGGATACCTAAATGTTACTTTGGACGATGAAAAAAGATTACGAAAAGATGTTGAGATTGACCCTGAACGAGGATACTTGGTTCAAAAGATGTTTGAGTTGTATGCAACAGACCAGTACTCGCTTGAAGCTATACGAAATAAAATTACCGAGCTTGGCTTACGAACACGACTAGGAAACAAGCTATCGAAAAGCGGAGTTGAGAATATTTTGAAAGATAGTTTTTACTGCGGAATAGCTATGTCAAAAAAATACGGCAATTATGCTCACAGATATCCTAAATTAATCGCAAGAGAACTCTTTGATAAATGTCAGCAGGTACGCTCAAAACGCAATATTAACCCTCACAAGACTCTTTCAAAGGACTTTATATTCAAAGGATTACTTAAGTGCCAAAATTGCGGATGTTCTATGAGTGCCGAAATAAAAAGAAAACCTAGCGGACTTACATTTACCTATTATTCATGCACTAATGCTAAAGGTATATGCAAACGAGTATATATACCAGAAAAAGATCTCCTGAAGCCCGTGTACGAGGTTTTAGAGCGTTTTGAGAGCATATCAGAGGATACTCAAAGCCAACTCGTAGAAGAATTAAGGAAGAGCACGGAAATGGAAGTTGTATTTCACAAAGCACAGATAAACAGAATACAGACTGAATATAAAAACACAAAGATAAAGCAAGATCGCTTACTTGACGCTCTACTTGACCAGAGTATTACTAAGGATATCTATGACAAGAAACACCAAGAACTTCAAGATCAATTACAGACACTTGAAATTGAAATGTCTGAACACAGTAAAGCAGATTACGAATACCAAAATACTGTTGCTACAGTCATTTCTGTAGCACGCAGGGCTAAAACAATTTTTGAAAATAGTTCTGAACCTGCTAGAAAAAGACAGTTTTTGAACTACATACTTCAGAACCCTACCGTAAACGGAAAAAAGCTATGTTTTACCATAGCTTCTCCGTTCAATTTGGTACTAGATTTAGCTAATACCCCTAATTGGCTCCGCGAGTAGGGCTCGAACCTACGACCAATCGCTTACGTATCCTCCATTATTACTAATGGTACGGACTATATCATTCCCATATCGATTTCTCGACTTAGGGACAAGGCGCTTCCCATCCACCTCTTGTGGACAGTACTCCCCGAAGGGATAGTCTCTACACCTTCTAGATTAAGTTTTAATCTAGCTTGGCTCGGGATTGACCTACTCTTACGAGTTTGGGCTTTCCCCGAGTTCACCTTGTTTGTCAGCCATACTTTCGCATGGAAGCTGCTATTCATCTTTTTATTTTTAATAAAAAGATACGCTACAGGCGACCGCTCTACCAGCTGAGCTATCGCGGAATATATTTTTCCCTTGAGCTACCAAAACAGCTACGCGGGAATACTTTTCTTTCCGAAACAAATGTTTTCAATAGACCGTATATCTACC
>Ga0172380_10004652_pt1 | contig 17410 bp, 18 predicted proteins | sample Leawe162metaG_FD_119747 | JGI IMG/M metagenome (GOLD analysis project Ga0172380, IMG submission 119747) | Leachate microbial communities from a municipal landfill in Southern Ontario, Canada - Leachate well 162 metaG | ecosystem: Engineered > Solid waste > Landfill > Unclassified | place...
AGGGAAGACAAACGCCTCGAACAAATGAACCTGATGGCGCTTTGAGCGCCTCACGATAACAAACAACCGCTTTGAGCGGTTCACGCTATCTCAAGCCTCCGGCTTTGCCGGAGGTTTCTGACTCCTGTCAAAAATTCTTTGCTCGCCGGATCCGGGAAAAGCCGCTCAGCGTTTCTTCAACGACGTCCGGACCCCGGAGGAGGGATCGGCGGTCGCGTTGCCCGGCGGCCAGACCAGCAAGTTTGCAAACCGCTGTCCGGATTCCGTGAGTCGCGGATGGCCCGCCGCTCCGCCGACCAAGCCCCGCGTGGCATGGATGTAAGCCGTCGGGGAATCCCTGACCCATGCGAGTTCCGGGGCGGCCACCGCCTTCTGGGAGGCGATCGCGCGGACAGGAAAGCCGGTGCCTGTAAACGAGATCGTCCATGCCGGAGGGTCCGCAATTTCCCCGTTGGGCACGAGCCAGGGATAATTGCGCAGGAGCGAAAGGCCCGGAGAGTTGGGGAACGTGATTTTGAAGACCGGCTCCAACCCCGCAAGGTATTTTGTGATCTGAAACCCGGGATCTTTCTCGGCCGCAACCAGAACAGCGGCCGGGTCGGTGCCGGAGAGGTTCATGCCGTTGAAGAGGCCGTGCTTGTTGGGGGTTCCAGCAAAGTGGACCGCATGCCAGGCTTCGAAATTTTCGCTGAGCAAAATGCCGATTTCAAAATGCACATGCGCGCGCCGGCGGTCGATTCCGGCCCCGGTATAGCCGAGCCTGCCCAGGATTTCCCCCTGCCCGACTGTTTGGCCGGGAGTGACGGACGTGGATGCCAGATGGGCGTAGAGGGTGTAGATCGAGCACCCCTCGATCCGGTGTTCGACGACGATGTATCGGCCGTAGTTCGACGCCCCCGCTTCCTTGTTGACGTGGGCCACGCGCCCCGTGGCGGCGGCGAGGACATCGTCGAGCGGGTTCCCGGCCGGGTCGCGCAACAGGGGCTGGATGTCCACTCCTTCATGCAGTGTGGCAAAGGCCACGCCCTGCGGGGTCCTTTGGGGTCCCCGGACAAAACCGAATTGCCCGCCCTGCCACGGATGGCTTTTCTCCCCCTCGAAATCCCTCTCCACATACATGAAGAAATCTTCCGGACGGCCCTCGAGGAGCGCGCGATTCTTTGTCGGAAAGTCGAACAGCGCGGCCTCCGCCCCGGAAATGGCGAGAAAAGCCGCGAGCAGCCGCAGGGTCATTTTTTCTTTTCCTTGGCCGGCTTTTTGCCGAATTCCGATTCGCGGCCGATGACCGGGTATTTCATTTCGAGCAGCGCGACCTCATTGGGAAGAATCCCCCCCGGCACGAACAGCAGCCCGTCCGTGACCCGTTGTTCGACGCGCAATGCCGCCGCAACCCGGCCGTTGACCATGATCACCGCCAGTTTTCCGCGATCTTCGGTGGTGAATTGCTCCAGTTTGTCGGCTCCGTGGGGCTCCATCCGGAAATAAGCCCCGATCATCCCGTCCCCACCGGGAAACGGGTAAAACGAAGCGATATCGTTCTCGGTGACAATCGGTACCTTCCGCAGAAAAACCCGTTTCTGGGGATTGGTCAGCTCGACCGGGGTGACGAAGGATTCCCCTTCCTTCTCGTTTCCCTCGCAGAAAAGCCGGATGCTGACCGGAGCGGGCTTTTTTTGTCCTGCGTGGACCATGAGCGGAAAAAGGGCGAGAAGGGCGGGAAGGAGTCGGAGTAGCTGGCGCATGGCCCACATGGTATTTGAAGCGAATGGATTTGCAACCGTCCGCGCAGTGCGGTAGGGACTTGTCCACATGAAACGCGCCGCGCTCATTTTACTGGCAACCGGGCTGACCCCGCTTTTGGCCCAGAACGCAAAGCCGAAGTCCACCCCCGTGGACGCGGCGACTGCCTTTGCCATTGCCTCCCCGGATGAAAACAGTCCCTTTTTTATGGATCCGCACGCCGCCGGGCGCACCCGCAATGTGGATTATGCCGGTCGCGATCCGAATGACACGATCGCCGGGTACCCGCAGAACAGAAACTCCTCCGGCAGCGCGATGGCCCAGGTCAAGGAGTTTTTTGGCGGCATGTTCTCGTCCGTGAATTTCGGCCCGATCCGCACGCCGCCCACCACCGAGAAGCTGGAGGTCGATCCGGCAAAATTCTCCCTCCAGGACCGCCGGGAGGTGAATGTCACCTACACGATCCGCAACAACACAAAAAAAATCACCCGGTTGGAATACCCCACAACCCAGCGGATCGACATCCTGACGTATGACCCCAAAGGCATCGTCATCGACCGTTGGTCCGACGACCGCGCGTTCCAACCCGAGGATGGGATCGTGGTGATCAACCCCAAGGAGCGGATCGAATACCAGGAAAAAATCCCGACACGCGAAATGAAAGCCGGCGAGAGCTACCGCGTGGAAACGTTCACGACCAGCACCGAGAAATTCGGATCGCAAGTGTCCATCACTCCGGAATAGCCGGGACGCCGCGGCGGAAGAGCCCGGACACCCGAAGCTTCCGGCTGGGATTTTAAAAATCTGAAACACCTCATTGCGCCTGCTTCCAAGCGGGTGGAGTGCCCAAATTCGAAGATTGCATAAAAAAATTCGCTTGACCTCCCGCGCTGATGCGCAATTTTCGCCAACCGCACCTGACAAATAAAAAATTATTTGTTGCCAAAATGCGGGCCGCTCAATACTGCATCTCTTAACCAACACACATCCAGCCATGTCCGAAAAAACCATTGAAGAAAAAGTGAAAGATATCATCGTCGAGCAACTCGGCGTCAATCCGGAGCAGGTCACGCCCAGCGCCTCCTTCATCGAAGATCTGGGAGCGGACTCGCTCGACACCGTCGAACTCGTGATGGCCTTCGAGGAGGAATTCGGCGTGGAAGTCCCGGATGAGGACGCGGAGAAGCTCCAGAGCGTCGGCGATGTGATCAAGTACATCGAGGAAAAAGCGGCCAAGTAAGCTTTCCCAAAAACTCCCTGTCAACACCCCGCCCGGTGCGGGGTGTTTTCGTTTGGTGCGGGAGAATGCTTTCAGCCTGTCCCGGTGCGATCGACAAAAACATTTTTCCGCTGCCTGTTGGCAGGCCATGCGATCTGCGGGATTTCCCACGCGGCATCGACCTATTATGTCAGCCCCGCCGGGAGCGACCGTCATTCCGGGCTGTCTCCGGAAAATGCCTGGCGGACCGTGGCCAGGGCCAATCGCGTGGCATTCCAACCCGGAGATCGCATTCTCCTGGAGAGGGGAAAAACATTCCGGGGACCGCTCAAGTTCGACCTCCATGACGGGGGGGGGCCCGACAATCCGATCCTGCTCGGTTCTTATCCGGAGGACGGGAAGGAAAAGGCGACGATCTCGGCGGGAGTGGGCCGGGGCATCGATGTTTTCAACACCTCGGGGCTTCGCATGACCGGGTTGAAAATCGTGGGCGATGGTCCCGGCGCCAACACGCAAAGCGGGATCACGCTTCTGTCCTCCAAGGACGCGGGAGCGAGCCGTGTCTGGATCGACGACGTCGAGGTTTCCGGTTTCGGAAAATATGGGGTTTCTTTGGGAACCTGGAATACAAAAACCGGCTACAGAGACGTGCGCATCACCCGCTCCTCCCTGCACGACAATCTCCGCGCCGGGATTTTTACATGGGGTCCGTGGGGGCCGGCCCTCTACGCCCATCGCGGCATCTATGTGGGCGATTGCGAAGTCTACAACATGAAAGGGGGGTCGGGAATCACCCTGTCGTCTGTCGATGGAGGAATCGTCGAGCGGTGCGTGGCGCACAACAACGGGGCGGAATTTTCCGGCGCCGCCGGCATCTGGGCCTGGGACTCCAACAACATCCTTCTCCAATTCAACGAGTCCTACAGAAACCGCACGATCGGAGTGGACGGCGACGGGTTCGATTTCGACGGCGGGGTCACGAATTCCGTGATGCAATACAACTATTCGCACGACAATGACGCGGCGGGTTTCCTCCTCGCCCAGTATGCGTTTGCCCCCCAGCCGATGAAGAACATCGTCATCCGGTACAACATTTCGGAAAACGACTGCCGCAAGCTGGGTTACGGCGCCATCCATGTCTGGAACGGCGAGGACACCCACCGGATCAGCGACGTGCATATTTACCAGAACACGATTTATCTCGCCCCTCCCGCAGAGAAAAAATCGGCCAAGTTTTCCGGTCCGCTCCGTGCGGCCCTGAAAGCGCTCGGGCTCGTGGCCGATCCTCCGAACAAACGGAGCGCGATCTCGGTCATCTCCCCCACCAAGTCGGTGTCGGTCCACAACAACCTGTTTTTTACATCGGGCGGCGAGACGCTCGTCTCGGTCGTCGATGACCAGGAAGACATCCGGTTCCTCAACAATGCCTATTGGTCGGATGGCGAGCCGTTCCAGGTGAACTGGAAAGGAGTGGTCTTCAAGAGCTTTGCCGCCTGGTTGGAAGCCGCGGACGATCAGGAAAGGATCGGTTCACGCATCCTGGCCATCCAGGCGGACCCCATGCTCGCCGGACCCGGGACGGGCGGCACATTGGGAAATCCCGACCTGCTCCATACCCTGACCGGATACAAACTCAGGAGCGGTTCGCCTTTGACCAGACGGGGGCTCGACCTCTTGAGCGTTCTCGGGATGGACCCCGGAAGTCATGGCTTTTTCGGAACGCCCATTTCTCCGGAGAACCCTCCGGCCATCGGCGCAAACGTGGCCACCGGCGGCCGGTCCCAACAGTCTGACGAACTCCCGGCATCCGCCAGCCAGGACGAAGCGGGCAGCCTCTGATTTCAGGGTGTATTCAGCGATTTTCCACGCAGAGCCGGGGAGAGCGCATGATCCCGCAGATCAGCCGGCCCTGGCGACGACGTTCACAAGTTTTCCGGGGACGACGATGACTTTGACAATCGTCTGGCCGGCCGTGGCCTCGATGACTTTTGCGCTGGCGCGGGCGGCCCGTTCGGTTTCCTCGTTTGTGGCGTTGGCCGCGACGCGGATGCGGTCGCGCACCTTGCCATTGACCTGAACCGGGAGTTCGATCTCCTTCTTCACGAGGAGCGACTCGTCGTGGACCGGCCAGGGCCGGGTGGACGCGGCCCCCTCGAAGCGGAGCCGCGACCACAATTCCTCGGCCAGGTGCGGAGCAAAAGGGCTCAACAGCGGGAGCAGGATTCGCAGGGCTTCCCTGGGCCGCGGCTTGGCGTTCACGAACTCGTTGGTGAAAACCATCATCTGCGAGATCGCGGTGTTGAAGGCAAGAGAGGCGAGATCCGAGGTAACCTTCTTGATCGTCTCATGCGCCACGCGGGCCTGCTCCGGGGTGAAGGGAATGTCCGCGAGGTCTCCCGACACCACCCATTCGCCTTCCTGGTTTTCCTGCATGCCGAGGCGCCAGACCCGCGCGAGGAAGCGATGGACTCCCTCGACGCCCTTCATGCTCCAGGGCTTCATCTGTTCGAGAGGTCCCATGAACATTTCGTAAAGCCGCAGGGAATCCGCGCCGTATTCGGCAATGACGCTGTCCGGGGTGATGACATTGCCGCGGCTCTTCGACATTTTCTGTCCGTCCGGGCCGAGGATCATCCCCTGGTTGACCAAACGCTGGAAAGGCTCCGGCGTGGAGAGATGCCCGAGATCGAACAGCACCTTGTGCCAGAAGCGGGCATAGAGGAGGTGGAGGACGGCGTGTTCCGTGCCGCCGACATACAGGTCCACGCCGCCAGGTGTTCCCGCCGAGGCCATCCAATATTTTTCGGCGCCGGCACCGACGAACCTCGAAAAATTTTTCGGGTCGCAGAATCTCAGGTAATACCAGCACGAGCCGGCCCATTGCGGCATCGTGTTCGTTTCGCGTTCGGCTTTGTCGGAATAGCGCACCCAGTCCCGGGCCTTGCTGAGCGGGGGTTCGGGGGTTCCGGTGGGTTTGAAGTCTTCCATCTCGGGCTGCACGACCGGGAGTTCCTCCTCGGGAATCCCGCGGTGCCGCCCCCCCTCCCACACGACCGGGAACGGTTCCCCCCAATACCGCTGGCGGGAGAACAGCCAGTCGCGGAGCTTGTAGTTGACCGTGGCGCGTCCCAGGCCGCGCTCCTCCAGCCATGCCGACATGGCCGCCTTGGCTTCCGCCGTCGGAAGCCCGTCAAGAAAACCGGAGTTCACGGCAACGCCCTCGCCGGCGAAACAGGACGTGGCATGGGCAGGGAGCACAGGCGTCCCGCCTGTGCTCCCTGTATTCTCTGGGCGCACGACCTCCTTCACCGGCAATCCAAATTGCCGCGCGAATTCGAAATCCCGCTCATCGTGGGCCGGTACGGCCATGATCGCGCCCGTCCCGTATCCCATGAGGACGTAATCCGCGACCCAGACCGGGATCGGCTCGCCGTTCACCGGATTGATGGCAAATGCCCCGGTGAAGACCCCGCTCTTTTCCTTCGCGAGATCGGTGCGTTCGAGGTCGGATTTCGACGCCACCGCTTTCCGGTAAGCCGTCACGACCGCCAGTTGGGGTCCGGCAGTGATCTGCGGGACGAGCGGATGCTCCGGAGCGAGCACCATGTATGTGGACCCGAACAGCGTGTCCGGACGGGTGGTGAAAACGGGAATTGGGAATTGGGAATTGGGAATCTGGAATTTCACCAGCGCCCCCTCGCTGCGACCGATCCAATTTTTTTGAAGAAGCTTGATCGAGTCCGGCCAATCGAGCCCGTCGAGCCCATCGATCAGGCGTTCGGCGAAGGACGTGATCCTCAGCATCCACTGGCGCATCGGGCGTCGCTCGACCGGGAAGCCCCCCACCTCGCTCTTCCCATCCACGATCTCCTCGTTGGCAAGGACAGTGCCCAGTTCCGGACACCAGTTCACCGGCATTTCCGCCACATAGGCCAGCCGCACGCTGTCCGGATCGTCATCGGTATAGCTCGAGATCGGCTCGGCTTTGTTCGTCCGCGGGTTGAACCAGGCATGGTAGAGCTGGAGGAAAATCCACTGCGTCCAGCGAAAATAGTCCGGGTCCGTCGTCCCGAACTCGCGCTGCCAATCGTAGCTGAATCCCAGCGCCTGGAGCTGGCTGCGGAATTTCGCCACATTCCGTGCGGTGGTGACGCGCGGGTGCTGGCCGGTCTTGATGGCGAATTGTTCGGCGGGCAGCCCAAACGCATCCCAGCCCATCGGGTGCAGGACATGGAATCCCCGCATGCGGTGGTGCCGCGCCAGGATGTCGGTGGCCGTGTATCCCTCGACGTGCCCGACATGGAGCCCGTCTCCGCTCGGATAGGGAAACATGTCGAGAATGTAATATTTTGGGCGAGAGGAATCGAAACCCGGTTCCCCGGGATTCGAGGCATGGAAGGCTCCGGTCTCGACCCAGTGCTGTTGCCACCGGGATTCGAATTCGGAGAACGGAAATTGCTTGCGCTGCGTGGACATTGTAGGAACCGGGAACTATGCCAGACACCGACGCTCCTGCAATCCCATTGCTTGCCGCGACCCGCAATGCCCACAAAGTCGGGGAGATTCGCGCGATCCTCGGGCCCCGGTTCCTCGTCCGCGATCTGGCCTGCCTGCCCGACATGCCGGAAGCCGAGGAAACGGGAGCCACTTTCGAGGAAAATGCCGCGCTCAAGGCGGTTGCCATCTCCCTGCATTTCGGCGGGTGGGTGATTGCGGACGATTCGGGGCTCGAGGTCGATGCGCTCGGCGGGGCTCCCGGCGTTCATTCGGCGCGCTATGCCGGAGAGAAATCCAACGATGCCGCCAACAACGCGCTCCTTTTGCGCAGGCTCCTGCCGTTTCATGGAGACGAACGCTCCGCGCGCTTCCGTTGCGTGATCGTCCTCGCGCGTCATGGCCGCAAGCTCGCGGCGTTTTCAGGCGCTGTCGAGGGGGCCATTATCGGCAGTCCCCGTGGAGAAGGGGGGTTCGGATACGACCCTCTTTTTGTCCCGGAGGGATTCGGCGAAACATTCGCCCAGCTCGGCAGCGAAATAAAAAATGGCCTCAGCCATCGGGCCAAGGCGCTTCAGGCCCTTGAAAAATCAATGAAAAATCATGCTTGACGCATTATGCCCATTGATTTAAGCCTCCCAACGTAGCTCAGTAGCTGCGAATAAAAAACAAAACCACATTATGAAAAAACTCTCCTTGACCATCATATTGGCGGTGGCGGTTGTCGGATCGGCTTTTGCCGGTACCGAGGCCAAAACCTTCAAAGATAAAGTTGTAATCGAGCCGACCTGCAAATTCCGCGACATGGAATTCCAGATCGACGCATTCTACACCGGATTCATCGGATCCCGTGACAGCACCCTTCACACCGGCTCCGGTGGCGGCATCGGCCTGAACTTCTTCTTCGCGAAGTATTTCGGTATCGGCTGGGAAGGTTCCGTTTACAGCAATGACGGCACCGCAAGCTGGCTGCCTCTCAACGGGAACTTCTTCATCCGCTATCCGATCTGCGCGTGGAACCTCGCTCCTTACATCATGGTTGGTGGTGGTGCGGATTTCCAACGCGATCGCAAGAGCATCGGATTCGGTGATGTGGGCGCAGGCCTCGAATACCGTATCACGAACAACATCGGCATCTTCTCCGATGGACGTTACTACTACGGTGGCAGCGGCAATGTTGCCAACATCCGTGGCGGTCTCCGCTTCGCGTTCTAATCCAACAAAGCAATCTACAAAAAAGCCGGGCCTGAAAAGGTCCGGCTTTTTTTGTGTCTCGGGATGCCGCCCTCTTTGTGACAGGGTGAACCGCCGGAAGAAAGTGTTCGGCGACAGCCTGCCCTCCTCGCTTGGGACTCCCCGCCTGGTTCCTCGAAAGTAAATCCCAAGAGGGATTTGTTCACAGGCAACGGAATCCCGAATCCACATGGGGCGCGCGGTTTCGTTGGGGCGATGACCGAAATCACGAGGGGAAAGTGTGTTCCTCACTGGATTGATGCCTGTTCCACGTCCGCCAGGGCGATTTTTCAGATTGCGCTTTGGATCAATAAAAGCCCGCAATTAGACGGATTTTCCCTGGAGAAAACGAAGAAACTCACAGGTTGTTCACAGGGGTCAACGATTATTTCCAAAAAGCGCCAATTGAGTGCCAATAAAAACCGCTATTTTGTGGTTTTTGATGTCATTTCCATGTTTCTCGGAAATGAGAGCGAATGGCCCACAAACCCTGTGTTTATGCGGTTTCCCAGTGTAAAAAGGGAATGCAGCCTACAGGACTCGAACCTGTGACCCCCACCATGTCAAGGTGATGCTCTACCAACTGAGCTAAGGCTGCGGGAAAGGGGTGGAAAAATACCGCAACCCTTGTCGGTTGCAAAGAAAAATCCCCGTCAATCCAACAACCAGATCCTGGACCGGGGATCGATCGATCAGTTTGCCGAAGTCTCGACGTTCACGCGGCGGCCGGCGCGGTCGAACTTCACGTTGCCGTCGGCAAGCGCCCAAATCGTGTAGTCGCGCCCGAGGCCGACATTCCGGCCGGGCTGGAACTTTGTGCCGCGCTGGCGGATGATGATGTTGCCGGCGACGACTGCTTCCCCGCCGAATTTTTTCACGCCGAGCCGTTTGCTTTGGCTATCGCGTCCGTTCTTGACGCTTCCTTGTCCTTTTTTATGGGCCATGACGAGTTACTTGGTGGAGATGGATTCGATTTTGAGTTTGGTGAGCTGGCGGCGGTGGCCGACCGTGCGGTGGTAGCCTTTGCGGCGCTTGAATTTGAAAGCGATCACCTTGTCATCCTTGAATTGATCGACGACCTCGGCCGTGACCGTGGCCCCGGCGACAAGCGGCGCGCCGATCGTCACCGACGAACCGTTGGCAACAAGCAGCACTTCCGAGAGTTCGGTTTTTTTGCCGGCTTCGACATCAAGTTTTTCGACCTCGATTTCATCGCCCTCGGCGACGCGGTATTGCTTCCCGCCTGTTTGTATCACTGCGTATGCCATATAAAGTCCGTTTCGGTTGGAATTGTCCAAGCTGGGGCAATCGCTTCGATTCCGCAAGCCAAAATTTCAGCCTTGCCAAATTATCCCCCGCCGGTAGCTTCTTCCATCTCATCCCCAATTGCTCGGGTGGTGAAATGGCAGACACGTACGTTTGAGGGGCGTATGCCGTAAGGCATGGGGGTTCAAGTCCCCCCCCGAGCACTCTTCGAGGATGAAGGGCTGGCGCTTCCGGCCTTGCAGCTTCAATTGCGCCATCGGACTCACCGCAGGTTCGGGAACGTATTCGTATAATATATACCTACCACACGCCATTCATGGAGCTTCAAATCACTCTGCCCCCCCCCGTGACTGCGCTCCGAGGAAATCGGCCGTCCGGCCGAGGGTGGCGGATTTTTCTGCCGTGAGTTTTCCTCCGAGCGCGGTGAGGTCTTGCGCGTTTTTTTTCCGAGCCGTCATCGGCAGGCAGGGTATTTTCTGGCAGCGGGATATCGAGGCGGATATAGGCCGCCACGGGGCCGCTTCCGAACCGGTGCAGCACAAACCGCCCGCCCGCTTCGCTTCGCCAAATATTCGAGACACTTCAACGCCAGGCGCGCGCGCATCCCTCCGCCATCGATCGAGGGAACCCTCACATATTTCCCGGGGTCTCTCGGACGCGCTCCGGGAACCACGGCCGCCGGGCGGGCCGGTGACGGGACGGGTTTCTGATGGTTGCGCCCATAGACCCACACGGAGCGGCGGCGATGCCGACAACCGCCATCGAGCCAGGCGGAAACCCCGAGAGGCGCGAGGTCAGGCTGGAAACGTCCGGAAGGCGCATGGGAAAAGAGCATTCGCAATCTGGCTGGCTGCTTGACGCAAGCCGCACCCACCGGCTGTGGTTTTTCGCCGCATTTTTCAAAATGAGCGCACTATGGCTTGCGGTCACTTGAGTCAATCAGCCAGCCAGATTTCGCAATTCCGGGGGAAATCCAATGCTTCTCCGGTGGCCTGCGGGCGGCCTCACGGCAATTTCCACGCGGCACGAAGGCGCGCATATTCCGAACGCGGCAGAACGACATAAAGCGGGCTTTTGGAGGGGTCGACCGCCGCGATCAGGTTTCGAAGGTTTGGTTCGGACATCGTGGTGCATGCGGCGGTCGGTTTGGTTCCGCCTTCCCGCCAGATGTGAAAAAAGATCGAGCTTCCGGCACCCGGGCGAACGGCGGGCGGGGCGTTGTGCGCGATAAACAATTTCAGCGAGTGGGCAGGGTCGTCCTGTTTCATCTGCTGTTTTTTTTCCCAAGCGGTGGAGGGTTCTGTTTTCAGGCGCAGGTGCCGGTTGTAAAGGGGCGAGGTTGGATCCTCGACCCAGAGGTCGCGGGAGGTGATCCGCTCGTAGGGCATGTTCGGATGGCGGGAAATCTCGGGCGCGTATCCCCAGGCTCCACCAATTTTGAAAACCCCCGCAGGCGTTTTCCAATCTCCCTCCTGCTTGACCACCGCGCCCTCCGGCACGGGATGCAGACCCAGCCCCCAAACCAACCCCTTCTTTCCCAGGCGTCCCTTCCATTCCCCGCCAACCGGCTTCCAATCCGTCCCCGTCTTCTCAAAAAACCGGAGCGTGACCACGGAGGAATCCCATCCCTCCGAAATCCCCACGAGGCATTGGCCGGAATTCTGCGGCAACTCGAAAGCCGCCAGGGAACCGGAAAGCGCGAAAACAAGCGAAGCCGCCGCCAGAAATTTTTCCATCATGCGGATAATGATGTTTTGCGCCGCAGGGCCTCTTCCATGGTCGTGAAGATAAGGACCCAGAAGACCTGGATCAACACGGCCACGGGGACCTGGAGCAGGGGCGGCATGGAATAGACGAGGATCACGCCCGGAATCCACACGCACCAACCGGCCACCACCACGGGGAACACGTTTTCAAAAACAAAATCCGCGCGAAAAATCTTCCCCCAGGCCGCGCGGCGGAACCCTTCATCCCGGAGAAGGAACCATCCGACAGCGAGAGGAGCGGAGAGAAACGGGCTGAAGAGGAACTGATCGACGAACACTTTGGCGAGGAGGGTCGGCCAATCGTGGCCGGTTCCGAACCAGAGTGCCTGCAACCGATAGAGCAGGTCGACCGTCATGCCCATGATCCCCCAGAGGGGAGCGGCGGTGAGAAACAGCCGGAGGTTCCTGCTGGCGGCTTTTCCGGACTGGAAAAATGCGATCCGGAGGATCTCGGGCAAAAACGCCGCGGCCACCACATAGGAAAAAAAGGAAAACGCATATCCGGCTTCCTGCTTCACCCTGGCCACCTCGCCGAGGAAATGCCTGGTCCCTTCGTGGGCGATATAGAGCGAGAAAAACACGAGCATCAGGCACTGGAGGAGCAGGCCGGGAAGCAGGTTGGCCTTTGCGGCGGCACCGGCCATGCGGAGGGATTGGCGGAAGCGTTTCATTCGTGTCCGAGAAAGATTTCCCCGGAACGGCGGCGGGCGTGGAAATTTCCGGGCAGGCTCACCTTGGCCGGTCCCTCCCTGGCATCGAGGAGCGTGAGCGCGCGCCGGGTTTCAAAAAACCCCGGCTCCGGCACACCGCTGCGGCGGAGCCAGCGCAGGACCGCTCGATGGCGCAGGGCGGCAGGCATCGCGCGGAGAGCGGCGCAGGAAAGCGTTTTCGAGAATTCCGGAGTTTGGGATTCCAGCCATTCGTCTTCCTGGCGGAAAATGTGCGAGGCCCGCAGAACCGCCTGTCGGAAGCTTTCCCCGAAAGCCCCGTCGATGGCCGGAATCACCAGGTTCCGGATCCGGTTCCGCGTGTGTTCGATTTCCGCATTGGTGTGGTCCTCGCGGAACGGGATCTTGTGGGCGGCGACATCGGCGGTGATTTCGCCGCGGGAGATTTCCAGCATCGGGCGGATGATGCGGAGCCCGTCCCGGGTGCTTTCCGGCTTCATGCCCGCCAGGCCGGCCGCCCCGGAGCCGCGCAGGAAGTTGAAAAGGCAGGTTTCGACCTGGTCGTCCGCATGGTGGGCGAGGAGGAGACGCCGGCAGTGCCTGCGCCTCGAGCATTCCAGGAAAAATGCGCGGCGGAGTTCCCGGGCGGCGGCCTCGATCGACCGCCCGGTGGCTTTTGCGAATTCCCCGGTCCGGGCGCGGGCGGATTCGAGATCGAGCCCGAGCAGCCCGGCCTGTTTGGCGACAAACCCCGCGTCTCCGCGCGACCATTTTCCCCGCAGCCCATGATCGAGGTGGCAGACGACCAGCTTTCGAAAGCCGAGCCGTTTCAGAGCATGGAGCAGGGCCATCGAATCCCGGCCGCCCGAGACGCCGACGAGAAAGGTCCGGCTGCGCGGGTATGCGGCGAGGGCGGCGGCCACCGCGGCATCCAATGCGCGGGGGCGGGAGACGGAAGCCCTCTCCGACATGGAGGGACGACCGCCGTGTCGCCCGCGGATCAAGTCGGGCCGGACAGCGCCGGTCCCTCCAAGAATCTGGCAACCAGTTCCGGCGGCAGATGCTCTAGATCGATTCGGCACCGAAATAAGGGTGGAGCGCCGGAGGGAGGGCCACGGAGCCATCGGGTTGGAGACCGGACTCGAGAAGCGCGACGTAGAGCCGGGCCAGCGCGGTGCCGGATCCGTTGAGGGTGTGGCAAAAGCGGTTTTTTCCCGCCTCGTTTTTGTGGCGAAGATTCATCCGGCGCGCCTGGTAGTCGCCGAAATTCGAGCAGCTCGAAACCTCGAGATACGCATTCTGGCCGGGCGCCCAGACTTCGATGTCGTAGGTTTTTTCGGACCCGAAGCCGAGGTCGCCGGTGCAAAGCTCGATCACGCGGTAATGAAGGCCGAGGAGCTGGAGCGCGCGTTCGGCATCGGCGGTGAGCGACTCCAGCTCCGCCGCGGAATTTTCCGGCGCGGTGATCTTGACGAGCTCGACCTTGTCGAACTGGTGCATGCGGATGAGCCCGCGCGTGCCGAGGCCCGCCGAGCCGGCCTCGCGGCGGAAGCACGGCGTGTAGGCGGCGTATTTGACGGGCAGGGCGGCCAGCGGAAGAATCTCCTCGCGGTGGAGATTGGTGACCGGCACCTCGGCGGTGGGGATGAGGTAAAGTTCGTCGTTGGCGCAGCGGTATTGCTGGTCGGCAAATTTCGGAAGCTGGGCCGTGCCGAAGAGCGCCTCGGGTTTCACCACCAGCGGAGGCAGGATTTCCGTGTATCCGTGCTTGGTGGTGTGCAGGTCGAGCAGGAAGTTGAGGAGCGAACGTTCGAGCTTTGCCCCGGCGCCGGTGTAGCAGACAAACGCGCCCCCGCTCATTTTTCCGGCCCGTTCGAAATCAAACAGGCGGAGCCGCTCCCCGATGGCGACGTGGTCTTCGACGCGCTCGAGCGCGGGCTTTTTCCCCCATTCGCGGAGAACCGGATTTTCGGCGGCGCCTTTTCCGACCGGCGTCGTTGGGGAGGGAAGATTCGGGATGTTCAGAAGGAGATCGCGCTGTTTGATGTCCAGGGCGGTGACGACGGCATTCAATTCCTCCATCCGGCTCCCGGACGACTTGACTTCGGCTTCGAGCGCGGCGCTGTCCTGCTTCGAGGCGCGGAGCCTGCCGATTTCCTTGCTGAGGCGGTTGCGCTCGGCCTGGAGGCCTTGGAGGCTGGTGTCCGCGGCGCGGCGCTCCCCATCGATGGCCAGCACGGCGTCCACGGCGGATTCGTGGCCGGGTCCGCGCGTGGCGAGACGGGCTTTGACGGAGTCGGGATTTTCGCGAAGAAGTCGAATGTCGAGCATGGGTTGGACAGAATGAACAAAATCGGCACAATGGGATAAGCAAATTCTCACATGGCTGCGCAATTCCGCGATTATTACCAAACGCTCGGGGTCCCAAAAACCGCCGGAGCCGACGAAATCAAGGGGGCTTTCCGAAAGCTCGCCCGCAAATTCCATCCCGACACCGCCAAGGACAAAAAGGCGGCCGAGGAGAAATTCAAGGAGATCAACGAGGCCTACGAGGTCCTTGGCGATCCGGCGAAGCGGAAACAATACGACGAATACGGGGCCGGTTGGCAACAGGCCGGCGGACCGCCGCCGGGCTGGCAACAACCGGGCGGGGGCTTCCGCGGCGGCGGAGCGCGGCCCGGAGGGGGGGTGGAGTTCGAATTTGGAGGCACCGGGTTCAGCGATTTTTTCGAGCAGATGTTCGGCGGGGCGCGCCGCGGCGGGGGACGGGGTTTTGGCGGATTCGGCGGATACGAAGAACCGCCCCAGCGGGGCGGGGATGTCGAGGCCGACATCATGGTCACGCTCGAAGAGGCGTTCCACGGTTCGACCCGCAAGATTTCCTTCCGGAGAGGCGAATCCGGCAAGATCGAAACCTACACGGTCAAAATCCCGAAAGGCATCCGGGAAGGGCAGAAAATCCGGCTTGCCGGGCAGGGCGAGAGCGGCTCCGCCGGTGCGGGCGATCTTTTTCTGCGGGTCAAATTCCAGCGGCATCCGGACTTTGAAATCGAAGGGGCCGATCTCATCTACGATCTCGAGGTTCCCGCATGGGATGCCGTGCTCGGCTGCGATGTCCATGTCCCGACGCTCGAAGGCCGCGCCAAGCTGAAGCTGGTGCCGGGCACCCAGTCCGGGAAAAAGCTCCGCCTTCCCGGCATGGGCCTCCCGCTCGGCGGCGGGAAGCGGGGCGACCTCTACGCCGTCGTCGCCGTCACGGTCCCCACCTCGCCGGACGCCGGGGAAAGAAAGCTCTGGGAACAACTCGCCGCGAAGCACAGGTAGAAGACAAACCCATTTCCAAAACGGAGGGACGCCCGCCGTGGCGTCCGTGGAAAATGACGGACCGGATGGCGCCGGTCCCTCCATCTCGGGAAGCCTCCTCCATGAAGATCTCCATCAAAGTCGTCCCCGGCGCCTCGCGGAGCGGAATTGTCGGATGGCTGGGAGACAGCTTGAAGGTCCGGATTCAGGCCCCCGCCACAGACGGCAAGGCCAACGACGCGCTTTGCGCGTTCCTTGCCTCGGAATTCGGGCTGCCGGTCCGCGCGGTCCGGATCGCCGCCGGATTTTCCTCGCGGAAAAAAATCGTCGAGATGGACGGCCTTTCGCGGGAAGCGCTCGGGAAATTCGGCAAGCCGCCCGCGTGAACAGGCCTCCCCCGTTTCTTTCCATGAAAGTTCCTCCACAACCGTTTGGAGAATATATTTTTCTTTCTAAGAAAGCTGCGGCTTGCGTGTCTTGATAGGGTGGAGGGTGGCTTCGTCCTCCGACCCATGACCGAACCATTGACCAGTTCCTCCGAACCGCAGCCCGCCGCAGCGGCAGCGGTGGCATTTCCTGTTCCGGAGAAAAAAACGACACTGGCGGCACTTTTTGAGTCCGAGGAGAGCGCCGTGCTGGGATTCGCCATCGGACTCGTGGGACGGAGAGCTGTGGCCGAGGAACTCGTGCAGGAAGCCTTCCTGCGGCTTCACCAGCTCTGGGACCAGGTGGAAAATCCGCGGGCCTGGCTGTATCGGAGCCTGCGGAACCTGGCGCTCAACCACCTGCGCGATCATGCCCGGGAGACGATGGTCGAAGAGCCGGAAGGACCGGGAAATGAAAATCCTCCGGACGAAGCGCTGGGCCGCCTGGAGGCCATCGGGATGGTGAGACTGTTGATCTCGGAGCTTCCCCCGGATGAGCAGGACCTCATCCGGTTCAAATACCATGACGATCTCAAATATCAGGAAATCAGCCGGCAAACCGGTCTCAGCGTGAGCAACGTGGGCTACAAATTGCACCACCTGCTCAAGGGGCTGGCCGACGCACTGCGCCACGCCGGCATCGACGGGAGCCTGGGATGAATACCATGAACGAAAACAACGATGGCCCGCAGCCGTGGATCGATCCGGCGCTCGAAGCCCGGATCGTGGCCGGCGTGCTGGGCGAAACCTCCGCCTTCGAGGCGGCGGAATTGGAGCGCGTCCTGGCCGGGAATCCGGAGCTTGCCATCTTCAAGCGGCGGATCGAGGCCGTGCATGCGCTGGTGGGCGTGGCCTTCCTCCCGAAGCAACCGAAGATCCAGCTGTCGCCCGAGCGTCGCCGGAAGCTTCTGGAGACAATCGGTGTCCGGCCCGAAGCGCCGCGGAAAAAGGTCAAGGCGATCCCCTTTCCGTTCGCCGCATGGTTGTCGCCCCATATTTTGAGCCGCATCGCGGCCTGTTTGATCATCGGGGGGATCATTGCGCTCCTGTCCACGCTGGGCATGCCGGCGGTCTCCGGTTCGCTGAGGAAGGCTTCCGTACGGAGTTTTTCGTCGCCCAGTTCGGGGGACAGGGGGAGCTTTGTGACAACCGAGGGTCTTGCCAGCTCACTCACAGATGAGGCTTCGGTTGCAGCGAAGCCGATGGATTTTGCCATGAATGTCCCGCCGCCAATGGCCTCCGCTGCTCCGATAAGCATGCCCACTGCCGGGCTAACCGCCGGCGACAGCTTTGGAA
>Ga0172380_10004653_pt1 | contig 17408 bp, 10 predicted proteins | sample Leawe162metaG_FD_119747 | JGI IMG/M metagenome (GOLD analysis project Ga0172380, IMG submission 119747) | Leachate microbial communities from a municipal landfill in Southern Ontario, Canada - Leachate well 162 metaG | ecosystem: Engineered > Solid waste > Landfill > Unclassified | place...
ATCGCAAAGAAGCCGCGATTACAACGGTTGTCGCTTCGCTGCTGTAAACATTTTCAGGTTGTGCCACGGACATGTGACTGGTGTCCTTTTTTTGCTAGCCCATCACTTTTTGATATAAGGAGATAATGAATGAGTGCCAAGATTATCAGCGGGACTGAAGTTGCAAAAGCCATTCGCGAGGAGTTGAAGGCCGAGGTTGCGGAGCTTACGGAAAAGCATGCTGTGGTTCCCGGTCTTGTCACGATCCTGGTGGGAGAAGATCCGGCCTCTCAATCGTACGTGAGCGCGAAAAACAAGACCGCCCACGCCCTTGGCATTCATTCCGAGCAGGTAACCCTGCCCGCCGACACCAGCGAGCAGGATCTGCTGGCCACGGTTGAAAAATATAACAAGGACAAGAGCATCCACGGCATTCTCGTGCAGTTGCCCCTGCCCAAGCATATCAATGAGACCAATGTCCTGTACGCCATTGATCCGGCCAAGGACGTGGATGGATTCCATCCGGTGAACGTGGGCAAGATGGTGCTGGGCGAGGAGTGCTTTCTGCCCTGCACGCCCCACGGCATCCTCGAGCTGCTGACCCGCAGCGGTGTCGAGACCAGCGGCGCCGAGGTGGTGGTCATCGGCCGCAGCAACATTGTCGGCAAGCCCATCGCCAACCTGATGCTCCAGAAGCGCAAGGGCGGCAACGCCACGATCACCCTCTGCCACACCCGCACCAAGGACATGGCCGCCCATTGCAAACGGGCCGACATCATCATCGCCGCGGTCGGTGTGCCCAAGATGGTGACCGCCGACATGGTGAAGGACGGGGTGGTGGTAATCGATGTCGGCGTCAACCGCATCGGCAAGACCGCGGACGGCAAGGCCATTCTCGCGGGCGATGTTGATTTTGATGCGGTAAAGGAAAAAGCCTCGTATATTACCCCTGTTCCGGGCGGGGTCGGGCCCATGACCATCACCATGCTGATGAAGAACACCGTACAGGCGGCCAGGCAGATTGCAGGCGTAAAATAAACGGCTGCGCAGGCATAAAAAGTAATCAGAAGGCATCTGCTTTTCTGTTACATAGCGAACCCAAGATGCTGAGGACATACGATGGCGATCAAACGAAATGGATGTGAAGGATGCGCGGACATTACCTGCGTCTCCACGCAACAGATTCTCTCCCAGGATATAGCCAAGAACGTCAAGACCGGCTATGACCGCGTCAAAGCGCGGGGGATGTCGGCTTGCCTTTTCGGCTCCGGCGGAACCTGTTGCCGCAACTGCAATATGGGGCCTTGCCAGATCATCGACGGCGTGGACGACATGGTCGGCATCTGCGGTGCAACCGCCGACACCGTGGCGGCCAGGAATTTCGCCCGGGTTGTCGCCGGTGGTTCCGCCGCGCATACCGATCATGCCCGGGAGATGGTCAAGGGCTTCATCGAGGCAGCCAAGGGGGAAGGCCCGCACCAGATTCAGGATGTGGCCAAACTGAAAAATCTGGCCGAGGTATTCGGCATCGTCACCGAAGGGCGTGAGGTAAAGGAGATCGCCCTCGAACTCGGCGAGAAGGCCCTGGCCGAATTCGGCAAGCAGGACGATGCGCCGCTTTCCATGCTGAAACGGGCCACGCCGAAACGGCAGGCCCTCTGGAAGAAGCTCGGCGTTGCGCCCCGCGGCATCGACCGTGAGGTGGTGGAGATGATGCACCGCACCCACATGGGCGTTGATCAGGAATACGAGAACATCATGCTCCAGGCCACCCGTTGCGCCTTGTCCGACGGTTGGGGCGCTTCCATGCTTTCCACCGAGCTGACCGACATCATGTTCGGCACCCCGGTGCCCCGGCGCGCCATCGTTGATTTGGGCGTGTTGAAGACCGATCAGGTCAATATCACCGTGCATGGGCATGAGCCTTTGCTGGCCGAGGCTCTGTGCATCGCGGCCCAGGATCCGGAAATGCTGGAGCTGGCCAAGAAGCAGGGCGCCAAGGGGATCAACCTCGCCGGCGTCTGTTGCACCGGCAACGAGATCCTCATGCGTCGCGGGATTCCGGTGGCCGGAGGTTTTGTGCAGCAGGAGATGGTCATCGCCACCGGCGCGGTGGAGGCGATGGTGGTCGATGTCCAGTGTGTCATGCAGTCCGTGGCCGAGGTGGCCAAGAATTTCCACACCGATATCATCACCACCAACTACCGGGCCAAGATGCCTGGTGGTATCCATATCCAGTTTGAGGAGCACGAGGCGCTCAACTCCGCCAAGCAGATCCTGACCCACGCCATCAAGAACTTCAAGAAGCGCGGCAAGTGCTTTATCCCCCAGGAAACCAAGATGGACGTGGTGGTGGGTTTCAGCCATGAAACCATCAACACCATGCTGGGCGGCCGTTTCCGCGCCAGCTACCGTCCGCTCAATGACAACATCATCAATGGCCGCATCCGCGGGGTGGCTGCCATTGTCGGCTGCGACAACTTCAAGCTGGCGGACGACACCCATGAAACCATCGTCAGGGAGTTGCTGAAAAACAACATCCTCGTCCTGGCCACGGGTTGCGCCGCAACCTCTCTCGGCAAGGCCGGGTTGCTCAACCCAGAAGCGGCCCGTTTCTGCGGCGACAGCCTGAAAGAGGTCTGCGAGACCGTGGGCATGCCGCCGGTCCTGCACATGGGCTCCTGCGTTGACAACTCCCGGATCCTCATCGCCGCCACCGAGATGGTGCGCCAGGGCGGCCTGGGCGACGACATCTCCGACCTGCCCGCCATCGGCACCGCTCCTCTGTGGATGAGCGAAAAGGCCGTGGCCATCGGTCAGTACTTCGTGGCCAGCGGCGCCCAGGTTGTGTTCCAGAATCTGCCCACCACCGGAGCCAAGAATTTCAACAAGTACCTCACCGAAGGTCTGATGGGCCAGGTGGGGGCGCATTGGAATATCGCTGCCGAGCCCTTGGAGATTGCCCGGATCATGATCGAAAAGATCGAGGAAAAGCGCGACGCCCTGGGCATCAACAAGAAGAAGGAGCGTGTCCTTTTCGATATGGACATGCGTCGTGACCTTGGCGGCGGCGGGTTGAAGGACGTTGGTTGCCACGGCCCGAGCGCTTCTTGATCTTTTAAAGAACGTACTCTTTTTGGAAGCAAGTTAAGGATAAGGATCATAACCGATGAAATCGGGAAGCCGTTTAGAACGAATTTTAACATCAGGAGAGTTCGCCGTTACCGGCGAGCTGGGGCCGCCCAAGAACGGCAATGCCGAGCATGTAAGGGAAAAGGCTCGTCTGCTCAAGGGAAGTGTTGACGCCGTCAACATCACCGACTGCCAGACCGCCATCGTCCGCATGTCCAGCATCAGCGCCGGTCTGTTGACCCTGGCCGAGGGGGTTGAGCCTGTCATCCAGATGACCTGCCGCGACCGCAACCGGATCGGGATGCAGAGCGATATCCTCGGCGCTGCCGCCCTGGGGCTCAAGAACCTGCTCTGCCTCACCGGCGATCATCAGAAGTTCGGCAACCACCCCGGCTCCAAGGGCGTCTTTGACATGGACTCCATCCAGCTGCTCGGGATGGTCAAGACCATGCGGGATGAGCGGAAATTCCAGTGCGGCGAGGTGATCAAGTCGCATGAGCCCAAGCTTTTTCTCGGCGCCGCTGCCAATCCTTTTGCCGGTCCGTCCGAGCAGTTTCGGGCCGCCCGTCTGGCCAAGAAGGTTGCCAATGGCGCGGATTTCGTGCAGACCCAGATTATCTATAATGTGGAACGGTTTGCCAAGTTCATGGAGGCTGTTCGCGCATTAGGCCTGCATAAAAAGGTCCACATCCTGGCCGGGGTTACCCCGCCGAAATCCGTGGGCATGGCCCGTTACATGAAGAGTTCGGTTCCGGGCATGGATGTCACCGATGAGGTGATCAAGCGGATGCAGGGGGCCAAGGACAAGGAAGACGAGGGCATCAACATCTGCGTTGATATCATCCGTCAGGTCCGCGAGATAGAAGGGGTGGCCGGGGTGCATATCATGGCCATCGAATGGGAGAGCGCCGTGCCGGAGATCGTTAGCCGGGCAGGGCTTGCCACCCGTCCGGTCTTTGCCGATGAGCCCGTGGCCCTTGCGGCGCCGGTTTCGGCAATCGAGGTCCGGACCGCGGTGGCCGGGGGTGAGGAAAGTGATGCTGTCCTTGCGGCAGCCAAGGCTGAAGCAACAAAGATTATCGCCGCAGCCAAGGCGGAAGCCGCCCAGTATCGCGCTTCAGCCAGCAGCGTCAGCGGCGCCGGTGTGGTTGATCAGGCAAGGATTGAAATAGATGAAGCAGGAGAGGATGCGATGAACGAAAAAGAACGTCAAATGGCGCTTGAGTCGGTACGTCTCGGTCTTGATGCGCTCAAAAAGGCCTACGGCTTGTCGGACGATCAATTTGATGCACTGAAGAAATTTGCCGGTGCAGAGGCTATTCTCATGCGCGAGCCGGTGCTCGCCGCTCCTGCTTCTCCCGCGGCAGCCCCGGTTGCTCAGGCAGCTCCGGCAGCGCCGGTGAAGGACGAGAGCGCGGCCAAGAAAGCCGCCGAGGCTGCGGCCGCGGATGAGGCCAAGAAGGCGGAAGCCGCCAAGAAGGGTGCCGCTGACAAGGCTGCGGAAGAGGCTAAAAAGGCCGAGGCTGCGAAAAAGGCTGCCGAGGCTGCGGCTGCGGAAGAGGCGAAGAAGGCTGATGCAGCCAAGAAAGCCGCCGCGGACAAGGCTGCGGAAGAGCCCAAGAAAGCCGCCGCGCCCGCGGCAAAGAAGGCTGCTCCGGCAGCTGCTCCCGGTGCGGTTGGGGCAGCGGAGCTCGCCCTTGAAAAAACACCTCTGTCCGAACGGGCGACCAAGGTTCCCGAAGCCTCTTACAAACAGGCTTACACCGGCGCCATCCGCCAGACCGTTTTGGGCGACGAGGCGAGCGGCATCAAGGTGGGCGGTGCAAACACCCTGCCGTTCCATCTCTTCGAAGGAACCATGGGCAACAGCCCCAAGATCGCCTTTGACGTGCTTGATGTCAAACCCGAGGAATGGCCGGACTCCCTGGCCCGCCACTATCAGGATGTCATGGACAATCCCGTGGCCTGGGCCCAGAAATGCGTCAAGGAATACGGCGCGGACGCCATCTGCATCTCCATGGTCAGCACCGACCCCAACGGCCTGAACCGGCCTGCGGGCGAGGCGGCGAAAGCTGCGGCCGAGGTGGTGAAGAATATCGAAGTGCCGGTTATTGTCTGGGGTTGCGGCAACGGCGAAAAGGACACGGAAACCCTGCGGGAGATCACCTCGCTCATCGGCGACAAGAAGGTATGTCTGGCTCCGCTTTCCGACAGCAACTACCGGGCCATCGGCGCCACGGCCATGGCCTTCCAGTATCCCATGGTCGCTGCCTCGCCCATTGACGTGAACTTGGCCAAGCAGCTCAATATCCTGCTTGAAAACCTCGGGGTCTCCTTGGATTCCGTGTTGATCGACCCATCCATCGGCGCCTTGGGCTACGGTATCGAGTACACCTACTCGGTCATGGAGCGGATTCGTTTGGCAGCGCTGACCCAGAAGGACGAGAAGTTGCAGGTGCCCTTTATCTGCAACCTGGGCCGCGAGGTCTGGAAGGCCAAGGAATGCCGGTTGCCTTCCGACGAGATGATCGGCGATCAAGAGACCCGCGGCATCCTCATGGAGGCCATCACCGCTTCCTGCATGCTGATGGCGGGCGGCGAGTTGATGATCATGCGGCATCCGAGAGCTGTATCCCTGACCAAGTCGCTGATCAATGGTCTTATGGGTTAATCATTGAAATTGTGCATTTATTGCTTGTAATGCTGAAAAGCCTCACAGAGTTAAAGCTGAGTTGAGCAGCTTGGCTGCTCAAACGAAACTTAAGCCCTTTGGGTTAAAGAGGAGATTACCAAATGTCTAAGATCATCTGTTCAGCCGCCATCCGCGGGGCTCACAAGATTGTTGATATGGCGGAAGCGAAGTTCGAGGAGGCCATCAAGAAGTACGGCCCTGAGCAGGAGGTGCATTTCCCGAACACCGCCTATTTCCTGCCGATTATTTACAGCATGCTGGGCGCCAAGGTGCAGAATCTGGGCGACATGAAGGATATCTTCAAGGAATGCCGCACCCTTCTGCCGGAACAGGTGAGCGAGAATATCTGGCTGCCGTACCTCGCCCCGGCCCTTGATGCGGGCATGGCCACCTTTTTTGCCGAGGAGATGTACGAGGCCATCCGTTATCTGGAGACCCCGGATTTCTACACCAAGACCGAGGATCCGCTGGAGAACAATATTTGGCTGGGCGCCGCCGACGACGTCATCTTCCGCAAACGCGGCGTTGAGTTCGTGGACGGCACAGCGCCCGGTTTTGCCGCGATCATGGGCACCCCGGACAACAACGAGATCGCTTCGAAAATCGCCCTCGAACTCCAGGAGAAGAACCTCTACATCTTCATGCACGACCAGACCAACGGCAAGAACATGGCCGAGCGTCTGGTGGAGAACAAGGTGCAGGTCGGCTGGAATACCCGTCTGGTTCCCTTCGGCAAGAGCTACACCTCGGCGGTGTTCGCCATCGGCTTTGCCTGCCGCGTGGCCATGGCCTTCGGCGGCATCAAGCCCGGCGACTACAAGGGCAACCTGATCTATAATAAAGACCGGACCTTCGCCTTTGTCATGGCCTTTGGCCCGGTTTCCGACGAGTGGTACGCCAACGCGGCCGGCGCCATCAACTGGGGCTTTCCGACCATCTCCGACTACGACATCCCCGAGGTGCTGCCCACCGGTATCTGCACCTACGAGCACGTGGTCAGCCGCGTGCCCCACGACGAGATCGTCCAGAAGGCCATCGAGGTGCGCGGGCTGAAGGTCAACGTCACCAAGATCGATATCCCCTTGTCATTCGGCCCGGCCTTTGAGGGCGAGCGTATCCGTAAGGACGACCTCTTCATGGAATGCGGCGGCGGCCGGACCTCGGGTGTCGAGGTGCTGGTTTCCAAGGATATGTCCGAGGTGGAGGACGGCAAGGTCACCATCGAAGGGCCGGACATCAAGGATCTCAAGGTGGGCCAGAATGTGCCCCTCGGCATCCTGGTCGAGGTTGCCGGGCGCGGCATGCAGTCTGATTTCGAGCCCATCCTCGAGCGCCAGTTTCATCATCTGATCAACTACATCCAAGGCATCATGCACATGGGCCAGCGGAATATCATGTGGCTCCGGGTCGGCAAGGCCGCGGTGGAAAAGGGCTTTTCCTTCACCCATATCGGCAAGGTTTTGCACGGCAAACTGCATCAGGAATTCGGCGCCATTGTCGACAAGATCCAGGTCAAGATCTACACCGATCTGGACAAGGTGGAAGAGGTTCAGGAGCTTGCCCGCAAGGTCTATGCGGAGCGCGATGAACGCTTGGGCTCCATGACCGACGAGACCGAGGAGGTCTTCTACTCTTGCACCCTGTGCCAGTCCTTTGCCCCGAGCCATGTCTGCGTCATCACCCCGGAGCGGATCGGCATGTGCGGCGCCTATAACTGGCTGGACGGCAAGGCTTCCTACCAGATCAACCCCACCGGCCCCAACCAGCCGATCCAGAAAGGCGACTGTCTGGATGAGAAGCTCGGCCGCTTCAAGGGGATCAACGATTTTGTCGATCAGACTTCCCGCGGGGCTGTAACCGATCTCGCTTTGTATTCCCTGATGAACAGCCCGATGACCGCTTGCGGCTGTTTCGAGGCCATTGCCGCCATGCTGCCCCAGTGCAACGGCATCATGGTGGTCAACCGCGATTACAGCGGCATGACCCCCTCCGGGATGAAGTTCACTTCCTTGGCCGGCATGGCTGGCGGTGGCGCGCAGACCCCTGGTTTTATCGGGGTTTCCAAGCATTTCATGACCAGCCCCAAGCTATTTGTCGCCGAAGGCGGGCTCAAGCGCATGGTCTGGCTGCCCAAGATGATGAAGGAAGAGATCAAGGACAAACTCATCGAGCGTTGCAAGGAAATCGGCATGCCCGAGTTTTACGACATGATCGCCACCGAGGAGAACGGCACCACGGAGGAGGAAATCCTCGCCTTCATGAAAAAGGTTGGTCACCCGGCTCTTGAGATGGAAGCGCTTGTTTGATTTGTAAGTTATTAGCTGTCAGCTAAAAGCTTTCAGCATGACGATTCAAGATTATTATTCAAGCTTAGAGCGCAGCGCTTACGGCTTGCCTTATAACGGAGGAACAGACAGATGGCTTTAACAGGTATTCAAATCCTCAAGATGCTTCCCAAGAAGAACTGTGGGGAGTGCGGCATCCCTACCTGTCTCGCCTTTGCCATGAAGGTGGCAGCCGGACAGACGGAAATCGGCGAATGTCCGTATGTGAGCGATGAGGTCAAGGAGCAGATCGGCGAGGCATCCGCCCCTCCGATCCGGACTGTTAAAATCGGTGCCGGGGACAGCGCCTACACCACCGGCGGCGAGACCTGTCTGTTTCGCCATGAAAAGCGCTTTGAGAACCCCACCGGTATTGCGGTGCTGGTCACCACCGATATGAACGAGGCCGATGTCGACGGCCGGATCAGCCGGTTCAAAAACCTCCGCTACGAGCGGGTCGGTGTTCTGCTCAAGGCCGACCTCATTGCCGTCAAGGACACCAAGGGCGATGCTGCTGCCTTTACCGCCCTGACCAAGAAGGTGCTGGATGGCGCAGCCGATGCCGGCATCGTCCTGATGAGCGACAAGGGTGACAATCTCAAGGCAGCCGCGGCCGCCTGTGGAGAGCGCAAGCCTCTGCTCTACGCCGCCACCGCCGACAATGCCGATGCCATGGCCGCTGTGGCCAAGGAGACCGGGTGCCCGCTGGTTGCCAAGGGCGTAAACCTTGACGACACCGTGGCTGTTTCCGAGAAACTTCTCGCCGCGGGCCTTAAGGATCTCATGCTCGACACCGGCGCCCGCACCGTCCGTGCCGCCATGGAAGACTGCGTGGTGGGCCGTCGTGCCGCCATCCGCGCCAAATTCAAGCCCCTGGGCTTTTCCACCATCACCTTCCCCTGCGAGATCTCCGCCGATCCGCTGATGGAGGCCATGGTCGCCTCGGTGCTCATCGCCAAATACGCCGGTATCGTGGTGCTTTCCGACCTGCAGGGCGATATCCTTTTCCCGTTGCTCCTGGAAAGGCTGAACATCTTCACCGATCCGCAGCGCCCCATGGTGGTGCAGGAAGACGTTTACAACATCAACGGCCCCACCGAGGATTCGCCGGTTCTTATCACCTGCAACTTCTCGCTCACCTACTTCATCGTTTCCGGCGAGATCGAGGGGAGCAAGGTGCCTTCCTGGCTGCTGATCAAGGACACCGAGGGTCTTTCGGTCCTCACCGCCTGGGCTGCCGGCAAGTTCGGCGCGGACATGATCGCGGCGTTCATGAAGAAATCCGGAATCGAGTCCAAGGTCAAGCATCGGGAGCTCATCATCCCCGGCTACCTTGCCTCCATGAAGGGTGAGCTTGAGGAAGAGCTGGCCGGTTGGACCATTACCATCGGCCCCCGTGAAGCCGGACATCTGCCCGCCTTCCTGAAGGAATGGAAGCCCGCGGCGTAACGCGTTGCATATTCATCGGCTTAGGAGCCGTAACGTAACCATACACACCGACTGAACCGGCTATGAATATCACAATCAACGGGTATGACATTGTTGCCGAGGAAGGGATCACCATCCTGGAAGCGGCAAAACGGGCGGATATCCATATCCCCACCCTGTGCTACGTGAACAAGGGAACCTCGGACATTCCGTGCGAGATCTGCGTGGTCAGCGTGGAAGGGGTTGAGGCGCCGGTGCGGTCCTGTGTGACCCCGATCAGCGAGGGGATGCGGGTCACCACCGAGTCCAAGGAGCTGCAGGCCAAGCGCAACGAGCGCATGACCCTCCTGATGGAGACCCATTTCGGCGACTGCAAGGCTCCCTGCAATCTCACCTGTCCCGGGCAGATCAACGTACAGGGCTACATCGCCCATGTGGCCAAGGGCCAGTACGAAGAGGCCTTGCGGTTGGTCATGGAGCGCAACCCTTTTCCCTTTTCCGTGGGCAGGGTATGCCCCCGGTTCTGCGAAACCCGCTGCCGCCGGATCCTTGTCGACGAGCCGGTCTCCATCAACCATCTCAAGCGCTTTGTCGCCGACTGGTGCATGGCGCACAAGATCGACCTGCGTATTCCCCGTGATCCCTCCACCGGCAAGAAGATCGCCGTTATCGGCGGCGGCCCCTCCGGTTTGACCGGCGCTTACTACCTGGCGCGCAAAGGCCACGATGTCACGGTCTTTGAGTCCGCTGCCAAGCTCGGCGGCATGTTGCGCTACGGCATTCCCGACTACAAGATCCCCCAGGATGTGCTTGATTACGAGATCAGCACCATTCTGCGCATGGGGATCAATGTCCGCTTGAGCCAGAAGTGGGGCGAGGACTTCACCCTGCAATCCCTCAAGGATCAAGGCTACGAGGCCATTCTCATCGCCACCGGCACTCCGGTGGACGAGAGCCTGGACATCCCGGGCTGCGCCCTGCCCAAGGTAATCCCGGCCACGAAATTCCTGCGGAACATGTCCGAGGGCAAGGTCGGCAACTACGGCCGGTCTGCGGTGGTTTTCGGCGGCAACAACGTGGCCATGGAAGTTGCCCGTTCCCTGTTGCGTAACGAGGTCGGCCAGGTCACCATCATCTATCCCCGGGCCCAGACCGAGATGCCGGCCAATCAGCGTAATATCCGGGTGGCAGAGAAAGAGGGCGTCCAGTTTCTGCTCATGGCCGCGCCGGTGAATTTCAGCGACACCAACAACGGCATCAGCGTGCAGTTGATCCGGACCAAGCTCGGCGAGCCCGATGATAAGGGCATCCGTTACCCCGAGGCGATCCCCGGCTCCACGGTGAACATCAATGCCGACACCGTTATTGTCGCCCAGGGGTTGAGCGCCTGCCACGAGAAATTTGACGGCGGCGAACTGGAGGCCTCTCTGGAGCTGACCCCGAAATACAACATCAAGGCCAATCCCCGAACCTCGCTGACCAACCATCCCGGCATCTATGCGGCCGGCGACGTGACCAGCGGCCCCCGTTCGGTGATCCAGGCCGTGGTCGCTGCCCGGCGGGCGGCGGAGAATATCCATGCCCAGGTCATGGGTATCACCAAGACCGTGGCCGAGAGCCGGTTCAACTTCACCCGGGGCAAGGGCTTCGACGATGTGGATCTCCGCAACTTCGAGGGGATCAACATCAAGCTTCGCGAGAAGATGCCCACCAGGCCGCCCCAGATCGCGACCCAGGATTTCAGCGAGATCAAGCTCGGTTTTTCCGAACAGATGGCCATCACCGAGGCAAAGCGCTGTCTCTCCTGCGGCTGCCGGGCCTATGACCGTTGCGACCTGAAGAAACTGGCCACGGATTTCGGCCTTGATCCGACCCGGACCGGGATGGCGGCAAAGCCGATCTACACGGAAAAGATTGCCCATCCCATGATTCAGGTGGACCTGAACAAGTGCATCTACTGCAAGCGCTGCCAGAACAGCTGCGAATACGATGCCCTGGAAATCAGCGCCGATGCGGTCGACGACAAAGGGCGGCCGGTTGGGCTGCGTTTCAGGTTCAAGGAGAACTGTGTCAACTGCGGCAGCTGCGTGGACAACTGCTCCACCGGCGCCCTGAACAAGAAAGACGCCCTGGTGCCGGTGGTGAACGAGGAGGTCCGCGAGGTTCGCTCCACCTGCCCATACTGCGGCGCAGGCTGCCAGATCATCCTCAAGGTGAAGGGCAACACCCTGATGGAGGTCACCTCGGATCCCGATCTGGCTCCCAATTACGGGGCGCTGTGCGTCAAGGGGCGGTTCGCGCATAATTTTGTCCAGCACAAGGACCGTCTGACCAAACCCTTGGTGCGCCGGGGTTCTCAGCTGGTTGAGACGAGCTGGGAAGATGCCCTCAATGTGGTGGCCAAGCGTTTCTTCGACCTCAAGGCCATGTACGGGCCGGATTCCATTTCCGGTTTCAGCTGTGCCCGGGCCAGCAACGAAGAAAACTATCTGATGCAAAAATTCATGCGGACAGCGATCGGAACGAATAATATCGATCACTGTGCCCGACTCTGACACGCTCCCACGGTGGCCAGTTTGGCCCTCACATTCGGCAGCGGCGCAATGACCAACTCCATTGCGGATACAAAGAAAACCGATCTCTTCTTCATGGTCGGCAGCAACCCGGACACCAGCCATCCCACCATCGGCCTGCGCATTCACCAGGCCGTGACCCGGGGGGCGAAACTGATCGTGGTGGACCCCCGCCGCACCAAGCTGGCCGAGCGGGCCGATCTCTGGCTCCGTATCGTGCCCGGCACCGATGTCGCCTTTTTAAACGGGATGATGCAGGTCATTCTCGAGGAAGAACTCTGGGATAAGAAGTTTGTCGAGGAGCGGACCGAGGATTTCGACGAGCTGGTCCGGCTGGTCAAGAAATACACCCCGGAGATGGTGGAAAAGATCACCGGCATCAAGGAAGATCAGCTGCGCCAAGCCGCGCGGATGTATGCGGCGGAAGGGAGGCACGCCACCTTCTGGGGCATGGGCATCACCCACTACGTCACCGGCACGGACCGGGTCAAGTCCATCGCCAACCTGACCATGCTCTGCGGCAAGATCGGGAAGGAAGGCACCGGTTGCAATCCCCTCCGGGGCCAGAACAACGTGCAGGGCGCCTGCGACATGGGGGCATTGTTCAACACCCTGCCGGGCTATGGCGGCCTGGAAAACGACGATCTTTTTGACAATTACGAGAAGCTTTGGGGCATCAAGCTGCCCCGGCGGCCGGGCAAACCCGCCACCGAGGTCTGGGATAATGTCCTCAAAGGCGATATCCGCGGCCTCTATATCTTTGGCGAGGATCCCGTTGTCGCCGACGCCAATATCGCTCATGTCCAGAAGGCTTTGGAAAAGGTCGATTTTCTGGTGGTCCAGGATCTCTTCCTGACCGATACCGCGCAGATGGCGGATGTGGTCTTGCCGGGGGCCTGTTACGCGGAAAAGGACGGCACCTTCACCTGCACCGAACGCAGGGTGCAGAGGATTCGCAAGGCGGTTGAGCCACCGGGCGAGGCCAAGCCGGACTGGCAGATCATCTCCATGCTTTCCCAGCGGATGGGCTATCCCATGCACTATAATTCCGCTTCGGAGATCTTTGACGAGATCTGCCGGCTCTTGCCCCAGTACAAGGGGTTGTCCTACGAACGGCTGGAAAAGGTCGGCTTGCAGTGGCCGGTGCCGGATCAGCATCATCCCGGCACCCCGGTGCTCCATACGGAGAAATTCACCCGCGGTAAAGGGTTGTTCATCCCCGAGGATTACATTCCCCCGGTGGAGCTGCCCGATGAGGAATATCCGCTGCTCTTCACCACCGGTCGCGATATTGCCCGGTACAACTTCAGCAGCATGACCGGCAAGACCACGGAGATCGACGAGGTCAGCCCGGAGTGCTTTGCCGAGGTCCATCCCGGGGATGCGGAGCGGTTGGGGCTGAAGGAGAAAAACTGGGTGCGGCTCACCTCGCGGCGCGGTTCGGTTCAGATGCGGGCAACCATCACCGACCGGACCCAGGAAGGAACCATCTTCAGCACCTACAATCATTTGCAGACGCTGGTGAACCTTCTGACCCTGGACGCCCTGGATCGTCTTTCCCGGACTCCGGAGTATAAGCTGTGCGCCATCAAGGTTGAAGTTTTGGGTGACGAGTTGCCGGATTGACCCCCTTTTTTAGGGGCGGCGGTGGCAATTAATTCCGCCGCCATCAAACCCAGGGCAAAAAAATAGGATAACACCGACCTGTAACTGTTCAGTAGCTGTTGTGCTACTGAACAGTTACTTAATTTTTTAATTTGAGTGGAGTTACACGATGGGACAAGCAAAAGATAAAGCTGAGTTGAGCAGCTTGTCTGCTCAATCGAAACTTATGCCTTCTGGGGCTAAAAAATCAGGGACGGTGATGGTCGTCGGCGGCGGTATCGCCGGGGTCCAGGCGGCCCTTGATTTAACCGAGCTTGGCTACTATGTCTATCTGGTGGAAAAGTCCGCGGCCATTGGCGGCGCCATGGCGCAGCTGGATAAAACCTTTCCAACCAACGACTGTTCGCTTTGAATACTCGCGCCTAAGCTGGTAGAGGCCGGTCGGTCTCCCAATATCGAAATCCTGAGCAACGCCGATTTTCTTTCCCTGGACGGAAAACCGGGCAATTTCACCGCCAAGCTGCGGATGCGCCCCCGTTATATCGACGCGGACAAGTGCACGGCCTGCGGTCTGTGCACCAAGTACTGCCCCAGGCATCTGGTGGATCAGTACAACGAGGGTTTGGCCGTCACCCGGCCCATCCACATCGACTATGCCCAGGCCGTGCCGGCCACCTATTTCATCGATCCGGAGGCGTGCTTGTACCTTAAGCACGGCACCTGCCAGATCTGCGTCTGCACTTGCCAGAGCAAGGCTATTGATTTCAGCCAGAAGGCCGAGGAAAAGGAGATCCAGATCGGCGCGGTGATCATGGCTCCGGGCTTTGGCCGCATCCCCGATGCAACCCTGGCCAAGTACAGCTATGGCCAGCATCCCGATGTCATGACCAGCCTGGAGTTCGAGCGGCTGCTCTGCGCCTCCGGCCCCTTCGAGGGCGAGGTCAAGTGCCTCTCCGACCGCAGGCATCCCAAGAAAATCGCCTTTATCCAGTGCGTGGGTTCCCGGGATCTCGGCTGCAACAACGGCTACTGCTCGTCGGTCTGCTGCATGTATGCCATCAAGGAGGCCATGGTTGCCAAGGAGCATGACCCCGAGGTGGAGATCACCATCTACTACATGGACATGCGGACCCAGGGCAAGGGCTTCGACGCCGCCCAGAAGAAGGCCGAGTCCATGGGGATCAATTTTGTCCGCGCCAAGGTGGCGGATGTCATGCCGTGGGACAAGAATCTCAAGCTCACTTACTCCACCATGGACGGCACGCACTCCTTTGAACCCTATGATATCGTCGTGCTTTCCGTGGGCCTCGACGCTCCGGCCGATGCCAAGAACCTCGGCGAGATCGCCGGTTTTGCCCTGAATAACTACGATTTCTGCAAGACCGAGACCTTTGCCCCCTTGCTCACCACCAGGCCTGGGGTCATGGTGGCCGGGGCCTTCCAGGGGCCCAAGGATATCCCGGAAAGCGTCACCCAGTCCAGCGCGGCCGCAGGGTTGGCGGCCGGGTTGATTGCCAAGGATCGCGGCAAGGCGTTGGTGCACAAGACCTATCCCAAGGAGCAGAAAACCGGCAAGGATGAAGAGGTCCGCATCGGTGTCTTTGTCTGCCATTGCGGAATCAATATCGGCAGCGTGGTCGACGTGCCCGCGGTTGAGCAGTATACGGAAGGGATGGAAGGCGTGGTCTACCATGCCCAGAGCCTGTACAGCTGTTCCCAGGACGCCCAGGAAGTGCTCAAGGCCAAGATCAAGGAGCATAACCTGAACCGGGTGGTCATTGCCGCCTGTTCCCCGAGAACCCACGAGCCGCTCTTTCAGGAAACCCTGAAGGATGCGGGTCTGAACCGCTGTCTCTTCGAGTTGGTCAATATCCGCGACCACTGCTCCTGGGTCCATGCCAATGAGCCCGCAGCCGCGACGCAGAAGTCCAAGGATCTGGTGCGGATGGGTATTGCCAAGGCACGCCACATCCAGCCCCTGCCCGAGCAGACCGTGCCGGTTACGGCAAAGGCCCTGGTTCTGGGCGGCGGGGTGGCAGGATTGACCGCGGCCCTTACCCTTGCCGAGCAGGGCTTCCATACCACGGTGGTGGAAAAGGAGGCGACCCTGGGCGGCCATCTCCAGCATCTCTCCTATACCCTGCAGGGCGACACGGTGAGCACCGTTCTCGGCGCGCTTACCGACACGGTGAAGAAGAACAAGAAGATCGAGGTGCTGACCAATACCGAACTGACCCAGGTCAACGGCTTTGTCGGCAATTTCAGCTCGGTGCTCACCACCACCAAGGGCAAGAAGGGTACGGAAACCACCCTCGACCATGGGGTGATCATCATAGCCACCGGCGGCCGCGAGCATCGGCCCGAGGTGGTGCTGGGCAACCCGGTGAAATACTCCGACACCATCGTTACCCAGCGCGAGCTGGAGCAGCGGCTGTCCGGCAAGGGCAAGAATCTGGCGCCCAAGTCGGTGGTCATGGTGCAGTGCGCCGGTTCCCGTGGGGATGATCTCAACTATTGCAGCAAGGTGTGCTGCAACCATGCGGTGAAAAACGCCCTCAAGATCAAGGCGCTGGACCCGGCCTCCCAGGTGGTGGTGCTCTACCGCGACATGCGCACCTACGGCTTTGCCGAAGACGCTTACCGCGAGGCCAGGGAAAAAGGGGTGGTATTCATCCCCTACACCATGGACAACAAGCCCAAATTCAAGAGCAGCGGCAAGAAAACCAGCGTCACCTTTTACGATCCGATCCTGCGTGACGAGGTCACCATGGCCCCGGAGGTGCTGGCCCTGAGTGTCGGCATCGTGGCCGAAGGGACCGAGGATTTGAGCAAGCTTTTGAAGATTCCGGTGAACGAGGACAAGTTCTTCCTTGAGGCCCATGTCAAGCTGCGGCCGGTGGAATTGCCGGTGAGCGGGGTTTATGTCTGCGGCCTGGCCCATTCGCCCAAGCCGGTTGAGGAGATCATCGTCCAGGCGCAGGCAGCGGCGGCCAAGGCATCCATCCCGCTCTGCAAGGGCTTTGTTTCGGTGGAGCCCACCATTTCCTGCGTGGACAAGGAGGCGTGCATCGGCTGCGGCCTGTGCGAATCGCTCTGCCCGTATCAGTCCATCCGGATCATCAAGGACGAAAACGGCAAACGCAAGGCAGAAACCATCACCGCCTCATGCAAGGGCTGCGGCATCTGCGCCTCGCATTGCCCGGTATTCGCCATTTCCATGGGCGGTTTCACCGACGAACAGATCAACGCGCAAATCACCGCCTTTGGTGCACAATAGAGGAGCAGTTATGAGTCAGAACGATTTCAACCCGAAGATTCTGGGTTTTCTCTGCAACTGGTGCTGCTATGCCGCAGCGGACAGTGCCGGGGTTTCCCGTTACCAGTATCCGCCGAATCTGCGGACCATCCGGGTGATGTGCACCGGACGTCTCGATCCGGCCTTTGTTCTGCGAGGTTTTGCCGAAGGTGCCGACGCCATCTTCTCCGGTGGCTGACAACTCGGTGAATGCCATTACCAGGTTGGTAATTACGACGCGATGGGTGTGAGTGCATTGGTGAAAAAGGTTCTGGCCGAGGTCGGGATCAAGCCGGAGCGGTTTGGTCTGCAGTGGGCCTCGGCGGCGGAGGCGCCGCGCTTTGTCAAACTGATCACCGATTTTACCATGAAGACCAAGG
>Ga0172380_10004654_pt1 | contig 17405 bp, 31 predicted proteins | sample Leawe162metaG_FD_119747 | JGI IMG/M metagenome (GOLD analysis project Ga0172380, IMG submission 119747) | Leachate microbial communities from a municipal landfill in Southern Ontario, Canada - Leachate well 162 metaG | ecosystem: Engineered > Solid waste > Landfill > Unclassified | place...
CACCCAGTACACGACCATCACCCGGCCGGGGTACGGCCTGTACCCGGATTGGAAATACCGGGCGCTGCTCGTCATCACCAACCCCGCAACCGTCGCCAACTACCAGCACCAGCTCACGCTCGCGTGGGTGCCCGGGATGGCCCGGGATTTCGCCGATATCCGATTCACGACAATCGACGGCCTGAACTGCCCGTACTGGATAGAGTCCTCGACCGCGGGCGTAACGGCAACCGTCTGGATTAAGGTAACGCTTTCCTACCAGACTGCGATCACTATGCTGTTCGGCAACGGTGCGGCGACCGATGCCAGTTCCGGCGCGGATGTATTCGACCTGTTCGACGATTTCGCCACGCTGGATCTCGATAGGTGGACGGTCACGGGCAGCACGGTATCGGTAGTAGCGGGGCTCTGCTGGATCCGCCCGACTGGTGCCGGTACTGAGGCAAGTATCCTCGGAAAAACATTCTTCGGCCAGAACTACGCGATCCGGTCACGGCTGAAATCAGCGCATTTCTCAAATACTTCGTACCTCGAAGTTTTCGGGGGATACAACACATCAACCACGCGAAGAATCTTCGCAATGTTCGCGTACCCCTCCGCCGGATTCAACGGGAAGTACGCGAATTATAACGGCGCCGTCTGGTCAGCAGCCTCCGATATTACGGGCTGGGCTGCCGATACGTATGCCGTAGCCGAAATCAAACGGAACGGCACAACCTCAACAATATTCACGGTCAACGACAGCAACACGCTCACCATCAGTACCTACGTGCCCGATGGCACCCTTGCGCCGTATTTCTACGCGGAAACCGTCGGATCGCACCTGTATATTGATTGGGTGGCCATCCGGAAGTGTGCCGCCACGGAACCCGTGCTCGCGATCGGGGCTGTGGCAATGCACGGCAAGCGGGCGATCCAGACCAGTCAGTATATCACTGATGGCCGGGTTCTCTCCGTCCGGCGCGGTGTTGGGCTCTATCACGATTGGATGTACCGGGCGCTCATCGAAATATCGGACCCGGTCGCACAGGCAGAATTTCAGCACAAACTCCTGCTCTCATGGCTGCCCGGGATGCAGGCGGATTTCTCGGATATCCGGTTCACGCAGCAGGACGGGACGGATTGCCCGTACTGGATCCGCAGCGATAATGTGGTGAACTTCACTTCCTGCGAGGTGTGGGTGAAGGTGCCGTCAGCATCGCAGCGATTGATTCAGATGTACTGGGGGAACGGGGCGTGCAGTTCGGCGTCATCAATCGACAATACGTTTGAGTTTGGCGATGATTTCCCGGGAACCGCGGTTGATGCGAGTAAATGGACAGTTATAGGGTCGCCTTCTGTGGCCGCATCCATCCTTAGCGTAAACGGGGGGGCACTCCTAACATCGGTTCAATCATATTCAAACTCAAAAACTACAATGGCACGATTGAAATCTAAACATTTCGATGATATCACGTATAATGAATTTTTTTCCGTTCGTTATTTTGCTTCAAACCAATCGATACAGGTATATTTCTCATTTGTGGGGTCTCTGGGAAAACAATATCGATCAAGGAACACGCTCGGGACCGAGATTGATCCGATAACCGGATGGACTGCCGACACCTATGCAATATTCCAAGCCACGGAATCCGGAAGCGGGGTAATATTCACCGTTAATGGAGGTAGTACCGTATCACAGTCGGATTCCTTTCCAACAGAGAGCGGGTCGATTCGTATTGGGGCATCATTGCCCGCAGATTCAGAGATTGACCTCGACTGGATTGCCGTCCGGAAATACGCCGCAACGGAACCAACCCTCGCCCTCATCACCACCGCGCCGAACAAGAAGTACGTATGGACGGACGCCAATCGGGCCGGCTCCTGCTCATTCGGCGTCAACTATGCCGTATCCGTCCCAACCAGCGATATCGGCGGGCTGGCAACGTTCGGCGTGAACTATGGGTTCACCGTCAAGGGGGACCTCACCGGCAACGTGGCATTCACCGTGCGGTATGGGTTCCTCGTTGACGGGAAAGTGGTCACCCCAACGCAGGGCAGCCTCGTGATCGGCGGAACGTCCCGGCGGGATCTCACCGCGAAGATGTGGACGGCGGGCGTCCGGTACAACAAGGCGGAGACCGGCGGCCCGACATCGACAATCTTCGACAAACCCGTCGAAATCTACGTGCCGGACCACAACGGCGTGAGCCGGTGCATATTCGCCGGGTTCTACCCCTCGCAGACTGCCACCTACACGCCCGGCAACAAACACGAGGAGTTCGTCGGCTATTCCTACGACCAGAAACTCCAGTATGTGATCTGGAAACCGGAACTCCTGCTTCTGAAAGCGATTGCCGACCAGGACCTCACGAACTACCAGAGGCTTGATTTTGATAATACCGTGAACAATTTCACGACCGGCCGGTGGATATCCGGCGGTACATCCGGTGCGACCGCCCGGATTGTCGGGACCCGCCAGCAGTGGATTTACGGAACGGGCGGGGAATCGTACCTCGTCCCGGAGAATTCGATTGTCCTGACAGAAATTGACGGAACATTCCTCGACGACGAGACGATCACCGAGGTTGGGGGGTCCGGTGAGGCGCTGGTGAACGGCTCGGCTCTTGTGCCGCTGAATTTCGGAGCGGCTGCCATGTATCCCGAGAACTGGATCGAGACGGCACTCGGGGCGAACGCATGGGCGACAACCCGCGGCGTGAAACCCCAACGGATCAACCCGGTGGACCCGGTCGTTGAGACGTGGACGGTGAAACCTGCGGTTCAGTGGTCGTTCCAGAGCGAAGAGACGATCCAACAGGCCATCGACGATATTGCCAAGTATCATAATTTCATTTTCCTCGTGAAATGGAAATTGCTGCCGGGATATTCGACGTACACCCCGTGCGCGTATTTCGTGCATCAGGACGATATCGACAACCCCGAAGATTACGCCCTGACGGAACACCGGGGGCTCGACTTGCCGGCCGAAGTCACGTTCACTTTCTCGACGGATAAGTATGTTATCGGGGATATCACCTGCAAGATCAGCGGGGACTCGAAGTATAATCAGGTGATTATCCGGTGCCAGGATCTTGATACCCGGACGTGGTATGAATCGACGCGGATCGCCGGGACAACCGAAAGCGCCGGGGTCTACTACAACGATGAGATTGCCTGCCCATACCCGAACATCACGGACCAGAACCTTGTCAGTCAGGCCGATGTAGACGCTGCCGCGGCTCTCCTGTACTCCTATCTCTCGTTGAGGATCGCCACCTACGAGGTGACATTTGCCCGGCGCACGGATCTCGAACTCCTGCAAAAAGTCGTCTTCTCAGGGTTCACGGATATCCCGAATGATACGTACCGGATCATCAGTATCGAATATGAGTGGGCGGCCGCGGCCATTTTCGTTCACACTACCCTGATACCGGACAGTCAGTTCAAGGCGCAACTTGGGATCAATCGTCTCTACGACAATTCAACGAACGAGGTCCGGAACGTCATACTGAACGAATTGGCGAAGTTGCCAAAATTCACCGTGAGCACCGCAAAGGATATTGACGGAAATAAGGTTCTGGGTGAATCAGAAGCGGGGATCTCCGAAGTGAGCCGCGACGCATCATGACGATCACCACCGGGGATAAGTACATCACTATCCCGACCGAGACCGGCCCGGTGGCGATCAAGTATGTCGCCCCGGCACTCGGAGAGAAGTATATTACGATTCCAACTGAGACCGGGCCCGTCGCCCAAAAGTACGCAGCACCGATTTTGGGCGGGAAGTACATCACTATCCCAACTGAGACCGGGCCCGTCGCCCTCGCTGTTGAGACCGCGACCCCAACCGGGATGATCTTATTCGGGCTTGTCGTCGATAGGATACAGAATCGCGTCTATTACACGTCGGAATATTCCTGTTACGTGAAATGGTCTGGGATTGCCGGCCACCCCTCGCAACGATTCGGGGGACCGGGGACCGGCAACGGACAGTTCACCGCTCCGCAGGGTATCGCCATCGGACCGGACGGGTACGTGTACGTGGCAGATACCGGAAATTCCCGCATACAGGTATTCACGACGGCATGGGTATACCTCAATCAATTCGCCGCTTCCCCCCCTCCAGAGAATATCGCGATAGATGCAGCCGGGCATATCTTCACGACAAGCTACTCGTGGGGAAACGGTAGTATCACCGAGTATAACAGCGCAGGAACATTCATCCGGAGCGTGAAAACCGAATCAAAGTTCTTCTATGGAATCAAGATCACCGCTTCCGGCGCGATGCTGTGCCTGGACTGGAGCGTGTCCCCGCAGAAAGTGACGACGATCAACCCCGCCACCCTCAACCCGACCACTTCCTTCGATCATCCATGGATCGATATCGCGTACTCGGTGAATGCCGATTCCGCCGGTAATATCTACGTCGCCAATACGTACAGTCATAATATCCTGAAATTTTCGGCGGCGGGGACGTATCTGACTAAGTGGGGTACTGCCGGGTCCGGGTCCGGGCAATTCCAGTATCCGACCGATATCTCCCTCGACGCCGCGGATAATGTATACGTCGTCGATGCCTGGAATGGGCGCATTCAGAAATTTACGTCAGCAGGTGTGTATCTCACCAGCTGGACCTGATCGGAAATCACAATCCTTATCCTGTCATCCAGAATAATACAAAAACCATGAAAATATATTTCGGTCCCCCGATCACTCCTAAAGAGGCGAACTCTATTATCCCCTGCCGATATTACCGGTTTGGAAATTTTTTTGAGTGCACGGAAAGCGGGCGTTGCGAGGAGAGGGCCACCTGTAGGGAGGAGTCAAAACGCCGGGTGTTTGTCCCGGCGCTTGACTCCGCATAACTCCCTCTTTTTTCCGAAAAAAACTGAACAGCAAGAATTATATACTTGGCACATCCACTATACAGTATGGCAGGAAAGCCTAGTCGGAAAATGAAAATTGTCACGGGGAAAAATCCCAATGATGCGTGGAGGATGTCCCTCCCAAAGAGTATCTGCCGGGCCCTCGGGTGGGGCCCCGGAGATGCGATCGCCGTAAAGAGGTCCGGGGAGGGCATAGTTCTCTCACGGGCATGAACAAAGTGGTGGAAACAATGCAAACAGCAACAGCAAAAAACAGTGAGAATGGCAGCGGTATCCCAACCGTCCAAGGCAAGGGAACACAGCCTGCCGATATACAGGTATCGAAGTCTGAGGATATTAGTTTTTGCGCTCACCGGGGCCACGGCTGCACATCGCAGAGCGGGTACCGGTGCCTGAAGGGGAAGACCTGCGAGCCGGTGGACAGCAACGGGCGCCGGTTCGTGGTCTTTGAATGGATCGAGAACGGGCAGCGGTTGGCGACCCGGCAGTATCTGGATGATGTGAACGGCCGGCTGCTGAAACCAGTTGCGCCGGTGATGTGCGCTGACACACTCCAGGCACAGGCAGAAGCGCGGATGAGGGGGCGGGCGGCATGATCCTCTCTCCTCTCTCACGCCCGAAAGGTGCAACGTGGCACAAGGGCACGGTTCGTATCACTCATGGGGTGCACGGGATCCGCCGCATGATCAACCAACGGCAGATCGGGATCGGCAACCGGGCAAAAGCACACGCGGCGGGGTATTCACTATGACCCCCCGCCCTATCATCACCGAAGACCCCCTCGACCCGCGCCGCGTAGTCCGTGCCAGCCGCACCTTCTGCCGGGCCGTCCGGGAGCTCCGCCCGCCATCCATCAGCGTATCGCAGCATGACATGTACCGGACCCGGGAGGATGAGGCATGAGCTTACTTACCGCGATGCCTAACCCGCGAGATGCCGCAATTAAGGCAGCCAACGATCCCCGGGGCGCACTATTCGATGTTCGGCTCGCAGCCAACGATCTCCGGCAGCGTATCAAGGCAGGAGAAGCGAGCGAGACTGACATACTGGCGGGATTATTGGCTATCAGGACAATGGCGGGGGGGCTGGCATAATGGACGCCAAAGCAGAACAGCGCAGTCTCAATGAGTGCCCGCTGCCGCCGGTTGTCATCGTGGACCCGCTTACCCGGGTGCATGAGTGCGATATGGAGATCTTCCGGCTCAACCAGCAGATCTCCGATCTTATCCGGCAGAAGACCGAGGCGCTGGATTACGCCGTGAAGAACGACATCCGGGAAGACGATGCGTGTTACCTGAAGGAGAATGTCCGGAAGTTCCGCACCCTTGATATTGCACGATTCCGCGAGGTGTTCCCGGTACAGTTTAAGATCGCCTGCGATCTGGAACGGGCTGAAAAGACCGAAGCCCTGGATCACATCGGGGAAAAGATCAACCTCACGCTCGCGGATAAGCTCGTGAAGAAAGCGTCCCTGGATGCAGCGCAGGGAGTTATCAGCGTCAAGGAAACCCGGTCGTATGAGGTGGTGCGGAAATGAGCGAATGCAAATTCTGCCATGAAGAGATCCAGTGGGGGAAGACTGCGGATGGCAAGCCGCAACCCCGGAACGCTGACGGCTCCCCTCACCGGTGCCAGAACAAAAACCAGTCTCCGCAGCAGCCGGTCCTGAGTAACAACGCCAATCCTACCGAGGAGAAGATCGGCCGGCTGGAATCCTATTGCGATGCCAGCGCCACGTTCGTACTGAAGGATGGGAAGCCGCACACCTACGCCATCACGCCGGACCGGTGCCGGACCTGGAAAAGCCGGGGGTACTGCGTCCCGGGCGAGCACGCTGCTGAGGTATGGCTGAAGGTAACGCTCGACGCTCATAAATTCATCCAGGGCGACACACCGGTCGCAAAACCCGATTGGGCAGCCACATTACCGGCCCCGGGCACCCCGCCCGAACCGTTCCACAAGGCATCGGAACTGCCGAAGGAAACCTGCACGTCCCCTGAGGGCAGCCCCGCGCCGGATCCGGAACAGCCGTCGATGAGTGACGAGGATCGCATCCGGGCCGCGATGACCGGCATGATGCCCTCGGATCGCGTCGGGTACCGGATCTCCCTTGCCGGCATGGTCAATTCCGTGATCGAGATCCAGAAAACGCACGGGAGGCCAATTGACACCGAAGAGGTCAAGCGGGAGGCCGTGGCGCTGTTCCTGTGGTGCGACGGATTGACAACGCAGAACATCAAGCGGGGTGCGTGATGACCGAAGCCCTCGCAACCCTCTTTGAGGGGAAAACCGTCACCGTCACCGAACGCGACGGGGATCTCTGGTTCCCGCTTGCCGATCTTGCAGCTGCATGGGGGATCGACCGGAAGACCCCTGGCAACCTAGTCGGGCGCAACCAGGATCTATTTGCTGGGATGTTCCTGTCCGACGGGGATGTAACATACCACGACGTGAATGAACGCGGCCTCTATCTCCTCATGGGAAAGATCAGCGCAGACCGGCTCAAGAACCCGGAAGCCAAAGCCGCCATGATCCGGTTCCAGCGGTGGGTCCCCGAGCTCATCCAGCAGTACCGGAAAAAAGAGATCGTCCCGGCCAAGAAACCAGATCAAGAACTCGATGAAGTAGTAGCCTACGATCTCATCGAAGCCCGGCAGATCGCCGCGCTCACCAGCACCGATCCAAAAGCCATGCAGGCGGCAGCCCTCCGGAAGCTTGGATACCCTGAGCTTGCCGATGTGTTGAGCCCCCCGGTCGTCCACGGAGAGACCGGCTGGTACAACCCGAAGCAGCTCGGAGAGATGTGTGGCCTGACATCAGAGCAGATCAACAATTGGCTGCACAACAACCCGAAGGATACGGAGCGCCGGCCGTTCCAGTACCGGGACGCGACAACCCGGCTCTGGCGGCTCACTCCCTTTGGAATGGAGCACGGGCGGGAATACATGTATACCGCTCCCTCAATGCACCAGGAGGTCCGGATCGCGTGGCGCGTGACGGTCCTGTATGCCGCCGGCCTGAAACACGATATCGCAGACGATCAGATGGCACTGCCGGCGAGGGCGTGATCCCCATGCCCCTATCAATGGAAATGGTCAAGATCGCCATTCTCGGCGGGCTTGCAGGGATGATCGTAATGGTCGGCTCTCTTGGCGTGGGTATGGTCGGTGCGGCCCTCTACTATGCGTTCGGGTGGTGAAGATGGCTCACCACAAGACCCGGGCGCACCCGGATCACGATTGCCACCGGGAGCGGCCCATCCCCCGGCAGAACGCCCGGCAGCTTGACGCCCTTTTGCAGGAGGCCCGGATCCGTCCGATGAGCCGCGAGGAGATATGGCAGGGGATCGTGAGCCGGCACCGGGAGGATATCGCGGTACCGGTGGCGGGGGAACAGAGAGCGGATCATTTGATGGAGGTGACAGGTTGACGTATTGCATCGATTTTTTCAGGAAATTCAAGAAGGACGGTAATTTCTGCGGATTGGATAAGGGCCAGGTATCCCGGCTCACAGCCTATCTCGAAATTGTCGAGATGTTGATGAAGCAGAACATCCCGGAAGAACAGGTATACAAGAACTTCACGGTAAGCGCAGCGACCCCCCTGATCGCATCAAAAGGAGATGCACATACTGAGGGGCTGAACTACGTGACCGATCAGCTCAAACAAGGTAAAAAAGTAACAAATGGGGGCATCCAAACCACTCTAAAAAGTTGTAGTACTACAACTTCTAAACCAGAACAAAGACCAGAACAGAAAAAGAGGCCCGAATTATCAAAATTGAAAATTGAGGAAAAGAAGCCCCTCACGCGGCCGGAACCGGATCACCCGAACCATGATCAATTCTGCCCGCAGCCGGGCTCTGTGCCGGTCACCGATGCCCCGCCGCAACCCTCTCTCGCGGAGCAGATCAAGCCGGAAGAGCCGGCCCCGGTCGAACCCGCGAAGAGGGTCCCGGCCTGCCTGATTGGTCCCGCTCCTGTTGTGCCGATGCCAGTTCCAACCGAGAAGACCGCCAAAGAAATCTATATGGATGCCTGCAACGCAGCGTATGAGCACGGGAAACCGGACTTCAGGCTGGCGATTGATGAGCTCATGCGGTATCATCCATCCTGGAAAGATGCCGGGACCGTGATCTATTTCTGCGTGACTGACCCAAAAGAGGCCATAGTCAAGAAGAAATAATACACCCGCCCCCCTTTTCTGCCGATGGAACTTTTAAAAAAGGATACCCTGCCAAAAAAGCCTGTAATAAAAAGATAATAAAAAAAGCCTTGTGTATGGTTTGGTCTTTATTATTATATAAAGGTTGTCCTGACCGTTTCCGCAGAGTTTTATGGGTGTCACAATTCTGGGAGTTCCATCGGCAAATTAGGGGGAGGGCGTCAAACGGTTTGGGAAAATATATATAATAATAAAAAGAAGGTTAGTTTATGGAATCACAGGAGTTAAGGTGTCCTCATTGCGGATACAAAGCATTGTACTGGCGCAAACGCGCCGGTTCGTATAGTTGTCAGAAGTGCGGCAAGAGTTCGTCCAGGAAGGCGGTGATCGATAACGTCCAGCCAGATTGAGTTCTGTTCGTTCTGTAATGCCCCGGCCCCGAAACACGAGGGGGGGGCAGAGGTAAACGGGATCACAGTATCCGGCAAGTTCTGCAGTAAAGCATGTTTTGAGAACTGGTTGAAATGGAAAGGCGCGTTACTCAGCTTAGGGACCAGCGCGATCCGGTTCCCGCAGCCCAATCAGAAAGAAGGTCAGGAGAGGCTCCCGGTATGACCCACCACGGCCCGCTTCCGAAATTCCTGATTGAGAAACTCGGAGAATCAACCGTCCGAGAACTGGTTGGAATAAATCCGAACGGGGACTATTGCCAGATCCAGGACGACATCCTCGAAGCCATGAGCAAGGATGCCAGTATGCCGGTCCAGCTCTGCGATGTGCTGGAAATCCTGAAGGCGGTGCCCTGATGGAGTGCAACATGCCAGTCACCGATCAGGAAATCCTCGAAGCGTTCCGGCACCCAACCTCGATCATGGGAGCTGTCGATACGCTAGCAATCCCAAAACGCACCCTCAGGAACCGCGTGAAAAGGCTCATCAATCGCGGATCCCTGGTAGAACGGCCGAACCTCCGGGACATGCGGAAGCCGCTATACGTGGCCGTTGAGAGACCATCGGAGGCGAGCACGTGAGGGTCAAACTCATCGATGTTGATTACAAGTACCGCGAGAAGAAACGGCGCGGGATCCCGTTCCCGAACCTCGCCCTGATGAAGATATCGGCACAGTATAAGGCTCTCGGCTATGAAGTCGGATTCAATGTCGAAAACCCGAATCTCACCGTCATATCGTGCGTATTCAGGAGGAACCGACTGATCGCTATCTGGGAGTGCCTGAACACTAATGAGAATACCCGGTGGTTCGGTGGTTCCGGACTAGACCTCGAAGAAAAATTACCGGGTCCCTTTGAGCGCACAAAACCCGATTATGATCTCTACCCTCATTGGCTCACTGATCCGCGAGGGCAATCGTCGATTGGCTTCACAACTCGGGGCTGCATCCGCGATTGCGAGTTCTGCATTGTCAGGGAAAAAGAGGGCAAATTCTGCCGTCATCAGCACGTGAGTGAATTCCACGATGCCCGGTTCAAGAAAATCACCCTGCTCGACAACAACATCCTCGCAGATAGGGAATGGTTCTTCGAGAATACCAATTGGTGTCTCGATCAAAAACTGAAAATCAACATCTCGCAGGGGATGGATATCCGGCTCCTGACCGACGAGATCGCCGAACAGCTCCACCGGATCAAGTTCGTCGATCAGCAGATGCGGTTTGCATGGGACCGGCTCGATATGGAGAACCGCGTGAAAACCGGTATCGAAATGCTCCGGGATCATGGGATCAACGTCAGGAGAAACGTGTCCTTCTACGTGCTCTCGGGATTCAACACGCATTTCTGCGAGGATCTCTACCGTTGCAACAAGCTGCACGAATGGGGCGCCCGTGCCTACGTGATGCCATGGGAAGAGGGGACAACCCCACTGATCCGGGCTCTGGCGCGGTGGGCGAACCGGCCGACATTGAGGGATACCCCCTTCTGGAAATATGAACGGATGCCCGCCGGCCCCATGGAGGCGACTGTCTGATGCTCTGCAAACGTCGCACATCAGCAAAAGGGAATTTCAAACCCCGGCGCGTCCGGTTGGTCTGTCCGGTTTGCGGTACCGTATTCTCCCTGAACTATTCCGAGTACCGGAAGCACGTGAAAGCCGGGACGCGACCCACATGTTCACGATCCTGCGGGCAGAGTGTCCGGCGCGGGAAGGTGCCGGCATGACGCCCCCTTATTCCGCCCCGGTACTCTACACCATCGGCACATGCCTGATGCTCGCGTTCATGGGTGCTGCCGTGATCTGGTATGCAGTCCGGAGGCGGCTATGAACAAGACAGCGATTGAATGGTGCGATTACCCGGCAGGGAATAAAGTAGTTGACCCCTCTGGCTACATCCAAACCCATTGCCCGGATCACCCTCTTGCCAATAAGGGCCATGGGTATATCTGGGAGCACCGCCTCGTCATGGAAAAACATTTGAAGCGGTTCCTGAGGAACGATGAACACATCCACCACATCAACGGCGATAAATCCGACAACCGGATTGAGAATTTAGAATTATCGACAAACTCAGAGCACCGGAAAGAGCACTGGAAAAACACCCCACCTGATGTCAAAGAGGCCCGTCTCGGAAAATTACAGGAGGCTGCTTACAAAGTCACAAGAAAACCCCGTACAACCGTCAAGTGTGCGTGCGGTTGCGGGGAATTGTTCATCACCCCCGACAAAAAGGGCAGAGAACATCAGTTCATCCATGGACACAATCAAAAAGGCCGTCACTGGACAGTCGGAGGGAACCATGTCGATGAATAAGACGAAAATAGAGTGGTGTGACTATACGTGGTCACCGGTCACCGGCTGCAAGCACGGCTGCCCGTACTGCTACGCCCGGAGGATCGCCGAGAGATTCAAGGGCTCAAAGGCATGGCCCCGGGGATTCGAGCCGATGTTCCACCCGGAACGAATGGGTGATGCCCTCAAACACAAGAAGCCCGTGACGGTTTTCGTATGCAGCATGGCGGATCTGTTCGGAGAATGGGTGCCGACGTACTGGATTCAATCAATTCTGACCGAGACTGTGATCGGACTCCAGCATACCTATATCTTCCTGACAAAAAACTCATCAAGGTATGAGCCTCTCTCTGTAGATCCGCTTGTTGGCGGCATTATGAACCGCCGTAAAAACCTCTGGTTCGGTACTACCGTGACCGGAAAAGAGGATGTCGTCGACCGCATCGGGCACATTATCGCGTCTGATCTTCCAAACCGTTTCATATCATTCGAGCCCCTGCTCGGAGATCCCGGACCGCTGGATCTCACCGGCATCAAGCAGGTAATCATTGGAGCACAGACTAATCCGGACATCCGGCCCGAATATGATGACGTTCTGACGATCTGCAAAGCAGCGGATCGTGTCGGTGCGAAAGTCTTCATGAAGGACAGCATGGCAAAGTGGTTCCCCGACCGCGAGCTGAGGAGAGAACTCTGCTGGAGCGTGCGGGAATGACCAATGAATCAATCACCGATTGCCGGGAATGCCAGTCATGGATCCTTGACGCGAGAGGATATCCCGGCAATACCGGAGAGATGGGGATCTGCCTGAAGAGCGGAATGCCGCACTCGTGTTGGCCCTTGACACCATGCGAAGGCGGAACGAGGCGGCGATCATGACCGGCGCCCGATCAAAAACCCGGTCCCGGTGCGATTGTGGGCACCGGATCGAGCTCGTCAACGGAAAATGGCAGCACGTCGAGCCTCACCCGGAACATGCTTGTACCTGCAGGGAACCGAAACCAAGCGACAGGATCACCGGCCCGTACCTGATCCGGAAAGCAGAGAGGGGGGCATTCACTCCCTGCGGGATTGCCACGCTCAATACAACAATGGAACGCCGAGAGGGATATCTGCCGGGGGAATCATGACCGATCACAGTGTCAGCAACCCGGGATCCCGCCGGGTAGCAACCCGCCGGAAGATGCAGGATAAATGGAGGCGATCCCCTCGCTGGAAAGCCCTCCTGGAGGCTCATGCCCATACACCGGAAGCCGTTTGCGTCTACTGTGGTCGGCACCACGGGCAGACATGGACCAACAGCAAAGGACAGGAGAAGATCGTCCGGCTCACCATCAACCACACCAGCAGGCACCTCTACGCATCCGAAGAGCTGTATCTGACCTGGAACCCTCAGTACATGGAAATCACATGCCTGAGCTGTAACCGGCAGTACGAGCGGGGCATGAGACCCTGTCCGGAATGCCTGGAGAAAGGGAAACTCTCGTATATCCTTGACCGGGATGCGGAATGCTGGTCCTGCTATTACGAGAAGCACCCGGAGGAGAGGAGGATCCAGCAGGAGAGCCGGGAGCGGTTCGCCGGCGCGGTCCGGGACTATAATGCAAAGCGGGCAAAGAAACGCCGTGATAAAAAAACAGGGCACCCGTGCGTATCGTTCCGGATTGGCGGAGTTTGTGGGAAGTCACTCATCAGGAGCCGGTGCACGTTCAGCCGGACCAAGGCGCTGAAGCCGGCCCCGGCCGGATGCCCGGATGCGGTAGGGAAAAAAGCGCGGAGTGGTGGGCTCTCATGAAGATCTATCTGGGAGTGGTGGGCTCTAAAAAAGTTCACGACTTTGCCACCACCCACGACTGCGGATGGCTCCTGACCCCAACCAACGCCCGCGTCCCCCCATCAGGGACGTATGCCCTTGATAACGGGGCTTTCGTTGCATGGAAAAATAACGAGGAATGGAGCGAACAGCGTTTCATGGGCCTGATCAGACGATATCCCGATTATGACTTCGTGGTTGCCCCGGATATCGTTTGTGGGGGGGAGCAATCTCTCATGCGCTCGCTTGAGTACGTCGGGAAGATCCCCGGCCCTCTCTATCTTGCCGTTCAAGACGGCATGATGGCCTGCGAGATCACCAAAGTTATTGACAGATTCGACGGCCTTTTCATTGGTGGATCAATACCATGGAAATTCAACACAGCGCGAATGTGGGCCGATCTCGCTCATCTACATGGGAAGAAATGCCACGCCGGCAGGGTCGGAACGTGGGAAGGATTCCTTCATATGCATTTCTGCGGGGTTGATTCTGTCGACACGACAACACCCGCACGGCATCAGGACGACTCACACATCGTAAAATATCTGGATCATCTGAAATTCCAGAGCCAACTCTTTGAGAAGAAGCGGGAGGCCGTGCATGGCTAAGGACTGCCAGCGCTGCGGAGGACTCGGAAGCGTCTGCACAAGCCGGGTCTGCTCTCACCCGCCGGATGAGGATTGCCCCTGCGATTGTGAGTGTATCCAGGAGTGCCCGGATTGCAAAGGGTCTGGGGAGGCCGTGCATGGGTGAGACGGTCTGTGAATTCAGAAAGGAATCGGTTCTTTGCGGATTACACGTTTGCAGAAATCCCCTGGTTCCCTGGACCCATTGCGAGCGGGCAATGAATGAAAACCAGAAAGTTTGCCCCACCGATCCGGAGTTGCATCTGACCCAAGACATCGACACCATGCCCTCCGAGCTGGCGCAGAGCATAGCAGGGAGCGTGACTGAGCGATGAGCCCTCTAAAAGCACCGTGGCCCTACTTCGGCGGTAAATCAACCGTCGCGCATATCGTGTGGGCAGCACTCGGGCAGCCGAAGCACTACATTGAGCCCTTCTGCGGTTCCGCTGCCGTGTTGCTTGCCCGCCCGGACTACAACCCGGCAAAACACATGGAAACGATCTGTGATAAGGACGGCTTCGTTGCCAACGCATGGCGGGGGATGCAGTTTGCTCCGGACGAGTTGGCGAAGTATTGCGACTGGCCGGTGAATCATGCGGACCTGAACGCCCGGAGGAAGTATCTCAACGATCATCAAGACCTGCTTGCGAAACTCTGCGAGGATCCGGAATACTTCAATGCAAAGATGGGCGGGTACTGGGTATGGGCGATGAGCTGCTGGATCGGGTCCGGGCTCACGCGGAAAGATTCGATACCCCGGCTGGATTCCGGTGTCGGATGTACGAAGGGGATTATTGAGAAGCGCCCGAACCTCGGGAATGCCGGCCAGGGGATCGTGCAGGACCTCACGCGCAATCGTCCCCAAGTAGCCCTGCAGGGTGGCGTTCACGCGCTCGGGTGTATTCCGTCAGTTCGTGACGATCGGGGCATCAATAACCAGATCCCGCTCCTGAACCACGAGACCGGCGTCTGCCGGCGCCCCTGTTACGGTGCCAGCGGTGCTCACGGCGTCCACAAAACCACCCTGACGGCAGATCCCGATCCGCTCTTGGATGTCCGGGATCCCTATACCCCCGGCCTCTATGACTGGTTCCGGCAGCTCAGCGAACGCCTGCGGAGGGTCCGGGTAGTCTGCGGAGACTGGAACCGGGTATGCGGCGGCGATTGGCAAGACGACCGGGGCACCTGCGGGATGTTCCTGGACCCCCCGTACAACCCGAAGACCTGCAACCGCGATCCGAAAATCTATTCGGAAGAATCCGCAACGGTAGCCGATGAGGTCCGGGAATGGTGCCGGAAACGTGGTGCCCTGAAAACATACAGGATCGTGCTTGCCGGATACTATGACGAGCACAAAATCCTCGAGGATGAGTACGGCTGGACCGTGCACAAATGGTCAGCGCATGGCGGATTTGCGAATCGCGGGAAAGGCAAAACGCGAGGAGAGGAGAACCGGCATAAGGAAGCCCTGTTCTTCAGCCCGCATTGCCATAGCAGCGGTTTGAAGCGGTTCGACACAATCACACAGCCGGGCACAGCAGGAGAACACCAGCAGCAGGAAGGAGGAGCGAGCGAAGGATGACAGCAGACGAATGTGAGTTTTTCAGTCAGGATTATTGTTGCCCGCCGGAGTATATCGTGAAGGCAGGGTTTGTATGTCCGGATGCGTTACCAATGCAGCCGGGAGACATCACCAACAAGTGCGGCGGGAGCAACGACAAACCGATGACAGAAGAAGAATGGGAAGAATTACAGCGCACCAAAGGCGGTGCGCAATGACAGCACAGCAGGAACCAAAGACAGACGAATCGTGGTATCGTAGCAACGCTATCTGCTGTCCAAAATGCGGGCATTTCCAGCAGGATTACATCAACGGATCTGATGTCAGATGGCACGGATGCAGAAAGCGGTATCGATCAAAGTGCGAGAAGTGCGGATTTAACGGATGGGTGCCGGAAGAACCTAGGGGCGGTATAGATGCAGACTGAACGGACGGAACCGGAGAAGATATTCGGCATCACGGAAAGCGAACTTTGTAAGATCGTTCATGAAGACGATGCACTAAAAGTGCATTTCCTCTTGAAGAACATCCGTCCCCGCGGCCCCATCCAGAAATCCGACCGCACCGGGCAATGCAAAGAATGTATCTTTGTTGGGTTGCGGGGATGTATGTACCACGGATATCCAGATGGATCAATTCCCCCGTATTGCTCGTTCAAAATTGGCATTCACTCCGTCATTCCTAATGTAGAGGCGCAATTCCACAATCAGAAGCAGCACGACGCCGCGATAGCAGCGAAGGCACGGGAAGAGGTGCTTCGAGAGATTGGAACATTCAAAGAATCAAAACGCCACGATGGGGTCTTATGCCATAAGGTTCCAATCGACTTTGTATCGGGAAAATTAGAATCCCTGCATTCAGAGGTGAAGAAAGGATGAGCGCACTTGACGAAATGGAAGAACGGAACCAGCACGAAGCATATCAGCGCGGATTCAAAGAGGGCGCGAAGCGGGTGCTCTCCACCCTCTCCGATCTTGTTGACGGCAGAATCGAGGGTCTTGACATCCTCAAGGCAATTCCGGCAGAGCAACGGGCAGAATCCGCACAGGACGACAAGATCAAGGGGGCTCGGTTTGAACTCGGATTAGTGCACGACGAGATCGAGTCCCTCCGCAACAAGCAGGGGCAGAAATGACCCCCGCCCCCTGCCCCTATCTCTCCGGCGAGTGTGATGAAAAGCAACTATGGAAAAAATGCCTCGCGGCGTCCATGGAGAGTGTCGATTGCCAGAACCTGTCCGATCACGACCTCGCATTTGTCCGGGCGGCGGTCATGGGCCGGGCGGTCGGGGGGGATGAGGCATGATCACTCTCTCCAACTTCCCGCAGCCCGAACTATCTGGAAACTCCAGACAGTTGCCCGCCCCCCGCACCGAATCCGTCCCGCTCGATGCCACCCGGCCCATCCTCCGCAACTTCCCGCTCGTCTGGCAGCTCATCCAGGAAGCGTTCACCAAGAGCGACCGGACCGTGCTGCTGCTAACCAGTAATGGCACTGAGGACAAAACCGCTACGGAATATTATCTCCGGAGGGTGGTGGCGTAATGTCCTGCATCAACCCCACACGATGTAATCTGACGGCGTGCATCGGTGAACAATGTGATTCCTTCATCAAGGTGACCGCATATCCGGC
>Ga0172380_10004655_pt1 | contig 17400 bp, 20 predicted proteins | sample Leawe162metaG_FD_119747 | JGI IMG/M metagenome (GOLD analysis project Ga0172380, IMG submission 119747) | Leachate microbial communities from a municipal landfill in Southern Ontario, Canada - Leachate well 162 metaG | ecosystem: Engineered > Solid waste > Landfill > Unclassified | place...
CCAGGGGCGCCAGGGGCACGAGCAGGTAGAGCGTATACATGTCCATCTTCAGCGCTAACCCTTGAGGTTGTCGAGATCGTCGACGTGGATCGTAGAGAGGTTGCGGAACAGCGCCACCAGGATCGCCAGGCCGATGGCCGATTCCGCCGCCGCCACCGTCAGGATGAAGAAGACGAAGAGCTGACCGGACAGGTCACCGAAGTAGTGCGAAAAGGCGATGAAATTGGTGTTCACCGCCAGGAGCATCAGTTCGATCGCCATCAAGAGCACGATCAAATTCTTGCGGTTGAGAAAGATGCCGACGACGCCGATACTGAAGAGTATCGCGCCGAGAATCAGGTAATGCGAAATCGACAGCATTTCCCTACTCCTTCTCTGACGGCATCGAGACGATGCGGACACGGTCTTTGCTCTGCACCGCGATCTGATCGCCCGGCTGCTGCGACTTGTTACCCTGACGTGTGCGCTTGGTCAGGACCACGGCGGCGACGATGGCGACGAGCAGGACGATCGAGGCCAGTTCGAACGGATAGACATAGTCGGTAAATAGCAGCCTGCCCAGTTCCTTGGTATTGCTGTAGCCAGCCGGATGTGCGCCGGGATCGGGCAGCGACTCGATGCCGAAATAACGACCGCCAAGAACCAGGACCATCTCCAGCGTCATCAGGGCGCCGATCGCCGCGCCCAGCGGCAGGTAGCTCCAGAATCCTTCGCGTAGCCGCTCGATGTTGATGTCCAGCATCATCACCACGAACAGGAACAGCACCATCACCGCGCCGACATAGACCATCACCAGCACGATGGCGAGGAACTCGGCCTGAAGCAGCAGCCACAATCCGCCCGCGGTGAAAAAGGCCAGCACCAGGAAGAGCGCGGCATGCACCGGATTGCGCGCCGTGATGACGCGCAAGCTGGAAGCCACGAGGATTGCCGACAGGACGTAGAAAATTGCCGAATTTAAGTCCATATATTTAATAGCGCTTCACGGGTCTCATCATCGATAGGGCGCATCCTGCTCGCGGTCCTTGGCGATCTGCTTCTCATTCTTGTCGCCCACCGCCAGCAGCATCTGTTTGGTGTAGTAAAGATCGCCGCGGGTCTCGCCGTGGTACTCGAACACCCGCGTCTCGACGATGGCATCGACCGGACAGGCTTCCTCGCAAAAACCGCAGAAGATGCACTTGGTCAGGTCGATATCGTAGCGTGTCGTTCTCCGCGTTCCGTCTTCGCGCTCGGCCGCCTCGATGGTGATCGCCATGGCCGGGCAGACGGCTTCGCACAGTTTGCAGGCGATGCAGCGCTCTTCCCCGTTCGGATAGCGGCGCAGCGCATGCAGGCCGCGGAAACGGTTGCTTTGCGGCGTCTTTTCTTCCGGGAACTGAACGGTGATCTTGCGCGCGAACATGTGCCGGCCGGTGACCGCCATGCCTTGCAACAACTCCTTGAGGAGCAGACTTTTTAGGAAAGCAGTAATCGCACTCATGGCATCATTTCCAGATGGAGAGCGGCGACATCATCCAGATGCCGACGACCAGCAGCCAGACCATGCACATTGGCACGAACACCTTCCAGCCCAGGCGCATGATCTGATCGTAGCGGTAGCGCGGGAAGGTGGCGCGAAACCAGAGGAACAGGAACAGGATGAAGCAGGTTTTTCCCGCCAGCCAGACGAAACTGTCGGGTAGGAAGCCCACCGGGGACAGCCAGCCGCCCAGGAAGAAAATCGAGGTCATGACGGAGACCAGGATCATGTTGGAGTATTCGCCGAGGAAGAACATCGCGAAAGCCATGCCCGAATACTCGACCATGTGGCCGGCGACGATTTCAGACTCGCCCTCGACGACGTCGAAGGGCGCGCGGTTGGTCTCGGCGATGCCCGAGACCAGATAGACGATGAACATCGGCAACAGCGGCAGCCAGTTCCAGGAAAGGATGCTCAGGCCCATGTCCGCGAACATGCCCTTGCCCTGAACACGGACGATGTCGCTGAGGTTGAGGCTGGAGGAAACCATCAACACGCAGACCAGGGCGAAGCCCATGGCGATTTCATAGGACACCATCTGCGCCGCCGAACGCATCGCGGCAAAGAAGGGGTATTTCGAATTCGATGCCCAACCGGCGATGATCACGCTATAGATTCCGACCGAGGTGATCGCCAGCAGATAGAGGACGCCGGCATCGATGTTGGCCACGACCCATCCCTCGGAGAACGGCACCACGGCCCAGGCCGCCAATGCCGTGGCGAAGGCCAGGGCCGGACCGATGAAATAAATCCCTTTGCTGGCCTTTGTCGGAACGATGATTTCCTTGAGCAGCAGCTTCACGCCGTCGGCGATCGGCTGCAAGAGGCCCCATGGGCCGACGCGGTTGGGGCCGATGCGTACCTGCATCCAGCCGATGACCTTGCGTTCCCAGAAAGTCAGATAAGCCACGCAGAGCAGCAGAGGCAGGATGATTCCGACGATTTTCAGCAGCGTCCACAGCAACGGCCAGGCTGGGCCGAACACGGACTGCAAGAACTGAGGGATAGCTCCCATCACAGTGCCTCCACAGTGATTGCGCCGTGCATGGCGGAAAGCCCCGCGACCGTGGGATGCGCCGCGCTGATGCGGACGCAGCCGTCGGGCACGGTACTATCTTGCGCCGCCGGCAATTGCGCCATGCCGGCGCCCTGCGTCACTTTGAGTTCCTGGCCGGCGGTGAGCCCTAGCTTCTGCAAGGTGGCGGCGTTCATGCGCGCCGCAGGCGCTGCGGCGTCGCGCGCCTTCTGCAAGCTGGGGGCGCGACGCACCAGGGCATCGGCGAAGTAGATCGGCACATCGGCGATTCTTTCAATTCCGCCCGGATTAGCCGGGAGGGCGATGGCTATGCCGCTCACCTGATTATTCAGCCGCTCGGCCACCGGCGAACCGGCCAGGACCTCGACGCGAACTTCCTCGCTGCTGTCCTGATCAAAGCCGTCAAGCTGCATGAGGTTGCCGAGAACGCGCAGCACCTTCCAGGCCGGGCGCGTCTCGCCGAGTGGCTTGACGACGGCGTTGAAACTCTGCACACGACCTTCGGTATTGACGAAGCTGCCGGAAGTCTCGGAGAACGGCGAGACAGGCAGGAGCACGTCGGCATAGTCGAGCGCGCCGGGCAGCTTGAAGGGCGACATGACCACCACCGTCGCCGCCTGCTTCAATGCCGCGATTGCCAGCTGCGGATTGGCGCAATCGAGCTCCGCCTCGAGGCCGAGCAGCAGATAACCCTTGCGCGGCGCGGCCAGCATCTGCGAGGCGTTCAGGCCGTCAGCGCCGGGCAACGCACCAGCGACATAGGCACCGACGCTGTTGGCGGCCTCGCCGAGAACGCCGAACCGGGCGCCGGTGATCGTTGCCAGCTGTTGCGCCAGGAGATGCAGCGTCGCAGCCTGTTCATGTTGCTGGGCGAAATTACCGAGAAATACGGCCTTGTTCTCTCCCGAGAGCAGGCTTTCCGCGATCTGCTTCGCTTCCGCAGACACGGTCACGCCACTGATGGCGGCCTCGACAGCGATGCCTTTGAGTTCGGCGGCGCACTTGACCACCTGGGCCAGGAGTTGCGGCAATTGCGAGGGAGCGGCAATGGCTTTGGCGAATATCTTCAACAGTTGGTCGTCGTCGGTCGCATGCAGCAGCGACACCTGGGTGCCGCGCTTCGCGGCCTGGCGAAGCCGCTGAGCGATGAGCGGATGGTCCTTGCGCAGGAAGCTGCCGACCACCAGCACACGGTCGAGCGCACTGATTTCGGCGATCTTCATGCCCAGCCAGGGCGCCCCTGACCCTTTACCGTCCAGCGAGAAATCGCTCTGCCGCAGGCGGGAATCCACGTTGCCAGATCCCAGGCCGCGCATCAGCTTCTGCCCGAGATAGAGTTCTTCCAGCGTGGCATGGGGCGAGAGCAGCGCGCCAAGTTCGCCGGCGCCGTGATTCTTGGCGATATCCTTGAAGGCATGCGCGACATAATCGAGCGCCTGCTGCCACTCCACCTCGATCCACTTTCCGCCGTGCTTGAGCATGGGTTTGCAGAGGCGATCGGGAGAGTTCAGGCCTTCATAGGAGAAGCGATCCTTGTCCGACAGCCAGCATTCGTTGATCTCCTCGTTCTCGAACGGCAGCACTCTCATAACCTTGTCGTGCTTCACCTGGACGATGAGATTGGCGCCCAGGCCGTCGTGCGGGCTCACGGATTTCCTGCGCGCCAGTTCCCAGGTCCGCGCCGAGAAGCGAAAGGGCTTGGAAGTCAGCGCCCCGACAGGGCAAAGGTCGATGATGTTGCCGGACAGTTCGGAGTCCACCGTCTGGCCGATGAATGACATGATTTCGGCATGCTCGCCGCGATAGGCCTGGCCCAGTTCCATCAGGCCGGCGATTTCCTGGGTGAAGCGGACGCAGCGCGTGCAATTGATACAGCGCGTCATGTCGGTGGCCACCAGGGGGCCGAGGTTCTTGTTCACGACGACGCGCTTCTCTTCTTGATAACGCGAGGCGCTGGCGCCATAGCCGACGGCAAGATCCTGCAATAGACATTCGCCGCCCTGGTCGCAAATCGGGCAGTCGAGCGGGTGGTTGATGAGGAGAAACTCCATCACCCCCTTTTGCGCCTTGACCGCCTGTTCGGAGTGGGTCTGCACCTTCATGCCGTTGGTCACCGGCGTGGCGCAGGCGGGCAGCGGTTTTGGCGCCTTCTCCACCTGCACCAGACACATCCGGCAGTTGGCTGCGATCGACAACTTCTTGTGGTAGCAGAAGTGCGGGATATAGGTACCGAGCTGATGCGCCGCCTCGATAATGGTGCTGCCTTCCGCGACTTGCAGCGCCTTGCCGTCGATTTCGATGTCTAACATTGCGACGGCCTCACATAAATCTTGCTGCCTTCGCGCTGCACGTCGGGCGGCACCAGGCACTTCCTGTTCTCGATGTGGTACTCGAACTCGCTCCCGAAGTGTTTGATAAAACTCTTCACCGGCATCGAGGCGGCATCGCCCAAAGCACAGATGGTTCGGCCCATGATGTTGTCGGTGACGCTGTTCAAGAGATCGATGTCTTCGCGGCGACCTTGTCCGTGCTCGATGCGATGCACGACGCGGTAAAGCCAGCCTGTGCCCTCGCGGCAGGGGGTGCATTGGCCGCAGGATTCCTCGAAGTAGAAATAGGACAAGCGCTCCAGCGCCCGGACCATGCAAGTGCTCTCGTCCATGATGATAAGCGCGCCGGAGCCGAGCATGGAACCGGCCTTGGCGATGGAATCGTAATCCATGGTGCAATCCATCATGATTTCCGCCGGCAAGACCGGAGACGATGAACCACCGGGAATGCAGGCCTTCAACTTGCGCCCGCCGCGCATGCCGCCGGCTAGCTCGAGCAGTTCAGGGAAGGGAAGGCCCATCGGCACCTCAAAGTTTCCCGGATTATTCACATGACCGGAAACGGAGAAGAGCTTGGTGCCGCCATTGTTGGGCTTGCCCAACTCGAGGAACTTGTCCCCGCCATTCATGATGATCCACGGCACCGATGCAAATGTTTCGGTGTTGTTGATCGTAGTCGGCTTGCCATAGAGGCCGAAGCTCGCCGGGAAGGGCGGCTTGTAGCGCGGCTGGCCCTTCTTGCCTTCGATCGAATCGAGCAGCGCCGTTTCCTCGCCGCAGATATAGGCGCCGAAACCGTGGTGGGCGAAGAGTTCAAAGGAGAATGGCGAGCCCAGGATGTTCCGGCCGATGAATCCGGCGGCGCGGGCCTCTGCCAGCGCAGCTTCGAATCGCGCGTAAAGGTCCCAGACTTCGCCGTGTATGTAGTTGTAGCCGCGCTCGGTACCCATGGCATAAGCGGCAATGGCCATGCCTTCGATCACCTGATGCGGGTTGTAGCGCAGCAGGTCGCGGTCCTTGAAGGTGCCCGGCTCGCCCTCGTCGGAATTGCAACAAAGATACTTGGCGCCGCCGTAGTTCTTCGGCATGAAGCTCCACTTCAGGCCGGCAGGGAAACCAGCTCCGCCGCGGCCGCGCAGCGAGGATTTCTTAACCTCGGCAATGACCGCATCGGGCGTGATGTTCTCGGCGATGATCTTTTTCAGCGCGGCATAACCGCCGCGTTTGACATAATCGTCGAGGTGCCAGGTGGCGTCCCCCGTGGCGGGATCGATACCGGCAGTCAGGATGGGCATCAGGCTCATGATTTCAATCCGCGCAGTTCGGACAGCAGTTGGTCCATGGCTGCGGTCGTCATGAAGCTGCACATGCGCTTGTTGTTCATCAGGAGTACCGGTGCGTCGCCGCAGGCGCCCATGCACTCGCCCTCCTTGAGGGTGAAGAGCCCGTCAGGGGTGGTCTCGTTGAAGCCGATGCCCAGCTTTTCCTTGAGATAGTCGGCGGCGTGGACTCCGCCAGATAAGGCACAGGGCAGGTTGGTGCACACCGTCAGCTTGTATTTGCCGACCGGGGCCAGATCGTACATGTTGTAGAAGGAGGCAACCTCGAAGGCGGCCATCGGCGCCATGCCGAGATAATCGGCTACGGCGGCAATGGTTTCCTGCGCCAGATAACCCTTTTCATCCTGGGCAATGGCCAGCGCCGCCATCACCGCCGACTGCTTCTGGTCGGCAGGGTATTTGAGGACCTCGCGGTCGATTTTTTTGAGTGAGTCTTCGGAGAGCATGGTTTTATCTATCAACGTCGCCAAACACGATGTCCATCGTGCCGATGATGGTCACGGCATCGGCAATCATGTGGCCTTTTGCCATCTCGTCCATGGCGGAAAGATGGGTGAATGCCGCGGAGCGCAGTTTCATGCGGTAAGGTTTGTTGGCGCCATCGGAAATCAGATACACGCCGAACTCGCCTTTGGCATGCTCGATGCCGGCATAAACCTCGCCTGGGGGCACATGGATACCTTCGGTGAAGAGCTTGAAATGATGGATCAGCTCTTCCATGTTGCCCTTCATTTTTTCGCGGGAGGGCGGCGCCACCTTGTGGTTATCGACAATCACCGGACCGGGATTGGCGCGCAACCATGCGACACACTGCTTGATGATGCGGTTGGCCTGGCGCATCTCTTCGATGCGCACCAGGTAGCGGTCGTAGCAGTCGCCATTGACGCCAACCGGGATATCGAAATCGAGTCGGTCATAGACTTCGTAAGGCTGCTTCTTGCGCACATCCCATTCGATGCCGGAGCCGCGCAGCATCGGGCCGCTGAAGCCGAGCTGCAAAGCACGCTCCGGGGACACGACGCCGACGCCTACCAGGCGCTGTTTCCAGATGCGGTTGTCATTCAGCAGCGTTTCATAATCGTCGACGTAGCCGGGAAAGCGATTGGTGAAGTCTTCGATGAAGTCGAGCAGCGTGCCTGAACGCGCCTCGTTCAACTGACTCACCGTTTTGGCATTCTTGAATTTATTGACCTCGTAGCGCGGCATCTGGTCGGGCAGGTCGCGGTACACGCCGCCCGGCCGATAATAGGCGCCATGCATGCGCGTGCCGGTGGTGGCCTCCATCATGTCGATGATGTCTTCCCGCTCGCGGAAGGTATAAAGCACCATGGTCATGGCGCCGACGTCCAGGGCTTGCGTACCGACGGAGAGCAAATGGTTGTGGATGCGCGTGATCTCGTCGAACAGCACCCGGATGTACTGGGCACGCAAGGGCACTTCTATCCCCAGGAGCCGTTCGATGGCCATCACGTAGGGATGCTCGTTGATCAACATCGAGGTGTAGTCGAGCCGGTCCAGATAAGGCACGGACTGTAGCCAGGTCTTCTGCTCGGCAAGCTTCTCGGTGGCGCGGTGCAGCAGACCGATGTGCGGATCGGCGCGTACCACCACCTCGCCGTCGAGCTCCAGCACCATGCGCAATACGCCGTGCGCCGCCGGATGCTGGGGGCCAAAGTTAAGAGTGTAGTTCTGGATATCAGCCACGGCCCGAATCTCCGTAGTTTTCTTCGCGGATGATGCGCGGCGTGACTTCGCGCGGCTCGATACTCACAGGCTGATAAATAACGCGTTTCAACTCGGGATCGTAACGCATCTCGACATAGCCGGAGATCGGGAAGTCCTTACGGAAAGGATGGCCGATGAAACCATAGTCCGTGAGGATGCGACGCAAGTCGGTATGCCCGCTGAACATGATGCCGAACAGATCGAAAGCTTCGCGCTCGAACCAATTGGCGCTGTTCCAGATCGAAGTGACGGAATCGACAACGGGAAAATCGTTGTCGAAAGCGAACACCCGCAGGCGCAAGCGCCAATTGTGGGTGAGCGAAAGGAGATGGCTGACGGCGGCGAATCTAGGCACGGCCGACGAATCGCCCAACTGAGCAGCCAACTGAGCCTGCCAGTCTGAACCGACTTCGCCGTAGGCGGCATAATCGACGCCGCAGATATCCATCAACTGCTCGAAGCGCAAGTCGGGATGATCGCGCAGGGTTTTCGCCGTGGCCAGATAGTCTGCAGCGGCAACCACCAAGGTCACCTCGCCACGAGCGGTGACGAGACTGACGACACGCTCACCCAACACGTTTTGCAGATTCTGACAAAGCTTTTCCAGCTTGGCACTCATGGCGATACCGACAAATTCGGAAAGACTGCGGTTAAATTAGCGGGCGATGGTGTAAGTCCGCTTGATCTTGTTCTGGAGCTGAATGATGCCATAGAGCAAAGCTTCGGCCGTCGGCGGACAGCCCGGCACATAGATGTCGACCGGCACGATACGATCCGCGCCGCGCACCACGGAGTAGGAGTAATGGTAATAACCGCCGCCATTGGCACAAGAGCCCATGGAGATCACCCAGCGCGGTTCGGCCATTTGGTCGTACACCTTGCGCAGCGCCGGTGCCATCTTGTTGGTCAGGGTGCCGGCGATGATCATTACATCGGCCTGACGGGGACTGGCGCGGAACACCACGCCGAAGCGGTCGAGATCATAGCGCGCGCAGCCGGCGTGTATCATCTCGATGGCGCAGCAAGCGAGACCGAAAGTCACCGGCCACATCGAACCGGTACGTGTCCAGTTGATGAGTTTGTCCAGCGAAGTGGTGACAAAACCTTCCTGCAGGACGCCTTCGATGCTCATGGCTTTATTCCCAGTCCAGGGCGCCCTTGGCCCGGGCATAGATATAACCGATCAGGAGAATGCCGAGGAACACCAGCATCTCGATGAAACCGAACAGCCTAAGTTGGGGATTGGCGGCGATTTCCTTGAAGATCGCCGCCCAGGGGAACAGGAATGCGATTTCCAGATCGAACAGGATGAAGATGATGGCGATCAGGTAATAGCGCACATCGAACTTCATGCGTGCATCATCGAAAGCTTCGAAGCCGCACTCGTAGGGAGAGAGTTTTGCCGCATCGGGACGACGCGGCGCAACGAACCATCCGAGAATTATCGGCATGCACCCCATGACGAGGGCGACCAGGATAAACACAAGAACAGGAAAGTAGCTTTGCAACATATCCTTCACGGCTTACGCCGCATCTCTTGGCGTCCTCATTTGCAGACGCATCGTTGATGGTGCCGACGGCGAGACTCGAACTCGCACAGCTTGCGCCACTGCCCCCTCAAGACAGCGTGTCTACCAATTTCACCACGTCGGCTTTTTTATCCAAGTACTACTTGGCGGCAGTATTACTTAGCGACGAATGATACAACAACTCTCACTTCGCCGCCATTAAATTTACTCGAAAAGCGCCCAAATCAGAGGCGTGCAAGGTAGATCAGAGTCGCGACGCTGCCAAGTGCGGCAGCCGCATAGAAGAGTATCGCGACCAGGGTGTCGGCGCGCACGCCGAAGTCATAGCAGGTGATGCGCAAACGGTGCGCCTGGCTCCACAGCGAGAGGAACAGGATCACGAAGATGACTAGCTTTCCGAACCAGCCGGCAGCGAAAGCGTGCAGCTTGTCATAGCTCAACATGTCGGGCACGTGACCGGTTGCCGCCAGCAGCGTCAGTACGATCAGCACCGGCGTGACGAATGCGGTGAGCGTTCCGCCCGCGGCGAAAGTTCCCCAGATGATCGGTTTATTCGACTTTGCCATGGTCAGAGTACCCCCGCCCAGAATAGGATGAAAAGCGACAGGCCCGCCCAGACCACATAATGCCCGCCCGCCACGATGCTGTCCGGCCAGTGCTCCTCGCCGACCTGAACGGGTAGCGCCTTGGGCGCTACGTTGAACCAGGTGAAGGTATTGTAGAGGGAGAAAGCCAACGCCAGGATGTGGAAGATCACGCTCCCGGGCTCGCGCAAGGCGGCAAGGAAGCCCTCGTACTGGGCTTGCCCCTCGGTTAGCCGTTGCAGACCGACGAGCAGAATCACCGTATAGATGCCGATGAAGATGCAGGTCACCTCGCGCGCCATGTAGCGCATGTAACGCGGGTGCTTGAAAAACCAGGTTGTCCTGGGTACTTCGCGAACATAGGGTCGGCGGCTCATTTTTTCACCCATGACATAAAGTGTTCGAGATACCAATCGACGGTGCTCGCGACCTTCACCTGCTGCAGGGCACTGGCGGGATCCACATGCTTGGGACAGACATCGGAGCAGGCGCCGACGAAGGTGCATTCCCACACCCCCTCGTTGGTCGCTATCTCCTCCTGGCGCTCGTCACGGCCGCCATCGCGCGAATCCTGGTTGTAGCGATGCGCCAGAGCGATCGCAGCGGGACCGATGAATTTCGGCGTCAGGCCATACTCCGGACAGGCGGCATAACACAACATGCAATTGATGCACATCGCGTACTTCTTGTATTTCTCGAGCTGCGCCGGCGTCTGTTTGTATTCCCCGTCCGCCAGCGTCCGCTTCTCGCCCGGAATCAGGTAGGGCTTGACGCGCTTCAACTTGTTCATGAAGTCGTCGGCGACGGTGACCAGGTCGCGTTCGACGGGAAAGTGGGCCAGTGGCTCGACCTGGATCACGCCGACATAATCGCGCACCATGGCCTTGCAGGCCAGTTTCGGCTCGCCATTGATCATCATCCCGCAGCTGCCGCAGACCTGCATGTGGCAGGACCAGCGATAGCTGAGCGTCGGATCGAGATTGTCCTTGAGATAATTCAGTGCGTCGAGGATGCACCATTCGTTGATGCAAGGCACCGTGTAGCGCTGGAACTTCGGCTCGCTGTCTGTTTCCGGGTTGTAGCGCAGCACATCGAATTCGACCTGCCGGGTTCCCATTCTGTTTTCCGTCATTTCTTGGCTCCCGAGTAATCGCGCACACCCGGTTGGGAAGTCGTGATCACTACGTCACGGTAGTCGATGCGCGGCGGTAGAGGACCGTTGTAGTAGGCCATGGAGTGCTTGAGATACTTGTCGTCGTCGCGGGCCGTGAAGTCGATACGCTGATGCGCGCCGCGAGATTCACGACGTTCGCGCCCGCTCATCGCCACCGCTTCGGCGCAGTCGAGCATGGAGCCCAGTTCCAGCGCGGAGAGCAGATCGGTGTTATAGACATTGGTCTTGTCATGGAGAGCGACGTCGCCGTAGCGCCGGCGCAATTCGGAGAGCTTGTCGCAGGTCTTGGCCAGGCCTTCCTGGGTGCGATAGATGCCGGCGCCTTCTTCCATGGTATCGGTCATTTCCTTGCGCAATCCGGCTATCGATTCCTTTCCGGGGTTTCTCAGGAACAGCGCCCTGATCTTCGCCTGGGCGGCATCCGCCTGGGCATTGAGCGCGGCATCGTTGCCCGGGCCGACGCTGCGGGCATGCTCCAGCGCCGATAACCCCGCCCTGTGGCCGAAGACCAGGATTTCCACCAGGGAATTCGAACCCAGCCGGTTCGCACCGTTGATGCTGACGCAGGCGCATTCGCCCGCGGCGAAGAGCCCGGGCACGGACGTCGCCGCCTTGGTGTCGGTATGGATGCCGCCCATCATGTAATGCACCACCGGACGGATCGGCACCATTTCCTTCACCGGATCGATGCCCAGATAACTGATGCAGATGTCGCGCACGAAAGGCAGCCGCTCGTTGATCTTTTTCTCACCGAGGTGACGCAGGTCGAGCCAGACGCAATCGCCCCAGGGCGTCTTGACCGACCGGCCCTTCTGGATCTCGTGCCAGATGCTCTGGGAAACGCGGTCACGCGGCCCGAGTTCCATGGTTTTCAATTGCGGCTTGCCGACCGGAGTCTCCGGGCCCATGCCGTAATCCTGGAGGAAGCGATAGTTGTCCTTGTTGAGAAGTATGCCGCCCTCGCCGCGGCAGGCTTCCGTCAGCAGCGTCCCGGTGTTGGGCAGACCCGTCGGATGGTACTGGACGAATTCCATGTCCTTCAACGGCGCGCCCGCGCGGTAGGCCATGGCCATGCCGTCGCCGGTCTTGATCGCGCCATTGGTGTTGAACGGGAACATGCGGCTGGCGCCGCCGCCGGCGATGATCACCGCGCCGGCCTTGAAACAGCGCATCTGCCCGCTTCTCATCTCGATCGCGGTCAGTCCCTGACAGCGCCCTTCGTCAACCAGGAGATCGGTGGCGAAATACTCGTCGAAGCGCGTGATATTGGGAAACTGCAGCGTGGTCTGGAATAGCGTATGGAGAATGTGAAAGCCCGATTTGTCCGCGGCGAACCAGGTGCGCTGGATCTTCATGCCGCCGAACGGCCGCACCGCCACTGAGCCGTCGGCTTCGCGGTTCCAGGGACAACCCCAATGTTCCAGCTGGATCAATTCCTTGGGCGCTTCATGGATGAAATATTCGACGGCATCCTGGTCGCACAGCCAGTCTCCGCCGCCGACGGTGTCGTCGAAATGCTGTGCGAAGCTGTCGTCGGGCTTGATCACGCCGGCGGCGCCGCCTTCGGCCGCGCAGGTATGGCTGCGCATCGGATAGACCTTCGAGATCAGCGCGATGCGCAGTTTCGGGTCTGTCTGCGCGAGTGCGATTGCGGCGCGCAAGCCTGCGCCTCCCGCCCCGATGATGGCCACATCAGTCTCTATCGTCTCCATTACCTCTCCTGTAAACCAAGGGCCGGTTTCCCGGCGGGTGAATCAATTTTCAATGAATGCGCGACTGCGGGTTTCGCCGGCCGATGGACAATGGTCGCCACCTCGTTCGCCAGACGAACCGCCACCTCATTCATGACGCTGTAGAGCGATTGCGCGAGGCGCTCGCGCAGCGGCACGAGCAGGGCCGGCAAACGCAGAGAACGGCTCAAGGCCTGGGTTTCCCGAGCATAGAGTCGCATCAGGTCGAAGATCAGTCGCTCGAATTCGCTGCGCGAATGGTTCGCTCGTAGGGCTGCCCTGCCGCTACCTGTCTGCGACCAGGCTTGGAGAATCTGGTTGACGGCAGCCTGCAGGCGTTTGATGCGCTGCATCCGGATCGGCTCGATTTCATCGTAGCGAATCACGATGCCGATCGGAAAATCGGCTACCCGAGCCATGAAGGCACGATCGATCTCTTTGCTTGCCTCAAGCAGTTGCCTAACCATTTCATCGTCAGGCGTCCTGCCGTCGGCCAGCGCCTCGGCGACGCGGTGGATGACGAGACCATCCTTCTCCACTTCCTTGGCAATGTTTTCAGCGAGAAAGGATTCGATGGAGGGCAGCGCCAGGCGCAATGGCAGAACCGCGCGCAAGGCGACTACGGTGCGCTGACTATAAGTCTCCAGGATCTTGCGATTCCATGCAACCAGGGCATACGCTGGAGTCATAACAGAGATCTATGCTTCGCCGGGCATCCCGGCCAGCGCTTCAGCCGAGATGGGGTTTGGAGGCACGGTGAAATCCGATCATACCGGCAAGCAAGGTCTTGGCCGCAACGTCGCGGTATCCCACTTCGCGCAACACTTCCGACAGTTCATCGGCCGAATAGAACATCTCGAGCGCATCGATGAAATACTTCTTGGCATTCATGGCCGCCGTGCCGCTCCTAAACAGCAACCCAGTGATCGAGAGACAGCCGCGCAGGTAACCGTAATAGAGTTTCTCGACGAGTGGATTGGCGGGTCGCAGCATGTCGCAGTGATAGAAACAGCCACCGGGCTTCAAGACGCGATGAATCTCCTTGAAAATCTCTTTGACACGAAGATGTCTTGTCGCATACGTCAAGGTGACCGTGTCGAAATGGTTGTCCGGAAAGGGGATGACATGGACATCGCCGATTGTGCTGTCGATGTGAAGCCCCAAGGCCTGCGCGCGTTGCCGGCCGACCACCTGCATCGCCACGCTGCGGTCCATGGCATGCACCTCGAGGGCGGGCTCGCGCTTCAGGAGCGCGATGCCTACGGCGTTGGTACCGGCGCAAACATCCAGGATCCGTTGGCCAGGAGCCACAGCGACGGTCGCCATGAAACTGCTACGAAACCAGTTGAACAGACCGAGGCTCGCCACGTAATTCGCGCGGTCGTAATAGGGCGCCACATCGACGAAAATGTCGTGCAGATCCTGCTTCCAGATGGTGCTGAAGCGTTTCTCGCGCAAATGTTCGCGCACAGCGAGTGGTGGCGGAGGGCTCATAGTTTAGTCAGGTTCCGTTTAGAGAGATGACTTGGCACGTATAGTACTTCCGACCTTGCAAGACGATTTGATATATGTCAATCAGTCGGCAAGAGGCGATCAAAAACGTCTCTTACTTCGGAATGTCTTTCGCCTTCGAATCCACTGGAACAGGCGTCGGCACGGGTACTTCGGCCTTGGCGGGGACGGATTCAGTCTTCGCCGCATCCATCACGCTGCCGGAGGTCGGGGTGCGGTTAGACGCCATATAGCTCAAACCCAAGCTGGTAGCGAAGAACAGCGCGGCAAACCAGGCCGTGGTACGCGACATGAAGTTGGCCGATCCCGAGGCGCCGAACAGGCTCCCTGATGCACCGCTGCCGAAAGCTGCGCCCATGTCGGCACCCTTGCCGTGCTGGAGCAGCACGAGGCCGATGACGGAAATACCGACCAGGATATGGAGCGTCAGCACAGCGGGAAAAAGCATACCGTTCATTGAAATGTCCTTAATCTTTAAAGTTAGGCGGCGGCGCAAATCGCCACGAAATCTTCTGCCACCAACGAAGCGCCACCGATCAGTCCGCCGTCGATATCGGGCATGGTGAACAACTCTTTCGCATTACCCGGCTTGACGCTGCCGCCGTAGAGAATCTGCAGTTCCTCCGCCACCGCGGCCGCACTCTGCGCGACACGCGCACGAATCAGCGCATGAACTTCCTGCGCCTGTTGTGGCGACGCCGTCTTGCCGGTGCCTATCGCCCAGACCGGCTCGTAGGCCAGCACGGCACGGGAGAGTGCCGCCACCCCCGAGCCATTGATCACCGCATCCAGTTGCCGGGTCACCACCGCGGCGGTGACGCCGCCTTCGCGTTCAGCCAGTGTTTCGCCGACGCAAAGGATGGGAATAAGCCCCGCCCGCTGCGCTTGCGCAAACTTGGCGGCCACCGTTGCATCGTCCTCCCCATATAGGGCGCGCCGCTCCGAATGCCCGACGAGGACATAGCGGCAACCGAACTCCATCAGCATCGCCGCCGACACCTCGCCGGTGTACGCTCCCTGGCCATGCTCGGATACGTTCTGCGCACCCCAGGCAAGCGCTGATCCGGACAGCGCAGCGCGCGCCTGGGCCAGATAGGGAAAGGGCACGAACACGACGGATGCGCAGCGAAAAGTGGCCGCAGCCTCCTTGACGCGGGTAAGCAGCGTCAGGTTGGCAGCGAGGCTGCCGTACATCTTCCAGTTGCCTGCGACGAGTTTGGCGCGCATTTTGGGTACCGCGGCAGAATAACCGGGTAATTATACCGGCCGGCAAGGGCGCCGGTCAATTCTAGGCGTTTCCGCTCAACCGGTTAGCCGAACCTGCCTGTTATGTAGTCCTCGGTCTGCTTCTTCTGTGGCTTGATGAAGATCTGGTCGGTGACGCCGAACTCGACCAGTTCGCCGAGGTACATATAGGCCGTATAGTCGGAAATTCGGGCGGCCTGCTGCATGTTGTGGGTAACGATGACGATGGTGAACTCTTCCTTGAGTTCGGCGATCAGTTCCTCGATGCGCATGGTCGAGATCGGATCGAGCGCCGAAGTCGGCTCGTCGAGCAGCAGCACCTCGGGCTTGACGGCGATGCCGCGGGCGATGCAGAGGCGCTGCTGCTGACCGCCGGAAAGACTCATGCCGCTCTGATTGAGGATGGCCTTCACCTCGTCCCACAGCGCCGCCTTCTTCAGCGCCCATTCGACGCGGTCTTCCATCGCGGAGCGCGACAGGCGTTCCTGAAGATTCACGCCGAAGGCGATGTTGTCGAAGATCGACATCGGAAAGGGCGTCGGCTTCTGGAACACCATGCCGACCCTGGCGCGCAGATTGTTGATGTCGACGCCCTTGTCGAGAATATCCATGCCGTTCAGGAGCAACTGGCCTTCCGCGCGCTGTTCCGGGTAGAGGTCGTACATCCGGTTCATGGTGCGCAAGAGCGTCGACTTGCCGCAGCCGGAGGGTCCGATGAAGGCCGTCACCTGGCGATGGTAGATGTCCAGATCGATATTTTTCAGCGCGTGATACTTGCCGTAATAGAAGTTGAAATCCCTGAACGAGATCTGCGTCGTCAGGGCGGCAGCCGGATTGTCGTTCTTCATGGTTTCGTTCATGCTTGGTTTACTCGACTAACTCTTGTGTTTCTGGCGAAACAGGATGCGCGCCAGGATGTTGAGACTGAGCACGCCGAGCGTGATCAGGAATACGCCCGCCCAGGCCATGCGCTGCCAGTCCGCGAACGGGCTCATGGCGAACTTGAATATCGTCACCGGCAGGGTCGCCATCGGCTTGTTGAGATCGAGCGTCCAGAACTGGTTCGACAGTGCGGTAAACAAGAGCGGCGCAGTCTCGCCGGCAACCCTCGCCACGGCGAGCAGGATGCCGGTGATGATGCCTGCCATGGAGGCGCGCAGCGTCACCTTGGTGATCACCTTCCATTTCGGCGTGCCCAGGGCGAATACCGCCTCGCGCAGGCTGTCGGGCACCAGCACCAGCATGTTCTCGGTCGTCCGGATGACCACCGGGATCACCAGGAGCGACAGGGCGAATACCCCGGCGAGTGCGGAAAAATGACCGACCTGGGCCACATACACGGCATAGACGAACAGGCCAATGACGATGGACGGCGCCGAGAGCAGGATGTCGTTGATGAACAGCGTCGTTCGCCCAAGCCAGGTGTGGCCGCCGTATTCCGCCAGATACACGCCGGCGAGGATGCCGAACGGCGTGCCGATCAATGTGGCCAGCCCGACCTGGACCAGGCTTCCGGCGATGGCGTTCAACAGCCCGCCTTCGCTGCCCGGCGGCGGCGTCATCTGGGTGAACAGACTCAGCCTGACGGCGCCCGCGCCGAGCTTGAAAACGTCGATCAGTATCCAGAACAGCCAGAACAGGCCGAACGCGACCGCCAGCATGGACAAGAACAG